>Ga0302326_10009007_pt1 | contig 21932 bp, 22 predicted proteins | sample Palsa_T0_3_FD_202264 | JGI IMG/M metagenome (GOLD analysis project Ga0302326, IMG submission 202264) | Peat permafrost microbial communities from Stordalen Mire near Abisko, Sweden - Palsa_T0_3 | ecosystem: Environmental > Terrestrial > Soil > Palsa > Peat permafrost | place: Sweden: Abisko... | reverse complement strand
GCTGAAGGTGCGGCGCATCGAGGTGAGCGGGAGGCTCCGGCCCGGCGTGTACGCCAAGGACGTCATCCTGCACATCATCGCGACGCTCGGCGTCAACGGCGGCACGGGCTTCGCCTACGAGTACGGCGGCGAGGTCTTCGACCGCTTCTCGATGGAGGAGCGGATGACCGTGTGCAACATGTCGATCGAGGGCGGCGCCCGCGCGGGCTACGTGAACCCCGACGAGACCACCTTTGCCTACCTGAAGGGCCGCCCGTACGCGCCCAAGGGCGCGGCGTGGGACGCGGCCGTCGAGCGCTGGCGCGCCGTGGCGAGCGACCCGGGCTGCGTGTACGACGACGTCGTCAAGATCAGCGCCGCGGACATCGCCCCGACCGTCACCTGGGGCATCAACCCGGGCCAGGGCCTGCCGATCACGGGATCGATACCCGACCCGGAAAAGGCGTCGAGTGCGGACGAGAAGAGCTCCATCGAGGAGGCGCTCGCCTACATGAAGCTCAAGCCGGGCGCCCCGATCAAGGGCACGCGGATCGATGTCGCCTTCCTGGGATCCTGCACCAACGGGCGCCTGAGCGACTTCCAGGAGGTGGCGCGGTTCCTGAAGGGCCGCCGCGTGGCGCCCGGCGTCAAGGCGATCGCCGTCCCCGGCTCGCAGGGCGTCGGCCTCATCTGCGCGGAACTCGGCATCGACCAGGTCTTCCGCGACGCCGGCTTTGAATGGCGCAACGCGGGCTGCTCGATGTGCCTCGCGATGAACCCGGACAAGCTGGTCGGCGACCAGCTGTGCGCGAGCTCGTCGAACCGCAACTTCAAGGGCCGGCAGGGCAGCCCCACGGGACGGACGATCCTCATGAGCCCGATCATGGTGGCCGCCGCCGCCGTCACCGGCGCCGTGGCCGACGCCCGCGAGGTCTTCGGCGTGAACTCCAACTGACCGCGAAACCCACCCACCTCCATGGCTCTCGAAAAAATCACACGCGTCGCAGGCAGGGCGGTCAACGTCCCGGGAAACGACATCGACACGGACCGCATCATCCCGGCGCGCTTCATGAAGTGCGTCACCTTTGACGGGCTGGGCGAGTACCTCTTCTACGACATGCGCAGGAACGCCGACGGCTCGGACAAGCCGCACCCGCTCAACGAGGCGCGGTTCAAGGGCGCCTCGATCCTCCTGTCGGGGATGAACTTTGGCTGCGGCTCCTCGCGCGAGCACGCGCCGCAGGCGCTGCAGAAGTTCGGCATCCGCGCCGTCATCGCGGAGGGCTTCGCCGAGATCTTCTACGGCAACTCGACGACGCTCGGCATGCCCTGCGTGACGGCGAGCCGCGCCGACATCGAGAAGATCGCGGCGGCCGTCGAGGCGGACCCGAAGGTCGAGGTCGTCATCGACCTGGTGAGCCAGAAGATAGCCTTTGCCGGAACGTCCGTGTCAGGCACCGTGCGCGAGAGCGCGCGGGACGCCCTGGTCAACGGCCGGTGGGATCCCATCGGCGAGCTCCTCGAGGGCGCAGCCGATGCCGGGAGGATCGCCAGCAAGTTGCCTTACATGGCGGCATAGGTCCGCAACCCATGCCGTTGCCCCTTGAAGGGAGGCAGGACGGCTCCTTATCGGCTTGGCGGGGAAGGAGGTAATGCCCATTTTAGGGGACCTTTTCGCCCTTGCGGACGTCAAACAGGCACACAACCCACCATGATATTTGGAATGATCAAAGTCTTTGAGGGCGCGGGTCTTCTCATCTACCCCCTCGGAGCCTGCTCGGCGATCGCGGTCTTCATCATCTTCGAGCGCATCTATGCGCTGCGCACCGCCGCGGTGATGCCCCCGGACCTGGTGGACGCCGTCATGAGCGGCCGCCAGCTCGTCGGCGGGCGCCACACGGTGCTCTCGCGCATCGTCGAGTTCTCGGAGCAGCACAAGAACGACCCGGACTCGCTCAAGGCCTTCGCGCGCCTTGAGGTGAACCGCATGGAGCGGGGCGTCCCGTACCTGGACGTCATCTACGCCGCGGCTCCCCTCATAGGCCTCTCGGGAACGGTGACCGGCCTCCTGCAGGTCTTCTCGCAGATCTCCCCGGACACGGGCCTCCCGGACCCGGTGGCCTTCACCAAGGGCGTCGCCCTCGCCCTGTCGGCGACGGTCATCGGGCTCTCGATCGCCATCCCGTCGCTCGTCGGCAGCGGCTACCTGCAGCGCCGCATCGAGAACTACGCGGCCCGCCTCGACGTGCTCCTGGAGCGCATCATCAATCGCGGCAAGGGATGAGTGGATTTCGCCAGAAGCGCCGCAGGCGGCCCGAGCTGAACCTCGTGCCGCTGATCGACGTGCTCGTCATGCTGATCTTCTTCGCGTTCGTCACGATGCAGTTCAGGTCGGCGACGATGCTCAACATCACCCTCCCGAAGATCGCGACCGCGGGAAAGACCGAGTTCAAGGGCACGGTCACCATCGGCATCGACAACAAGGGCCTCGTCTCCTTCAACGGCAAGGATGTCTCCGACGACCAGCTCCTCGTCCTCCTCAAGCAGGTGAGCGACACGAACCGAGACATCCCGGTCCTCATCAAGGCCGACGAGACGACGCAGCTCAAGAAGCTGGCCTTCGTGATGGACGCCTGCCGCACGGCGGGCCTGAACAAGTTCAGCCTGCAGGCGCGCTAGGCGGATGAAGATCGTCATCACCGGTGTGACCCGCGGGCTCGGCCGGGCGCTGGCCGACTGGTTCATTGCCCACGGCCACACGGTGGCCGGCTGCGGCCGGAGCGGGCCCGCGATCTTCGACCTGCGGTTCACCCATCCGGAGCCCCACAGCTTCGACGCGGTCGACGTGACGCTCCCGGTCAAGGTGTCGCTCTGGTCGGACCGCGTGCTCGGCTCGATGGGGCCACCCGACATCCTCATCAACAACGCCGCCCTGATCAACGCGCCGGCCCCGCTCTGGAAGGTCTCCGCGGACGAGTTCAGCAAGGTGATGAACGTGAATGTCGCCGGCGTGGTGAACGTTATCCGCTGCTTCGTGCCCGCGATGATCGAGCGCGGGTCGGGCGTCATCGTGAACCTGAGCTCGGGCTGGGGCCGGAGCGTGTCGGCCGATGTCGCCCCCTATTGCGCGACGAAGTGGGCGATCGAGGGCCTTACGAAGGCCCTGGCCGAGGAGCTGCCCAGGGGAATGGCCGCCGTGCCGCTCAATCCCGGGATCATCGACACCGACATGCTGCGCACCTGCTTTGCCGACGGCGCGGGCTCGTACCCGAAGGCCGACGAATGGGCACGGAAGGCCGCTCCGTACATCCTCACCCTGGGTCCGTCGCACAACGGTCAGTCCGTCAGCGTCGGCGGCTTCGAGGGCTGACGCCTCAGAGCATCAGCACGTGCGGCTCGACCTCGGCCTCGTAGTCGATGCCGGGCAGCCCGAAGCCGAACATCTTCAGGAATTCGGTGCGGTAGCCCGCAATGTCCGTGAGGGCGGCGAGGTTCTCCGTCGTGACCTCGGGCCAGATCTTGGCCACGGACGCCTGCACGTCGGGCTTCATCTCCAGGTCGTCGACGCGGACCCGCCCGCCGCCGTCCAGCGTGGGGCCGCCCGGGGCATAGATCTGCGTCGAGAACAGCCGCTGCATCTGCTCGGCGCAGCCCTCATGCGTCCCCTGGGCCTTCATGATCTTGTAGAGGATCGAGATATAGAGCGGGACGACGGGGATTGCCGAGCTCGCCTGGCTGACGAGGGCCTTGTTCACGGCGATGAACGCGCTCCCGCCTCCGTTGGCCCTGAGGAGGGAATCGATGGCCTTGGACGCGCGCTCGAGGTCGTTCTTGGCGAGGCCGATCGTGCCATTCCTGTAGATGGCCCACGTGACCTCGGGCCCAATGTAGGAATAGGCGACGGACTTTGCCCCGGGCGCAAGGAGCTTGGCCTCGGCGAGGGCGTTGATCCACATCTCCCAGTCCTCCCCGCCCATGACGGCGGTCGTGTCCGCGATCTCCTGCTCGCTCGCGGGCTCAATCGACACGGTGCTCACGATGCCCTTGTCGGTGTCGACGGTCTTGTTGGTGTAGGGGGCGCCCACCGGCTTGAGCACCGACTTGTGGACCACGCCCGTCAAGGGATGGGTGCGGCGGGGCGACGCGAGCGAATAGACGACAAGGTCCACCTGGCCGAGGTCGGCGCGGATCGTCTCAATGACCTTGGCCTTGATCTCCGTGGAAAAGGCGTCGCCGTTGATGTTCTTGGCGTAGAGGCCCGCCGCGTGGGCCGCCCTCGTGAAACCGATCGTATTGTACCAGCCCGGGGTGGCCGTCCGGCCCTCCTCGGAGGGACGCTCAAAGAAGACCCCGAGGGTCGCCGCATGGGATCCAAAGGCAGCCGTGATCCGGGACGCCAGGCCGTAGCCCGTCGAGGCGCCGATCACCAGGACCTTCTTCGGGCCGTTCGTTATGGGACCCTTTGCCTTGACGAGGGTTATCCATTCACCGACATGGGCCGCGCACCCGTCGGGGTGCGCCGTCACACATACGAATCCCCGAACCCTCGGTTTGATGATCATCAGTCGAAAAGCCTCCCGTCAGCGCGGGAGGGAGGCAAGTACGATTGAACCCGGGGACGCGTCCTCTTGCAAATTAGTTGCGCCACCTCTCTTGCCATACACGAGAAGGAATCGAGGTCCCTTCGCGAGCGGTGCGGCAATGTCGACGGCGATGCCCGGGCCGCCCCCGTCTTCGGGCGCGGGGAAGACCGCACAGCTGGTGAGGTTGCCCGGCGGACCCGCGCCGTCGTCGAGGAGCCAGAGCTGGTAGCTTCCCCCGGGCGCCCGCGGTGGCAGCCGGCGCAGCGTGAGCAGTCCCCGTTTCGAATACGGGCTCCACACGACGGCCCCGAAGGCGGATCCTGAGACATCGGAAGGAGAGCCGGGCACCGGCGCGAGGATCACCACGCGAAATCCCGACCTCAATTGGTCGATCTCCCTCCGGCTCACGATTTTTTCCACCGCGAGCTGGTTGTCCGAGGCCTGAAGCGCGGCCGCCGACAGCGCGATCTCGTCGCGGAGCAGCTGGGCGCGGGTCCTCTCTATCATGAGCTTCTCGCCGGCGCAGGCCACGAGGGCTGCGAGGACCGCCGTTGTCGCCCACGGGAGCCAATCGGGAAATGCAATCTTGGGTTCGTCCATCAGGGAGTCCGGCCACGACTGTGGGGCGCGAACAGGATCAGTAAAGCCCAGTCGCCGCACGATCCCCGCGCAACGGGCAAGAGGCCCGGAAACAGGGTGCCAGCCGCGGTACTTCTTCCTGAAGCCGCTGTCCCTGTTGCAATCAGAACCCGCGCCTAACCCCATGAATCCCAGCGTCAGCACCCCGGACAGCCGCATCCCCTCTGGTTTCAGTGCCGCCTCGTCGGCGGGACGACCGGGAGACGCGGCCTCCTGCTTCGAGGCGCACGGCGGAAAGGTGCATTTCACGGAGGCCGAGATCGCCGAGCACCGGAAATTCCGGCTTAAGGCCCACCACTACATCCTTGAGTCGCGCTTCTTTGTCCTGCTCAGCGCCCCGGTCATATGGATGTGCATCGTCCCGATCGTCTTCACCGACGTCGTCGGCACGATCTACCAGTCGATCTGCTTCCCAATCTACGGGATTCCCAAGGTCCACCGGCGCGATTACGTCGCCCTCGACCGGCACCACCTGAGCTACCTCAATTTCCTCGAGAAGGTGAACTGCGAGTACTGCGGCTACGTCAACGGGATCCTGGCCTATTTCAGGGAGATCGCCGCCCGTACCGAGCAGCACTGGTGCCCTATCAAGCACGCGGGCTGCGTGAAATGCGCCCACAGCCGGTACAACAGGTTTGTCGAGTTTGGCGACGCCCAGAGGTACCGCGAGCAGGTCGAGGTCATCCGGCGCTCCTACGGGGACATCGAGGCCGCCGACGCCGCCAAGGCCCAGGGCGGCGGCGCCTCGTGAGGCTTCCCCTCAGGACATGACCGCGGTGCGCTGCCCGCTGGCCGCGGCCGCGTAGATGGCGTCCGTGATCGTGATGTCCCTGCGGCCCATCTCGCCGGGCGCGAGGGACGGCCTGCCGGTGCGGATCTCGGCCGCCATGGCGTCGAGTTGCGCCAGCTGGTGGTTGACGGTGGGCCGGTTGACGGGCCCCTGGGAGGTGACGAGCATCGGCGTGTCGTAGTAGAACGCGGGGTACTCGATCTTGGCCCAGCCCTTGTCCGCGTCCGCGCGGAACTGGCTCTCCTGCGAGTCGTACATGGCCCGGCAGGTGCCGACGGCTCCGTCCGCGAATTCCATGGTCCAGTTGATCGACTGCTCCACCTGGGAGAAGAGCGCCGGCCGGGTCACCTTGCCGAAGCTCGCCGTCACCGCAACGGGGGCCACCTCGGCCGTGGCCATGCACACGGCCTGGATCACGTAGACCCCCATGTCCATGAGCGGCCCGCCGCCCGCGAGCCTCTTGTTCACCCTCCAGCCATAGTCGGCCGGGTCGGGGTCCCCCATGTCGAAGCCGTTGGTGCCCTCCATCTTCATGAAGGGCCCAAACGTCCTCTCCCGGGCCATCCTGCAGAATTCGATCATGTGGGGCTCGTAGTGAAGCCGGTAGCCGACCATGAGCCTGACCCCGGCGCCCTTGCACACGGCGATCATCGCGTCGCAATCGGCCGTCGAGGTGGCCATCGGCTTCTCGGTGATCACATGCTTGCCTGCCTTTGCCGCGGCGATGACGTGCTCGGCATGGAGGCCGTTCGGGGTCACGACGTAGACGACGTCGATCTCGGGTCGGTCGGCCAGGCCCGCCATGGTGTCGTAGGCAAAGATGTTCCTGTCCGGGAAGTCATGCCTGCGGGCCCATTTGTGGCCTTTGTCTTGGTCGCCGGTGACGACGCCCGTGAGCTTCCAGTTCGCGCTCCTGCGGATCGCCGGGGCCAGCTGGTTGGTCGCGTAGCTGCCGAGTCCGCACAGCGCGATGCCGAGCTTCTTGTTGGCCCCGGAGCCGTCGGCGCGGAGGATCCTGGGCGCCAGCGTCATCGCCGCCGCTGCCGCGGAGATCTGGCCGATGAATTTGCGGCGGGATACGGGGAAGGAGGCGTGGGGGGCTTTCATGATTGATCCTTTGTCGATTCGACCCGCATGGACTGACGCGCGGCGCGGGGTTCGGTCTCGAGTATTTGGAGTGCGCGTCGGATTTAAAGTACTTTATCCGGGGTCCCTCTACTTGGGCGCGTCGGCGATTACCTTCATCCTCTGGTCGTTCCAATTGAGGTAGTGCTTGGCGACGTCGACGAAGACCAGCGCGAGTCCCGCCTGCTGGTCCTGCGTCATCGCGAGTCCGCTCACACCGCCACGTCGAACAGGTCGGAATGCATCTCACCCACCGCCACCTTGTTGACGGTGCCCGTCATGGTGATGGAGAAATTGTCGCCGATCTCGATGCCGATGACGCCGCCGGGCATGTTCACCTCCACGGAGCGGCCGACAAGGCCCAGCCTGTGGGCGACGGCCGCCGCGGCGCTCGAGCTGCTGCCCGACGCCAGCGTGTAGCCCGCGCCGCGCTCCCAGATTTCGATACGGACCGAGGACCGGTCGAGGACCTTCAGGAACTGGACGTTGGTCTTGTTGGGGAAGAGGGGATTGACCTCGATGTCGGGGCCGAACGTGCGCGCCAGCTCCGGCGACAGGTCGTCGACGGGGATGACGCAGTGGGGGTTGCCGATCGTCGCCGCCGAGAACGTGAACGTGCGGCCCTGGGACTCGAGCTTCTCGCCGATCACCTCGCGCGCGGGACCCGTCACGGGTATCTTGGCGCTGTCAAAGCTCACGGATCCCATGGCGACCGTGATCAGCTTGCCGCCCTCCCTGATCTCGGACTTCACGACGCCGCCCGGGGTTTCGATCGTGAACGACGGGCCGGTCGCCCGCTTCTGGTCCCAGAGGTAGCGCGAGAAGATCCTCAGGCCGTTGCCGGACTTCTCCGCCTCGGAGCCGTCCGGGTTGAAGATGCGCAGGCCGAAGTCCGCCTTCTTCGTCGGCAGGGGACCCCAGAGGATCCCATCGGAGCCGACGCCGTAGTTGCGGTGGCAGATCACCCGTATCGTGTCCCGTCCCGGCGCCTTCCACGTGGGGAAGTCGGCGGGATCGAGCACGATGTAGTCATTGCCCAGGGCATGGTACTTATAAAACCGCATCTTACTTGTTGGCCTCGAGAACCGGGTTGTCGGAGAAGCCGAACAGCCCGCGGCGCTTGATCGCCTCGACGACCGGCGTGGGCACCATATTCTCCCAGGTCGGGTCCTTCTCCTTGATGCGGCGCAGCACGTCGCGGGAAAAGATGCTCAGGATGTCGGGGTCGAAGCCCACGATGCTGTCTATGTAGTGGTTCTCGAGGAGGTGGGCGTAGAGGTTGGCGAGGTTCTCGACGATCCGGACGTTCTTCGAGGTGATGAGGACGTTGGAGGCGAAGGCGTGGCCCGTCGTCGTGTGGCTCCCGGAATCCGGGGCGATGTACATGTCGTACGCCTCCTGGCGCATCGGGTAGATATAGAGCTTCACGGAGTTGCGGAACAGGCGCCCGAACGACTCCAGGATGCCTCCCTCGAGGTTCTCGTAGTACTTCTCGTTGAAGATCTCGAGGAGGTTGTTGATCCCCATCGCGACGCCGATCATCTCCTTGGTGTAACGCCTGAAGTAGGAGGTGAGCCGGTAGTACTCCGAGTAATTGGAGATCAGGACCGTGAAGCCGATGTCGGCCAGGAGGTCGACGCGCGACAGGAAGTCGTGGGCGTCGAGCGCGCCGGCGGCCAGCAGGTTGTTCATGGTGATCTCCATGAGCACCACCATGTCCTTGCCCTTGACGAGCGGCTCCTGGACGAACTGCGCCGTGGCGCAGTTGAGCATGTCGACGTTGACGTGGGTGACGGGCCTGAAGCTCCCGCGCTCGACGAGGATCGCCTTCTTGTAGAGAACCTCGGACGGCTGCAGGACCTCGCCCTTCAGGCCGAACATGACGGCGTTCGTGAGGCCGAACTTCACGAGGAAGAGCGACATCAGGCGGTTGTCGACGTTCTCGAAGGCGGGTCCCGAGAACCGCATCATGTCGACCTCGATGCGGTCCATGCCGAGGTTGTCCCGGATGGACTCGATCAGCTTGCCGAGGTCGGCCCGGTAGTAGAGCGCGCCGTAGATGAAGTTCACGCCGACGATGCCGAGGGCCTGCTGCTGGAGGACGGCCTCCTTGTCCCACATGCGGACGTGGAGCATGATCTCGCTCGGCTCGCCCCTGGGCTCGGTCTGGAAGCGGAAGCCCATCCAGCCGTGGGCCTCGTTGGTGCCCTTGAAGTTGCTGGTGGCCACGGTGTCGGCGAAGACGAAGAAGTTGGTCCGGTCGCCCCGGGTGGGGGAAAGCCGGTCAATGAGGAGCTGGTACTCGTGGTCCAGCATCAGCTTGAGCCTCTCGCGGGACACGTACCGGGGCGCCTTCCCGTAGATGGCGTCGCTGAAGACCATGTCATAGGCCGAGATCGACTTGGCGATCGTCCCGGACGCCCCACCGGCCTGGAAGAACTCCCGGGCGACCTCCTGGCCGGCCCCAATCTCGGCAAACGTGCCGTACTTCGGCACGTCGAGGTTGATGGTGAGCGCCTTCTGGATGGTGGTGAGGAGTTCCTTCTGCTCGTTCATGGGGGGAGCATGTTGGCGCAGGGGCCAAGGGGATGCAACCCGTTCCTCTGTCACTTCTTCGAAACGGCGGTTTCTACTGGTGGATAGGGGCAAATGCGGTAAGTTCCGCTACTCCATGAAGAACTTCATCACCTCGATGCTGGGTGCCCTGGTGGCCCTCGTGATCTTCGCAACCGGCGCGGTGCTCCTGTTCATCGGGTTCATCGGGGCGATCGTGGCCATCGGCCAGAAGAAGGTGCCGACCGTGGAGTCGGGCTCGTATCTCGTCTTTGACCTTTCGACCAACATCACAGACGCCCCCCCGCCGCTCGACCTGGGCGAGCTGACCCAGGGCCGCTCGGACATCCTGCAGCTGCGGTCCATCACCCGGGCGCTCCACTTCGCCGCCAACGACCCCAAGATCAAGGGCGTGCTGCTCCTCGGCAACCTGTCGCCCGGCGGCTATGGCACCGGGTATGCCGCGGTCAAGGAGGTGCGCGCCGCGCTTTCCTCCTTCCGCTCGAAGGGCAAGCCGGTGGTCGCCTACATCGACTACGCGACGACAAAGGACTACTACCTGGCCTCGGTGGCGAACGAGATCGTGCTCGATCCGTTCGGCGAGATCATCATGCCGGGCCTGGCGAGCGAGCCGTGGTTCCTGGGCGGCGCCTTCGAGAAGTACGGCATCGGCATCCAGGTCACCCGCGAGGGCAAGTACAAGTCCTACGTCGAGACCTACACCCGCACGGACATGAGCCCGGAGAACCGGGAGCAGCTCCAGAAGCTCCTCGATGACATCTGGGGCACGATTATCACCGATGTCGGCAAGGCGCGCTCGGTCACGCCCGCCTCCATCCAGGCGACGGTCGACGCCGAGGGCATCATCAATCCGGCCGCGGCCCTGAAGTCCCACCTCATCGACAAGGTCGCCTACCGCGACGAGATCGTCGAGCAGCTCAAGGCCGAGACCGGCGTGACCTCCAAGACGGACTCCTTCAAGCAGGTCGACCTCGGCTATTACGCGAAGACCGCCATCACCCGGCCCCCGGGCATGGGCCAGGGCGAGGTGGCGATCGTCTATGCCGAGGGCGACATCGTGGAGGGCGAGGGCGACCAGAACGAGGTCGGCGGCGTCAAGTTTGCCCGCGAGATCCGCAAGCTGCGCGAGGACGACGACGTGAAGGCGATTGTCCTGAGGGTGAACAGCCCGGGGGGCAGCGTCACGGCCTCCGAGACGATCCAGCGCGAGCTCAGGCTGGCCCGCAAGGCCAAGCCCGTGATCGTCTCCATGGGATCGTATGCGGCGTCGGGCGGCTACTGGATCTCGGCCTTCGGGGACCGGATCTTCGCCGAGCCGACGACCATCACCGGTTCCATCGGCGTCTTCGGCATCCTGCCGAACGTGAAGACGCTCTTCAACGACCACGGCATCACCTTTGACAGCGTGAAGACCGGCAAATTCGCGGACGGCCTGCTGACGGTGGCCCGCCCGAGGACCGACGAGGAGTTGGCCGTCTTCCAGAAGAACGTCGACTGGACCTACAACCAGTTCCTCGCGAAGGTGGCGACGGGGCGCAACCTGCCGCTCGAGAAAGTCTCGGACATCGCCCAAGGCCGCGTCTGGTCCGGCACCGAGGCCCTAAGAATCGGCCTGGTCGACGAGATCGGGGGCCTTGACGCCGCGATCCACTATGCCGGGAAGATGGCCAACCTCGGCGAGCATTTCAAGGTCACCGAGTACCCGCGCACCCGCAACCTGTCCGAGGCGATCGCCGAGGCGCTCGGCAAGCTCGCGCCGACCAGCCTCCACCTGAAGACCTCGGGGGCCTTCGGCGAGATCGCCACGCGCATCCAGGCCGAGATCTCCATGCTGAACTCCCTGAACGACCCCAAGGGAATCTACGCCCGGATGCCGGTCGACCTGGCGATCCGCTAGGCGCCCGCCCGAACCATGGCTCACACGCTTACAAGGGACGTTCCGGCCACCCTCATTCCCGCGGGCGACGCGGTGACGCTGCGCTCGGGGGACGAGGTCGAGGTGATGCAGACCCTCGGCGGCAACGTCACGGTGCGCACGAACCAGGGACTCTTCAGGATAGCCAGCGCGGACGCCTCCGCTGTCCAGGGCCTCGTCGTCAATGCCCCGGAGGCCGCGGTCGCGGGCGAATTCAGCGAGAAGGCCGTCTGGGACGCCATGAAGACCTGCTTCGACCCCGAGATCCCGGTCAACATCGTCGACCTCGGCCTGATCTATGACCTCGCCATCGAGAGGACCCCGTCGGGCTCGAATGCCGTCGAGGTGAAGATGACCCTGACCGCTCCCGGCTGCGGCATGGGCCCCGTCATCGCCGAGGATGCCCGCCAGAAGATCGCCGCGCTGCCCGCCGTGGAGCGCGCCAAGGTGCACATCGTCTGGGACCCCATCTGGAACCCCCGGATGATCTCCGAGGCGGGGCGCAAGACCCTCGGCCTCGAGTAGGCTACGCGGTCACCGACTCCAGGCTGCAGCCGTCGGCCTCCTCGGCAGGCGTCTCGCAGTTGGGCCTCGCGATGACCCCGGGGTAGGGCTCCGTCGCGAAGTCGCCGCCCTCGGGGCCCAGCAGGTGGCGGTCGCAGATCTCAAAAAGCGCCGCCTCCGACTCGGCCCGGCGCATGTCGTGGAGGAACGCACCCTGCCGGTCGACGCCCTGCCCGACAAAATTCAGGTACTTCTTCATCTTGTTCACGTGGGCCCTCTCGGGCACCTGCGGGCTGCGCGTCGCCGCGTACAGGCGGTGGACGTACTCGCGCACGTCGGCCAGCGAAACCCGGGACGGGGCGAGGCCGCGCGCCTGCTCGCGGCACTGCCTGAATATCCATGGGTTGCGGATCGCGTGCCGCCCGATCATGACGCCGCGGGCGCCCGTCTCCCGGACGACCTCCGAGGCCCGCCGGGCCGAGGTGACATTGCCGTTGGCGAGGACGGGGCACCGCGACCGGGCGACCGCGTGCGCGATCCGGTCATAATGCACCTCGCTGCGGTACATCTCCCTGACGGTGCGCCCGTGGACGGTCAGCAGGTCGATCCCGTGGGCGTTCACGATGTCGAGGATCCTGTCGAAGTTCACCGTATCCTCAAAGCCGATGCGCATCTTGACCGTGAGAAGCCCGGGCACGGCCGCCCTGAGGGCGCCGAGGATGGCGTCGATCCTCTCGGGGTCGCGCAGGAGTCCGCCGCCCACGTTCTTCTTGTAGACCTTGGGCGCCGGGCACCCGAGGTTGAGGTCGATGCCCGCGATCGGGTGCTCCGCCAGCGCCTGGGCCGTGCGCACCATGTGCTCGATGTCCTCGCCGATCAGCTGCGCGAAGACGGGGCGGCCCGTGTCGTTCTCGTCGATGCTCCTGAGGATGTGCTTCTCGGGCCTGGACTGGGCGTGCACACGGAAGAACTCCGTGAAGAAGTAGTCGGGCGCGCCATAGCCGGCGACGACATGCATGAAGGCCAGGTCCGTCACGTCCTGCATCGGCGCAAGGGCCGTCAGGGGCTGGCCTGGCTCCAGCGGCAAGGGCAGTCGTCCGGAGGCGCTCAAGGCTGCTCGGAGCCGCCGTCGTCCTGCTGCTTGCGCCACTGCTCGAGCACGTCCGTGCGGTCCTCCGCCGCGTCGAACACCGCCCGCGCGACATAGATCGGCCGCTTCTGCTGGAGCGAGAGGACGATCGAGTCGCTGGGCCTGGCGTCGATCTCGACGATCTTGGTCCCCAGCTCGTTGTCCATGGAGAGCAGGATCCGGGCGAAGAACGTCTTGTCCCTCTCGTCGTTGATCACGACGCGCTCAAGCCGCGTCCCCAGGCCGACGAGGATGCTCCCAATCAGGTCGTGGGTCAGGGGCCTGTCGCGCTTGACCCCGTCCAGGGTCATCTGGATGGCGTTGCCCACGAAGTTGTCGACGTAGATGACAAAGGTCTTCTCCTCGTTGCCGAGGAACACGGCGCACCCGTTGGGGGTGGGCACGACCCCCTTGACCGTTGCGGCGATGACGTCGTTTTGCATTTTGTTCGGTTCAGGCTGTCCTCCCCAATCTGGGGGGCCCGCGGCAAAGGGCAAGCGGGCCCCTAAAACCCGAGAAGGCTGATTTTCAGCTTCCGGGCCCGCTCGATGACGGCCCCCTTGTCGAGGAGGATGACGCCGCCGGCCTCGAGCGCCGCGGCGCGCAGGCCCGCGGCGTCCATGGTCTCCAGCGTGCGCAGGCCGAAGCAGGGCACGTCGAACCGGAAGTCCTGGCGGGCCTTGACCGTCTTCACGAAGAGGGACTCGTCCGCCTTCAGGCCCCCGGCGCGCGTCAGCATCTCGTCCGTGCCCTCGAAGGCCTCAACGGCGAGGACGGTGCCCTTGCGCACCACGCATCCCTGCCCTATGTCCAGCTTGGCGCATTCCCGGGCGATGTGGACCCCGTGGTCGACGTACTCCTGGCCGATCGGGAACCTGCCCCCGGTCATGCACCCGGTGCTGGCGAGCTGGGCGTCGAGGAACGCGCGGGCGTCCAGCAGCCTGATGCCGAGGGCCTCGATCTCCTTGGCGACGGCCCCGAAGATGGTCTCGGCATTGCGGCGCTTCAAGGTAAGGAGGATCTGCGCGGCCTTGAGGTCCGGCCTCAGGCCGTCGAAGAGGCGCCTCGGCGTCACCTGGCCGGCCATGAGCGCATAGCCGGCCCCGAACTTCTCGAGGAGCTTGAGTGTCTTGCCGACCTGGCCCACGTGCACGCTGTGCCTGTCCGCCTCCGCAAATGAGGCGACGAGCTCGGGGGCCGTCTCTCCCTCGAAGGCGATGAGGCGAAGGGGCACGCCGGCGGCCCGGGCGGACCTGGCGACGAGCTGCGGGTAGATTCCCTGGCCCGCAATCAGCGCGAGGGGGAGCGACGGGTCAAATTTCTCCGGGAGGTACGCTGAGGGCGGCGTCGGCACGGACGGGTTTCTTCCTAGGTCTGCGCACCGTAGTACTTCTTGTAGCTCCGGTAGTAGCGGTAGTTCGAGTAGTACTCGATGCGCCGCGGCGAGAGGCCATTCAGTACGATGCCCAGGATCTCGTTCTTACCCTCCTTCAAGGCCTTGATGTAGAGCTTGATGTGCTTGCGGGAGGCGCGGTTGAAGCGGCAGACGTAGATGACCTCGTCCGTGCGCTCGGCGATCAGCATCGCATCCGTGACGGCGCCCATCGGCGGCGAGTCCACCACCACCAGGTCGAAGTGCTTCTTCAGGCGCTCGAGCAGCTGCGGGAACACCGGGTTCTCAAGGAGCTCCGTCGGGCTCTTGGAGCGGCCGCCCGAGGTCAGGAGCCATAGGTTCTCGGCGATCTTGACGATCCCGAGCTCGGCGTTCGTCACGACGTCGCCGTCCAGGTGCGCGCCCTGCTCAAACCAGGAGATGATGCCGGCCGAGTTCTGCTGCTTGAAGTGCCGGTGCAGCATGGGACGGCGAAGGTCACAGTCCATGATGAGTGTCTTCTTGCCATGGCGCGCGAAGCACGAGGCAAGGTTGCAGGAAATCAGCGTCTTGCCCTCGCCGGGTATCGTGCTCGTGACGAGGATCGACTTCGGGAAATCGAGCTTGGACTGGATCTTGACCGAGCTGTAGAGGCCCAGGAACGCCTCGTTCCCGGTCTCGTTGCCGCTGGGCGAGTCGGGCGCGCCGATCTTCTCGTCGTCCCGGAGCGTGTTGAGCTGGGGGATGATGCCGAGCAGGTGGACGCCGATGAACGACTCGATGTCCCAGGCGCTCTTGACGCGGTCGTCGAGGAACCGGAAACCTATGGCGATCGCGAGGAAGACGATGAACCCGATCCCGATGCTGGTCCTCATGATGCCGGGGATGTTCGGCGAGATGGGGCCGCCCGGCAGCTGGGCCTTGTCGAGGGGGTGGAGCGAGATCTTGTCCAGGTTCTTGAAGGTCGTCGTCTGGTTCAGGCGGTCCAGGATCTCCATGTAGTAATTCTTGGCGACGGTCGCCTTGCTCTGCAGCGAGTTGAAGTCGACGCTGAGCGCCCGTAGGCTGAGCTCCTGGGCCTCCTGCGAGGCATACTCCTTCTGGAGGTCGGCCACGCTGTCCTTCGCGGCGGCGAGGCGCGTGGCGAGGTCCGCGATGGCGAGGTTCACCGCCGTCGCGAGCTGCTCCTTGGTGACCGCGATCTTGTTGGCGTTGTCGATGACCTTCGGGTGCTTCTCCAGGTAGCGCTCAACGAGGAGCGCCTGGGTCTGCTCGGCCTCGTTCAGCTGGGTCTTAAGGCCGGGGACGGCGCCGTGGTTCGCGATGTAGGAGATCTCGAGAAGGTCCTTGCCGGACTTCCGGAAGTCGTCGACCTCCTGGACGAGCTCCTCGGTGCCGAGCATGTCGAGGCGCGCCGACGTCAGCGCCGCGTTCACGGCCTTCAGCCTGTCCGTGACGATTTCGGTGCTCTTGTCCAGCGAGACGAGGTTATGCTCACGCATGTAGTCCTGGAGCTGCTTCTCGGCGTCCTCGGCGGTCTTCTGGAGCTGGTCGGAGCGGCTCTTCAGGTAGGTGACCGCCTCCTCGTTCTTTCCGCCCACGCTCTCGAAGAGGTAATCCATGAACTTGTCGACGTAGCGGTTCGCGACGAGCTGTGCGGCCTCGGGATCCTCGTGGTGGACGGTGATGGTGATCAGGTAGCTGTTGCGCAGGGGCTCGGCATCAACCGAGCCAAGCAGGGCCTCGACCGGCGGGGGCGAGGCGCCCGGGGGAAGGTGCTTCATGGCCGCGCGCTCGAGAATCTGGCGCTCCGCCTGCGAGAACGACTGCACGACGCTCGCCCTCAGGCGGGAGCTCTCGATGTCGTGGATGTAGGTGTTCAGGTCCAGCTCGGAGCGTATGGACGGGTCGACGACGCCCTGGCTCGTGACCACGGTCTCGGGCTTCTCGAACTGGAGGGAGGCCACGGCCTCATAGACCGGGGCCTTGCGGGCCTGGTAATAGAAAAAGCTGACCGCAGCGATGATCGCGAGCGGCAGCGAGATCCAGACGTGCTCGCGCAGTATGATGTAGTAGTCGCGGAGCGTGCGGCGCTCAACCGCGACATCATCCGCGGCGTACGGGGGCCTTGAGTTTCTTTGGGCTGGGTCCGACATTGTGCTCGCGTCTGGGGCTCAGATGATCCTCTCGGGCACGTAGACGATGTCGTCCGGCTCGAGGAGAAGGGCGTTGTTCTCGCCGGTGTTCTTCGCGTCGCTCTTGCCCTTGATGAGGCTCTCGACGTCGAGCGTGATGACCTTTGTCGTGCCGTCGAGCAGGATGCGCGTGATCTTGACGGCCGTTCCCTGAGCCGTGTCCGTGAAGCCGCCCGCCTTGGTGACAAGGTCAAGGACGCTCATCGTCGACTCGATGGGGAGGGCGTACCGGCCCGGGTTCTTCACCTGCCCCTGGATCGAGACCTCGCGCGGCGCATATTCCTCAACGGCCACGGTGACCTCGGGGTTCCTCAGGAAGCGTCCGTCCTTGTAGGCGGTTGCGATTGTCTGCTCGGCCTCGCTCAGCGTCTGGCCGTAGACTCGGACCTCGCCGACGAGGGGGAGGTTGACCGTCCCCTTTGCGTCGACCCTGCAGATGGTCGCCAGGTCGTCCTCCTGGAAAACGGATATGCGCAGCTTGTCGGTCGTGCGGATGTTGTAGGCCTTGGACTTGGGAGTCCCGCTGCCATCCGCAAGGGCGCTCGACGCCGCCACCACCGAGAATACCGCGACCAACAGGATGTTGAATAAAGTTTTCATGCCTTAGGGCACGTCACCAATGCGACTGGACCTGGAAGAACACCTGGTCCCGCGAGAATACCGCGTAGTCCAGCGTCGAGAAGCCTTGATAGTAGGTGTAGGTGATGGAGAACTTCAGATGTTCGTTTATGGTATAGAAGTAACTCGCGGTCGTGCCGATGAACTCGTCGATCCTGCGCTTGCCGCCAGGTTGGATCTCCCCCGCGACCCCCAGGAACCGGTTCTCACCCACTTCGGCCGACAGCGTGGTGCTGGCCTTCGCCGTGAGGGAGTCCTGAAACGTGAGTCCCGCGCTAGTAGACTCGATGGATTGGGCGAGCGCGGTTGTCGAGAAATCCCGGGAGAGGTTCCCCGTCACCGTTATCCTGCGGTTAATGTTCCATGTGGTGGTCCCGGTCGCGGTCACGTCCTGGAAGTCGCCGTGGTCCGGACCTCCCGAGGGGGTCCTTTCCTGATAGCCGACCTGCACGGACCCGTTGAACGGACCGTAGATCTGCCCGCTCACCCCGCCCGAGAGCGCCCTGTCCACGTCCGTCTCGCCGTTGGACTCGTTCGTGTACCTGGTGCGCCCGTCTATGAACAGGTCGCGCTCGTCGTCCAGGATGTAGTAGAGGTATAGGTTTCCCGTGTACGTGTTCTGGTTCGTGAACAGCGTCCTGTCGGTGTAATCCGTCTGGGCGTAGTCCAGTGTCCCGGTCAAGGAGTAGCGCTCGATCACCGGATATTGCACATCAATGCCGGCTGCATAGTTCCATGAGGTGTCGCGCGTGTTGACGGTGACGTCCGTCCTGTCCTCACGGGCCACGCTCATGGTCAACGAACCCGTTGTGCGGCCTGTCTGCTTGGTCAGCTCCGCCGTGATCTTGGGATCTATGTAGTCCTGGTCCCTGAAATTGGCGTACCGGGCGAAGTCCAACGACGCCGTTGCGTTCACCCCGATCCATCCGGCCCTCCGGGCAAACTCCATGCCCAGCGAGCCCTGGGTGCTGAAGCTCCCGCCGCTCTGCGCGTTGGCGAAGACGTTCGAGTCGTAGGCGAACTCCACCGAGGCGTCGACGTAGACGTGGTCCAGGCCATCCTGGAGGGATACGAGGGCCTTGGCGCAGGGAGCAGAGACGGCGGCCGCCATCACGGCCGCAGCCGTGAGAAATCGAAGCTGCAATTTCATGAACGCCGCGCAGGTGAGGGGAGCCGGCCTAATGGCTGGTTAGGTTGGCTGGGCTCACATTCGTATCAACCGGCGGATTCGCCGAGACCACGGGAACGGCGACGATCTGGTTATTCGGCGCCGCGGAGTTGTCGGCCCCGTCGAAAAGGGAAATGCCGTCGCCGCCGCTGCTGCTGCCGGCGCCGCCGCCACCACCGGCGCTTCCGCTGGCGCCGTCACTGCCGTCCGCCGCTCCGCCCCCCCTGCGCGCCTGAACCTCGAAGTAGACCACCTTGCGGGACGAATCGGCGGTGAATACACGGTATTCCAGCCACTTCATCTGCTCCTCGAGCTGGCCGTCCGGGATATCCTCGATTTCGACGATGTTTGCCTGTCCGGGGGGCCCGGGACGAATGATGATCTGCTGGTGGTTCTTGACCAGGTGGGGCCTGTCCAGCGGGCCCGCCTGCACGGTGGCCTCGCCCTGGATCATGGACATGACCGTGAGGTTGTCGTCGGCGACGACGACCGCCTGGCGGCCGCGTATCGATGCCGAGGCGAGCGAGGTCTCATAGACCATCGTGCTTCCGGCCACCAGCCGGCTTGTCGAGACCCCGATGCAGCCATGATCGAGATAAAGGTCCGTGCTCGAGACCGAGGGCTCCTCCTCGACGTCGGTGCGAGTCGGGCGGAAGGCAGCCTGCTCAAAGCTCTTGATCTGCATCCGCGTGTTCGCATCGATGTAGATTCCCGTGCCGTTGGATAGGACAACGGACGCGTTTGAATTTGCCTTCGTCTCGAGGGTCGTGCCCTCGGCGTTGAAGACCGCCTTCTTCGTGAGATCGTCGATCTCCGTCCCATTGTCGATCTGGACGTCGCCCTGCACGTCGGAAACGTAGAGCTTGCTCGTCGGCTTCCTGCGTGTCTGCGCGTGCGCGACTGTCACGATGCAGAGCATCGCCAGGGCAAGTCGCAGAACGGGGCGTTCGTTTCTCACCCCGTCAGGCTACGTTCCCGGGCGATTTCCTGCAAGAGAGTATAATTGCGTAGGTATGCTCATGTCAGAGGGAAAAGCACGGTCGCGGGCCCGTGGGACCGCGTCGATTTCGCGACACTTTTCAGGGCTTCGCCGCACCGCAGCGTCGTGCAATTTACGGGACGTGAAAATGGTAGCCGTAGCGCTCAAGGACGTCGCGGGCGGCGCCCGTATGCAGGAACTGAATATATCGCTCGGCCGCGGGATTCGAGGATCCGTGCCTCGTGACCACGGCCCCCTGCTCCAGCGGATCATAGAGAGAGCCCGGCACCTCCGCCCAGGTGCCGTTCCCCTTGAGCCTGGGCGCCAGGACCATCGAAAGCGCGACGAAGCCCATGTCCGCGTTGCCGGTTTCCACGAACTGCGTCGCCTGCGAGATGTTCTCCCCGACGACGAGCTTGGGCTGCGCGTCGGCCCAGACCCCGAGCCTCTCCATCGCCTGCATCGCGGCCCTGCCGAACGGCGCCGTCGTCGTATTTGCTATGGCAATACGGCGCACGAGGGGGCTGCGCACCGCCTGCGCGACCCGGGATACGTCGATGCCGTCACGCGTCGTCCACAGGACGAGCCTCCCGACCGCGAACGTGTTCAGGCTGCCCGCCTGCGCCGCTCCCGCGTTGACGAGGACCTGCGCGAAATGCAGGTCGGCCGAAAGGAAGACGTCGAACGGGGCTCCGTGCTCGATCTGGGCGACCAGGTCACCGGAGGCGCCGGTGGCCGACGTGACCGCCACGTCCGGGTTCGCCCTCATGAACGCGTCGTCCAGGGGGCCGAGGGCGAACGAGAGGTTGGCCGCCGCGGCCACGGACAGCCGGGCGCCCGGGTCGGCCCGCGCAGGCAGGGCCGCCGCAAGCGCGGCGACGAGGAGGAGGAGTGCGCGGAGCCGCGAACTCACGGGGCCGCGCCCGGCAGCTGGATGACCTCGATCGACTTCACCATCCGCGCCCAGCGCGCGGCCCGCTTGTCGCCGAATGCGACGACGCGGAGCGGGCCGGCTCCCTCACCGAGCGGCTTCCCGTCCTCGCTATCTGCCAAGAGGAGGGTGCGGTCGCTGAAGTTCTCGTCGAATTCGGCGAGCGCGTAGAGCGTCGCATAGCCGTCCTTTGCCCTGACGACGACGGCCAGGCGCAGCGCCGGCCCCCTCAGGCTGTCGCCGAGGGGGGCGCCGACCCTGGCGAGGAGGTCCCTCATGGGAACGCCCGAATAGCGGTGCTCCATCTTCTGGTGCGGGTCGAACGCGGTCAGGTCCGTGTGGGCGAGGAGCTGGAAGTCCGCGGCGGTGAACGACACGGACCTTTCTCCCGACGTGACGGTCAGGATCGGGTCCGCGGCCGAGCCGCGGTTCGCCGAGAGCGCGACCAGGAGCGCGAGGCCCAGGACCCAGGCCAGGGCGGTGAAACGGCGGGATCTCAGGAGAGCAATGTGCCCCATGGGACCCCGACGTTCAGGCGGCGCCCCGGTTCCTGTCAATGCCTCCGGACCTAGGCGACGACGAGGTTCAGGATCCGGCCCGGGACATAGACGATCTTGACGACCTTCTTGCCCGACAGGAAAGGGGAGACCCTCTCGTGCGCCTGGGCGATGGCCAGCGCCTGGCCCTGGGTGATGCCCACGGGGACGAGCTGGTCGCCGCGGTGCTTGCCGTTCACCTGGAACACGAGCCGAACCTCGGTCGCCGAGAGCCTGGACGGGTCGAAGGCGGGCCACGGGCCCGATGCGGCCTGGCCGGGCGCGCCGAGGCGCGCCCAGACCTCCTCGGCGAAATGCGGGGCGAAGGGCGACAGGACCTGGATGAAGGACAGCATCGCGGCGCGGCTGACGGAGGCCTCCTTGTGGAGGGCGTTCTCGAGGATCATCATCTGGGAGATTGCGGTGTTGAAGCGCAGGCCCTCGATGTCGTCGCCGACCTTCTTGATGGTCTCGTGGAGCAGCTTCTGGATCTCGGGCGAGTCCTTGGCGTCCGCCGAGATCCTCGGGTTCATGGCGCCGTCTTCGCCGACGCAGTCGTGCCAGACCTTCTGGAGGAAGCGGTGCACGCCCTCGATCCCCTTCATGTTCCAGGGCTTCATCGCCTCGAGCGGGCCGAGGAACATCAGGTAGAGGCGCAGGGTGTCGGCGCCGTGGCTCTCGATGATCGTGTCGGGGCTCACCACGTTGCCGCGGCTCTTCGACATCTTCTCCCCGTCCTCGCCGAGGATGATCCCCTGGTGGAAGAGCCTCTTGAAGGGCTCGTCGTTGGCCACGACCCCGATGTCGAAAAGCACCTTGTGCCAGAACCGGGCGTAGAGCAGGTGCAGGACCGCGTGCTCGGCGCCGCCGACGTAGAGGTCCGGGCTGCCCCAGC
>Ga0302326_10009006_pt1 | contig 21933 bp, 16 predicted proteins | sample Palsa_T0_3_FD_202264 | JGI IMG/M metagenome (GOLD analysis project Ga0302326, IMG submission 202264) | Peat permafrost microbial communities from Stordalen Mire near Abisko, Sweden - Palsa_T0_3 | ecosystem: Environmental > Terrestrial > Soil > Palsa > Peat permafrost | place: Sweden: Abisko... | reverse complement strand
GATGATGGGAAAATATCTGGAACGTTACCACGGACGCTACTATGTAAAGGCGAAGAATCTGGGGTTTCAGTTGCGGGCGGCCTATGATTCGGCGCTCTCGAGATACGACTTGCTATTGATGCCCACGACACAGCGCAAGCCACAGCGCGTTCCGAAGTCGATCGACGGATTGAGCGATGAGGAAGTCTTTGCTCTCACCCTCATCAATATAGAGAACACTTGCCAATTCGACGTAAGTGGGCATCCGGCGATTTCCATTCCATGCGGGCTTCGTGACGGCTTACCGATCGGGCTCATGCTGATTGGGAAGCATTTCCAGGAACCCACAATTTACCGTGCCGCTCACGCCTTCGAACAGTCTAAAAAGTGGGAGGAAATGTAAGTTTCAGAAGATACAGCCTCTGTCTTAGTCTGAACGCTGCCGCCTGCCCATACGTTCCACAATTTTTTCTAAACCCTTGACGCGCGCCCCGCGCGAAGCCTAGCATCGCTGCGAAATGTGCGAATGCACATACTTTGCAGTGCGGGAGACGGTCGAATCCGCGCCAGCGCCCCGGGGAGGATGGAAATGACGCGAAAAGGCCGCGGCGATCTCACCCGTCTGGTTGAGCCGGACCGCGTGCATCGCAGCGTCTATGTGGATCCCGCCATTTTCGAATCGGAGATGGAGGCGATTTTCCATCGTGCCTGGATCTACGTCGGACACGAAAGCCAGGTGCAACGGCCGGGCGATTACTGCACGGTCCTCGTCGGCCGGCAGCCGATGATAATGGTGCGGCATTCCGACGGCCAGGTTCATGTGCTCTACAATCGATGCGCTCATCGCGGCGCAATGTTGTGCGGCAATCTGCGCGGCAACACTGGCGAGGCTTTCACCTGCTCCTATCATTCGTGGCGATACAACACTAACGGCAGCCTGGAAAGTATGCCGCTCCCGAAAGGCTACGACGGCACCAGGCTCTCGGCGGCGAACCAGGAACGCAATCTGAAACGCGCCGCGCGTGTGGCCGCTTATCGAGGCTTCGTCTTCGCGAGTCTGGCGGCCGACGGTCCCTCGCTGATGGACTTCCTGGGCGACGCCAAAATCGCCTTCGACGACATGTGCGATCGCGCGCCGGAGGGTCAAGTCGACATAGTGCAGACGTGCTTCCGCATCGTTCAGCACTCCAACTGGAAGATCTTCATGGAGAACCAGCTCGATGCGCTGCATCCGTCGGTGACTCACGAATCGAGCGGCCAGGCGGCGGCGCAGGTCGAGCGCGACATCGCGCGGCGCGGCGGCAAGGCGCCGCTCGACTATCACTATCTTTCTGCGTTCACCACGCCGCTGCCCAAGTGGGATGAAGTGCTGACCGTCAACTATCAGCACGGGCACAGCGCGTTGCAGGGCTACATGGGTCTCCGCCCGCAGGATCCGGATTCACTCGCCTACGAAGCGATGATGCGCAAGCACTATGGCGCAAAACGCACGGAGGAGATCCTCGGCGTCAACATTCACCACGTGCTGCTATATCCCGGGCTATCGGTGCAATCGGCGCTTCAGCAGGTACGGGCGGTGCGCCCGCTCGCGGTCGATCGCACGCTGATCGAGATCTGGCATTTTCGTTTGAAAGGCGCTCCGGAGGCGATCTATCGACGAGCGCTGGGGTATTACAACCTCATCAATTCACCCTCGACGATCGTCAATGCCGACGATCTCGAAAACTTCTGGCGTTGCCACCAGGGCCTCGCTTCCGACGGCGGCGCCTGGGTCAGCTTTCATCGAAACGCCGGACAGGACGATGAGCAAGACGGTGTGATTCGGTCGCGATGGGGCACCAGCGAGGCGCCGATGCGCAACCAGTTCCGGGCGTGGACGCAATATATCGGCGGAGGGCGATGAGCATGGCCAAGACCATCAGCCGGAAAACGTCTACGCGAAAACCGGCAGCCGGTCGGCGAACATCGATGCCGGCGCGTGTCACAATCGCGCGAGGCGCTTACGACTCGATACGCGAGGTGGAGCAGTTTCTCTATCGTCAGGCCGAACTCTTGGATGGCAAAAGCTGGAGCGACTTCATCGAACTTTTCGCCGAAGATGGCTTTTACTGGATGCCAGCCTCGCCGGATCAGAGCACGCCTAACGGCGCGCCGGCGATCTTCTACGAGGACCGCGACTTGATGACCGTACGAATGAAGCGCCTGATGCATCCGCACGCGTGGTCGCAGTCGCCGATGTGGGGTACTAGTCATCTGGTCTCGAACGTATCCATCGAGGATGAGAATTCTCGTACCGGTGATCTCGCCGTGCGGTCGCGCTTCCACATGATGGAGTTTCGCCGCGACGTCGTTCGTCACTTCGCCGGCGTCTATAGTCACCAACTCCGCAAAACCCAGGACGGGTTGCTAATCAAGCTGCAGCGCGTGGACATGGTAAACGGCGAGGGCCCATATGACTACGTACTGCAGGCGTGGGTCTAATACATCGCGTTGCGATTGAACAAAGGATTAATCGCGGAGGAGTAGCAGATGAGTATCCACAATACATCGAAGCACGCAGGCGAAACTTCCGGGCCGATCAATGCGCGCGGCGCATTTCTTGGTGACTTTCAAATTGTCGGCAGCCTGCCGCCTGACGAGGTGCCGGCAGCGATCGAAGGAGATCGGGCAAGTTTCGTGGCGCGCCCAGGGTTTTATCGAAAGCTTATTCCGCTTCGCCTAGAGGACGACGGCACGATCTACTCGGGCGGACGGTATCTCTTCAAGACTCACGCTCAAGCGGTGGAATTTGGCCGCTGGTTCCGCGACGACTTTCGTCTTGACGGCGAGCTTTTCGTCGATCGCCCATGGGTCAAGGATTTCACGCGTCTTCCGTTCCACGTGATCGGTGCCCATGACTTTAAAACCGTGAATGAATCGCAAGTCGTCGTACGGGCCGAGCGATGGACGCTCAGCGGCGAACGCGGCGTCACGTTGGAATCGGTCTGGCCCGAATTGCGCGAGCGCGCGCGAGACCGCGATCTAGCCAGCGTGTGGCTACTTTACGCAGATGATCGCCGTGAAGCAGCGCTGGTCACGGTGGGCTCTCGGTACGATCAGCCGTCGTTAACGACGCCGGATGTAGCCAGTCTACGGTCGCTCGAATCTCAACTGTCGCTGGCGGAAGAATTCGACCGTCAAGGCTGGGCTCGCAAAACTTTCGACCGGACCAGTTGGATTTTCACGATCTGGTTTGCTCCCGATCATATCCCTTTGTACTCGTGGCCAAACTCGCCGCCGTTGCCGGGTCTGCCGCCGAGCGAAATTGGTATTGCCGATAGAATCGCAAAGTGATCACCGACACGTTCCGGCGCTTCAGAGGCTCAAGCATGTGCACCTGCCCATTGTCGACCCGAACGTCAGATTCCCGTCCGTGGTGGACCTCAAGTGGCATGGCCGCTAAATGAGCGCGGCGGGGTCGGGCGGGCGTGCTCGCACTCGGAACGCGGCCGCGGCCTCGAAGCCGGGACCGATATTCGTCCTCGACGATCATATCTACTACCTGTTCACGCAGATCGTCGGACGGCGGAATCGTCACATCGCGGAGAAGCTCAAACCTTTTGGAGTGACCGTGCCCAAGTGGCGCGTACTCGCGACCCTGTATGCGCGGCCGGCGGTGACGATGAATCAGCTCGCTGAGCATACGACTATCGATCGTACCACCCTGACCCGCACTCTCGACCGTATGGTGCGGGACAAGCTGGTCGTACGCCGCACCGATCCAAGTGACCGTCGCAGCGTGCGGCTCGAGCTGACGGCCAACGGAGAACAAGTGTTTGGCCGGGTTCTTCCGTTGGTGATGGAAGATAACGCGCGCTCGTTCGCTGACATGCGCCCCGCCGACCTGGCGCAGTTCCGCAATATCCTGGTCCGGATCGTCGGCAATCTGGATCGCAACTACCACGCCGCGAAGCAGGAGGACTGAGATGAGCAGACATCGCAAGGCAGTGCTGGGCGGTAACGATTCGATCAAAGTAGCTATCGCGCAGATATCGCCGCTCTGGCTTGATCGCGAAGCCTCCGTCGTACGAGCTTGCGCCGCGATAGCGGAGGCGGCGGCGAACAAGGCGCAACTGATCGCTTTTCCGGAGGTCTGGCTGGCTGGCTATCCATATTGGGACGAGAGCTGGGCTTCTGATCTGCGCGACTGGGCCAGTGCGCGGACGCGTTTTTTGGACGCCGCGATAACGGTTCCCGGTGAGGAGGTCGAACGGCTATCGCAGGCGGCGAGCGCGGCGGATGCGTACGTCGTGATGGGCTGTAACGAACTCGACAGCCGGCCGGGAGTGCAAACCGTATACAACACACTATTGTTCTTCGGACCTGACGGCGCCCTGATCGGCCGCCATCGCAAGCTCATTCCGACTCACAACGAACGGATGTTCTGGGGTCAGGGCGGCGCGGAAGATCTGATCGTACTCGACACCGACATTGGCCGGCTCGGCGGCCTGATCTGCGGTGAGAATCTGCAGCCGTTGATCCGCGCAGCGCTGATTCAGCAAGGCGAAGAGATCCACGTCGCGGCGTGGCCGGGCGCGTTCGATCTTAAGAAAGGACCGCGACTGCAGGAGCCTGAAGACGAGAAGCCAGGTGGCGGCGACTTCATCGGGCATCCTCTTTGCAGGGCGCACGCGCTGGAGGCTGGAGCTTTCGTCGTCTCAGCTTCCGGCTGGCTGGACCCCGCCGATGTCCCGGCGGATTTTCCCTACAAAAATCGCATGAACATCGAATGGTCGGGGGGCGGCAGCTCGATCATCGGTCCGCTAGGCGTTCCCCTGGTGGGACCTGTATACGGTAGCCAGATTCTCTACGCCGAGTGCCACGCGTGGATGATCAAAGCATCCAAATCGATCGTCGATACAATAGGGCATTATTCGCGGCCCGAAGTCCTGCGGCTACAGCTTCAGCGCGAAGGGCTGTGGGGAACCGTAAGCCCCGAGCCAGTGCCGGAACTCGCGCCGGTCGCCGAGGGGAATCGCCGAGGCTAGGACTTTTCGAAGTCCTCGGTGATTCGTTCGTCGCGTATCAGCCGAAAACGGCGACGATATCGCATTGCACTAGCGCCTTCGTATCGCCCGTCAGCGGCTGCGTGTGACGCGATGGCCGGGCGGTCTCATCGGGGAACATCCGGAGCCAGTGCTTATTGAGCAACTCCCGATTCGAAGGATCCTTCAGCCAGACGGTGATCTTGATGATATCGTCGGTGCTACCGCCGGCAGTCTCGGCGATCTCCTTAACATGGGCGAAGACATTGGTTAGCTGTCCATCGAGATCCGCCGGCAGGTTGCGGGTGCCGGGATCGAATCCGAGGACGATGCCGGACATCAGCAGGTTGCCGATGCGGGTCGCGTTGGGAATCGGGTTCTGATGTCGAAACCCGGTGATATTGATGCTCTTTCGCTTGGCCATGTGTCCGTCCCTCATCTCAAAATTTTCAGTATGATCGGGGCAGTTTCAAGACGTGCTCGCTTATCGAATTGAGCACCATTTCCTGGGATACCGGGGCGATTTTTGTCAGCCGGCATTCACGGAAAAATCGCTCGACATCGTACTCCTGCATATAGCCATATCCGCCGAAAGTCTGCACCGCGCGATCGCACGCCTCGAAACCGGCGTCGGCCGCGCGCAACTTCGCGATGTTTGATTCAGCGCCGCACGGTTTGCCGCAGTCGAACAACCATGCCGCTTTCATGATCATGAGTTGAGCGACTTCCAGCTTGGAGTAGGAGTCTGCGAGCGGATGTGCGATCGCCTGATTCTGACCGATCGGCCGACCGAAAACATTTCGCTCCTTTGCATATTTGACGGCGCGATCCAGCGCCGACCGTCCCATGCCGACTGCTTCCGCGGCGAGCAGGATACGCTCGGGATTGAGGCCGTCCATAAGGATACGGAAGCCGCCGCCCTCTTCACCAACCATGTCCGCTGCTGAAACCTTGAGGTTGTCGATAAACAGCAGGTTCGTATCGACCGCGTGCCGGCCCATCTTATGGAGCTCGCGCACCTCGATCGCGGCGCGATCGATATCGGCGAAGAAAATCGTCATGCCGTCGGTCTTCCTGGAAACGTTTTCCAGCGGCGTAGTTCTGGTCAGCAGGAGCATCTTGCTGGATTCCTGCGCCTTGGTGATGAACACCTTGCGGCCATTGACGACATAATTGTCACCCTCGCGCCGCGCGAAGGTCTTGATGTGGGTGATATCGTTGCCGGCGTCAGGTTCCGTCACTGCAAAGGAAACATGCAACTCGCCGCTGATTGCACGCGAAAGATGGCGCCGTTTGAGATCCTCGCTGCCATGCTTGACCAGCGGCATCAGGCCGAACATCCCAAGATGGATCGCGCTGGCCGCATTCATCGCGCCATGGTAGGCCACTTCGCCCATCAAGAGGGCGGTCTCCGTGATGCCCAAACCACTGCCGCCGTATTCTTCCGGAATCGCGATTCCAAGGTAACCGGCGTCGCCAATGGCCTTATAAAACTCGTGGGGAAATTCATGACGCCGATCGTGATCGCGCCAGTACTCGTCGGGGAAACGGCGGCAGAGTGTGCGGATACCGTTGACGATTTCGTTCTGCGATTCAGTTAACTCGAAGTCCATTCGTCATTCTCCAGGCCGCGACGGCCAATTTCGCCGGAGCGCCGCCACGCTCGCGGACTCGGCTCCAGCCGACATCCCCGAAACCCGATCGTCGGTCAAAGACCATCTATACGGTGAAATTGATCAGCGTGGAATCTGCCGCAGCGGTTGCAATATTTGAAGGTTTGCAGAAATTGTAAACGGAGGTGGCGCAAACCTGAGGGACGGAGGCGCCAGCTTGGCGCGATCAGGAAAATAGACGATTTTAGAGGCGGCTGAAATTCCCACCGACGAGGTGAAAAACTCATGTTCACCGTGACTCAGAACCAATTGCTTCCCACCACGGTCACCGGTTCGTGGCCACGACCACGTTGGTTCGACAAAAGCTTGTGGGGCAGACAACTGTCCGACGCCATGACGGATATCGATTACCGCGAGAAGTTTCTCGACGCTGTTTCCGCGGTAATCAGCGATCAGGAGCAGTCTGGCCTCGATATCTTTACCAACGGCGATTATCACCTCGATGCGAGTCTTGGCGGGCTCTCGTGGCTGCTGTATCCGGCAGAACGCATGGTGGGCGTCGCGCGGAACGAAAGCTATCCATCGAGTGAAGAATGGTCAGCCAAACCGGGCTCGATTCTGAGTGAAGTCTTCGGCGGTTGGCGATATCCGGCGGTGGTCGACAAGCTTGCTCGCGGCCGCTCGTGGGAGTTCGCAAAGATCTGGAGAATCGCACAGGCCAAAACCGACCGGCCGATCAAATTTGGCACTGTGAGCGCTCAAGTCCTAGCCACTTGTCTCGAAATCAGAACGAACAAATATGCGGCCGACAAGCGCGAGCTCGTGTGGGACATGAGCGTTGCCATCAACGAAGAATTGCGCGAACTGGTGGCGGCCGGCTGTAAGGCGATCCAGATTGAAGATCCGCTGCTTCATATCACATCTGTCTTGAATCCCGACCGCGGTTACATGGACTTCCTCATCGAAGCTTTCAATCGGGAGGTTGAAGGGCTGGATGAAGTCGAGATTTGGGTCCACACCTGCTGGGGTAATCCGAACATGCAGCGGGTGTTCGAGAATACTTCTTATGCTGGCGCGTTCGAGATGTACATGGAGCGGATGCGCGGGGATATCTGGACGGTTGAGATGAAAGAGCGCAACTACGCCGACCTGGAGTTGTTTGGTCGATATAAGGGGAAGGCGTGGCCGAAGAAAGTCGCGCTCGGCGTTATCAGCCATCGCAATCTGCAGGTCGAAACTCCGGACGAGGTCGCGGCGGATATCCGCCGAGCACTTAAGTTCATCGATCCGGAACAAATCGTGCTGTCGACTGACTGTGGATTCGGCCGCCAGGGATGTGATCGCATAATTGCGTTTCACAAGGCGTTATCGATGGCGCAGGGAGCGAACATCGTGCGCCATGAGCTCGGGGTGTCGCAGCAACCGATCCGCGGATCGGACGCGAGGCTGCAAATCGATCGTACGGGCCTTTAGCCCCGAAGGGTGGACAAGTCGCGGAGGAGTTAGAAGTGCGCGATTAATTTCACTTTCTCTCGCCCAGCGCCCACGTTCTGATCAGATGGTGGGCGATCGCGACCGACGGTGGCACCCGGATGCCGTCGAGGATTTTTCCCTCGATCAGTTCGCGCGCGACACTGCGCTCCAGCCATCGCAACTCGGCGATTTCGTGCTCATCCACTTTGACGTCGCGGCTTTCGGCCTTCGCGAAACATCCGATCATCAGTGAGGACGGGAAGGGCCAGGGCTGCGTCGCATGATAGGTGACGTCGCCGACTTTTAGTGAGGCCTCCTCCATTAATTCGCGCCGTACCGCCTCCTCGATCGTTTCGCCGGGTTCGACAAAGCCCGCCAGCGCCGAGAACATTCCAGGCGGAAACTGCTTTCCGCGTCCTACCAGACAGGCCTCGCCGTCAGTCGCCAGCATGATGACGACCGGATCGACACGTGGAAAATGTTCAGCTTTGCAGTTGCCGCACAGCCGCCGATAGCCGGCGTCCATGAGCTGGGTTGACGAGCCGCAGTTCGGGCAGAAGCCGTGCCGCTTATGCCAATCGATCAGCGCTTTTGCCTGCCCGATGATCGCGGCGTCCTTGATCGAGGCTATCTGAGCCGCGCTACGAGCCTCACCGAAATAGCCTTGGCCACGCAGAGGCTCGACGCTTGCCGGGTCCTCGGCAACCGGAAGGTCAAGCGCGAAAACCGCGACGTCACCATCGAGACCCAGAAAAACGCATATGGCACCGGGACTTTCGACGGAATCCGCAACCTCCGGCGACACCAGACCTAACTTGACGGAAGCGGTCTTTTCCGGCCCGAAAATAAACGGCTGCAAACGCCATATCGGCAGGACGAGCGAAGAGGGATCGTGCCGTTTGGCCTCGATCCAGCTCTTATCGGTTCGTTTTTCGCTGGCGCGATTGAGAGGATTACCTGCAAAAGGAATCATTCGATCTCCCCGATCAAACCATGGAAGGCGCTGACGGCCCGCGAAACATAAGCGTACGTTATCAACTATCGCGACCGAACCCGACCTCTTCGGCTATGACGCTGTCAGCCGGATTCGCCACGAATGTCCCTGATGGAGCTTTGATCCGAGCGTGTCACGCGGAATAAGTTTATCCCTATTGATTTCGCTGGTAATATCGCAAGGCGGTCAGGCTTTTCTCCTGGCGGCCTAAGTTAAAGAGCTTGGAAACACCGTCTACTCGTCTATCTACCGACATGGGTCAGCGAACCATCGTCATAGTCGGCGGCGGCGCCAGCGGTACCTGCGTCGCGATTAACCTGGCGCGCCTGGCCGCTGCTTCACTCCGGATCGTGGTGATCGAGCCTCGAGCGGAGCTGGGCCTGGGCCCGGCCTATTCCACGCCCTACTGGTCTCATTTGTTGAACGTTCGGGCCGGCAACATGAGTGCGTTGGCTGACCACGCGGCTCATTTTTTTCGATGGCTACAGAAGAGCTATCCGAGTGACGTAGCGGCGGATTCCTTCGTTCCCCGTCCTCTTTATGGCCGATATCTGCGCGAAACTCTGGCGGAAGTTCTGCGTGATAAACCGTTGGTTAACGTCGAGCATCGTCGCGATCAGGCGGCCCGCGTGGATCCTTCAGGATCGGGCTGCGAAGTCACGCTCACGGGCGGGACGCAGCTGTCCGCGGGTCAGGTCGTATTGGCACTTGGCAACGAATCGCCACGAAATCCGATTCCCATCACCGCTGGAGTAGAAGTTTTTTCTTCGTGGGCGAGCGCGGCTTACAAAGGACTCGCTTCGGACGTCCCGGTTCTGCTGATTGGATCAGGGCTGACGGCGGTAGACGCCGTGCTGGCGCTCAATGAGGAAGGACATCGCGGCCTAATTTATGTTATCTCGCGTCACGGCAAGTGGCCATTAATCCATGGCGATCCGGCTCCACCGATTTCATTTCCACGGCCAGAAGATCTTCATACCGTGCGATCGCTGATGCGCCAGTTGCGATCGATTGCGCGCGAACGAGAACAAGCCGGCGATAACTGGCGAACCGCAGTCGATAGCATCAGACCCCATACCGGCGGCATCTGGACCCGCCTGTCGATTACCGAACGGAGACGTTTCTTGCGCCACGGTCGATGGCTCTGGGACATCCATCGTCATCGGATGGCCGGCGAGGTTGGCGCGAAACTGGCCGCGATTCGCGACTGTGGTCGGCTAAAGACGTTCGCCGGCAGAGTGATCGAGGCCGGGACCAACGATGGATCGCTCGCGCGGGTTCGTCTTGGACTACGAAATGGCGGTGAAATGGTTCTTGATGTGGGTAGAATCATTAACTGCACGGGGCCCGCAGGCGACCTCGCCGATTCGTCGAATCCCGTCCTGCGGAATCTTATCAGGAGCGGCGCCGGCACTGCCGATCAGATGCGTCTGGGTCTGGTAACGAATGAGCATGGCGCTTTAATCGCGGCTGATGGATCGACCAGCAACACGATTTTTACACTTGGGCCGCCGCGTCGCGGCATGCTGTGGGAATCAGTTGCGATGCCCGAAATCAGGGTGCAGGCGCGAGCTCTCGCGCAATCATTACTGGAAATCCGCTCGCCCCGGCTCGATTGAGTCCCGTTACTCGCTTGGGGAAAGTAGTCGCGTCGGGCTCGGCGCGTGACTGCTGCGTATGCAGCAGTCAGCTTTGCAATGGTTATTTTTTTCCGGCCTTGGTGTAGATTCCGTCAAAGCTGACGTTCAAGCCCCCACAGTTGCCGTTATCCGACGCGATCAGGTAAGGTCCGCGTCGATGAAGTTTCACCACGCAGGACGTTTCATCGGCGCTTTCCTTGAACACCAGCTCCTTCAGGCCTGCGACTAACGCTGCCTGAGCCGAAAATTCTCCATCGTTAACGGTTTCTGCCGTCTGATAGTACGCCTGCCCATCGCCACTGACCTGTCCCGCGCCGGCCGCCTTTATTACGATCGAGTCACCTTCATAGTTCCACGTTCCGATCACGAAATCGATTGACATGCCATTATTCTCGGTCAGCGCACTGAGGTTCTCGATAGGAATGAAACCGGCGATGATCTTGCCGTTGGATCTGCCATAGTAGGTACATTGGAAACCTTGGTTCACCGGGCCTGCAAATACTACGTCACCCTTGACCAGGTATGCCTTTTGTCGCGAACGGCATGGCTGCGCTTTCTGGCAAGGCTGAGTATTCGTATATAGATAGACCCGTTGCTCTCCCTGGCTTGGCTTGATCAGGAACAACGGAGCGATTTCATAGGCGGAATCATAACTCAGGCAGGTCTGCTCGATTTTAGGCTGATCGTCGGCCAAAGCGGCGGTAAAGTCTGGTACTCCCGCTCCGAACAGAGTGGCGAGTAGCAATGACAGCAGAATTCTGAACACAATTGGCGTATGTATCACTCTGCGGCGGCCCGCGGTAGTCCGGCCGCGTCGACTGGACGTAACAATGACTATCCAGTTATGTGAGCTGGCTCGCCGGGCAATGCGGCGAGCTAGAGAGGGTCGCTATACCGCTCGCTTATCCGAGACTGATGCCTACTCGATTCCGTAGCGCTTTCGTTTCCGCCAAAGCGTCGCCACGTTAATACCGAGTCTGGCTGCGGCCTCCGCGAGGGTTGAACTTTGCGCAAGCGTACGCAGTATGTAATCGCGCTCCAGATTATTCGGGTCGTCGACGGTAGAAACGCAGGAGACGGATTTGCTAATCGGTTCCGGCAAATCCACTGGCATGATGATTTCCCTGCATCCAAGTGCCGCGCACCGTTCCAAGGCATTGTGGAGCTCGCGGATGTTGCCGGGCCATCGATAACTGACCAGAGCAGCCGCGGCTTCGGCCGAAAGCCCTAATTCCGGCCGATTGGTCTTCAAAGCAATTTGCCGCAGAATCCAAGCCGCCATCGGAAGTATATCCTGGACCCGATCACGGAGCGGTGGCAGCGTGAACGTAATCACGTTCAGGCGATAATAGAGGTCCTCGCGAAATCGACGCTCGGCGACCTCAACCTCCAGATTTCGATTGGACGAGGCCAGGATGCGAACGTTGATCGTGAGCGTGCGTCTGCCGCCTAGCCGCTCGAAACGGCGCTCCTGGATGAAGCGGAGGAATTTCGCTTGCAGTGTAGTCGGGAGTTCCGCGATCTCGTCAAAAAGCACCGTGCCGCCGTCGCCGGCTTCGAGGCGCCCCGGTTTACTGTCAATCGCTCCGGTGAAAGCGCCTCGGACGTGACCGAACAATTCGTTCTCGAGCAGTTGCGCGGCAAAGGCGGTGCAATTGATTATGACAAATGGCCCGTCCCGTCTCGCGCTCCAGCGGTGGATCTGTCGCGCGAGGGCGTTCTTGCCGGTACCGCTTTCACCGGTCAGTAGAATCGTCGTCTCTGCGGCCGCGGCACGTTTCGCCGCTTCGAGCAGCGCAATCATCGCCGGGTTCCGCGACTCGAAACGCGGAGTCTCCTCGGGGTCCTTGTGGATCGCCTCATTGCCTGCCGGTGGATCAACCGTTGGAGTTTCCATTGTGTTCCGACCCCGAAGAACGCCGGCGTTTGTGAAAAGCGCGGTTACCTCACTTACTATCCCTGGGGCGAGCCATAGCGCTTGGTCAGCTCCAGGTTGACTTTCAATACGTTGACCATTTTCTCGCCGACAAGTCCGTCGAGCGGTGCGTAAGCGTCGGTCTGAACCATCTCCTCGATCTCAGTGCGTACCTGGCCGGGATCGCGCTTGGTGTCGGATGCCCATTTGGACGACACGCGATCGAGTTGGTATTCCGCATTCTCCAAGGTGATATCCGGATCGAGGCCGGAACCCGAGGTGGTGACCATGTCGCCGGGAACATTGGCAAGGTCAGCGTCAGCATGGTCCTGCCGCCACATGTCGAAGAAGATCGACTGGACATCCGATCCGCTGGCCATCGGTTGTATCGTGGTCTGGCTCTTGCCGCCGGGTAATTGTGTGGTGACCGCCGACGGAAACTTGCCAGGATTCTCTTTGGAGAAATTCTCGAAAAACATGACCGCGAGATCCGACGGCTGGGGTTGTGGAGTGCCCGGGTTTTGCTTTACCCAGTCCGATACCACATCCTTGTGGGCCTTTGCCCAATCGGCAATGTATTGGGCATGCGTAGGATCGGCGCTCACCCATGATTGCGCGAGCTCGTTATGATTGTCGGCCCACTGCGCGACGAGGTGCGGGCTGCCCTGAAATTGATCCTGGGCGAACCACGCCTCAATGTCAGGCGCCACGAGCTGCCCCTTTTTCGGCCCGCTCGCGTACTTGACGATCGGGCCAAGCATCCTGGCTACACGGTCGCGAAGAAGGTAATTCGAGGCAGCCAGCGTCGAGGAGGCAGACGACGACGCATCGTACGATGCGGCCGACGGACGCGGCCAGAAATACTCATCCTTCGTGAAGGGCTGGGCTATCAGCAGCGATCCGACCGGTTTGCCGTCCGGTCCGTTGACCATGCTGCCGTTGGAGGTAAACGGGAAAAAGGTTTGCCCGATTGCCCAGACGACGAGCGGGTAGATGATGCAGCAGATGATTACGGTTGCGAACAGCAGCCACAGGCTTTTGCCGATTGAACTTTTCATTGGTATTTATCCTCGGTCGCCGATTTGGCGTCAGGCAACCAGATGCGTGGCGACCAGAATAAGGTCGATTAGCTTGATTCCGATGAAGGGGAGAATCACGCCGCCCACGCCCCATACGAGAAGGTTTTTGCGCAACAGCGCGTCGGCGCCGACCGGCCGATACTTGACGCCTTTGAGAGCAACCGGAATCAGGGCCGGAATAATGAGAGCGTTGAAAATGACTGCGGACAGTATCGCGGACGTCGGCGAATGCAAATCCATCACATCCATCGCCTTGAGCCAGGGCAGGGTGCCGGCGAACAAGGCGGGAACAATCGCGAAATATTTAGCAACGTCGTTGGCGACCGAAAACGTAGTCAGCGCCCCGCGAGTCATCAGGAGCTGTTTACCTACTTCGACGACTTCAATCAGCTTGGTCGGGTCGGAATCGAGGTCGACCATGTTGCCGGCTTCCTTGGCTGCCTGGGTGCCGGAATTCATCGCGAGCCCGACGTCCGCCTGCGCGAGCGCCGGCGCGTCGTTGGTGCCGTCGCCCATCATAGCGACCAGCTTGCCGGCGGCCTGTTCCTTGCGGATATAAGCGAGTTTCGATTCAGGCGTCGCCTGCGCAACGAAGTCATCCACGCCGGCCTGCTTTGCAATCGTCGCGGCGGTCAGCGGATTGTCGCCCGTAATCATCACCGTTTGCAGGCCCATGCTGCGCAACCGTGCGAAGCGCTCGCGCATCCCGGTCTTGAGAATGTCTTCGAGCACGACGACGCCCGCTATTTTCGCGCCCTCGGCGACGACCAGCGGCGTGGCGCCCTCTGAAGCGATCGCGTCGACGGTCTCCTGCAGGTTCGCGGGTATGGAACCGCCTGCTTCACGAGCGAAGGCAATTACCGCATCGGCCGCGCCCTTGCGCACGCAAACTCCATTAGCCAGATCAACACCGCTCATGCGGGTTTGTGCACTGAAAGCAATAAACTTCGCACCGCTTGGCGGGGCCAGATCTTTCAATGAAACTCCTACCGTCTGCGCCTTGGTGATTATGCTTTTGCCCTCGGGTGTTTCATCCGCGATTGACGCCAACCCGGCCAGCATTGCCAGTTTGAGTTGCGAATAGTCACCCACCGGTTTGAAATCGGTCGCGCGCCGATTGCCGACCGTAATCGTACCGGTCTTGTCGAGCAGCACGATGTCGATATCGCCGGCGGTCTCAACCGCCTTGCCGCTCTTGGCGATAATGTTGGCTTGCAGCGCGCGATCCATCCCCGCGATTCCAATCGCGGCGAGCAGCGCGCCGATGGTCGTCGGAATCAGGCACACCAGCAAGGCGACGAGAGTGGGCACATCGGTGCCGAGGCTTTTCAGCGGCTGGCCGAGTCCCAGGTAGCCCATCATGTATTGCTCGGCGTTCCAGGCCATCGGCCAAATCGGAATAACCACGATTAGAAACGCGAGCGTCAGTCCGGACAGCACCAGCGTCAAGGCGATTTCATTCGGCGTCTTCTGGCGAACCGCGCCTTCGACGAGGCCAATCATGCGGTCCAGGAAGCTTTGACCCGGCAGCGCCGTTATCTTGACGACGATCCGATCTGAAATGACCCGCGTCCCGCCCGTAACTCCCGAACGATCGCCGCCGGCCTCACGTATAACGGGGGCTGATTCACCAGTTATCGCCGATTCGTCGACCGAGGCGATTCCCTGGATCACTTCGCCATCGCTGGGGATCACCTGGCCGGTGGCTACGGCTACCCGGTCGCCTGGCCGGAGATCAGTCGACAGAATCTCTTCGATAACGTCGTTCGCTTTGAGGCGATAGGCGGGCGTTTCACTGCGCGTCTTGCGCAGCGATTCAGCCTGAGCTTTGCCGCGCGCCTCGGCGAGCGCCGTGGCGAAATTGGCGAACAGGACCGTCAGAAATAGCCAGAAATCCAGCGCAACGAAATAGCTAATCGGAACCTGGCTCACCGAAGTACTTACTAGGGCCTGAATGATGAAGAGCAGCGTGAGCACCGCGCCGATCTCCACCACGAACATCACCGGATTGGTCCACTGGATATCCGGCCGAAGCATCACGAAGGATTGCTTCAGGGCATCCCGCATCAACTGGGGGTCAAATAGCGCCCGGCTCTTCACTCGCCGCGGTGGCCGCGGATGGTCGGGTGTTTCGATCGTTCGTAAGGGTGCTGCCGCTCCCATTTTCGGTCCTCCGAAGAAGTTCGCGAATAAGTTCGCGAATAAGTTCGTTTCGCTTATAACGACGGTTCTCGATTCGACGGCGTGGTGCCGGCCGGCGGCCTACCCGCCAAATGGTATCGGCCCCAAATGCTCCGCCAAGGGGCCGAGCGCCGCGACCGGCAGGAACAATAGCGCCCCGACGATTACGATCGTGCCAAAGAGCAGACATCCGAATGTGAAGGTATCGTCGCGCAATGTTCCGAGACCGAACGGCGTACTCTTCTTCATGCCGAGGAAAGCCGCCATCGCGATCGGCGCAATGATCGGCAGATAGCGCCCGAACAGAATCACCAGGCCGCCGCCAATGTCCCACGGCACGGCCTCCGGCGCAGGGCTAGGATTGTTGTTCAGGCCGTATGACACTCCCAGGCCGTCGAAAGCCGAGCCATTGTTCGCCGACGATGACGAGAACTGGTACACGATTTCCGATAGGCCGTGCGCGGCCGGATTATTCTCCGCCTTCATACCCCAGTTGTTCGCCGCATAGAGTCCCGACGGCTCAAGGATCAAGAACGGATGAATCAGCAGCGCGATCATCGCAAGGGTCATTTCGCGTCCACCGATCTTCTTGCCGAGGTATTCGGGCGTACGACCGACCATCTGGCCGGCCAGAAAGATTCCGATGATCAGGAAGAGCAGGAGGTTGATCATCCCGACGCCCTTGCCGCCGTATATGCAGTTCAGCCACATCCCGACGAACGGTGAGAGACCCGCTATTGGATTGAGGCTGTCGTGCTCGCAATTGATCGCACCACAGGTGACGTCAACAGTCGCGGCCGCAAACGTTGCCCCTGCCGACGTCCCGAAGCGCAATTCTTTGCCTTCGAGGTTACCCAGGTGCTGATCGACCGGCAGCCCCGCCACGGCGGGCAAAGTAATAACACGCTTGCCGCCCGGCGCGCTCGGGCTCGCAATAGTAAAACTTCTACTTATGGGATGAGCAGTGAGACCAGGATTAGGTTGCATCGTGTCGAAATAAATCGCCCACACGACCGTACCGATGAATAACAGGAGCATCACCGAGAATATGACGATCGAATGGCGGAACCGGCCGAGCATTCGCCCATACATCAGGACCAGCGCCATCGGAAACAGCATCATGCAGAAGGTTTCGAAGAAGTTGGTAGACGCACTCGGATTCTCGAAAGGATGAGCCGAGTTCATGCCGAAAAAGCCGCCGCCGTTGGTGCCCATCATCTTCATCGGCACAAAGGCTGCCAGCGGACCAATCACGATGGTCTGCTGCTTGGGCTGTCCGTTGTCGGTAGTGCCCATCGCCGCCGGTTCGAGCGTGTTGACCTGGTAGGCGTTCTGATACGTCATCGGCATTCCCTGGACGAGAAATACCATGCTGATGACGAAGGCAGCCGGCAGAAACATGTAGGTGACTACGCGCCACATATCGACGAAAAAGTTACCCAGGTGTTTGTCGCCACGCAGAGCTCTGATGATGGCCGCAAGGGCGCACAATCCGACCGCCGCCGAGAGGAAGAAATTGGCAATGCAGAAAAAGATTTGCGTGAAATTCGAGAAAGCCACGTCTCCCGAATAATGCTGCATGTTCGTGTTCGTGATGAACGAGATGACGGTATGGAAGATTGTGGTCGGCGCCAGCATGCCCAGACCGCGCGGATTGAGCGGCATCACCGGTTGCAACAGGAGAACGACATATCCGTAAACGAAGAGGATAATGTTGAAGACCAACAGGGAAACGACATACTGCTTCCAGGTCTGCGGACCACTATCCAGGCGTTTCTCGAAACGATTCAGCAGACCAGGCGTCCGATACTTGCCGTCCATGATCTTCGCCATGTAGCGGCTTAATGGGACGGCGATTAAGATCGTGAATACGATTATTGAAATAGGCAGTAGCCACATGGGATGAATCCTCGTTTAGGGTAATCGGGCCGTGACAACTAGAACCACTCGGGCCGGACCATCGCTGTTACCAGATAGACAAATCCGAGAGCGGCTACGATTGCAGTTAGATAAATCACGAATGCCTCCCTAAATTTTCTCGCACGCGACTAAAAACGCGCAGCAGAGGCCAAGGCCCAATAGGCCCAGGGCGAACGTCGCTGGCAGCCAGATTGCGAGATCCATTTCCATTCCTCCGTGGTGCTATTGCGGCCGCTCTGGAGCTGTCTGGAGCGGTCGATTCGAGCATCGTTAATGCGGGACAGGGACCATTTTCGAAAGTGCTGAAGCGATCGCCGCTGTCGGCGCGAGTCATTGGTTTACTATCCGCGTCGAGCACAACGACCTGGCTTCCGCACACCAGGAAGGTCCATCGGCACCCGACGCAGTGATAGAGCCGAGCTTGCCGGTCAAACAGTGGGCTGTGGAACAGCGGCCCGATTACAAACTCGTGCCGAGAACTCCTGTCGCCGCCCGTCGAGTATTCGAGGAGATATTTCCAAAGCTTCATACAGAGCGGTAAACGCATTTGTCGTACCAGAGGGGAAAGCCTTGGAAATCAAGCCGAATATGAGGCGGCGGGTCATGTCAGACTTCGAAAGCTTTCCTCAAAATGAAATGGCCGGTTTCATTTTGATGGCCGCGCCCTGTTTCAAGCCGGCAACGGCCAGATGAATTCAATGTAACGAGGCTCAATTTCACAAAATCGACATTGAAGTTTCCGATCGAGTGGTCTTACTTCAAGGCGCAGGCTGAAAAGGTCAATTGGAAAGCGAACGATTCGCGAATGACTGTTTCGCGTTGATTTATGCGGGCAGGGTTTCAGCATGAAAGCGCTCATGAGATTGCTTAGACACGTATCGACATCGATGGAAACTACTACGCGCAGACGATCGCGCCTTAACGCGTGCCTTGCCACGGCGCTGATGATTTCAGTAGCTGCCGTCGTCAATGCGGGTGGCGATTCGACGAACGTCACGGCGAACCTGGTTCTGGGTCAGCCGAATTTCAGCGTCAGCGGCTATGCGGCGACGATTGCCAATACTGGCCTTGCGCTCCCATACGGCGTTGCGGTCGATAGCAGCGTCTCTCCTAACCGTCTTTACGTCGCGGATACTGCGAATAACCGGGTTCTGGGTTGGAATAGCATAGCGGCGCTGACCACCGGCGCGCCCGCCGACTTGGTGATTGGTCAAGTTGATTTCAGCAGCAGCATCGACGGTCGAGATAGTGTAACTGCCGCCGGTTTGAGTATGCCGTGGTCAGTAGCGGTGGACTCACGCGGTAACCTCTACGTCGCCGATAATGGGGACAACAGGGTTCTGGAATACGACACACCTTTCAACGCATTCGGCCATCTCTGCAACTCCGCGACTCCATGCCAGGGCGGGCTTTCCGCGAGCATGGTGATAGGACAGGGAAAACTCGGCACCGAATATGGCACCCGCGACGGTTGCGTCGGAAACGCCGACACCGCCTGCTTCGACGAGCCAAGCGGTCTTTGGATCGACGACGACGATAACCTGTACGTCGCCGATACGCTCAACAACCGTGTGGTCATATTCCTCAATCCGCTTGGCTCTCCCGCCGGATGTGCCGGCGCAGGATCGACCAGTGGATGTGCTGGCGACGTTGTGGCCGACTACTCACTCGGAGAATGTACTGGCAATAAGGGATTTCTGGACGCAAAAGGCGACTGTACCAGACCCAGGGTCACGATGCTGGGGCCGAACGCCGTTGGAGTCGATTCAAAAGGAAATGTCTATGCGGCCGACACGCAGGACAATCGAGTTCTTGAATTCGATAAGGCGATAGAATCCGCCAATCTAGTGGCAGATCGAGTCTATGGAAGAGACTCCTCAGGCAGCAACTTCATTCCTGGGCCTTGCGCAGACGGGCAGGGTGCGGATCCTTCGCCGAGCGCTTCGGCCATGTGCACGCCGTCCGGTGTCGCATTTGACTCGCAGGACAATCTCTATGTGTCCGACTACGGCAACAGCAGAGTATTGGTATTTGAGAAACCGCTTGGCAATTTCGATGCGGATCTCGTGCTCGGCCAGGGCTCGACGGGCACGGACTTCGATGCGGGTGCTTGTTACGGCGGTCAACCACCCAATACAAATCCCTCGGCGAGCGACACCGGAATGTGCAACCCCGCGGGTATCGTATTTGATTCGAAATCCGATTTGTTCGCCGCGGATACCGGGAATAGCCGAGTACTCGAATTCGTAAATCCACTCGGCGTGCCAACTCCTACCGCCACGGCAACGGCAACGAGCACGTCGACCGCGACTCCTACAGCTCGTGCCACGCCGACTGCCACTCCTACACCCACGGTCACCGCCACGCCGACGCCAACCCCGACGCCAGTGGATGAGAAGCTCACGGTCTCACCGAGAACACTAAACTTTGGCAAAGTGTTGGTTAGTACCACCAGTGGGGAAAAGACAGTCACCATCAAGAATGCTGGCAAAAGAAAAACTGGCCACCCGGTAATCCTGTCGATGGAATCATCGTCAAACGATGCCTTCGCAGTCGTGCAGGAATGCCCGGAAACTCTCGCGCCGGGCGCAGTGTGCAAGGTGAAGGTTACCTTCAGCCCGGGCGCCATTACGACCAAACAAACGGCAGTTCTACGAATCGACTCGAACGTCGTTGGAGGCGGTCCGACGGTGACGCTGGTCGGATCGGGCAAGGCGCCGAAAAAGTAGGACTTTAAAGCGCGGCAATCCGGTCGGAGACTTGGAGATTATCCAGACGAATCATGGCGTCATTGAAGGGGCCGATCACCAGACGGAAGTTCCTCAAAAAGGGTTCATTGCTTGGCGTATCTTTTATAGCTCCCGGAATTCGCTCAAACGAAGGTCCCCTAAGTTGTGCTGCGTTTGAAAAGGGCTACGCTAGTTTTATCACCAGACCAGGTCCCGCGCCCGTCACGCTCAACGTGAATCTCCTGGCGCGGTTTGTCGATCCGCTCCCTCGCCTTCCGGTTGCCATAAAAGAAGCGGAGCATCCCGATCCGTCAAATGCCGGTCAAAGCGTCCCTTATTTTCGGATCGAAATGCGCGAGTTCGTGAGCAAGTTGCATCGCGATTTGCCACCAACGCGGCAGTGGGGATATGGCTCATCCGCGCCGGGGCCCATCATCGAAACCGAAAGCGAGCACGGTATTCTCGTTGAATGGGTCAATGCTCTCCCGCAGAAGCACTTTCTCCCGATAGACCACACCATTCACGGTGCGGGAACTAATCTGCCGGACGTCCGCACAGTGGTTCATCTTCACGGCGCAAAGACTACGGCTGAGAGCGACGGATATCCGGACAAATGGTACACGCCGGGAAACTCTGCCACCTACTTCTATCCAAACGACCAGGACGCCACCGTCCTTTGGTACCATGACCATGCGATCGGAATTACCCGCTTGAACATTTATGCCGGCTTGTTCGGCATGTTTATCGTCCGGGATGAGGTTGAAAGCAGGCTTAATCTGCCACAAGGTCAGCCTGAAATTCCCCTGGTGATCTATGATCGCCTCCTGGATCGGGATGCTCAACTTTACTATCCCGTGTCGAGAGATCCCCAGGCGCCCTGGGTCCCGGAAGTCTATGGCAATACCATCATTGTCAATGGCAAAATCTATCCTTACCTGGAAGTGGAACCGCGAAAGTATCGCTTGCGCATTCTGAATTGCTCGAACGGCCGGTTCTTTTCATTGTCTCTTTCGAACGGACAGCCGTTCTATCAAATTGGTAGCGACCAGGGACTATTGTCGGCACCCGTTCGGCTTCAGAAAATCCTATTGTTCCCGGCCGAGCGTGCGGACATTATCATCGATTTCACCGGCCACGCCGGCGAAAGCATCGTCCTGAAGCATCAGACAACGGAGCTGATGCAGTTCCGCGTCCAATCTGCTCGCACCAAAGATTCGAGCCTGATGCCGGCGGTTCTGCGACCGGTGCCAAAGATTTCCGAGTCGGCCGCTACGAAGACTCGAATGCTCACGCTTATGGAGGTCGATGATTACGTCGGCAATTCTACTACCATGCTTCTTAATGGGTCGCACTGGAACATGCCGATAACTGAGAATCCGACGATCG
>Ga0302326_10009005_pt1 | contig 21934 bp, 14 predicted proteins | sample Palsa_T0_3_FD_202264 | JGI IMG/M metagenome (GOLD analysis project Ga0302326, IMG submission 202264) | Peat permafrost microbial communities from Stordalen Mire near Abisko, Sweden - Palsa_T0_3 | ecosystem: Environmental > Terrestrial > Soil > Palsa > Peat permafrost | place: Sweden: Abisko... | reverse complement strand
GATGACCCGGATCAACGAGCGTGTCGCCGCGCTTGACCTGGGGTTGTTCGAGCCGATCGAGTCTCAGACCAGCGGGTGGGATCAGCTCGCGCTCCTCGCGCTGCATGGCGTCGTAGCCGATCGCTACGGCTCGTTCTGCTACCTGGAGGTGGGGTCATATCTGGGTGGCTCGATCCAGGTGCTGATAAGGGATCCCCGGTGCGAGCTGATCATCTCGATCGATCGGCGCGTCGCGCTCGCGCCGGACATACGCGGCGGGGTGTCTTATGACCGCAATACGACAGCTCACATGCGCGAGCGCCTCGCGCAGGTTCCGGCCGCCGACCTCGGCAAGCTGACCTCGCTGGAGTCATCGACCGAATCGCTTGAAGTGGGCAACCTGCCACGGCGTCCCCGTTATTGCCTCATCGACGCGGAGCACACCGATCAGGCCGCGCTCCGAGACGCGCGTTTCTGTGCACAGGCGCTGGGTGGCGAGGGCATCATCGCCTTTCACGACTTCAAGCTTGTCGGAGGGGCTATCCGAGCGTTCGTGCGCGAGTCCTGGGGAGAGGTCTCCGGCGCCGTCGCGTTCGCCGATGCGGTCTTCGCGATCGAGCTAGGAGGCGGCGGCATGCTGAGCACGCCGCTCGTGAAGCGCGCGATCGGTTCGCGCTGGCACAGTCTCGTGTGGACGACGGCGAGCCGGCTCGAGCGCTCGCCTGTCCCGTTTCTCGCCGCGTGGTCTGTTGTCCCCGTTCTCGACTCCGCCGTCGCTAGGACGAGGGCCAGGTTCGGGCGGCCGAGCGCAACCACACCTCATACAGCTCGTGGTAGCGACTGGCCATACGCTCAGCGGTGAACCCCTCCACCCGCCGGCGCGCCGCGGCTCCCATCTCAGCCCAGCTCGGGCGGAGCTCGACCAGCTCGAGCAGCCCGCGCTCGAGCGCCGCTGCATCGCTGCCTGTGCTGAGGACGCCGTTGGCGCGCGCATCGATCACCTCGCAAGCGATCCCGACCGGAGTGCTGAGGACTGGCAGCTCCATCGCCATCGCTTCGACGATCACCATGCCGAACGATTCCGCGATCGCGGGGTGGACGAAGGCGTCGAAGGCCGCGAGCAGCTCGGGGATGTCGTTGCGCGGGCCGGTGAAGACGACGCGATCGCCGATCCCGAGCGCCGCCGCCCGCGAGCTCAGCGCGTCGACGTTGCCGGGCCCGACGATCACCAGGTGGGCATCCGGCGAGGGCCCTAGTGCGGCCGCGAAGGCGTCGATCAGGGCGCCGTAGTTCTTCAGCCGGTAGATCCGGCCAACCGCTCCGAACACGGTCGCGGCCTCGAGGCCCAGCTCCCGGCGGACCCTTTCCCGATCGACCGTGCCAGGGTTCAGTCGTGCGAGGTCGAAGCCGTGGTGGACGACCTCGATCTTGCCGGCGGGTACGTTCGCCCAGCGCACCAGCGTGTCCGCTACGGCATGGGATGGGGCGATGATGTGGTCGCTGAGCGGACCCGCGCAGAGCCGCTCGGGCCACAGCAGCCGCCGGCCGTGGAAGGGCAACTCGTGCGAGTGATGGGCGGTCATCACGGTGACCGGTGTGCGGGCGAGGCGACCGGCCGCCAACCCAACCAGCGATCCGTCGAGCAGATGCGTCTGGAGCACCTGCGCGCGAGCACTACGCAACAGCCGTGCCAGGCGCGCCACCGCCTGCGGGTATGCGGACCGGCCCGCAGCGCCGAGCGCGAACGTCGAGATGCCGAGCGAGGCCATCTCGTGCTGGAGGGCACCCGCGGGGCCGACGCACCCGACAGCCAGCGTCGCACGGTCGGATCCGCCGCCCTCGATCAGCGTCCGGAAGTAAGGATGCGGTCCGGCGTCGGTGATCACGTGCACCACCGACTCGACCGCTGTGGTCTCGATCTGATCCACTGCGTCGCCAAGGATGACTGACTCCGCCCCGCCGCCGACCGTGAGCGCCGTGATTCCGGTGCACAACGGGCAGGCCTACGTGGCCGAGGCGATCGAGAGCGTGCTGGCGCAGTCGCACCCGCCGATCGAGTGCCTGGTGATCGACGACGGCTCCACCGATGGCACTCGGGACGCCGTCGCGGCGTTCGGCGACGCTGTGAGGTACGTGCACCAGCCCCAGCGCGGCGTGTCGAGCGCGCGAAACCGTGGCACGGAGATGGCGCACGGCGGGCTGGTGGCGTTCCTGGACCACGACGACATCTGGCTTGCAGACAAGCTTGCGCGGCAGATCGAGGCGATCCAGGCGGGGCGCGCAACGATGGCTGTGTGCGCGATCGAGATGATCGACGGCTCCGGTGCTCCGCTGCGAACCAGGCGACTGGCGGCCGGCTCGGATCTCGTGAGCGGGATGGTCCTGTTCGATGGCACGGAGATTGTGTCGTGTAGCTCGACCGGGCTCGTCAGACGTCGGGAGCTGCTCGCGATGGGTGGCTTCGATCCCGAGCTGGCGATGTCGGCGGACTGGGATCTGCTGCTGCGCGTCCTGCTCGAGGGCGGGCTCGAATACGTCGACGAGCCACTCGTGCTCTATCGCGTGCACGATTCGAACATGAGCCGTCACGTCAGCGCGATGGAGCGCGACATGAACCACGCCTTCGCGAAGGCGTTCGCCAATCCGAAGCTACCGATGGCGCTGCTCCGCCGCCGCGGGCTTGCCTACAGCCGGCTGTACCGAATGCTGTCGGGCTCCTACCGCGACAACGATCAGCACCTGCAGGCGCTGCGGACGCTCGCGGTCGCCTTGCGATACCAACCGGGGCTGGCGCTCGAGCTCCTCCACCGTCCGCCGCGATGGCGACACGCCGGATGAGCACCGCAGCCGCTTTCGGACCTACTATGAGCGCCGGCGGTGGGGCGAGGGTGACGGTCGTGATCCCGGTCTGGGACGCATACGCGGGGGATGGTCTGCTGGAGGCGCTCGCGAGCGTCAGGCGACAGGGCGTGCCCGCCGAGCTGATCGTCGTCGAGAACGCCTCGGAGGTGGCGCTGCCTCCGCTCGGAGACGTCGAGCTCGTGCACCTGGGTGCACGCTGCTCCACCGGCGCCGCACGCAACGCGGCACTCGAGCGTCTGCGAACGCCGTACGTTGTGTTCCTGGACGCAGACGACCTCCTGCTCGACGGCGCCCTCGCGGAGCTGACCAGAGGGCTCGACGCGGCTGAGCGCAGTTCGGCGTACGTGCTCTCGATCATCGACGGCGTCACCGGGAAGCGGCACCGGACGCCGCGACGTTTCGCGTCGGCGCTGTGCCGCCTACCGCGGCTGTTCGCGCTCGCGAACACCGTCTGGTCGCTGCTCCCGACCCAGGGCGCCGCGATCATGCGGGTCCGCGATGTGCGTGCCTGCGGCGGCTACGGCGATAGCGACCACGGTGAGGACTGGGTGCTCGGGACCTCGCTGGCGTTTCGCGGGAACGTGTCGTTCGACCGGCGTCCAGGGTTGTTGTACCGCCGCCGGGAGGACTCGCCAGGGGTGGGCGCACTCAGCGGCCGCGTGCTACTCGACAACGCGCGCGCGGTTCGCGCGCGCGTCCGCGAGGATCAAGCGATCCCGCGCTGGGCCCGGTCGGCATTGCCGCTGATTGCTCTCGCCCAGTGGTGTGCCGCCCGGATCGCGCACCCGCTGTGGCGATTGGTGCGCGGGTGGGGTGTTGGCGGAGCGGCTGGGCCGCCGCTGACACGATGATCGCGTGCTGGGATTCGCCGGCCGTGCTGCTGGAGCAGCGATCAGCTCGGCCAACCGTTGGATGCATCGTTCTTTCCGCATAGCGGAGGTGTTGATGCGTTCATCGCCCACCCTCCCGTCATTCGGTCACCGCTCGCCGTAACTAGCTGAGCTCCCGCCCGGTCTGAGCAACACCAGCCAGTCATGGAATCCGCAGCACGCCAGTCGTACATCCGACGCCACGGGGCTTAGCCTCAGCCCTTGTTGAACCGCCGTCGCAGTGATTTCCGAGCCGCGGATGCGACTGGGCCCACCGCTCTGACGGCTTCCGTGGCGAGCTCGCGGGTGGACGGCTCGGCGCCGTTTGTCGCCTGCGCGGCGGCGGGCGGGGCCCCCGGCAGGGCCCCCGGCAGGGCGGCCTCGGGCGGCAGGGCGGGCTCGGGCGGCAGGGCGGGCTCGGGCGGCAGGGCGGGCTCGGGCGCGAGGACGGCCTGCACCGCGACGCGACCCTCGGCGCTGAGGGCGGCCGGCTGCGACGCGGCCGGGTCGGGCTGGGCCGCGAGGGCCGCAGCGGCGGATGCTCTCGCCTCTTTCCGGCTCTTGGGTCCGTTGCGTCGGAATACGTGTCGGCCGCGTCGATTCTGCGCCTTGTAGTAGTAGCCGTAGCCACCGCTTGTGCCTCCGCTTCCCGTGGCCACGACGCCGACGACGTTCCCGTGAGCAGCGACGATCACCTTCTGCAGTCGCCGTACGGCGGCTCTGGAGCTGCGGTTCATGCGCACGACCATGACGACGCCTGAGGCGGCCTGTACCAGCGGCAGCGAATCCGAGACGGCAAGTGTCGCCGCGGTGTCGATCACGACCAGATCTGCTTGGCGCTCGAGCTGGCCCAGCAACGTAGCCATCTGCGGCGAATTGATCAGGGCCGATGGATTGGGAGGCGGAGCGCCGGCCGGGAGCACGAGCAAGAGCCCACTGCCGACCTCATCGACCGGATACTCGACCAGAGCCTCCGCGAGCTGTCGCTGACCCGCCAGCACATCGGCAAGGCCCGCGCCCGGCGCAAGCCCCAGCCGGGTGCTCACCTGCGGGTGGCGCAGGTCGGCGTCGACCAGGATCGTCCGCTTGCCGGCGCGAGCGGTCGCAACGGCCAGCCCGGCGGCGACCGTCGTCTTTCCATCGGCCATCAAAGGACTGACGATCGCCACGCTCGTCAGCGGCCGGTCGGCGTTGAAGTACGTGAGTGCCCCGCGAAGCATCTGGAAGGCCTCCTCCGCGCGCGCCGAGGCCAGCCGGCGGGCCGAGAAGGCGCTGCGGGGTATCACGCCCAGCATCGGCCAACCGGTGAGTGACTCGAGGTCCCCGGGCGTGCGGAGCCGACGGTCGCCGCTCTCGGCTGCCAGGACGGCGCCGAAACCGAGCAGCAGGGCGATCACGCCCGCGAGCTCGAGCGCCCGCCGCGTGTTCGGTCCGACGGGCGTCGCCGACACCGTGGCTCGCTCGATGATCTGCGCTCCCGCTCCGGTCGCGCCGCGTAACGCTCTCAGCGCCGCGACCTGCTGCAAGAACGGAGCCCTGGCGGCCTGGTTGTTCTTTGAAATGACCGCGAGCTGCGCGGTCACCGCGCCGATCTGCTCGTCGAGATTGTGGTTCTCCTGGGCGGTCTGATGATTCGCGAGCGCGGCGGCGAACGCGTTGGCGACGGCGGCGGCGCGCTGTGGGTCATTGTCCTGGGCGGTGATAGTGAGAAAGCCTGTGTTCACGTTCGGCGCCACGCTCACCTCTCCCAACAGGGAACCAGGACTCGCAGGCGGGGGATGCAGGAAGGCGGCGGCGGCGTCGGCGACGGGAGTCGTCGTCACGAGCTGGGCGACGGCCAGCAGGTTGTTGCTCACGATCGGCACGTTGAGCGAGCCCGTATCGAGTGAGGAGGCCGTCACCTCGACCAGCGTGCTCGACTGGTAGACCTTTGGCTTGCCCCGCTCGAACACGTACGCCCCGAGCGGAATCACGATCAGGAAGGCGAGGAACAGGAGCTTCCAGCGCCACAGGATCCTCAGGTTGGCACGTATATCCTGCTGACCGGTGGACTCGGGCGGCATCCCGTCACGCCCGGAGAAGCGCTGAGTCGGAAGTGTGCGGCACGAGATCCTCCGGGACGGCTGCAAGTGTCGCAGCGTCGGTCCTGGCCTTTCGAGCCTGTTCTCGCAGCACGGCGAGCAGACCGGCGCCCAGCAACACGAGATGCGACCTGTAGCGGAAGCCCGTGCCGGCATTGCCGGCGCTGAGCGAGTACGCGATCAGTAGAAAGACGAACGGATACAGGAGTGGGGCGGTCTGTGACAGGACGTGTCCTCTGGCGCGCCACGCGAACCCAAGTAAGACCAACAGGCCCGAAAGCGCCACGATCGAGCCTATCGCACCGAGTTGCTGGCTCGCGTCCTGGAGTTGCCACGGATAGGGCTCGAACACAAGGTCGAACACCCGCCTTGGCAGATTGGTGATGACCGCTCCACGCGTCGAGAAATCCACCTGCTCGTCGGCGAGGTTGTCGGCGTTGGAGCTGCCGCCGCTCGTTGCCCCCGCGCTGTTGGCGTCCTGTGACTGCTGCAGGGTCTGCAGGCTCTTACTGGATGTGACCGTGAGGAGCGTCGGAACGCTCAGAAATGCGATCAGTGCAACCGCATACACGATCGGGGTTGCACGTCCCGGCCGATCGAGTCGTCTAAGCGCTGAGTGCAGTAACAGCAGGACCATGGCGCTGACCAGGAACCACCCGGCATAGGCGCGGGTCTCGATCGCGATCAGCCCCCCGAGGCACGCTAGAAGAACACCCACCAGGTCGAGGCGCTGCCAGATCTTCGTGCCCCCGAGCACTACCAGACCGCTGGCCAGGACCATCAACGGCTCCTTGTGCAGCGCGCTGTTGAAGAAGAGGTTCGACGGCTCGAACGCGATCACCCACGCAGCCAGACGGGCCGCGCGAGGTCCAGCAAGGTCGTGAACGGCCGCCAGGATCAGGAGGATGCCGAGCATCGCGATGCCGATCTGGGTTACCCGCATCGCCGTGTCGCTGAGGTGGGCCAGCTTGATCTGAATCGCGAACACCACGGTCTGCAGCTGGTAAGGCCCGTGCGGGAGGAACCCTCGACCCCAGGGTGTGCCGGCGAGCACGCCGGCGAAGTCCAGGAACGTGGTCTCGTCGCCGCCCCGAAGCTGACTCGACAGTCCGGTCGCGTTGATCGCCACCACCGCGAGCAGCCGCAGGGTTACGCCGACGACGATCGGCAATCCGACGCTGAAGCCCGCGCGCCTGCGCCGCAGGCGCCTGATGGCGTACGTCAGCACGTACGACACCACGAGCACCGTGAGGATCAGGCCCTCGGCGCTCCGCAGGGTGTTGTCGGACATGGATTCCCAGGCTTCCCGCGCCCGGTCGGCGAGCAGTCTCTTGCCGGTACGCTCCACGGCCACAGTAGCGCGTACCGCAGTCGCCTTCTGTCGGCCCGGAGGCCGGGGCGGCGCTACGGTTCCTGGGGTGCACCAAGGGGAATCGCCAGACCAGGTCACGAAGCTGGTGCTCACAGCCGGCCGGCTGGCGCTCGACGCCGGGACGGTCGAGGTGTTGCGCGCCTTCGAGCAGGCCGGCGTCGAGGCCCTGCTGCTGAAGGGTCCCTCGATCGCGCGCTGGCTCTACGCCGAAGGCGAGCCGCGCACCTATATCGATTGCGACCTGCTGGTCGCCCCAACCGATGTCCTCGCGGCCGAGGAAGTGCTCGCATCGCTCAGCTTCACGCGACAGTTCGACGACCGCGAGATGCCGTCCTGGTGGCGCGAGCACGCCAGCGCGTGGTCGCGCGGCGGCGACGGCTTGACGGTCGACCTGCACCGGACGCTCCCCGGCGTCGGCGTGGACGCCGAGGGGGTTTGGCGGGCGCTCTCGGCGGAGACGGACGTTGTGTTGGTGGCCCGGCACCCCGTACCAACGCTCTCGCTGCCGGGCCGAGCGCTGCATGTCGCCTTGCACGCCGCCCAGCACGGCCCCGGCTGGGCCCGCCCGATTGCCGATCTGGAGCGCGCACTGGCTGCGGCAGACGACGATCTGTGGCTCGAGGCTGCGGCGCTCGCCGCCGAGCTCGACGCCACCGACGCGTTCGCGACCGGTCTGCGCCTCGCGCCCGCGGGAGCCGAGCTCGCAACCCGGCTGCGGCTGGCACCACCGCGGTCGGTCGATGCGGAGCTACGTGCCGGCTGGCCGCCGCCACTCGCGCTCGGGTTCGAGCAGCTCGCGGGCGCCGACGGGACGCGCGCTAAAGCGGAGATCGTGTGGCGCAAGCTGGTGCCTCCGGTCGGCTTTATCCGGCACTGGGATCCCCGCGCCGCTCACGGCCGCGTCGCTCTGGTGCGGGCCTACGTGCGTCGGCCGCTGTGGCTCATGCGCCGGGCACCGCGGGGGCTGGAGGCTTGGTGGCGGGCGCGGCGGTCGGTTGGGGGCGGGGGGAAGAGCTGAGGGCTAGTTCTGGCAAAACAGCAACGTGCAGGTTCCCGAGCAGCAGGTGTTCCCGACCACCACACAGCCCAGTCCAGCCGCCGAGCACCCTGCCGGTACACACGTCTTGGTGCTGCCACTGCCCTGGTAGCAGGTCCCGGAGCAGCAGGTGGCGTCGGTGCCCTTGGTTCCCGACCCGCTGGCCGAGCACGTAGTAGTGACCGTGACGCCGTTAACCTTGCACGACGCCGCGGCAGCCGCAGACCCGATCACCACCGAATAGATCAACGGCGCCGTAAACGCAGCCCCACCGACCTTCGCGAGCCTCACCGCGGCCTCGCGGCGCGAGTAGTCACGGACGGGGACGGGACCCTCGTCGAGCAGCCCGCACCGGCTCAGCTCACCCAGCGCCTGGTCGACGAGCTCGGGCTCGAGCGCCAGCTCGCGGGCGATCTCCGCCGTCGAGCGCTCGCCGTCGCAGTGCTCCCAGACCGACACCGCCGCACCCGAGAGGCAGTGTGCCTGGTGACTCTCTTGGTCATAGACGACGAGGTCGCCGTCGACGCGTTCAGTCACGATGCCTTCGGTGCGGGGCCGTGGTCGATCGTGCATGTCTTCCAGCGTACTGCGCTCCATCCGCCGCTCGAACGCAGCCGTGCCGGCCCGCCGCGCTCACCCGGCGTGAACGACGGTCCCGCGCGGCTTGGCGTGCGCAACGGCTGAGCGGATCAGGGCCTCGATCGCGGGGACACCCTCGGCGGGAGCGCCGGCGATCACGCCTTCGGCATCGATCAGCACGCCGGACGGTGTCGCTCGCAAGGCGTAGGCGGTGAATGTCTCGTCGACCTCCTGGGCCAGCGCGGTGCTCAAGTCATGCTCCTGGCTGAGCCGCTCGACCTCCGCTGCCTCCCCGGAGAAGATCGCAGTCAGCATCAGGGTGTCGGCGAGCGATTGCTGCCAGCGAGCGAGGGCGGGCAGCATCTCGCGGCAGGGACCGCAGCTGGTGCTGAGGAACACGAGCACGGCCGGACGGGCGAGCACCATCAGCTCGCTCAGCGATCCCGTTATGCCTCGCACCGGGGTGAGCGCAAAGTCGGGCGCCCGGGTACCTCGCGCGAGCCCGGGTGGTGCCTTGGCGGCGATCGAGTGGGCGAGCTCACGCTCGAGGCGACGCTTGTCGCCCCAAAGCTGCCCAGCCACGAGCGCGAGGGCCGCCGCGAGGATCGACGTCGCCACGAGTGCCAGCTGCGCGGCGTCGAGGCTTCCGAGCGCCCGAACGAGGTTGGGCCCGCTCCCGGCGAGGAGGACAAAGACCGCGGCGGCCGCGAAGACGGCGTTGCGAATCAGCGTGATGCGTCCGGCGGGCTCGGAATGGATCTGGCCGAAGCAATGACACTCCGGCGCGCGCCCCTGTGCCATCGCGCGGGCCACGGCGCCGATGAAGACGCTCAGCAGCACGAGCGCCGCCGCGGCCCCCGCACGAGCCGACGGGCGGATCACGAGCGCCACTGCGACCGTCAGCTCGATGACGGGCAGCACGACGCTTCCCGGTCGCGCGACGGGACCCGGTACCCCGAACTCCTGCAGCGCGCGCCGCGCGCCCGTGAGATCGAAGAGCTTGCCGAAGGCGGCGAGGAGGAAGACGGCGGCCAACAGGCAGCGCACGGTCAACAGCACTGCATCCATGCGCCAATCATAGGATCGGGGTGGGCCGGATCTATCATCGACCGCCGATGCCTCTGAGGAAGCGGCAAGCGCAGCGGTCGCTCGCGTGTCACACGTTCGGCGTCGAGGTGGAGGTTGCGCTCGACGACATCGAGTTGCGCGAGCGGGTGCAGGAGATCCTCCCGCCGGGCTGGAAACCGGCCGACCCGCGCGACTCGACGGACGCCGGTGGTCGCTTCGGGCTGCGCGATACGGGCGCGGACAGCTACGAGGTCACCGTAGACGACGTCCCGTGGCTCGAGCACGCCACGCTCGAGGTGGCACTCGGCATGCTCGACGCTCAGATCCGCATCTACGTCGCCGCCAACGCGCGCGAGCGCATCTTCGTGCACGCGGGCGTGGTGACGCGGGGGGGGATGGCGCTCGTGATCCCGGGCGAGAGCTTCTCGGGCAAGACGACGCTGGTGAGCGCCCTGGTGCGGCTGGGCGCAACTTATTACTCCGACGAATACGCGGTGCTGGACGACGAGGGCCGAGTTCACCCCTACCCACGGCCGCTCTCGATCCGGGGCGAGGACGGCACCGCGCCGCAGGAGCGACAGGTCGGCGCTGCCCTGGCCGCGCCGGCAGCGCTCGCCGCGGTGGTGGTGACCCGCTACCGGCCCGGCGCCGAGTGGCAACCGACGCGCCTGTCGCCCGGGCAGGGAGTCCTGGCGCTGCTGGCCAACACGGTTCCGGCTCAGGAGCGTCCGCAGGAGTCGCTGCGGGCGGTGAGCCGCGCGGTCGCCGGGGCGATCGTGCTCGAAAGCGACCGAGGCGAGGCGCGTCCCGCCGCGGAGTCAATACTCGAGGCGCTGGCCGCGCACGGCGGGAGCGGGCGCTCGTGAGCTTCGGCTCGCGGCGCAGCCCTGCGTCTGCGCCGTGGCTGGAGGAGTCCTCGAGGCTGCTGCCGACGTTGCTCGCCGTCGCCGTGTTCGTCGGCTGGGCGGACAGCGAAGGCGGCGTTGTGCCTACGACCTGGTACCCCGGCGCGCTGTTCCTCCTCGCGCTGCTGACGGTGACCCTGGCGGCGGCGCCATCGCGCCTTCGTGAGCTCTCACTCCCTACGTGCGTGGGGCTCGTCGCGCTGGCGGCATACACAGCATGGAGCTACCTGAGCTTGATCTGGGCCGACGCGAAGGGCGTGGCGTGGGATGGTGCCAACCGTACGCTGCTCTATCTCGTCGTGTTCGCGCTGTTCGCGATCTCGGCAAGCCGGGCTGAGCGGGCGGCGGTCACGCTCGGCGCGTGGACGCTCGGGATCGTCGGCCTGGCCGTCGTCGTGCTCGTGCGGCTCCCGCACGGCGTCGGGGCCGGGCCGGCGGTCAGCGGAGCAGGTCTCGAGAACCCCCTGGGCTACACGAATGCCGAGGCGGCTCTGTGGCTGATGGCGGCGTGGCCCGCGCTGTTGCTCGCGGCGCGTCCGGAGGTGCCGCCGTGGCTGCGCGGCATCTTCGCCGGTGGTGTCGTCGTGCTCGTCGATACCGCGATTCTGAGCGAGAGCCGTGGCTCGCTGATTGCGGCCGTGATCGTGCTCGTCGCGTTCTTCTTGGTCGTGCCCGGACGCGTCCGCTCGCTGCTCGTGCTCGCGCCCGTGGCGGTCGCCTGTGGCGCCAGCGCCCCGCACGTCCTGCACGTTGCCAACCGGCTCGGCGGTAGGCCCGTCGCGCAAACTGGCCTGGACGGAGTGGCCGCGCCGATCCTGCTCGCTGCGCTCGCCGTCGCGCTGGCCGTCGGGGCCGCCGCCCTGATCGAGCGCCGCCGAGCTCCCTCCGAAGCGACTGTGCGCGTCGTGCGGCGCGTGGTTGGAACGGCGGGCGTCGCAGTCGCGGTGCTCGCTGTCGTAGCAGGCCTGGTGGCGGCCGGTAATCCGGTCTCGCGAGTCAAGTCCGAGTGGCGGGAGTTCAAGGCAAGCACAGCGCAGAGAAGCCCCGGCGGGGGTCGTCTGTCGGCGAGCATCGGCGGAGCGCGGTACGACTACTATCGCGTCGCCCTCGACGTCTGGCTCGACCACCCGGTGCTTGGGGTCGGGGCCGACAACTTCGCCGAGTATTACCTCGCCCGCGGGCGAGATCTCGAGGCTCCGACCTCGCCCCACAGCACCGAGCTAGGAGCGCTGCTCGAAACCGGCCTGATCGGCGCCGCGCTGCTGGCCGTCGCGCTCGGCGGGGGACTCCTCGCCGCACGGAGGGCGCTCCGAGTATCGCCACCGTTGGCCCGCGCTGTGGCCGGCGGCGCGGCCTTCGTATTCGTCTACTGGCTCGTACAAGGGTCGGCCGACTGGTTCTGGGAATTTCCCGCGCTCGCGGCCCCAGCCTTCGCGATGCTGGGGCTGGCGGGCGCCCTGGTCCCTCGTGCACCGAAGGCGCCGCAGGCACCGGCGAGGGCGCCGGCGAGGACCATCCGGCAGATCGGCTTGGTTATTGCCGGGGTGGCCTTCCTCGCCGCCGGCGCGTCGCTCGCGTTGCCGTGGCTCGCCGACCGTGAGATCGATCGGGCGAGCCACGTGTGGAGGCTCGATCCAGCCGCTGCGTTCCGCCAGCTTGACCTTGCGGCTGACCTCGACCCGCTCAGCGGGCAGCCGGGGCTCACGGCGGGGACGATCGCGGAGCGACTCGGGATGCTCGACCGCGCCGACCGGGCATTTGCGCAGGCGCTGGCGAGAGACCCGCTCAATGCCTATGCGACGCTCGAGCTCGGGATGATCGCGGCGCACCACGGCCGCCGCCGCCAGGCCGAGCGACTGCTACGCAGCGCAGCGATGCTCGATCGCCAGAACCCAGTGGCGCTCCAGGCGCTGCGCAAGGTGCAAGCCGGACAACAGCCCAACATCACCCAGCTCAACCAGGAGTTGGAGCAAGCGGGCGTCTAGCGCGCCTCTACACTCGGTGGCCATGCGCACTCGGATCTTCCTGGTCGGCGTCGTCGCTTGCGTCGCTGCGTTATTGGCTGCGACCTCGGTTGTGTTCGCTCGGGCCGGCGGGTCATCGCAACTGGTCGCCCAGACCGCGCGGACGGCGGGTTACGGCGCACCCGGCCCCGGCTCCAGCTTGCTCGGCCCGAGCGGGAAGGTGGTCGGCCACAGCACCCTGGTGGGTGGTGCCCGCGGTTCCCGCTCGAACAGCCCCGGTTCCGGCTTGGTCAGCGCCGACACCCAGCGCAATAGTCCGAGCACGGCGACCGACCCGGATACGGGCACGCTGCCCTTCACGGGCCTGGATCTGCTCCTGGTCGCCGTGATCGGCGCCGGGCTGCTCGTGCTTGGTGTCCGGTTGCGGTCCTCCGCCGGCCGCAACGCCACCGCGCCAAGCTGACGCCGCCGCCCGCATCGCCGCGCGTATCCGCGGTTTTCGTCACCGCTGCTGGTACCCTTGTGCGTCCCGGAAACACCGTGTCCGCCGCCCACAGCACCCGAATCCAATGCAACGTTCCACGCCGCCAGGGGCCGCGGGCCTCTACGACCCCAGCTACGAGCACGACGCGTGCGGCATCGCGCTGGTCGCGAAGCTCCGTGGGGAGGCTTCCCACGCGGTAGTCGAGAAGGCGCTCGACGCGCTCGAGAACCTCGAGCATCGTGGCGCCGAAGGGGCGGATCCGAGCACCGGCGACGGTGCCGGGATCCTGCTGCAGATCCCGGACACGTTCTTCCGCGCGGTCGCCGGGGTCGAGCTGCCCGAGCCCGGCATGTACGGCGTCGGCGTCTGCTACCTGCCGCCGGATCCCGAGCGGCGGACCGAGCTCGCGGCGCTGATCGAGGAGACGATCGCCGCCGAGGGTCAGCGCGTGCTCGGCTGGCGCGAGGTGCCGGTGGACGAGCGGTACGTGGGAACCACGGCCGGGGCGGCGGCGCCGACGATCCGCCAGATCCTGATCGGGGCGGCGAACCAGATCGCCGACCAGGAGGCGTTCGAGCGCAAGCTGTACGTGATCCGACGCCTGATCGAGCGTGAGGCGGGCCGTGATCTGGCGCTGCCGAGCTTCTCGTCGCGGACGATTGTGTACAAGGGGATGCTGACGGCTCCGCAGTTGCCGCACTACTTCCCCGACCTGCGCGACCCGCGGCTCGCGAGCCGGCTGGCGCTGGTCCATTCGCGCTTCAGCACTAACACCTTCCCGAGCTGGGAGCTCGCCCATCCGTACCGGATGATCGCCCACAACGGTGAGGTCAACACGCTGCGCGGCAACATCAACTGGATGAAGGCGCGCGAGTCGCAGCTCGCCTCGGAGCTGTTCGGCGAGGATCTGCCCAAGGTGATCCCGGTCGTGACCGACGCCAACTCCGACTCGGGAACGTTCGACAACGTGCTCGAGCTGCTCGTGCTCGGCGGCCGCTCGATCGCCCACGCCGTGATCATGATGGTGCCCGAGGCCTATCGCACGCGGCAGGATCTGCCGGACGACGTGCGCGGGTTCTACGACTACCACTCGTGCCTGATGGAGCCCTGGGACGGACCGGCGGCGGTCGTCTTCACCGACGGCACCCTCGCCGGCGCGGTGCTCGATCGCAACGGCCTGCGGCCAGGCCGCTGGGTACAGGACAAGGACGGCTATGTAGTGCTCGCCTCCGAGACGGGGGTGACCGCGATCGCGCCCGAGCACATCGAGCGCAAGGGCCGCCTGCAGCCGGGCCGGCTGTTCCTGCTCGACCTCGAGGAGGGCCGGATCGTCGAGGACGAGGAGATCAAGCGCCGGATCGCCGGCCAGAAGCCCTACGGCGAGTGGTACGAGAACTCGGTCGTCCACATCAGAGACCTCCCAGAGCGGGAGCCGACGAAGCCCCGGATCGAGCCGCTCCGCTCCCGACAGCTGGCCTTCGGCTACTCGCAGGAGGACCTGAAGCTGGTGATCGCGCCGATGGCGACGAAGGGCGAGGAGCCGATGGCGAGCATGGGCAACGACGCCGCGCTCGCAGTTCTCTCCGACCGCCAGCCGCCACTGTTCTCCTACTTCAAGCAGCTCTTCGCCCAGGTCACCAACCCCCCGATCGACTCGATCCGCGAGAACGTCGTGATGAGCCTCGCGACCGGCGTCGGCGCCGAGGTCAACCTGCTCGCCGAGACGCCCGAGCACGCCCATCAGTTGGTGATGGACCAGCCGATCCTCCGCAACCACGAGCTCGAGAAGCTGCGTCAGGTCTCGCACGAGATCTTCCACGCCGCCACGATCGACATCACGTGGCCGATCGAGCAGGGCCCCGACGGCATGGAAGCGCGCCTGCAGGCGGTCTGCGACGAGGCCGACAACTACGTCGAGCACGGCGCGAACATCCTGATCCTGTCCGACCGCAACCTCGGTCCCGAGCGCGTCGCGATCCCGTCGCTGCTGGCGGTCGCGGCGACCCATCACCACCTCGTGCGTCACGGCACCCGCCTGCGTACCGGGCTCGTGCTCGAGTCCGGCGAGCCCCGCGACGTCCACCACATGGCGACGCTGATCGGCTACGGCGTGGCGGCGATCAACCCGTACCTGATGTTCGAGTCGCTCGACGAGCTGGCCGAGCGCTCGCTGCTGCCGGTCGACCTCGACATCGAGGAGGCCGAGAAGAGGATCGTCAAGGCGATCGGCAAGGGCCTGCTGAAGACGATCTCGAAGATGGGGATCTCGACGATCCAGTCCTATTGCGGCGCGCAGATCTTCGAGGCGGTCGGCCTCGAGCCGGAGCTGATCGCCAAGCACTTCACCGGCACCGCATCGCGAATCGGCGGGATCGGGATCGACGTCCTCTCGACGGAGGCGCTCGAACGCCACTTCCGCGCCTACCCGCAGGTCGATCGCGAGGTGCTCCCGGTCGGCGGCGTGCTGCAGTGGCGGCGCGACGGCGAGGTGCACATCTGGAACCCGGACACGATCGCCAAGCTCCAGCACTCCGTCCGCGGTCAGAACGGCGACCCCGTCACGACCTACGAGGACTTCGCTGACAAGGTCAACAACGACGCGGCGAAGAAGGCTTCGCTGCGCGGTCTGATGAAGCTGCGCACGATCGAGCAGCCCCTGCCGATCGAGGAGATCGAGCCGGCGGCCGAGATCGTCAAGCGCTTCACGACCGGCGCGATGAGCCTCGGCGCGCTCTCGCGCGAGGCGCACGAGACGCTGGCCCAGGCGATGAACCGTCTCGGCGGGAAGTCGAACACCGGCGAGGGCGGCGAGGATCCCGCTCGCTTCCTCGACGATCGCATCTCCAAGATCAAGCAGGTGGCGTCGGGCCGCTTCGGCGTCACCGCGCACTATCTCGTCAACGCCGAACAGATCCAGATCAAGATGGCGCAGGGGGCCAAGCCGGGCGAGGGCGGCCAGCTCCCCGGACACAAGGTCGACGACTACATCGCGAAGATCCGCTCTTCGACGCCGGGAGTCGGGCTGATCTCGCCGCCGCCGCACCACGACATCTACTCGATCGAGGACCTCAAGCAGCTGATCTACGACCTTCGCTGCGCGAACCCGCGCGCGTCGATCTCGGTCAAGCTCGTCGCCGAGGTCGGCGTCGGGACGGTCGCCGCCGGCTGCGCAAAGGCCAACGCCGACCACGTCACGATCTCCGGCCACGACGGCGGCACCGGCGCGTCGCCGCAGTCCTCGGTCCAGTTCGCCGGCGTACCGTGGGAGATCGGTCTGGCGGAGACCCAGCAGACGCTACTGCTGAACGATCTGCGCTCTCGCATCACGGTCGAGGTCGACGGCCAGATGAAGACCGGCCGCGATGTCGTGATCGGTGCGCTGCTCGGCGCCGACGAGTTCGGCTTCTCGACCGCGCCGCTGATCGCGATGGGCTGCATCATGATGCGGGTCTGCCACCTGAACACGTGCCCGGTCGGAATCGCGACTCAGGACCCGAAGCTGCGGGCGCGCTTCCGGGGCAGCCCCGAGCACGTGATCAACTACCTGATCCTCGTGGCTGAAGAGGTCCGCGGGCTGATGGCCACACTCGGGGTCCGGCGGTTCGAGGACCTGATCGGACGCGCCGACCTGCTCGAGATGGACGCGGCGATCGACCACTGGAAGGCCCGCGGGGTCGACCTATCGATGATCCTGACGATGCCGGACCTGCCGCCGGGCGCGCCCCGCCGGCGCACCCGTGACCAGGTGCCCGTGCTCGACGACGCGCTCGACTGGGAGCTGGTGCGCGCATCGACACCGGCGATCGACCGCGGCGAGCCGGTCGCGTTCGGGCCGGTCACCGTGCGCAACGTCAATCGCACGGTAGGTGGCATCCTGTCCGGCAAGATCGCGCACCGCCATGGGGTGGAGGGGCTGCCCGAGGGTACGATCGAGATCGCCTTCCACGGCTCCGCCGGCCAGAGCTTCGGCGCCTGGCTCGCCCCCGGCGTCACCTTCTCGCTGAAGGGCGAGACGAACGACTACACCGGCAAGGGCCTCTCGGGCGGCGTCGTCTCCGTCCGCCCGCCGGAGTCGGCCGGGTTCCGCGCCGAGGAGAACGTGATCGTCGGCAACACCGTCCTGTATGGCGCGACCGCCGGCCGTGCGTTCATCCGCGGGCTCGCAGGCGAGCGCTTCGCGGTACGCAATTCGGGTGCCAGCGCGGTCGTCGAGGGCGTCGGCGACCACGGCTGCGAGTACATGACCGGCGGCCGGGTCGCGGTGCTCGGGCCGACCGGACGCAACTTCGGGGCCGGCATGAGCGGCGGCATCGCGTACGTCTACGACCCCGACGGCGACTTCGAGGCGCGTTGCAACCTCGAGCTGGTGGATCTCGACGAGCTCGACGAGGACGACGAGGTCGAGCTGCGCGCGCTGATCGCCGAGCACCAGCAGCGGACCGGCTCGCTGGTCGCGCGGAACCTCTTCGGCGACTGGGAGAATGCGCTGACGCGCTTCGTCAAGGTGATGCCGCGCGACTACAAGCACGCGCTCGCCGAGGCGGCGGCGGCTGCTGCTCAGGCCGAAGAGGCCGAGGCAGAAGCGGTCGCGTAGCTGTCGACGGCCGACGCGGCCGTAGGTGCGGCCACGGCCAAGGCGGCCGGCCGGCCGAGGTGAAACCCTTGCGCGAAGTCCACGTCGTAGGCACGCAGCAGCTCCAGCGTTTCGGCGTCCTCGACGCCTTCGGCGATCGTCTCCTGCCCGAAGCCGCGGGCGAGGCTGACAATCGCCTTGACCACGTGCTGGTTGGCCGGGTTCGAAGGTAGATCGCGGACGAAGTCGACGTCGATCTTGAGGTATCCGATGGGAAAGTTCTTGAGGTAGTTGAAGCTCCCGAAGCCGGTACCGAAGTCGTCGAGCGCGACCCCGCAGCCAAGCCTGGTGACGCCGAGCGCGAAGGCCTTCCCCGCCTCGATGTCCTTCATCAGTGCGGTCTCGGTGAGCTCGAAGACAAGCTTGGCGGGGTCGATACCTCCGCCGGAGAGCTCACGCTCGATCATGCTCAGCAGGGTGGAGCCGGGCCCGACCGACTCAGCCGACACGTTGACCTCCACCCGGCGACCGCCGGCTGCGTGCCGGATCGCCTCGGCGACTGACCGTCTGTCGATTTCGCCGATCAGGCCGTATTTCTCGGCCACCGGCAGGAAGCTCCCCGGCGCCACGATCTCGCCGTTTCGCCCGATCATGCGCAGTAGCAGCTCTACGCTGGGCTCACCGCCCTTGAGCGGCACGATCGGCTGTGCATGGAGGACGAGCCTGCCTTCGTCGAGCGCTTCGCGGATTCGCCCGACCCACGTGAGCGCGCCCAGCTCGCGCTGGACCCGCGTCCGTTCGGCGTGCTCCTCGGTGATGTCACGAAAGACGATGACCGCGCCGCGGACGCCGGTCCCGCTCAGCAGCGGTGCCGCAGAGTAAGCCACGGGGATGATCGAGCCGTCCTTGCGAGTGAAGGCATCGTCGTTGTTGCGAATCGCGCGGGCCTCGGTACGGACCCTCAGTAGATCGCAGTCCTCCTCGGGGCGAGGCGTCCCGTCCGCATGCTGGAAGTGGACAATCGGGTGCATGGGCCTGCCGCGGAGCTCGTCCTCCCGCCAGCCAAGCATCCTCGTCGCGGCCGCGTTCATCAACGTCAGGCAGCCCTCGCCATCCAAGACACAGAGGCCCTCTGCCATGTTCTCCACCACAACCGAGCGAAACTCCTCGGCCTGGTGGCGCTCGGTGATGTCGATGACGAGCACGCCGACGCCGATGATCTCCTCGTCGATGCGCACCGGGTAATAGCTCTCGATCCAGGCCCCTGGCGGGTCCTCCGCCCGCACGACCTCAACGTTGAGGATCGCCTCGCCTGTCTCGAGGACGTGCCGGTACGAGGGCTCGATCTGCGACCAGAGGTCCGGCACCACCTCGGCTACGCTGCGACCGATCTGCTCCTCGATCGGGATGCCGCTGACCGAGCCGAGCGCTGCGTTGATGTGACGGATGCGTAGGTCTCGATCGACGAACGCGAAACCCACCGGCGCACTCGTCAGGAGCGTCTCCAGCAGCGTCCTGGCCTCGGCCGTCTGGCGCTCGGCCGCGGACAGCGCCTCCACCTTCTCGATCAATTTGCCGTTCAGCAGTCGGAGGTGCTCGCGTTCGAACTCCGCCGCGGGCAGCGGCGCCGGAAGAAAGCGCGGTGACTCGAGGACCTCCCCAACCACACGGACGAGCTCCTCGTTGGGGCATGGCTTGGCCAGGATCTGTGTCACGCCGCAGGCTTCCGCGAAGCGGCGGACCTCCTCGACGTCGTAGGTGGCGGTACACAAGAGGACGCGAGTGCTCGCGATCGCCGGATCTGAACGGAGCGCTCGTACGAACTCGTAGCCGTCCATGTCCGGCATCAGGATGTCGGCGATGATCAGGTCGGGCCGCTCCGCGCGGGCGAGCTCGATCGCGGCCTCGCCGGTGGCCGCCTCGAGCACGATGTACCCCGCGTAGCCGAGCACGGTCGCCACCAGTTCGCGGTCCGTCGCGCGGTCATCGAGCACGAGGACCGAGGTCGTCGGGTAGCTGGGCGGGTGCGTCACAACCGGCCCAGCGGAACCTTCCCTGCAGGGATCCATCTGTCTTGTATCGTCAGTTCCCGACGCGGGGGGTATCCCCCGAGGTGAGGATGCCGTGCGCGGGGTGGCAGGCGGCGGCGGTGTTGCTGGGCGGCGCTAAGATCCCGAGACCATGGGCGAGCTCGGCGCGTTCCTGAAGATCCACCGGGTCGGCTTCGACAAGCGCGACCCGCGGCGCCGCGTGCGCGACTACAAGCAGTACTTCTCGCTCCAGCCCGAGGAGGAGCTTCGCCGCCAGGGCGCTCGGTGCATGGACTGTGGCGTGCCGTTCTGCCACGAGGGATGCCCGCTGGGGAACCTGATTCCGGATTGGAATGACCTTGTGTACCGGGACAAGTGGCGCGAGGCGATCGACCAGCTCCACGCGACGAACAACTTTCCCGAGTTCACCGGACGAATCTGCCCGGCCCCGTGCGAGTCGGCCTGCGTGCTCGCAATCAACGACGACCCGGTCACGATCGAGCAGATCGAGCTCGCGATCGCCGAGCGCGCGTTCGACGAGGGCTGGGTCGTCCCCGCGGCACCCGACCGCCGCACCGACCGCAAGGTTGCCGTGATCGGCGCCGGGCCCGCCGGCCTCGCCGTCGCCGCCGAGCTCAATCAGTCCGGACACACGGTGACCGTCTACGAGCGCGACGAGGGTCCGGGTGGGCTGATGCGCTTCGGCGTCCCCGACGCGAAGCTCGAGAAGCACATCATCGATCGCCGCGTGGCGCTACTCGAACAGGAGGGGATCGAGTTCGTCTACGACGCGGACGTCGGCTCGGCGGAGCTTCCGGCGGAGCGGGTGCGCGAGGAGCACGACGCGATCGTGATCGCGATCGGCTGCCGCGTGCACCGCGACGTGGCGGGGGTTCCGAACCGCGATCTCGAGGGAATCCACTTCGCGATGGACTACCTCTACCAGCGCAACCGCTGGGTCGCCGCCCAGGAGGGCCGGCCCTCGCGCGCGCCCGAGCCCGGCGGCGAGATCACGGCCGCGGGCAAGCGGGTGCTCGTGATCGGCGGCGGCGACACCGGGATGGACTGCATCTCCAACGCGCGCAGAGAAGGCGCCAAGAGCACGATCATGCTCGACGTCTACCAGGAGCTGGAGCCCGACGGACGCGATGCGCTGCACCCATGGCCGCTCCCGCCCAAGCGGACCTTGACCACGTACGCGCTCGACGAGGGCGGCAAGCGCCGCTGGGGCACGGAGGTCACCGGGTTCATGGGCGAGGACGGCCACGTCACGCACGTGTTCGCGCGCCAGGTGACGGGCACATCCTCACGCGACCTGACGCCGGTCCCGGGCAGCGAGTTCGTGCTCGAGGCCGATCTCGTTCTGATCGCGATCGGCTTCTCGCATCCTCAGCACGATGGTCTGATCGAGCAACTCGCGCTCAAGCTCGACAAGCGCGGCAACATCGAGACCAAGCAGACCTACCGCGCTTCCACCCGCGGCGTGTATTCCTGCGGCGACGCCCGGATCGGCCAGTCCCTGATCGTCACCGCGATCGCGGAGGGACGCAAGTGCGCCCGCGTCGTCAACCAGGATCTCGGGGGTAGCCCGATGGATGCCGATCGCGAGATGCTTGCTGTCGGAGCCTGGAGCGGCGAGGTCGATCGGACCCTCCGGCACGAGGCCGAAGCCGCCGGGAACGTCCGGCCCGGGGACGAGTTCTTCACAGGTCCGGGGGCGCGGGAACACTGATCTGAGCGGTGGAGTCTGAGCCGTCGGCGAGAGGTTTTCCCCGCTAGGCCCGCCGGGATGCTACTTTAAGTGTTGCCTGGTGCCTTGTAGACTATGGCTGCTTCTGGGGCAAGAAAGGTTTTGTACAAACCTGGGACGGGGAAACTCGCCCCTGTCGGTCAGGGAACTGCGCCCCCACTTCCCTGGCTCTGCCGGAGGGCCCGGATGGATCCGGGCCCTCCGGTCCTTTTTTGTGGGCGGCCTCGGCGGGGGGATTTGCCCGTCGCGGTTGGCCTTTAGCTCTCCCGGGGTTCCGGGGGCCGGGTGTGGCAACGTGTCCTTATGCCGTCGGTAACCACGGCCGTGGCGGTCGGCCATCGCACCGTCCGTCACCACGCCTCGATCGGTTCGACGATCGATC
>Ga0302326_10009003_pt1 | contig 21939 bp, 18 predicted proteins | sample Palsa_T0_3_FD_202264 | JGI IMG/M metagenome (GOLD analysis project Ga0302326, IMG submission 202264) | Peat permafrost microbial communities from Stordalen Mire near Abisko, Sweden - Palsa_T0_3 | ecosystem: Environmental > Terrestrial > Soil > Palsa > Peat permafrost | place: Sweden: Abisko... | reverse complement strand
GGCTTGGCGCTCGAACCAGACTGGTTCGCCGAACTCTATAAAGCGCTTGGCAACTCAGCGATCGCTCTGCTGGCTTTCCCTTTCCTCGACCGGTTCCAACTCCGGGATTGAGCTATTCGCCAATTTGAACAAGGACAGATCCATGGACTCGCTGCCAAAACAATGATGCACCAAAGTTCGAACCCTTTGCTCCGGCAATGCTGCAGCCGGAACCAAATTCGCTGTATCCTGAAAATGCAGACCCATGTATTTTGACCAAGCAGCACGCGGCGAAAAGATCTCCGGCATCAAGCTGGCGGTGGTGCAGTACGGCATTCTGCTGATGATGCTGGCTCTTGCCGCCGGACTGTGGCGCCTGCAGGTACTCGGCGCCGCCAACTTCCGTCTTCTAGCCGAGCAGAACCGCATCCGCAAGGTGCCCATGCTCGCGCCGCGCGGTAAGCTCTTCGACCGTGAAAACCGCCTGATCGTCGACAACTACCCTTCGGTCTCCTGCTTCCTGGTGCGCGAGCAAAACCACAATGTGGACGCCGATCTGCCGACGATTGCCCGCGGCCTGAACCTCGATCTGGACACATTACGCGCCACCATCAAGCGTTTCCGTGCCGCCCCGGGATATCAGCCTATTCCCATCAAGCAGGAAGTGACTCCCGACGAAGAAGCGTTCATCGAGGCGCATCGGAACGAACTACCCGAGTTGGAAACCATCGACGAGGAGCGGCGTCTCTATCCGAATGACGGCTTCGCGGCGCACCTGATTGGGTATGTCGGCGAAGTCAGCGAAGACATGCTGAACGATCCGCGCTATGCCGCGTATGAACCCGGCGATGTGGTGGGCAAGGCCGGCATCGAGCAGACCTACGACCAGTTGCTCCGCGGCCAGGACGGATCGCGCGATGTAATCGTCGACAGCCACGGACGCGAAGTCGGGATTCTTGGCACCCAACACTCCATCCCCGGCACGGATTTGCGGCTCACCATCGACAACGACCTGCAGCGCGCCGCGGAACTCGCACTCGGCGATCGCGAAGGCGCCATCGTCGCAATGGATCCGCGCAATGGCGAGATTCTCGCCCTCGTCTCGCGCCCTAGCTTCGATCCCAACGCGTTCGCCGTCAAAATCGATCGCACCGAGTGGAACAAGCTCATCACCGACCCCGAACACCCTTTGATGAACAAGGCTATCCAGGCACAGCTGGCACCAGGATCGACGTTCAAGATCCTGATGTCAGTGGCCGGATTGCAGGAAGGCATTGCGCAAACCCTGAAAGTGAACTGCGCCGGCGGATGGGGACCCTACGGCTTTTTTCACCACTGCGACGAACATCACGGCGCGGTGGACATTTACAACGCCATTCCGTATTCCTGCGATACGTATTACTACCAGCTTGGCGACCGGCTTGGCATCGACCGCATTGCGAAATACGCAACAGAGTTCGGGTACGGACAGAAGACCGGCATCGACTTGCCCGGCGAGCAGGCCGGCCTCATGCCATCCGCGCAGTGGCTGATGAAGGCCTATCACCACCGGTGGTATCCCGATGAAACGCTCGATGTCGCGATCGGCCAGGGTGCTGTGGAAGCCACGCCGATCCAGCTCGCCCGCATCATCGGCGGCATCGCCTCGGGAGGCCATCTTGTCCGCCCGCACTCGGTTTTCCCGGATGAGCTTCCGGAAGATTTTCACCGTGCGCTTGAGGATACGTATCCCGGCTCCGGCAAGGTCGACATTCCCATCGATCCGGAAAACTGGGAGATCGTCACCGACGGCATGGCGCAGGTTACTCAGCCTGGCCTTTACCACACCGCCGGAGGAGAGCACCTGGAAGGCATCGACTTCGCCGGAAAAACCGGCACTGCCCAGTTGATGAGCCACCAAGCCCTCGATAAAACCGGAAAGGGCAAGGTCACCCGTCCTAACGTGTGGTTCGTAGGCATTACCCCGCGCCGCAACCCAGAACTGGTGGTGGCCGTGCTCTGGCAGAATGGCGACAAGAGCTGGTATTCGGCCCGCATCGGCGCCAGAGTCATCTCCGCCTACGTGGAGAAGCAACGCCGCCTAGCGAACAATCTGCAGCCGCAAAAAGCCGCAACGCCTGCCAAGCCGGTGGAAGTTGGCGCCGTCTGGACCACCCCCGACAAGAACAACCCCGGCGATCAAACGGCTCGACTTCACACCGGACGGTTTTTTGTGAACCCAGGCAAAGATCTCAAACCGGAATCGCCGTCGCCCCTCGCAACGGCATCCCAGCTCGGCCTCGCGCTCCCCACACGGCGGGTCAACCAGCCATGAGCCAGGTGCGCCGCTTCCTCAGCTTTCGCGACTTCGATTGGGCCTTACTCGGCATGGTTCTGGCGCTTTGCACCATTTCGGTATTCGAGATTTACTCCGCGACCCTGCGTACGAAGTTCGCCACCTTTCACAACAAGCAGATCGTCTTCATCGTGGTCGGCATGATCCTGATGTTCATCCTCGCCAAGATCGACTACCACCGCCTAATCGACTGGGCTCCCTGGGCCTACGGAGTTTGTCTCGTGGCTTTGATCGCCGTGAAGCTCGTGGGGCATAAGGCACTCGGCGCCAGACGCTGGATTCAGGTCGGGCCGTTGCAGTTTCAGCCGTCGGAATGGGTAAAGCTGGTGCTGATCCTGATGGTCGCACGCTATTTTGCCAACCTGGGCGGGCGCAACCTCACCTGGCGCGACATATTTAAGGCCCTCGCAATGGTCGGCGTTCCCATGCTTCTGGTCCTCATCCAGCCGGATCTGGGAACAACCCTGATTTACGCTCCCATCCTGGTTGCCGGGCTGTTCCTGGGTGGAATCAACCTGAAGCAGGCACTGATTCTCATCGCCGTTGTCCTTGCGCTCGGCGCGGGTGCCTGGACCAGCGGGAAAGGCCTCAAATCCTACCAAAAGGCGCGCCTCACCAGCTTCATCAACCCTGACACCGATCCGAAGGGCTCCGGCTATCAGATCCGACAGTCCTTGATTGCCGTCGGCTCGGGCGGAATATGGGGCAAAGGCGCCGCCAAGGGCACCCAGACCCAGGGCTACTTTCTCCCCATCCCTTATACAGATTTCATCTTCGCTGCCTTCAGCGAGGAGCACGGCTTCATCGGTGCGATCTTTGTGCTGCTGCTATACTTCTTTATATTGATGCGTTTGATTCAAAACGCTCAGACAGCCGCCGACCTGCCCGGCTCCCTTATTATCATGGGTGTTGTGGCTGTGTTGACCTTCCAGATCGCGGTCAACGTGGGTATGGTCATAGGGTTTATGCCCGTCACCGGAATCCCTTTACCCCTTATGAGTTATGGTGGGTCTTCGGTGTTGTTTACCTTCCTCGCGCTGGGCGTTGCGATGAACGTGCGCATGCGCCGGTTTGTAAACTGAGATTGTTCTCAGATGTTCTCATCGTCTGAGAATGCTTAAAGTGTTCCGCCAGTAAGTTTTGGACACGAACGAACAGCTTGAACTCTTGTGACACGCTTGAATAGCTGGTTCACAAGGATTGTATTTTGAAATAGTTGCGCCGGCCAGGTCCCGGTGGACCGCAGGCCCGGCAGGATTGAGCACATGAGCACGCAGAGACGGGAAAGCAGTTCCACCCAGGCGACGAAAACTCGTTGCCGTGGATCCCGGAACTACTGGCAGCGCACGGATCGCGAGGGAGCGGATGGGCTAGTCAGCCTTGCCCCGGTCACGCGGTTCAGCCGTGCATACGCCAGTGCGATAACGGCCCGGCCGTTCTGTACGGCACACTTGGCCACAAACTCTCTGCAAAAGGATCCCCGTTTCACACGGCTCGTCTGTCACGACAGTCCGCCCCACTGGACCAATCGCCGCAGACAGGCATACAGGTATTCTCGTCCGCCCATCTCCGTCCTCTCCGGTTCCGTGCGTTTCCATCTGGCCTCGCGGCAGGCCCCAGCAGACAACCATTGCTGGGCGGAAAGGTACGATGGCCAAGGAAATTTGCATTTCAAGCACGCCGCATGAAACGCGGCTTGCGATTCTTGAAGACGATCAACTCGCGGAAATCTATTACGAACGCGAAAACGAATATACGCTGGCTGGTTCCATTTACAACGGGCGAGTCACGCGCGTCCTGCCCGGCATGCAGTCGGCATTTGTCGACGTAGGCCTCGAACGCGACGCCTTCCTTTATGTAACGGACTTCATGGAGCTTGAAGACCAGGAAGAAACCGACGAACTGGAAAAGGCCAACGCCAGCAGCCCAAACCAACCACCACGCGAAGTGCGGCATGGCGGACCTCGCAGCGGACAGCGTCAAGACCGTCCCGCGCGCGAGCAACGTCCAGGCATTGAAGTTGAACCGGCCCCCACCGAAGCTGAGTTCGCCGCGCCCGAATCAACCATTTTTTTGGAGCCGAAAGACGATTCGCACGAAGAAACGGGCGAACCCGGCGCGAAGCGCTGGCGGGGACGTCGTCGCCGTCGCGGCGGCCGAACCGGCTCCGGTGCTCCCGGCGCTCAAGCGGAAAACGAAGAGTCCACGGGAACAGATTCAGCTGTTACAGAGCGAAGCGCACCCCAGGAATCGCATGAGATTCACGCTTCCGCTGTCAGCTCGCCACGCCCCGATCGCACGCCAGATCGCGCGCCAGCGCCTTTCGTTCTTCCCGGTGAAGCGCTTTCGAAATACGGCGCCGCCCCTGCCGAGTCCGAAAAGAAACCCGCAGCCGAACCGGGGCGAACCGCATTCACTTCCAAGCCCTCTACGCTCATCGATGCACCCCTTGCATGGGACGGCAGCGGCTTGCTTCCCGGAGAATCGATCTCCCGGCACCGCAACCGCCAACCCGAAGCGGAGCCTGCCGTCCAGGGCGAACCGGAAGGCGTATTTGCCGACGCGGAGAATGCCTATTCATCGAGGACGGTATTCGAAGAGCAAGTTGAAGAGGTTACGCACGAAGGTCCTCCACAGGCAGGGGAAGGAAATTCCGCGGACGAAGAATTCATCGAAGAAACTCTCGTCGATGAAGGCGTGATCGCCGCAAAGCCCGAGTCCAATACAGCCGTCCCGGATGCGACCCGTGCCGCGTCCGGCATGGTCGTCCCTGATTCCTCGACGCAGCACGAGGCGGAACATTCCACTCAGATCCACGAATCGGACAGCAACGAACCGGAAGCCGACGCAAGTGCTTCGCACCATGTCGATCCTCTACCTCCGAGCGGATTTCGGCTGTTTGGTTTTGGCGGGAAGAACAAGAAGGACGAAGAGCCCGCCGCACCTTCACAACCGACGCACGCTCCTGAACCGAAGGCCTCGTCCGTCTCCGTCGCGTCGACCTTCGCACCAGGCAATGGCCTCGTGGAGGAGGAAGTGATCGAAGGCGAAGAGTTCGAAACTCCTCTCCATCGCCACGCCCACAAACACGACGAGCACGATCTGGATGAGTACGAAGAGGAAACCCTGCAGACCCAGATTCGCTCCGGCGAGTTGGGAGAAATGCTGCAGGAGGCGCACCTCGACCATCGCATTCAAATGAATTTCGATGACAAGGCCGTTGCTGAGGAAGAAGAGGATTCCGAGGACGAAGACGAAGAGCCAGTCGCCGCCGACGGCGCACCCGCCGGCGAAGGTCAAGCTCAGCCGAACCGAGATCGTGGAAACCGCGGCCGTCGCGGACGTGGGGCGCAACAGGGCGGACACAAGCCCGGAGATCGGCGCGGTCCTTCGCGGCGTTCGGCGCAGACCTCCGATCTGCCGATCATCTCCGATCTCCTCAAGCCCGGCCAGGAAATCCTTGTTCAGATTGCAAAGGAACCGATCGCCAAGAAGGGCGCGCGCATCACCAGTCACATCGCGCTCCCAGGCCGATTCCTCGTGTTCATGCCGACAGTGACCCACGTCGGCGTCAGCCGCAAGATCGCCTCGGACGAAGAACGCCAACGCCTGAAACGCATCCTCACCCACGAACGTGGCGAAGCCTCCGGCGGGTTCATCGTGCGCACCGCAGCCGAGGGCGCCTCGGAAGAGGAACTACGCGCCGATCTGCGCTTCCTCATTCACCTGTGGGACGAAATCAAGCAGCGCTCCGACAACTCGAAATCGCCCGCATTGATTTATCACGATCTTTCGCTCATCGAGCGAATCCTCCGCGATCAGGTCAGCTCAAACTTCTCATCGATCTGGGTCGATTCAGAAGCCGACTACGAGCGCATTGTGCGTTTCTTGAATCGCTTTTCGCCAACGTTAGTGCGCCGCGTCAAGCTCTACACCAAAGAGACGCCCCTCTTCGAGCACTTCGGCATTCAAGATGAGATCTCGAAGGCTCTGCGCTCCAAGGTCTGGCTCAAGTCGGGCGGCTCCATCGTCATCAATCAAACCGAAGCGCTGGTCGCCATCGACATCAACACCGGCAAGTACGTCGGCAAGACCGCACGCCTCGAAGACACCATCGTTAAGACAAACCTCGACGCGATTCCCGAGATCGTGCGCCAGATTCGTCTGCGCGATCTTGGCGGCATCATCATCATCGACTTTATCGATATGGATGAGCGCAAGAATCGCTTCAAAGTCATGGCGGCGCTTGAAGAAGCGTTGAAGAACGATCGCGCACCAACAAAGGTCCTGCAGTTTAACGATTTTGGTTTGGTCGCCATTACCCGCAAGCGAGTCAAGCAATCGCTCGAGCGCACCCTCAGCGTTCCCTGTCCAATTTGTCAGGCAACAGGCATGGTCAAAAGCCCCGCGACGGTCTGCAATGAGATATTCACCGAGCTGCGCAAAATGCGAAAGCACTTCGAGAGTGGGGATATTCTTCTGCGCGTCAATCCGGAAACAGTCAAGGTCCTCAAGGCAAACAACGCCCGCTGGCTGACAGACTTCGAAGAGCTGACCGGCAAGAACATCTTGGTTAAAAGCGATGCCACGCTGCACCCGGAGCAATTCGACATCCAGGGATAGCGTTTGAATCCAAATGAGAAGGCCGGTCGCTCGCACGATCGGCCTTCTCATTTCTGATTCGAGCTTCGGCGAATCTCACCGAATTACATGAATCGGCACGCCCACCTTCAGATTCTTCCAAATGCGTTCCGTCGTGTACACATCGGCCTTTCTTTCAATCGCCAACGCGAGGCAAGAGCGATCACCCAGAGAAAGCCCTGACTTCTCCGTCATTGCAATCAAGGTGCCTGCAATCTTCGCCTGGTCCTCCGAATAAGGCTCCGGCACCGCACCGAGCGAAAGCGCATCCTCCCAAGCGTCTTCTGGATCTGCGCCCATCTTCACCAATTTGCTCTGCACCTCCGCCAGGTTCACGGTGCTGACCAATGCATCTGTCAGCAAGTCATCGGTGATGACCTCCGAGCCACGCTCCTCGAAGAGCACTGCGAGAATTGCGGAGGCATCGAGGACAACCTCACTCATGCTTAGCCGCTTCTCGCCGTTCCGCGCTTAATTCGTCCGAAACCAATGTTCCTGGCGGGACCAGGCGCCGCGCCCGCTCCTGCGCGCGCCGAATCCTGGCGCGACGGGTCGAAATCCGTACTTCATCATCCTGAAGTCGCAGTTCAACGGAATCGCCCGGCTTGATTCCGAGGGCCTCCCGCATGGCGGCGGGAATTACCAGCCTGCCCTTTTCGCCGATCTGTGTACGCGCGTGCAGTTCCATTTCTTCTCCAAGTGACACTTACTTGTAATGGTACCACCAAGATCTGATTCGTGCCACCCAGGAACCGTCTACCATTCGCCTGGATTGACGCAAGAAGCCCTCAGTGCCAGAGCGGCGTTGACGTGCAACTTCCCGGCTCCAAACGTGTCTAACTTCGTACGGAGAGCAACGCACGCCTCTCCGGTTAACAACATTTATTTCAAATTCGAGGTTCAGACATGGCATCTCCCCGTTCGATGCCGCTTATGCGGCACGTTTCCATTCTTTCGTTTGCGGTTGCCTGCGCGGTGAGCACCGCTTCAGCCCAGGTTGTACCATCCCACGAACCGTCAGGTTCGCCAGTAGTTGATTCATCCAGTTCTGCATCAGTTTCCGAGTCGAGCTCCAGCGCGGTGCCTTTGGCTGACGACGCTAACCCAGATGGCGGCGCTCTTCCCGCCGCACCGTCGGCATCCGGCACCGCCGGACAGGACTACGGCAATCACCATCACAGCTTGTTTAGTCACATGACGTTCGAAGCAGGCGGCGGTTTCAATGCGCCCACGAGCGATTCGTCCCCCTACATCACCTGGGGCGGTAACCTCACCGTCGGCGCCGGCTATCGAATCAATCCCAGAGTCAGCATTCTGACCGAGTATCAATTCATCGACGACAAATTGCCCGGAGCATTGATCGCCGAGACTGGCGCCTCGGGCGGAGACGCGCACGTTTGGTCCTTCACCCTTGCCCCTGTGGTCGATCTGGCTCCCAAGCGCACCAATGATGTGTATGTCACCGGCGGCGGCGGATTCTATCGCAAGGTCACCAACTTTACAGACCCGGAGCCTGCCGAATATTGCAGCTACTACTATTGTGGGGTTGCCTACGAAAACACGGTCGTCGGACACTTCTCCAGCAATCAGGGCGGTTGGAATGTCGGCGGCGGATTTACGCATCGCCTAGGCGGCATTTACGGGGACGGCACCATGAAACTCTTCGCCGAAGTCCGCTATCTCGATGTCGACACTCCCGCGGAAGTCTCTTCGCCCAACGGGCTGGGAACCACAACCGTCGCCTCCGGCACCAAGCTTGTTCCTGTAACTGTTGGTGTGCGCTGGTAACCAACTTTCATCGGTCTTCCATCCTTTCTGCGGTTCAGTCAAATTAGGTCGCAGAAAGGATCGGCCCTTTTCCAATTCGACGAACTTACAAAATTCCCTCAACCCTCAATCGCACCAATCCACCCGCCATTACGCCCAAAGGCGACACTGCCACCAGCGCCAGCTGATATCCGACCGGCTGCTTTCCGCGCGACTGCAGCGCACTCAAAGCCGAAAGCACCAAAACAATAATCGAAAGTGTCAGAACATGGACAAGTGGATTGGCAACCGCTGCCCATGCGCTCACATACCCACCTGCGGCCGCAGCAAGAAACAAATATCCCAGGTTGACGAAGATATAACCCGCGCGCGGCTTAGGCGGTTCGCCAGCCCAGCCGGGTGCAAAACGCGTGAGCACTACAGTCACGACAATCACGAGCAACACCATCGTGGCCACGCCCGCGAAGAGCGCCAAGAATGCGCGCAGCATCACCACGGCTTTTTCCCGGTCTCAGTTGGAGTCCCGACTCCGCCACTTTCGATGCGTGCCAGAAATGCACGCGCAAGCCGTGGTTCGCCAGGATGGCTGTCCCCATGAATCGTGCACAGATCGAGAAACTCGTCGCACAGCGCGTTGCGTTCCTCTGCCTGGCTCAGAATTGCCTGCAACGCGAAAGCGAGTTCGCGCAGCCGCGCAGCTTCAGGCCACACGCGGCTCTCCTCTTCGTCGCCTGTCAGTTCCAGGTCAGAAAACAGGCCGAGCCTGCCGCAAGCACATTCTTCCAGACACGCCTTCAGCAGGTCGCCAAATGCGCGGTTGAGGGTGTCGAATTGCCCCGTATCCTCCGTGTCGTTCTCGGTCATCTCTTTACTTCGCCTTCATCGCTGCTTCCACTTCATCGGCGGTATGCGCCAACGCTGCATCCAGATCAATCAACTTTCCGTCCGCACCCACAAGAAAATCGCACTCGATGCGCACGCCTAGCTTCTCTTCCGGAATGTAGACACCCGGTTCAATCGTGAACACCATGCCAGGCTTGAGCACTGCGGGATAATCCGCCGGATCGTGCACATCGATGCCGACCATGTGACCCAAACCATGCAGCCAATACTTTCCCAGCGGCTCTCCGTGCAGATCTTTGCCATGCGTATTGATGTAGTTATACGCAGCTGTATCGAGAGAGTTCGAATCTCTGCGGTCGCGATCGTTGATCGTTGACTTCCCCGCGACAAACGCCTCAATAGCAGCCTGCTGGGCACCAAGCACGATGTTGTAAATCTCCCGCTGGCGCGCGCTGAAATGTCCACTCACCGGAACAGTACGCGTGATGTCCGAGGCATACATCGAGAATTCGCACGCCGCATCGACAACCACGATATCGCCATCCTGCATAGTCCGCGAATTCGCAGCATAGTGCAGCGTCGTCGAATTGATACCTGAACCAACAATGGGTGCATACGAAGGCCGCTCGCAACCCTGCTGAAACCACACTTCCGTCATCTTCCCGGCGAGGGTCCGTTCCGTCACCCCTGCTGTTGTGGCTCGCATCATGGCACGCTGCGCGGAGATCGACGCGTCACTGGCTTTTTTCAGCAACGCAATTTCGCCGTCGTCCTTCACCTCGCGCAACAGCATCGTGAGCGTCGTCACATCGCGTGCCGGCGGTGCCGCATCCATACCCAAGGTGACCGCATTCAAAGTAACAAGCGCTTTGGCCGCCTGCGACTCGGGCTGCGTCCAAAGGCTCGAAGCTAATCGACGATCTCGCGCGACCACCGCGTTCAATTCCGTGGGCATCGCGGTCATTGGCTCCACCGCATCCACTCCCGTAGCCTGCACCACGCCCGGTGTCGCCGCATCCATCTTTTCGCCGGTGTAAAGCTCGGTGTGCAGATTCCGGGTCGGAAGAAACAGGATCTCCTTGTACCCTTGCGAAGAAACATTTCCACCAACAACCATCAGCGCGGCGCCCGGCTCATTCCACCCCGTGAGGTAGTAGAAGTCGCTGTCCTGCCGATACGGCATGAAATCGAGAATCGGTTCCGGCGCGGCGAACAGCAGCGCCACGCCACCGTGGAGCTTCGCGGCCAAAGCCTCGCGACGCGCGTGATAAGCGCTCGCTGGTTGTTTTTCGAGGGAATGCGTGAGGGGAACAAGAGAAGCACAAACGAGCACTGTCAAGCTCAGAGATCGCATCAATTTCATTCCGCTATTGTCGTCTGTTAAGCGGAGCGAGGCAAAATGAAATGCATTGGATAATCTGGATGAGACCGGCAGGATAACTTCGCCTTAGTCGAACTGCGAGAGTCCCGGTCAGGCAGCCGACACTGGCGAAGCGACCATTCCCATGCCTTCGATCGACTCCTCATACTCACCGATCCTTGCCTTCCCCTCAAGCAAGCGGTGAAACGCGTCCGGAGGAACAGGGCGCCCGAAGAGCCATCCCTGCGCATAGATTGACTGCTCGGATTGCGCAAAATACCGCGCCTGTTGGGGAGTTTCAATTCCCTCAACGATCACGCGCAGCCCCAGCGTATCGGCCATCGTGAGTATCTGAGGAAGAATCGTCACCGTCACCGCATCGGTGCCGATTGCTTTGGTAAACGCCTTGTCGATCTTGATCGCGTCTACCGAGAGATCGTGGAGATAGGCGAGACTGGAGTATCCGGTACCAAAATCGTCGATGTGAACGTAATGTCCCTTTTCGCGAAGCCGAAGAATGGTTTCTTTCGCCACCTGTTGCCGCGCTGTGTAGCTTTCCGTAATTTCAATGCCCAGGCTGCTCGCCGCAACTCCCGCCTGCGCAAGCGCATTCTCCAACATTGGAAGAAATTCCGGATCGGCAAGGTCGGCTGCCGCAATGTTCACATTCACCCGAAAGCCGGGACGTTCGCGTAACGTCTTCGCAAAATCATGCAGGACGTGGCGCACCACCAGCTTCGTGATCTGTCCAACAAAACCACGCTCCTCCGCAACTTTGATGAAGTCATCCGGACTGACGGGCACGTTGTCCTCGTTGGTCCAGCGTGCCAAGGCTTCCACCTCGACGATCTCTTCGTTTTCAAGATCGACAATGGGCTGGTAGACGATTCTCAGCGTATCCTTGCGGATCGCACGCAGGAGTTGGCTCTCAAAGCCCTTCTGTCGGCGATAGATGACAGCGCATACGAATCCGAGCAATATACCGGTCAATCCACCGAATGCAACGAAACCACCCACCTGGAGGCGATTGTTGAGCATTGCCTGAGAAATGGGAACGTGAGCTGCCGCGCACACGACGCCGTCTGGAGAGCAGTGAGTTCCATAGAGAGTGTCCCCATCGCGGAACTGGCCGTTCGTAATTAGAAAAGTCTCTTCAGACTTCGGAGCTGCGCCGTATATGTGGCCAGCTGCGCGGTTGGGAGCATCTACGTCGGTGATCGTGGCCTGCATCGAACTGTTGAGTACGGGCTTCATATTGTACGGACTGTAAACAATATAGGAATCGCTCAACTGCACGGCGATGACCGTCTCATTGCCCACACGGAACGGCGCAAGGTTACGATATAGTCTCGTGCCATCCCTCTGGAAGATATCCGGCTTGTATTGGACCTGGGGCTGGGTCGCACGGCCGAGGGAAGTGGAACACTCAATCTTCCCGTCGTGCATCCGCCCGCCTGCCTTAAGGTATTGGGATTCGAAGATCAGCTTGCTGAAATAATTGATCTCTGCGTCCGAGCATCTCGGAAACGGCGAAGCGTTCATCGACGCAAGAATCTTCCGCGACTCCGCGGTCGATTTCTGTCCCTCATCGATAAGGCGTGTTGCGTACTGCTCGAGTCTTGCTTCAGTTTGTCTGAGCGTGAGGACGCGACCCAGCAGATAGCCGGCGAAGCCGCCAACGGCTAATCCGCAAGAAGTCGCCAGGAAGGCGACCCAAACGCGCTGTCTAAAAGTACGCATTATGGTGTTACTAATGTTTCGTAGAACCGACACTTACGGCAATCCCCAATTTGGGGCATCGAACATACTTCGCAACCCCTTCGTCTATGAGGGACAATTATATCTAACCATATTAAATGCTTAAGCTTGCGCACTCAAAATAGTGCGATTTAGTACGCTCGGCTTCGGCTGGCTCCTTGCTTATTCTCGGTAATTTCAATCAATTCCCGATCACTTAAGAGCCAGAGCGGCAGGATCGAGCGTCCCTCCAAAGCCTTCACCCACGCCACCAGGAGTTACGCATTGGGGAGTCGAGGATTGCGTCTTCAACCATAAGAAAGCAGAACCGCGCTGGCGAGCCAACCGGAACTCGGCATGGCATGAAGGCGGCTTTTGAGGCGATTCGAGATTTGCAAACGGCCTCATCGAGCCGATCGAATGATAAAGATCGCGAGGATTGCCATGGGTCGTTGAGTTTCCTCGCGATTCGCAGTATTCTAATTATGCGAGCGAGTTTGTCCGCTTCATTCGCTGTGGGTTCACCAGCTGGCGGAGAGATGAGTGGGCTGACAGCCCACTTTTTATTTGGGGCAAACTCCTAAGATCGTGAGGCAGTTGTTTCGACACAAGGAGCAAGATCCCCAGAGACGAAAATCGATTCGAGAATCGCTGCGAAAATTGACGCGAGGATCGTAACGAAAATCGTCCTTGGGGCGCAATCGATGGCGGGAATGCTGGACGAAATCCGGGACGCGGCCACGAGAGCCGCTGCTTCGCGCGGACTGGACGTGGTGGACGTGGAGTTCAGCGGACGGGATAAGGAACGAATTCTTCGCGTCACTCTGGAAAAAAACGCCGAGGGACGAGCAAAGTTGAAGGCAGCCGTTGCCGCTGGGCAAGAAGGACTTCCCGAGCGTCTGACGGAAGGACGGCTCAGCGTCGAGCAGCTTTCGGGCATCACACATGAGGACTGTGCTGAATTCAGCCGCGATTTTAGCGTTTTGTTGGACATCGAGGACCTGGTTCCAGGCGCGGATTACACCCTTGAGGTCAGTTCGCCGGGTTTGGACCGCAAGCTAACCAAGCCGGAGGAGTTTCAACGTTTTGCCGGCTGCCTGATCAAGGTGCAGACATTTGAGCCCGTCCGCAACAATCGGCACTGGCAGGGCAGGCTGGCCGCAGATGGCGGCAATGCGATCGCGCTTGACCTTTCGGCGGTAAGGCAGAACAGCAAGAGCCGGAAGGCTGGCGTAGATACCGTGGAAATCGCGGTCGCCAACATTGAGAAGGCGCAGTTGATCCCGGAGATCTGAGCGCTTCCACACAGCGAGCGATAGTTCGGGGCAGGCTGCAACCTTTGTCCCTCAACGTAGTTTGAATAACCTCACGGCCTGATGACATGCGCCGTGCGCGTAACAACCCAGAGAGCATTCGAGAGTATGTCTAGCGCGTTGTATCAAAGTATCGAACTCCTCAGTCGCGAGAAGGGCATCGAGCCCGGAATCGTTGTTGGCGCCGTGGAAGAGGCCATTGCCCTTGCCACGCGCAAGTTCTACAAAACCCAGGAAAACATGCGCGGCGAGCTGAATAAGGATACCGGCGAGATCACGGCCTACATTTACAAGACGGTCGTGCCGGACGAAGAGCAAGTCGAGGATCCGGTCAACCAGATCACGCTGGCCGAAGCCAACGGCCTTGCGCCGGGCGTGGAAATCGGCAGCGAAATCCGGCTCTATCGCGACACCAGCCCGCTGGGCCGCATCGCCGCGCAACTGGCCAAACAGGTCATCTTTCAAAAGGTGCGGGAAGCCGAGCGCGACACGGTCTTCCAGGAGTATGCGCATCGCGAAAAGGAAGTTCTGAACGCCACTGTGAAGCGCATCGAAGGCCAGGACGTTATCTACGATCTGGGCAAGGCGGAAGCTCGCTGCCCCAAGCGCGAACAATCGCGTCTCGAGCAGTTCACCATCGGCGAGCGCGTGCGGGTTGTTCTGCTTAAAGTGGACCGCGCCGCGAAGGGACCGCAGGTGATTGTCTCTCGCGCCGCGCCGGAACTGGTGTCGAACCTCTTCCAGTCCGAGGTTCCGGAGATTTACGACAACACCGTGGTTATTCGCGCCATCGCGCGCGAAGCCGGCGAGCGCACCAAAATCGCCGTGCAAAGCCGCGACAAAGATGTGGACCCTGTGGGTGCCTGCGTCGGCATGAAGGGCATGCGCGTGCAGTCGATCATTCGCGAACTGCGAGGCGAAAAAATCGACATCATCGAATTCAGCGAAGAGATCACCACGTTTGCCGAGAAGGCCCTGCAACCGGCAAAGGTCAGCCGCGTCTCAATCGCCGACCTGACAGACAAGCAGCTCGAGGTAATCGTCGATGATACTCAGTTGTCTCTGGCCATTGGGAAGAAGGGCCAGAACGTTCGCCTGGCAGCGAAACTTCTCGGATGGAAGATCGACATCAAGAGCGAGGAAGAGAAACGCCAGGAAGTCGAGCAGCAGATGCAGGCGCTCTCAGGCGGTCCCACCACCCCAATCGAGCAAGTGACGGAGTTGGGCGAAGGAATCATTCAAAAGCTGGTAGCTGCGGGCATCACGACGGTTGAAAACCTGGCCGACATGACGCCGGAGCAGCTCGAGGAGATTCCAGGCATCGGCGAGAAAACATTGGAGCGCATCAGCGTCGCCGTTCGCCACTACTTCGGCCACTTCGAAGAAGGTGAAGAAGGCCATGTACCTTCCACGACAGAGGAACCGTCGGAAGGCGAGGCAGCGGAATCTGCTGCGGCCGACACCGAAAATCCGTCGGAAGGCTCATCGGAGATTGCAACCGCCGACCCGGTCGCCGAATCCGCTGAAGCGGAGCTCGATAACGCTCAGGAAACTCTCGAAGAAGCGGAGAGCGTTCGAGCCGCGGCGGCGGAAGACGACGTCTCGGAAGCCTCCACAGTGGAGCTCGAAGCAAACGCGGAATCGGAAGTTGAAACAGAGAGCCTGACAGCCGCCGAGTTAGCGGTCGAGAATGTGCCGTCGGCCGACGAGGCAGAGTTGTCTGAGCTGGAAGCGGAAGAGAACGAAGAAGGCAAGTCCGAAACCGATGAATAAGCCGAATAAGTCGGCGTGTAACATACGCCGCTTTTTTCAAGGCGATTCAGGCGATAATGGAAGTTCAGCACAAGCCACTGCCATGAGGTAGCTATGAGCAACTAACGGGCTTTGGGCAGCATTTCTGAAAAGAGGCGGATGAGTAAGGTTCGAATCAACGATCTCGCGCGAGAGTTAGAAGTCAAGAGCCGCCAGATTCTTGACGTATTGGCGGAGCTTGGCCTGGGAGCGGGCAAGACCCACTCCAGCTCGCTCGAAGAGAATGAAGCCGAGAAGGTTCGCGGGCAGTTTGCTGCGCGCGCGGGCAATCACACAGGTTCCGGGTCGAGTTCGCGCAGCTCGCAGGCCGTCGCACCCAAGATTGATCTCTCGCACGTCTCCAAACCCGGCGACGTGATGAAAGCCATTCTGGCCAAAAAGCAGGAAGACGAAGCCGTTGCCAGAAGGCCGTCAACGCCGTCTCGGCCGGCTCCTGTCGCCGCACCGGCGACCAAGCCAGCCTCGCCCGCTGCGGCTGCGCCTCCAGCGCCCACTCGCCCCGAACCCAGAAAGATTATGCCGCCGGTCAGGCAGGCGCCTCCCATCGTTACCACCCCGCCCGCAACACGCGCCATAGCCAGCAAGCCTCCGCTCGGCCCGGTTGTCGCCAAGGCTCCTGCCGTGGTCGCTCCCGTGCGTCCGGCCGTAGCCGTTGTCCCGCCTCCCGTCGCCGTGGTGGTCAAGCCCCCCGTCGTATCCCCTGCTCGTGAGGGACAAGCGCACATTGTAGAACCCGCAGCCTCTGCCAAACCGCAGACGCCCCCACCTGCGCCAACAGCACCGGCAGCGGTTGCTGTCGAGGCGGCTTCAGCTCCTTCACCTTCTGTCACGACCGCGGTTTCGACGGAACCTCCAATCACTAGCGTCGCTTCCGCGCCAACCTTTGAGAAAGTTCATACGCCAACTTCATTCATCGAAACACCTGCTCCAGCGCCGTCCGAAGCAGTTGCCGCAGCACCGGTCGCTTCGCGAGTTCCCGATGTAGCCCCGCCACCAATTCGGCGGGTCGTGATGCCGCAAACCGGGCCGCGGCCGGTCTACAAGGCGCCGCTGGGAGTTCCGGCAGCCCCCGCTCCCTCTGCATCATTCGCTCAGCCCGGCGTAATTCAGCGCGGAAGGCCAATCTTCGATCGACGGCCCGCTGGAGGCCCCGCGAATGCCGGCGGCTTCACTCCGCGTCCACCGCAAGGTCAAGGCGCGCCCGGCCAGTTCCCCGGCGGTCCGCGCCCCAAGCATCCTACGCGCACCACGCCTGGCGGTTTCGCTGGGCCAGGCGGACCCGGAGGTCCAGGCGCTCGCCCAGGCTTCGGGGCACGTCCAGGCTTCGGCGGCCCTCCGCGCCCAGGTGGTTTTGGCGGCGCACGGCCCGGATTCGGTGGCGCTCCCGGCACAACTCCGCCTCCAGGCGAAGCGCCACGTGCGCAACGAGCCAGCAATGCCAGGGGCCGCGGCGGTCGCCAGCAGTATCCCAAGACGAAGGAAGGCCCGATGAAGGGCTTTGTGCCGCCGCCACGCTTCGGCGGTGCGCCACAATTCAGTACAGAACCGCTGCCCATCACCCGCGAAATTACGGTGACCGAGGGCATCAGCGTCAAGGACCTGGCAGAAAAGCTAGAAACCCGTGCCAAGGACCTGATCGCCATGCTGCTCATGCGCGGCGTCTTCGTCACAGTCAACCAATCGCTCGACGCCGAAATGGTCAAAGACGTTGCCGCCAAGTTTGGCGCGGCTGCCACCGTTATCAGTTACGAAGAAGAGCTGGCCAATCAGGCAATCGAAGAAGTGCTTGAGGCGCCCAACTCCGACGAACTCGAAGTTCCCCGCGCACCCGTCGTCACAGTTATGGGCCACGTCGACCACGGCAAGACCTCTCTGCTCGATGCCATCCGCGAAACCGACGTAGCCGCGGGCGAAGCCGGCGGCATCACCCAGCACATCGGCGCCTACAAGGTGAAATTCACCAAAGAAGGTTCTCCCGCCTCTGGACGCGAGATCGTCTTCCTCGATACCCCGGGCCACGAAGCCTTCACCCGCATGCGTGCCCGCGGCGCCAAGGTGACCGACATCGTCGTCATCGTCGTCGCGGCAGACGACGGCGTCATGCCGCAGACCCTCGAAGCCATCGATCACGCCAAGGCCGCGGAAGTGCCAATCATCGTTGCCGTCAACAAAATCGACAAACCCGAAGCCAATCCCGACCGCGTCAAAAAGCAGCTCGCTGATCGAGGCCTGATTCCCGAAGAGTGGGCCGCAGGCAGCGAAGGCACGGTCTTCGTCGAAGTCTCCGCGAAGAAGCGCATCAATCTCGATCTGCTCCTCGAGATGATCTGCCTCGTCTCGGACATCAAAGCGCCCAAGGCCACGCCAACCCGCAAAGCCGTCGGTTCCGTACTCGAAGCGCAACTCGATCGCGGCCGTGGCGCCGTGGCCACCGTTCTCGTCCAGGACGGCACACTGCACCTCAACGACAGCTATATCGTCGGCAACACCTTCGGCAAAGTCCGCGCCATGTTCGACGACCGCGGACGCGCCCTCGAAGAGGCCGGCCCATCCACGCCAGTCGCTGTACTCGGGCTCGAATCGATGCCGGACTCCGGCGACACTTTCCTCGTCGTCGCCGATCGCGACAAGGCTAAGGGCATCGCGCAATACCGCAAGATGAAGGAGCGCGAATCGCAGCTCGCCAAGAGCTCCCGCGTCTCTCTCGAAGGTCTTGCCGAACAGATACGCACCGCCGGCGTCAAGGATCTGCCGCTCATCATCAAGGGCGACGTCACTGGCTCTGTCGAAGTGCTGGCCGACTCGCTGGTCAAAATGTCCACCGACAAGGTGCGCGTCAAGGTGCTCCACTCCGGCGTCGGCTCCATCAACGAGAGCGACGTCCTGCTGGCCGCAGCCTCCAACGCCATCATCATCGGCTTCAACGTGCGCCCCGAGCGCAAGGCAGCCGAGCTGGCGCAGCAGGAAGGCGTCCAGATCCGCCTTCACTCCATCATCTACGAGCTGCAGGATGAAATGCGCCTCGCCATGATGGGCCTGCTTGATCCCACGTTCAAGGAGAGCTATCTCGGCCGCGCCGAAGTGCTCACCGTCTTCAGAATTCCCAAGGTCGGCACCATCGCCGGTTGCCGCGTACAAGACGGCGTAATCCGTCGCGACGCGGAAATCAAAGTGATGCGCGATGGCGAGCAGGTCCACAAAGGAAAAATCGGCTCTCTCAAGCGATTCAAAGATGACGCCCGCGAAGTCACCAACGGCATGGAGTGCGGCATCGGCATCGCCAACTACGGCGACCTGAAAGAAGGCGACATCCTCGAAGCCTTCTCCACCGAGAAGATGGCTGCCGACCTCGGCCAACTCACCTCCGCCAAAGCATAGCCTTCCTCCGAAACAAAACAGGCCCGCATTCTCCGCGCGAGAGGCGGGCCGTTTCATTTCAACATCCACTCGATGCTCCTGTGGCACCTGATCCATCTCAATCATGATTAGCTCTTGAAGCGCGAGTGCGGGATCGGGAGCGTTCAATATGTGCTCAATCTTTTACACCTCCACCTTTGAACCAAGTTCCTTTGCAATAAATTCTCTGACACCATCCTCTATAACAATCTTTGTTAGCGTTTCAGCCATGATTGAAATACTGCTGTCGAAGGGATCGTTATACGAGGTGGGCGAGCAAACCCATACCAGGTCATTCTCTAGGTTTAGACGCGACCTCTCGTCGTTGCAGCGATACTTGAAGACGCTCTTTGGGCGATTCCGGTACTTGATCGCAATGGCTTCTTCCTGGTGAACACATTCAATCTCTTCGGGTGCCAAGCACTCGACCATTCGCTTTATCCAATCGCCCATTTCTCCCTTTCTGCTGCTTCGGAAAACGCAGTTAGAAGTTTTGATAAAACTGTTATCGTATGAGAGGAGTAGATACTATGAACAACAACAAAAAAACATTCATCCAACACTTCTGGAAGGTTATCGTTGCAGTTTGCCTAACTGCAGGGGGTGTCATAGGTGCTGCCTCTAATCTCACTGCGGTGCTGACTTTCCTTCATATCAGCGTGCCAACGAAAGTCAAGCCTACGCCTATTGCGAACGTGACGCCGCTTCCACCGAACCCCACACCGCAGGTCCGGCCCGTCGCGAAGATAAGAAAATCAGCGACACAGATGTCGAACGGTAGCCAGAGCCCGAACCTGAACGGCATCCAGGGTTCGGTGGATCTTCGTTACGGGAGCGCTGGCAATGAAGCACACGCTTCTCAGCCATCCACATGGGCCATGGCGAAAACAAAGGTTAAGACCGACTCGTCGGTTATCCAAGTAAGCTCGGGCGCGCAGAGTCCCAACATAAGCAATGTAGGCGGCGACGTGGAACTAGACTACGACTCCAAAACCACACCAGCGGCTTCGCAGGACTGAGGCACAAATGCAACTCAGAGCCATTCCTTTTCTTTTATTGATGGGCTGCTTGCCTGCCTTGTCTCAGACGCGAGAGGTGACCGTCGAGCAGGCCAAAATCGTTCAGGTGTCATCGAGTGAAGACAGCCCGAACATCACCCAAGTTACCGGGAATGTCGCTGTGATTATCTACAAGTGCAACAACGTTACATATTGCGGGTCTACTTATGTCGGCGATCGCATTGACGCCTATTCTTTAGCATCGACGACGACCGAACCCTGGTACGTGCCCGGGGCCAAACCAGCCCCTATCGCCCTCGCGAACATCGGTACTGAAAGTGACGGAATGACGGTTTTCAATAGCTCATTCACTGGAATGGGGTCTTCACTTACCGGTTCGTCCATTATTGGACCGCCGGACAAAACATCCATCCTTTATGGCCTTTATTCGGCCTCGACGAAAACCGACACGTTCTCCGGAACCAACGCATATGGGCCATGCGAAAATCCTCAGACAAGCGCGATCGATCTTTCGATGCATGACGGGACTACATTGTTCTCAGCTTCCAACAACCCGACCGCTGCTACGTTCAGCGCATCGATTTACGGCATCAGCGGAGCCCTCGGCCACGATCACGACAACTCGATCAATGCGCTGGGCAATGATCCCGCGTTCGGCCAAATCGGAGTAATCAATTCAAGGACCATCGGAGCTGAAGATTATCCTTGGATGGATAGCGCCGTGAGGCCACCGGGAGACAGGTTAGCAGCTTCGACACCAGAGGGGATCAATTCATTTCTCGGGACGATGCAATCATTTATTCCCTCGTTCGCCGGCACGGCTAGCGGCTTGACAATGACACTGTCGCAACCGGTGACTTACGGCTCTTTGAGCGACTTGAAGCCGAGCGGAAGTCTGCCGGATTACTCGAAATATCTAAATACCGCTTCTTATAGCAGCTCGGATGCGAAGTCTGGAAACGAGATGGACACGGGGCTTAACCTCTCGAAGCTCCCTTCTAATCTCGCAACTGGATTCGATAAGGATTCGCTCATGCAACAACTAGAAGACCTATCGAAGACGAACAAAAAGATCGTCGGCTGGACGATCTTCATCGAGGAAGGGCAGGCGACGAACTGATTTGGCACGCCCTCCGCGTGTCGGGTAGCGAAGCCGGCGCCAACGGCGTTGCGCGGGTCCAAAATGCTTTAGTAGGCAACGGTGTCTTGAAATTCGCTTTAAACCTGCTTGAAAAGCACACGAAGTCCATCGGTCCTTTCTTGGGCGAACCAATCGATTCCTTGCACAAAATTAAGTCGCGAGAGCGCACCATCAAGACAAGCATGCTTATGATCTATCCGTCCGAATCCGTTAGCCTCGTCTCCGCGCGGAGGCAGGGTGCGGGGGTCTACACCCTACTCCTCTTCCCCACTACCCCTCTCCCGGCGACCGCTCATTTCCTGAGAGGACCCCTGTCTAAGTCCAATCGCACGAGGACTTTGCCGCCAGCACAACTCGCTAAATTATTGAAAACGTGGAGCTTGCTGCGAGAGCCTGGACGGCCTCAACCGGAAGGCGGCCTCTAAGTCATATCCTGAGACGACTTTTTGATCTAAGTCCAATCACAAGAGATCTTTGGCCAGACCTCCGCAGGCTAACCGCGATTTCTCACAGCGGTTGATTTCAGTGAGGTCGCGATCGATATTTGAGCGATTGGGATCATTTTTTTGGAGTGGGTCGGTTCTGGCGGCTCAGAT
>Ga0302326_10009002_pt1 | contig 21941 bp, 20 predicted proteins | sample Palsa_T0_3_FD_202264 | JGI IMG/M metagenome (GOLD analysis project Ga0302326, IMG submission 202264) | Peat permafrost microbial communities from Stordalen Mire near Abisko, Sweden - Palsa_T0_3 | ecosystem: Environmental > Terrestrial > Soil > Palsa > Peat permafrost | place: Sweden: Abisko... | reverse complement strand
GGACCGGACCGGACCGGACCGGTGGAACATAGGGCCGCACCAGACCGGACCGATGGAACATAGGGCCGGCTAGCTGCGCGTCACGCTGGCCACACGGGCCACGGCGGCCCCTGCAGGACAAGGTGGGCGATCTGGAACAGCTGGAAGCACGGGCCCGGCGGTTCGCCGGCGACGTGTCCCATGAGCTGCGGACTCCGCTGACCGCGATGACGGCGGTGGTCGGCATCCTGCACGAGCACCCGGGGTTGGCCGGAGACGCCGCGGCGGCCGCGCGGCTGGTCGGACAGGAGGTCAAACACCTCAACCGGCTGGTCGAAGACCTCATCGAGATCTCCCGCTTCGACGCCGGCACCGTGCAGCTTGTCACCGATGAAACTGATGTCGGGAACGCCGTCCGCCAGTGCCTGCGAGCGCGTGGCTGGTCGGGTGTGGGCAGTGCCGTTCCGGCTGGGTTGATCGTGCGGCTGGACCGGCGCCGCTTCGACGTTATCCTCGCCAACCTCATCGGCAACGCGTTGCGCCATGGCGGCCCGCCGGTGACCGTGCAGGCCCGCGTCCAATCGGGCGACCAGGGCGGCGGGCAGTTGACCGTGGAGGTACGAGACCACGGCCGCGGGCTGCCGCCCGCCGCGATCCCGCACATATTCGACCGGTTCTACAAGGCCGACACGGCGCGGGCGCGTTCCGATGGCAGCGGCCTGGGCCTGGCGATCGCCTGGGAGAACGCGCGCCTGCACGGCGGTCACATCCACGCGGGCAACCACCCGGACGGCGGCGCGGTATTCACCGTAAGCCTCCCGCTGACGGGCCAGGATCACGATGATGCGCAGGTGGCAGACGCCGAAATGTCACCGACATCGCGGCCCCGTTAGCCGGGGAATTGCCGAGGCCCCGGGCCCGGCTTCGGCCCGGCCCGGCCCGCATGACCAGATGTGCCGGCGGTGCAACGTGGAGCCCGCCATCGCCCCGGTACCGCCGCCCCGTATCCGAAATGTAATGTTTGTTGCTTTTATCCCTGGAGCGGGAGGCCCGGAACCTCCGCCCCGGGCCCTACAAATGTGGCCAGGGTTCCAGACGTCCCCAGGCCCGCCTTTCCTCATGGTTCACGGCATCCTCCGGCGCGAACCCCGTGGCCGTCGTGGCCCGTGTGGCCAGTGTGATCCACGGTAACCGGCCTTATGGAACATAGGGCCGGTCATACCCGGCCCAATGTTCCTGTGGTGCGGTTTTTTTTCGAGTCAGCGTGCACTGGCCGCGCGTAGCCTGTGGGCGGACCCGGAACTTGACCGTATTCGCGCAGGTCAAAGCCAAGCGTGAAGACCTCACGGTCCGTTCTGAAAAAGATCTTTCCTGCCGAACGGGGCTTGGTTTCTGCGCACGGCCAGGTGCAGCGATGTCTATGGCGACCGAACTCCGCGACACGCCCTCGGATCCCGGTCCAGCGCCGCTAGCTGCCATCGGCACCCCCGTCATCGGTGAATTCTTCTCCGCCCGAGTCAACTGCCACGTCTCCCAGCCCCTGGAATTCGGCGCTGACCTCGGCTGACCCTGCCTGGGCTGACTCCACCAACCCGTCGGGACGCGGCCAAGGTCCAGCTGTGCCGGAGGAACAGCTGGACCTTGGCCGGCGGGTAACGCCGCGTCGTGACGGGTCAGACGGCGGCGGGGGCGGTCGGCTGGCGCAGCGGCGCCAGCGCGTTGCTCCAGGCGATGACCTGGTCCAGCAGGGTCTCCAGCGCGGCCGTGTTGTAGTCGCCGGGCCGGAAGACGCTGAAGTTCTCGAACTCGGTGAGCAGCGACAGCGCGACCTGCTGGCGGACGTCGGCCATCTGCAGTTCGCCGGCGACTAGGCGCAGGTGCTCGGCGGCCCGGGCCCCGCCGACGGCGCCGTAGGAGACGAAGCCCACGGCCTTGTTGTTCCACTCGGCGAACAGGTAGTCGATGGCGTTCTTCAGCACTCCGGAGGTGCTGTGGTTGTACTCGGGGGTGACCATGACGAACCCGTCGAACGAGGCGATCTTGGCGGCCCACGCCTTGGTGTGCTCGCCCTGGTACTGGCCCATCGAGGGCGGCAGCGGCTCGTCCAGGTGCGGCAGCGGGTAGTCGCGCAGGTCGACAAGCTCGAACTCCGCGTCGCTGCGGCGCGAGGCGATGTCATACACCCACCTGGCGACCTGCTCGCCGTTGCGGTTGGGGCGGGTACTGCCGAGGATGATGCCGATCCGGGTCATGAAAGTTCCTCCTGCGCTAGGTCGGGGGCGGGCGCCAGCTAAAGCGGACTTTACCCCGGTTAATATTCCGGCCGTCGAGTGAACCTTGTGGATCAGGCTCTCCGCCGGGCCGGTGAGAGGGCATCACCTGATACTGGTGATTGGCCCGTGTCGGCCGATCGGGGGAGGTAGGCAAGGAGGTGTCCAAGCAGGCCGCCAACCGGGGGCCACGCTGATCCACGGGCACATGGGCGAGTTCCTGCCGTTCATGCGGAGCCGGCTGGACTCGCGTTACCTCACCCTGGATCTCGAGGCTCCGCTGCAGCGCATGCCCTCGGCCTACATCGGCGCCAACGTCCTGGTCACGCTTCTCCTGAAACGGCTGGCCGCGATGCGGACTTGATCCCCAGTCATGGTGAGCTCCTCGGATTTCAGTAGGCGTTCATGGCGGACAGGGCCACCAGCGACCGCGCGGACACCGGTCTTGCCTCGGCTTGCCTGCTGGGCCCCCCTGCTTTGGTGGCCATGACGAGGAACACCGCCGCAGTCGTAACCGCGTCGCCGAGCGCGTGGTGCGGGGCGTAGACCGGCAACGAGAGCCGCCGGGCTAGCAGTTCCAGGGATGGCTCGCGGCCGTATGGGCTGACCTCGGCATATCCCAGGGCGCGCGCGAGCGCTGCGGTATCGATCACTGGTGCGGCGAACCTGACGCCGACCTGGCGCAGCAGCCTGCTCAGGAATGCGCGTTCGATCCAGGCCGCGTGCGCCACCACGATCCGGCCCGCAAGCTGACGGGCTATCTCCTGGCCGACGTCCCGGGCCCTGGGCGCGTGCTCAAGGTCAGCGGGACGCAGGCAGTGGATGCGCATGGATGAAACGGAGACTGGGCAGGTCGGCCGGATCAGGCTGTAATAGCTATCGCTGCAGACGATCCGGCCGTCACGAATGGTGGCGGAGCCAATGGAAATGATGCTGTCGCGGCGGAGATCAAGGCCGGTGGTCTCGACGTCAATCGCACAGTACCTCGCCTCACGCCAGTCAGCCCGCAGGTCGATGCCGCCCGCGGTTGCCGATCTGGTGGCCCACCTCATGCCGGTGACATCCGTGCTTTCCATCCGCTCTCAAGCTTGGCCTGAACTGCGGAGATGGCACGGAAGGAATCCCGGAGATGACGGCGCGTGAGGGGATCCAGGTCGCGCGGCGCGATCCAGTTGGACATGGGCCCGCCGTTCCTGATGGCGGCAACTTCCTGCCTGAGCAGCAGTTCGTACACGTCTTTAAACGCACCGGCCAGCGTCTCCGCCTCGTCGGTGGAGAGCAGGCCCGCCGCGGCCGCGCGGCTGAGCCGTTCAGGAGTGCTGCCGCGGACTTCTCCCATGGCGATAGCCAGCCACCGGGCTAGAGCCGAGATGGGAAGCAGTCCGCCGCGCTTGAGGTCCAGACCGCCGCGGTGCTCGCCGGAATGCTCGACCACGAAGTCGCGGATGAAACCCACGGGAGGCCTGGCGGTCAAAGTGAAGCGCAGCAGCGCGTCGAGGAAATCGGCGCTGCGGGTGGTTTCGCGGATGGTGTCGGCGACCGCCCGGCCGATGGTCGCCTCGGTGATCGGTCTGCTGTCCGCGACGATGGATGACAGCAGCAGTGCGCCTTCCCGGGTGGGATCGGTAATCCAGGTCCTGGCCGCAGCGGCCCAGGCCGATCGGGAGCGGCTGAACAGCGGGTTGTCGGCGTTGGCGCCATCTGGGCACCGGCGCAGTCCGCAGGTTTCCATATCGTCGAGGGCGCGGGCGGCGCCCTTGCGGATGCGCTGACCGGGATCGGCGCCGCCATGGTTATCGGACCAGACGATGCCCGTGTCCACGTCGGACGCGGGCAGCGGCTCATGGCGCGCCATCGACCCGAGCACTAGCCACGAGCGCGCTGGCAAGGATCCGTCGTCTTCGCCCGACAGGATCAGCAGGCGGCCCATGATCGCCTCGGTCAGGGCGGCGATCAAGGCCCCGATGTGCCCGGCGGGCACACCCGTGTCGTGCAGCTCGACGATGGTGGCGGGCAGCAGCCGACAGGCCTGGCTCAGCTCGCCGATGTCGGCGGCGGCGTCGATAGCGGTGCGTATCAGCAGCGGATCACGCACTTCGACCGAGGCCAGGTCCACAGCGCGCAGAATGCCGACGGGCTTCGCGTGTTCGTCGGCGACGACGAGATGATGAACACCTGATTTGACCATCTGCACGAAGGCCGTGGCGAGAGTTGCGGTGCTGGGCACGGTGTTAACTGGCGTGCTCATGATGACGCTCACCGGAGCTTCGACGCTGATGCGGGCGGTGGCGACCTGGCTCCTGAAGTCCCGGTCAGTAACGATGCCGGTGCCTTGACGGGTCCGGACGAGGGCGCAGGACTGATCGGCACGGGTCAGTGCCTCAGCCACCTCCCACACCGGTGCCGATGCGTCGCACCAGACGATCGCCCGCATGTGCCGGGTTACCGGGGTCTGCGGGCCGGCGAGCAGACCGGTGCCGGTCAGGCGCTCCTGAGTGATCATGGTGCCGAAGTGACTGAACTGAAGCGCGGATGGATCGTTAACGACCTTCCGCGGATCGGGCAGGCGATAGCACAGCGTGTCCTCTTGCGCGCGTGCCGACAGGGCGGGTGCGAGTCCGGTGAGCACCGAAATATGGCCGAAGGTGTCACCGGGTCCCAGCAGATCGACCGTCCGGCCCCGGTCGACGATTTCCACCGCTCCTGTCCGCACCACGTAAAGATGATCCAACGGGGGCGAGTTGGCGGGCACGATCACCGTACCCGCCGCGAAGTACTCGACCTCGACCTGGCGGGCCAGGCGGGCGAGGTCGTCAGCGCTGAGCGCGTCGTAGGGCGGCTGCGAGCCGAGGAAGTCCGCGAATTCCTGCACTTGGTGCTCCGCCCTAAGCCGGGATAGGCATTCTCCCGAGCAGTATCACCAGCTAGCCGAAGATCGGGCTCAGGTGGGGACCCAGGAAGGTGCCCGAGGGATCCAGCTGCTGCCTGATGCCGGTAAACCGGTCGTACTGCGGGAATGCCTGCTGCACGCGCTCGGAGTCCAGGTAGTAGAGCTTTCCCCAGTGCGGGCGCGGGTCGAATGGATCCAGCGTCGTGGCTACATCGGCAAGGAACCCGCGGTAGTCGAGGTATTTGTGCCCGCAGATCGAAACCGAGATTGAATCGCGCGCATAGAACGGTGAAAGGTAGGCGTGGTCGGCGGCGATCGACCGGATCTCGATCGGGTACTTGTTGTCGGGGTACTTCGCCAGGACCAGTTCACGGAGCGCGAGGAAGGCGTCCTTACCCCGGTCGAAGGGCACCATGTATTCCAGTTCCCGCCCGACGATCTCACCCTCGAAGTCCGGGTCGGGGTAGATCCGGTAGGGGCGGTCAAGACGGTCCACTCCAGCAGCGGCACTCCCCCCGTCATCCAGGCTCGATGCGGGCAGTTCATCGTAGAGCTTCACTCGTGACCAGTCCGTCATATCGAGCCCGTCGGGATATTCCATGAAGAGCCGGTCCGGGGAGTCGGCCGCGGGCATCCAGAAGAAGGAGAAGTGGCGCCGGTGAGACATCTCATCGTCCCAGCGGGCGAGGATCTCTTCCAGCGGCCAGAACTCGATCCGCTCGGCGATCGCGAAAGCGTCCCTGACCTCGAGTTCCACCTCGGTGATGACCCCCAGGAGCCCGAGCGAGACTTGCATCGCGGCCAGCAGTTCCGGGTTGTCCGCGGTGACGTCGATCACCTCTGCCGACGGCAAGACCACCCGGAAACGCCTGGCGGTGGCCGAGAAGCACTGCTGGCGGATTCCGGACCCGTGGGTGGCGGTGGAAATAGCGCCTGCGATTTGCTGAGAGTCGATGTCGCCCTGGTTCTTCAGGCACAGCCCCAGGTCCCAGAGGGGGTCACCGAAGTCGCGGATGCGGGTTCCGGGCCGGACCCGGACCAGTTTTGAGCCGGGATCGGCGTGCACGATGCCGCTCATCCGGTCCAGGCTGATCAGCACGCCATCGGTGAGGCAGATAGGAGAGAAAGAATGACCCGCGCCGACCACGCGGATCGGCAGTCCCCGGCGGGTTGCGGCGGCGATGATCTCGCTGGCTTCTTCCTCAGTGCGGGGAAAAGCGATCTCCTGCGGGCGGCAGCTCTGGTTGCCTGCCCAGTTGGTCCAGGGCGGGTGTTCGTCGGTCACGGACACGGGTTACCTCGATCCTTGCGGGGTTCAGTTAGCGGGTCAGCTGGAAGACCGGGGAGCCCAGCACGCCGGCGTCGACAGTGACGCCGAGTCCGGGAGTGTCGTCCCAGCTGACGATGCCCTCGTCGAATTGGGGCCCGGACTTTGCTGGCCCTGCTCCCTGATACGAGAAGGGCATGTGCGGGCCGATGAAGCAGCCGGTGCCGAGAAAGCTCTGCGGGTCAATGGTGGCCGCGAGCTGGGCGAGGGCCGCGGTCGCGAGGTCGGCCCCCTGAGGTTCATCGAGCATGATCTTCAGCCCGCTGGCTTGCGCCAGATCGCGGATGCGCGCGGCCTTCGTGAGACCGCCGACGCGGGTCAGCTTGAGGTTGATCGCATCGATGCTGTCCACCGCCAGCGCGGCGAGGATGTCGGCCGTGTCCTTGGCGCCTTCGTCGATCATGATCGGCAGCGGGCAGTGCTTACGGACCCGCGCCAGCTCGGCGGTCGTCTGGCACGGCTGTTCCAGATAGGTGTCCACCCCGGCCACGGCCCGGATGAACCGCAGCGTATCGGCGACCGTCCAGCCGCGGTTCGCATCGCTGGTGAGCAAGGCTGAGTCGGCTGGCAGCATATCCGCGACGGTGTGCACCCGCCGGGCGTCGCCCAGCGGGTCGTCGCCGAGCTTGAGCTGCCAGCGCCGGAACCCGAGATCGGCCATCCGGGTAACCTCGGCGGCCATGTCGGCGGGCGGTCCGAGGCTGATGGCCTGGAACGCGCCGAAAGAGTGCTGTTTGACCCCGCCGAGCAGGTGGGCCACGGAAAGGTTCAGCAGCTTGCCGCGGAGGTCCCACATCGCGATGTCGATAGCGGCCTTGCCGGGCAGATGGCCGATGACGAGCGAGTCCATCCCGTCGGCCAGTACGTTCGGCTCGAGCGGATCACACTGGAGTACGAAGGGAGCTAGCTCGCGGATGGTGGCCCGGGCGCTGCCGGGAAAGCCGTCAAGGTAGTTGGCGCCCAGCGTGCAGGCCTCGCCGAATCCCGATGTGCCGTCTTCCGCTGTCACCTGGACGACGGTCGAGGGGAAAGAGCGGAGGACCCGGTTTCTGGACATGGTGTAGGAGCCGTCCTTGGCGGGGATCTCGACCGCGTAGCACGTTACCCTGTCAAGCTTCATCGACCTGTGGCCTTTCGTTGTGAGTTCGTGTTCGGCGTGGCAGGGTCGCAAGGTCAGTCCAGGCTGAGCACGACCTGCTTGATGCGGGTGAACTCCTCGATGCCGGCGAAGCCGCCTTCCTTCCCGAAACCGGAGGCACGGAAGCCCCCGATCGGCAGGTCCGGTCCCACGACGAGATGCTGGTTCACCCAGACATTGCCGAATTCCAGGCCGCCCACGAGCCGGAGCACCCGGCCGACGTCGCGGGTCCAGACCGACGCGGCCAGGCCGTAGGCCACGTCGTTGGCCTTGCGCAGCGCGTCGGCCTCGTCGGTGAACGTCTGTACCGTCACGACCGGCCCGAAGATCTCTTCCTGGACGAGCTCGTCGCGCTGGTCGAGGCCGGTCACGACGGTCGGCTCGACAAAGAACCCGGGTAGGTCCGGCCGGTTGCCACCCAGGACCAGCTGGGCAGATGCCGGGGCGCGAGAGAGCAGGCCCTCGACCCGGTCCCGCTGTACCTTCGAGATGAGCGGACCGAGCGTGGTCGCCGGGTCGAGCGTGTCGCCGAGGACCGCGCCCTTCATGCTCGCGGCGAGCGCCTCGACCACCCGGTCGGCCGCCGACTCGGCGATGAGCAGGCGGGTGGCCGACATGCACTCCTGGCCCGCGTTGTACAGGGCGCCGTTGGTGAGGATCGGCAGCGCCTTCTCCAGGTCGATGTCCTCGAAGATGATCACCGGAGCGTTGCCGCCCAGCTCCAGGAGTACCTTTTTCGGCGCGTCTCCCGCCAGCCGCGCGATGGCCCGGCCGGCGGCTGTGGAGCCGGTGAAGGAGACCATGTCGACTCCCGGATGAGCCACCAGCGCGGCCCCGGCTTCACTGCCGCGGCCGTGGACGATATTCAGCGTTCCGGCGGGGAGCACGTCGGCCGCGAGCTCTGCGAACCGGGTGACAGACAACGGGGTGTTCTCGGCCGGCTTGATCACCACCGTGTTACCTGCCGCGAGGGCCGGAGCGAGCTTCCACACCGCTTGCCAGAGCGGGAAATTCCACGGCGTGATGCCGGCCACGACGCCGACGGGCTCCCGGCGCATGTAGGCAGTGCATCCCGCGAAGTAGTCACCGCCGGGCTGTCCGGTGGTCATCCGCGCCGCGCCGGCAAAGTGACGCATGGCGGCCACGATGCCAGGCAGTTCGTCCGTGCTCACCACGGTCCACGGCTTGCCGGCGTCGATCGCCTCCAGCCGGGCCAACTCGTCCAGGTCGGCTTCGACGAGGGACGCCAGGCGGTGCAGGATCGCGGACCGCTCCGAGGGCGGCGTCGAGGCCCAGCCCGGAAGGGCAGCCCTGGCCGCGCGTACCGCCTGGTCCACATCGGCTGCGCTTGACGCGGCGAACGCGCCGATGACCTCGGCTGTCGCTGGGTTGACGACCTCGATGACGTCCTGCGTTGACCCGTCGCTCGAGACGCCGCCGATGTAGTTGGATACCCGCTGACTGGTACTGACCCTCATGACTCTAATCCGCCTTTCAGTGGTGCTGAGCAGGAAAATGGGATGGAACTGATCATCGCTGGCCCGGCGCTCATGAGCCTCAGCATCGGATCTTCCACGGGCAAAGATTTAGACTATTGTCGACAATACACCAGGTGATTTCGTCTGGCAAGGTGCCGCCGCGCATCGCCAGGACCTGCGGCGCCGGTGCCGGGCGGACGCTCGCGCCGTCGTCAGCAGTCCGCGGCCGCGGGCCGCGGGAGAGCTGAAATTTGATGGACCGTACCTCTTGTCAGTACTTTATTGTCCAAGGTAGGTTGTCGACAATAGTCAAAGGAGAATTTTATGTCAGACATCGCAGGGGTCCTTTCCGCCGTCGTAACCCCGTTCACCGGCCCAGACTCGGAACTGGACGAGCCTCGTCTGCGCGGGCTCATCGAGCGGACCATCTCGGCAGGCGTCCACGGCCTGGTGCCGTGCGGCTCCACCGGCGAGTTCGCTGCGATGAGCCTGGACGAACGGCGCGCCGTCGTGGAGGTGGTGCTCGACCAGGCCGAGCGGCGCGTGCCGGTGATCGCCCACGTCGGCGCCATGACCACGCGGGACGCTATCGGGCTGGCCAGGCACGCGGAAAGCCGCGGCGCCGCCGCGGTGATGGCCGTAGCCCCCTACTACGAGCCGCTCACCGTAGGCGAGGTCAAGCATTACTTCCGGGCGGTCGCCGATGCGGTCACCATCCCGGTCGTCCTGTACAACCTCCCGGTCGCCACCGGAGTCAACCTCACCCCCGACGATGTCGCGGACCTGGCCCGCGATACCGAGAACATCCGCTACGTGAAGGACACCACCGGCGACCTCAGCCAGGCGGCCAGGCTGATCCACGACTACGGCGACGTGATCAAGACGTTCGTCGGCTGGGACACCCTCTTCTTCTCCTCGCTGCTCGAAGGCTCACCTGGCTCCATCGTCGGCGCCGCGAACTTCATCACCCCGCAGCTGCGGGCCGTCTACGACGCGGTCCAGGCCGACAACCTCGTCATGGCCAGGAGCGAATGGCTGCGCATCTTCCCGGTCATGCAGTTCCTCGTCAGCGGCGGCTATGTGGCCGCCGTGCGCGGCGCACTCGACATTCTCGGTTACCCGGTCGGCCCGGCCCGCGCCCCGATCGAGGAACTGGAGCCGTCGCGCCGCGCTGAACTCGAAGCCCTGCTCAAAAACCTGCCCTCCTAGGGTGCCCGGGCCACGGCCGCCTGCCTGACCAGCGGTGGGCGGGTTCCGTCGTGACCCACCGCCTCGATAACCTCCCACCCCCGTAAAGACATCTGAGGTAACCATGGCACTGAAACCCGCGGCCGTAGACCCGGCCGGTGAGGAACGGGCGGCGAGCGACGCCGCCCTGGACGCGTCCTCGCTCAGCGACACCGAATACCTGGCGAAGCTTGGCTACAAACAGGAACTCAAGCGCGACCTTGGCCTGTTCTCGTGCTTTGGCGTGCAGTTCAGCTCTATTGCCGTCACATCATCGATGTTCACGACGCTGGTCGTCGGGCTCGTGTTCTTCGGCCCGGCGTCGTTCTGGTCCTGGGTCATCGGCGGCACGCTGCAGGTGTTCGCCGTCGGCCTGGCGGTGGCCGAGCTGGTCTCGGCGTACCCGCTCGCTGGCGGCGTCTACCAGATCAACAACCGCATCCTCAGCCAGGCCAAATCCCGCTTCGTGCGCCGCTTCGGCCCCTCGGTGAGCTGGCAGTCCGGCTGGTGGATCGTCATCGCCCACACGGTTTCTGTGGCGGCCGTCTCCTGGAGCATGGTGCCGTTCGTCGCCGAGTGGTTCGGGATCAATAACCTGTCAAGCGCGGAGGCGCTGTGGTGGGCCTTGGGCATCTCCATCCTGGCGAGCGTGATCAACCTCGTCGGCGTCCGCGCCGCGGCGACCATGAACAACATCGGGGTGCTCGCGGAGATCGTCGGCGCCGCGATCATCATCGTGGCCTTGCTCGTCGTTCATCACCACACGCAGCCCGTCTCCATCCTCACCAACACGGCCGGAACCGTGGTAAACCACCAGTGGCTCAAGCCGCTCCTGTTCGCCTTCATCCTGCCCGCGTACATCATCTCCAGCTTCGATTCGACCGGGAACGCGGCGGAAGAGACGCACGACGCGGCCCGCAAGGCGCCGCTGGGCGTGTTCCTCGCCAACGCCGCCGCGTGGGTGACCGGCATCGTGTTCATCTTCCTGCTGTTCCGGGCGATTCCCAGCGTCCACGCCGTGATGAACAGCGCCGTGCCGGTCAAGGTGATCTTGGACAGCGCCGTCGGCCAGCAGCTCACTACGGTCTTCCAGGCGATCGCGATCGTCGCGCTCCTCGCGACGTGCACCATGCTGCAGCTGACCGGAGCGCGGGTGCTCTGGTCACAGGCCCGGGATGGGCATATGCCCTTCGCCGGCTTCCTGGGACGGGTTTCGCGTAATCGCGTCCCGCTCAACGCGACGGTGGTCGCCTTCGCGATGTCGGTGGTCTTCCTCGTGGCCGCGTCGTTCTCGGCGACCGCGCTGGCCGTCCTGGCCGGGCTCACGTCGTTGTCGTGGGCCCTGGCCTACGGCCTGGTGGTGAGCACGGGGCTCTACGGACTGCTGACCAACAAGGTGCCGCACCGGCCGTTCAGCTCCGGCCGGTTCAGCATCGTGGTGTTCGTGATCGCGGTGCTGTGGTCGGCGGTGATCTGCACGGCCCTGGTCTGGCAGAACCCGAAGCAGGTAGGTGCAGGCATGCTCGGCTCGATCGTGATCGGCGCCATTATCTACGCGTTCATCCCGAAATCACGCCGCCGGAGCTCGGCTGCGCTGACCGCCGAGCATGCGGCCGGCCAGCGCGGCCCGAACGCGTGACAGCCGCCAGCGGGGACCGGGTGCGCACCGGAGTGATACTCCGGTGCGCTACCCCGGCCCAGGAGCTCCCGGAGTTCGCCCGCCGCGCCGCCGCGCTCGCCCGTCTGTACCCAGGGCGGTTCGCCGGCGAGCTGATCAGCCGGCTGGGGGCTGCAGCCGCTGCCGTTCCGGCCTTGATTGATCTTGATGACGGCTGGGCGGACCAGCTAACGGTGAGCGGGACACCCGGAGAATGCGCGCAACGGATCAGCGCGCGGCACGTGGCCGGGGCGGACAGCGTCTGCCTGATACCGACCAGCGACCACGAGGAGTTCTTCACGCAGAGCGCCGCGGTGCTCGCCGAGCTCGAAGACGCCCGCCGATGACGACGATTCTTGCCATTGACCAGGGCACGTCCGGCACCAAGGCCGTCGTCGTGGATCCCGCCGACGGTGTCCTGGCGATCGCGGAGGAACCCGTGCGCCCGGCCTACACCGATGGCGGCGGAGTCGAGCAGGATCCCGGACAACTGCTGGGCTCGGTGCTGGCCAGCGGCCGGCGCGCGCTCCAGTCGGCCGGACGGACCGCCGACGTGATCGCGCTGGCCAACCAGGGGGAGACGGTCATGGCATGGGACCCGGTCACGGGCGCGCCGCTGTCACCGGCTATCGGGTGGCAAGATCGGCGAGCAGAAAAGCTGTGTGCTGACCTCGCCGGAGACAAGCAGTGGGTCGCGCAGCGGACCGGCCTGGTTCTCGATCCCTACTTCTCCGCACCGAAGATGGCCTGGCTGCGGCGCACCCTCACGACCGAAGGTGTCGTCACCACGACGGACACGTGGCTGGTCTGGCACCTCACCGGCGAGTACGTCACCGACGCCTCCACCGCCAGCCGTTCGCTGCTCACCGGACTGGATACCGGCCAGTGGGATCGCGAACTGCTCAGCCTCTTCGGTCTTGGCGGTGAACGCCTGCCCGCGATCGTGGCGAGCGACGAGGCCGTCGGCACGACGCGGCAATTCGGCCGCCCGGCCCCGGTCGCCGGGCTTATCGTCGATCAGCAGGCGGCCCTGGCCGCCGAGGGATGCCTGGACGCGGGCACCGCCAAGTGCACCTTTGGCACGGGAGCATTCTTGCTGGCCAATTCCGGCCAGCGGGCCGCACGGTCCGCGTCAGGACTGACCACTTCGACGGCGTGGCGGGTCCGCGGTCACACGCGGTACTGCCTGGATGGGCAGGTTTACACCGCGGGGTCCGCGATCCGGTGGATCCAGGACCTCGGCTTGATCAGGACCGCCGCGGATCTCGACCAGACCGCCGCCTTGGACGGCGACGGAACACTGTGCGTCCCCGCCCTGGCCGGCCTGGCCGCGCCGTGGTGGCGTTCAGATGCCACCGCCACCTTCACCGGAATGACCTTGTCCACCAGGCCAGGGCACCTCGTGCTCGCGGTGCTTCAGGGCATCGCCGCTCAGGTGGCCGAACTGGCCGACCTCGTGCAAACCGACCTTGGTACGCCGCTGACCCGGCTGCGAGCTGACGGCGGCCTGACCCAGAGCCGCACGCTGATGCAGGCGACCGCCGATCTGCTCCAGGTCCCGGTCGAGGTCTACCCGTCACCGAACGCCACCGCTCTCGGCGCGGCCGCGTTCGCGCGCCTGGCCGTCGAACCGGCGCTGGACCTTCCTGAGGCCATCTTGGGCTGGACGCCTGCCGACAGCTACGAGCCGAAATGGTCAGCTGACCGGGCCGCGGAGTTCCGCGCCCGGTGGCGTGCCGCCGTGTCCGCCGCTCTCCCAGGCGGACTCGCATGAGCCCGGCGCAGCCGGCGGCGGACGTGGCCGTCATCGGCGCCGGGGTCGTGGGCTCGGCTATCGCGCGCGAACTCGCCGGTTACGAGCTGTCCGTCACGCTGATCGAGGCACGCGCCGACGTCGGCGACGGTACCAGCAAGGCCAACACCGCCATCCTGCACACCGGTTACGACGCAAAGCCAGGAACGCTCGAATCACGCCTGGTCCGGGCCGGCTATCACCTGCTAGCGGAGTACGCCAGGCACACCGGGATCCCGGTCGAGCGCACCGGCGCCGTGCTGGTCGCCTGGGATGCCGACGAACTCGCCGCGCTTCCCGCCCTTAAGGCCAAGGCCGCCGCGAACGGCTACGACCGGTGCGAGGTCGTGGACGCCGCTGAGGTTTACCGGCAGGTACCAGACCTCGGCGCGGGCGCGCTCGGCGGCCTCACGGTGCCAGACGAATCCATCATCTGCACCTGGACGGCCTCGCTCGCGCTCGCCACTGACGCCCGGCGGCGCGGGACGGACCTGCGCCTGCGCCACCAGGTCAGGTCGGTCGGCCAGGACGGCGAGGTCACCACCTTGCACTGCGACACCGGAGATGTCCGGGCCCGGTGGGTGATCAATGCCGCCGGACTCGGCAGCGACTGCATCGACCGGATGTTTGGCTACGACCGGTTCCATGTCACCCCCCGTCGGGGAGAACTGCTCGTCTTCGACAAGCTCGCCCGGCCGCTGGTGAACAAGATCGTGCTCCCGGTCCCGACGGCCCGGGGCAAGGGCGTCCTGATCAGTCCGACCATCTACGGCAACATCATGCTCGGCCCCACCGCCGAGGATCTAGAAGACCGCACCGCCACCGGAACCTCTGAGGCTGGCTTGGACTTCCTGCTGGGCAAGAGCCGCAGGCTTATGCCCCGGCTGCTCGAGGAGGAAGTCACGGCGAGTTACGCCGGCCTGCGGGCGGCCATCGACGCCGGGGACTACCTGATCGAGGTCGACGGCGAGCAACGCTACCTGCTAGTGGGCGGGATACGCTCGACCGGGCTGACCTCCTCCATGGCCATTGCCGAGCATGTCCGCGACCTGCTGGCCGACGCCGGACTGAAGCTTGCGCCGCGCTCCGACGTGCCCGAGCCGCCGCGGATGCCGAACATCGGCGAGGCCTACCTGCGCCCGTACCAAGACCAGGAGCGGATAGCCGGGGACCCGTCCTACGGCCGCATCGTGTGTTTCTGCGAACGCGTCACCGCGGGCGAAATCCGGGACGCTTGCCGGTCATCGATCCCGCCGCAGGACCTGGGCGGCCTGCGCCGTCGCACCCGCGCCATGAACGGTCGCTGCCAGGGCTTCTTCTGTGCCGCCGAAGTCGGCGCCTTGTTCGAGCAGGCCAAATTCCTACCGCACGGAACAGCTGATCCGCTGGAGGCTCAGGGATGATCGACGTCGCTCGTATGCTCGCGCCGGAAGTCCTCATCATCGGCGGCGGTCCCGCCGGGCTGACCGCCGCGGCCCGCCTGGCGGGCCGCGACGTTCTCGTCCTGGAGCGGGAGAAGCAGGCAGGCGGCATTCCGCGCCACAGCGACCACACCGGCTACGGGATCAGGGACTTGCGAAGGGTCATCAGCGGGCCCGCGTATGCGGGCAGGCTCGTCCGCGCGGCCGAAGGGGCCGGCGCGGTCATTCACACCGAGGCCATGGTCACCGGATGGGACGGGGACGGAAACGCGCAGGTCACCAGCCCTCAGGGGCGCCTCACGGTCCACGCGAAGGCGGTCGTGCTGGCGACCGGCGCTCGGGAGCGGCCACGGACGGCCCGGCTGATTCCCGGCGACCGCCCCGGCGGGGTGTACACGACCGGGCAGCTGCAGAACCTGGTTCACTTGCACAACGGCGTGCCCGGGCAGCGGGCGGTCGTCGTCGGCGGCGAGCCGGTGAGCTGGTCGGCGGTCGTCACCCTGCGCCAGGCCGGGGCCCGGACTGTCCTGATGACCACTCAGTACCCATCACCTGAGTCCTATGCGGCGTTCAACATCGGCGGCAAGTTCGCCTGGCACGTCCCGGTGGCGGTCCGGACCCGCGTCGTGCGCGTCATCGGCCGCCCGCGAGTCGAGGCGATCGAGATCGAGAACCTAGACTGCGGTGACCGCCGCGTCGTCGAATGCGACACCGTGGTCTTCACCGGCGACTGGATTGGTGACCACGAGCTGGCGCGGCTGGCCGGCCTTGAGCTCGACCCCGGAACGGGAGGCCCGCTGACCGACACCGCGCTGCGGACCAGTCGGCCAGGAACGTTCGCCGCAGGCAACCTGCTCCATCCCGTGGATACCGCGGACGTCGCCGCCTTGGACGGGAGGCACGTCGCGGATCAGGTCCGCGCCTGGCTGGCCGGGCGGCGCCCGGACGCACGGGCTGTACGTCTTCGGGCCGAGAAACCGTTCCGGTGGATCGCCCCAGGGCTGCTGCGGCCCGGCGACCCGGCGCCGTCCCGTCGGCGGCTGCTGCTGTGGACGGACGAACTCGTCCGCGTGCCGCATGTCACGGTGACCCAGGACGGGCGGGTCATCGGCTTGCGCAGGCTGCCTTGGCCCGCCTCACCCGGCCGGGTCTTCCGTGTCCCGTGGTCCTTGCTCGGCTCGGTTAATCCCGGCGGAGGCGACGTCACCGTCGGGCTGTACCGCTCCTAGAGCGCGCTAAGCCACGTATCTGACAACGTGTACCCGGCGGGGAAAGGATCGCTCGGGTCGTATCCCACCTGGCACAGCTCGGTGATCCACGCCTGCCCGGTCACACTGGCCACTACCGCCTGATAGGGCCCGACACTCGTCACCTCATCGACGCTGCTGAGGAAGCGGCTGCCGATCACCGACTCGTGGACGAACGTCTCGCCCGCAGAAACCTGCCCACGGGCGTGCATGACGGCCAGCCGGGCACAGGTCCCGGTACCGCACGGAGACCGGTCCAGCCGCCCGGGAGAGACCACGACGGCGTTGCGGGACGTCAGGATGCCGTCCTCGCGCCGGACCGGCCCGGCGAACTCGGTCTGGGTGATACCCGGGAACGACGGATTCTCCGGATGCACGGCGGTGAGCTGCTCAGCGGCCGCGTGCTTGATCAGCTGCCCTTGGACGCACAGATCCCGGCCCTCGTCGGGTGTCAGCGAGAACCCGAGCGACTGCGCGCTGACGATCGCGTAGGCCATGCCGCCCCAGGCGACATCGACGGTGACCGTGCCGAGTCCCTCGACCTCGATCTTCGCGTCGAGATGGTAGGCGAAAGCGGGCTGGTTGGTGAACCGGACCCCGGTCACCTTGCCGTCCTGGCACTCGCACCGCAGCCGGATTAGGCCGGCAGGTGCCTCCAGGACGAGTTCGGTGACCGGCTCGCTCATCGGGACTATCCCGGTCTCGAGCAGGACGGTGGCCGTGCAGATCGTATTGCTGCCGGACATCGCCGGGTACTCGGTCGACTCGGCGATCACGTAGCCCAGCAGTGCCTCAGGGTGGCGGGACGGGAGCACGAAGTTGGCGCTGTGCACCACGCCGCCGCGCGGCTCGAACAGCAGCAGCTTGCGGAGGTCATCTCGGTGCTGCTCGAGGTAGATCTTCTTATCGAACATGGTCTCGCCGGGCACATCGCAAATGCCGCCGGTGACGACCTTGCCGACCTCGCCGCCGGCGTGGCATTCCACGACGTTGAGTACTTTGCTCCAGCGCATGGTGGTGTCCTAATCCGTGCCGTCTGAGGTGTATATGAAGCCGCGGGCGATGACCGGGTCGAGGATGCCGTCGGCAATCTGGTCGACCGCTTCCTCGAGGCGGGCGGGGTCGCGCCGCTGGCCCGGATACCCGATCCTGGCCCGCACCGTCGGCGTCAGCAGCCAGGCCCCCGCGACCACCGCCGACAGCGCCTGGAACGGCCCGGGCTGCTCGGCGTGCAGCGCCCGCAGCGCCCGGTCGACGGCCTCGGCGGCCGCGCCGTCGAGTGGCCCGAGGAACGCGGTGATAGCGCCGAAGGCATCGGCGCGGGCGTCAACCGCACGCTCAAGCCAGGCATCGAAATCCGGCTCGTCAGCCGCCGCCGGATTATCGCCCGAGGCGGGGATGAGCACGTCGGCGATGACCCGCAGAGTGCTCACCTCAGCGCTGGTCAGCTTGCGGGGGGCGGCGAACCTCGGGGGAACCGACAGCCGGAATGGCGGCCCGCCGGGAGTACTGGTCATCATGCGCTCACCTTCTGGTCTCTCGCCGTGACCGCGATGTGCTCCGCTGCCCGCAGCGCGAGCGCTGAGATCGTGCACGTCGGGTTGGCCGAGCCGCTCGTGACGAAGATGCTGCCGTCGGCGAGGAACAGGTTCGGCACGTCATGCGCCCGGCCGTAGGAATCCACGACCGACGTGGCGGGATCGTGGCCCATCCGGGCGGTGCCAAGCAGATGACCCGGCTGATCGATCCACAGCTCGACCGGGAAGGTCCGGACCGCTCCGGAGGCGGCGTGGATCTCCTCCATCCGTGCCACCGCGAAGCGCAGGAGATTACGGGTGTTCGCGCTGATCCGGTAGCGGATCTTCGGGGCTGGCACGCCGTCACCGTCGGTCAGGCTCGGGTCAAGCGTGACCGTGTTCGCCTCGTCGGGCAGGTCCTCGGTATTGGCCGCCCAAAGGATGCCCGAGGCATGAGACCGCGCGATGTCGTGGATGGCAGCACCCCACAGCTGGTCGTAGGGCAAGGCCCGGTGGACCTCCACGGCATTGAGCGGCCCAGGTGTCGGCAGTGCGTGCAGCTTCGCGCCGCGGACAAAGTCATGTTCGGGCCGCGTGTCGTAGAACTCCATCGAATGAATCAGCTGTCCGGCCGGGCCCCGCCAGCTCTCCAGGTCATCGTCGTAAAAGCCCGTCACCGAGCAGTTCGGATGCAGCATGAGGTTCTTGCCCACCAGGCCTGATGAATTCGCCAGACCATCCGGGTGCTGCGCCGATGCCGACAGCAGCAGCAGCCGCGGGGTCCCGATGCCGTTGGCGCAGAGCACGACGGCGTGGGCTCGCTGCAGGTGCTCGGCACCATCACGGTCAATCCAGATGGCGCCGGTGGCCCGGCCATCACGGCCGGTTTCGATCTTGCGTACCCGAGCCCCGGTGATCAGGGTCGCGCCGGACCGCAGGGCATGCGGCCAGAATGCGACGTCGGCGGAAGCCTTCGAGCTTTCCGGGCAGCCCCACTCGCACGTTCCCCAGCGAGCGCACTGGGATAGCTCCTTGAATTTCTGGCTGGGGATAGCGTTGGTCCCCGGCCACCAATGCCAGCCGAGCGCATTCATTCCCTCGGCGGCTTTGCGGCCGGCCCGGCCGAGCGGATGCGGCGGGAGGGGATAGTCAAGGCCTTTGGGGTAAGCAGGGTCACCGCCCAGGCCAGATACCCCGATGAAGGCGTCAATCCGGTCGTTGTAAGGTGCGAGGTCGGCGTAGGTGATGGGCCAGTCGTCAGCAACTCCGTCAAGAGTCCGGACCCGGAAATCTGACGGAAGAAGCCTGGGCCATTCCGCGCCATAGTAGATGCTTGACCCGCCGACGGCGTTGAACATGACCGGCCACATGTCCGAATCGGTGACGTCGAGGGGGTAATCGGCCGGCAGGCCCCGGTCGTTCGGGTCGTGTGCCCACTGCTTCTGGATCAGCAGTTCCCACTCGGGATAGTTAGCCGGATAGTCGGTGGGATTTACCCAGTCGCCCTGTTCCAGGCAGACAACCCGCAAGCGCCGCGCCGCCAGCGTATGGGCGACCACGGCACCCGACGGTCCCGACCCAACGACAACCACGTCAGCTACTTCGTCCTCGCGATTGGTCATGCTTGCCTCCTGAACGTGCTGTCGTCGTGATGGCTGGCCTGGGCGGCATTTCGCTAGTGGTGTCACGCCTTACAGAGCACGCCGCCGTCGACGACGAACGACGTGCCGGTGATCGCGCGCGACGCGTCGGAAAGCAGGAACGCGACGGACTGGCCGATCTCGACCGGCTCAATCGGGCGGCCGATCGGCTGCCAGTCCGGGAGGGCGTCCTCGAGCGCCTGCCGGCCGCCGAGCCTGGTGTAGTGCGGCACGTTCAGCGGCGTGTCGACGAAAGCAGGGCAAACCGCATTGGCCCGGATGCCCCGGTCGGCGAAGTCAAGCGCGACGGCCTTGGTGAGCATCAATACCGCGCCCTTACTGGCCGTGTACAGGGTCAGCTGCTTCTCGGCGGCGAGGGAGTTGATCGAGCCGATGTTGACGATGGAACCCCCGCCGGACGCTATCAGCGCTGGCACCGCGTACTTGCATCCGAGGAAGACACCCTTGACGTTGACATCGAAAGTGCGCTCGTACTCGTCCACCGTGGCCGACACGACGTCGTTCGGCAGCAGGACGCCGGCGTTGTTGACGATGCCGTCCATCCGTCCGTACGTCGTGACGGTGAAGTCCACCGCGCTGGCGACGTCCCGCTCGTCTGTGACGTCGAGGGCGCGCGTGGCCCAGCGGTTACCATCGAACTCGTCGGCCAGTCCTTTGGCGCTAGAACTGCTCGATGCGGTGGCGACGACGGTCGCGCCCTCATCGTGCAAGTGCCGGGCCGTGGCACGGCCGATCCCGCCGGCCGCGCCAGTGATCAGGACGACCTTGCCGTCAAGGGATCCCATCAGAGTCTCCAATCAAGAATGAAGATTGTCGACAATAATCTATCCGAGCGGCGCGCTCTCGTCAAGACCGTAGGGAACCCTGTCTTTTCGACCCTGTATTGCGCCTGTCCAGGCCGCGTCCGGGCCTGCAGCGCGCGACGTGTCAGGCGACAGTCGCTATGGCGGTCTGCTCCGTTAGTCGCGGCTGTCCCAGCCCGGATCCGCAGGCTAGCTGGCCTCCTGGACGCGGCCCTCCACCCCCGGCAGAGATTCGGGCACCTTGGAGTGGATGTGGTCGGCGAGCTCGCGTCGGATCTGCTCCATATCGCCAGACTCAATCACCGTCATCAGGGCACGATGCGATTCCGCGAGATCACCCAGCCGTGGGAACGACTGATGATCAACCGCGAGGAACAGGCGCAATTGCGATTCCCACGACTTCCATACGTCGTAGAGCGCCTGATTGCCTGAAGTACGGTATAGCAAGCCATGCACCATCAGATGCGCCTCAATGCTGCCTGGCCGGTCTCCTTCAGCAGTGCGCGTGGTCAGCGTATTTACCGCATCGACGAGTTCTTCTCGCCCCTCGCTTGTCGCGAAGTGGGGCAGTGCGCACTCAACAGCGTACGGCTCGAGGACGGCACGCAAAGCCGCGATTTCCATCGCAACTCTCGGGCTTACCTCGGCAACGTAGGCGCCCCGGAACGGGATGCGCACAACCAAGCCTTCCTGCTCTAGGCGATGAAGCGCCTCACGCAGCGGCGCCCGGCTGATGCCAAGCTCAGTGGAAATATGGACTTCACGAAGCTGACTGCCTGGAGGGAACGTTCCGTCAAGGATGGCGTTGCGCACAGCGCGCAAGGCGCCATCGGCGGTTGTGGACTGCTGAAGGCGCTCGATCGCCACCCTGTCTCCCAGCGCATAGTTTATTGTCGACTAGACCCGATCAGTCTACATCCGCTCGCGAAGGAGACGGGGCTTGGCTCTCGGCCACGTCCCCGGGCCTGCGCGCCGGGCCGGGTCAGATCGTGTCGTCGAGCCAGTCGAAGATGCGGGCGACGGCCAGCCGCAGGGCATCAGGGTGGCAGTGCGCGTCGGCCCCTTCCTCCTCGGTAAAGGTCAGCAGCTTCTTCGACGTGGTGAGGTGCCGGTACAGCCGGCGCGGGCCGGGGTCCGCTTTGTAAAGGGGGGAGCCACGTGCCCGGGCCGTCAACCCGCAAGGACGCCGTCCGGAACCGGAAGGCCGTTCTCGCCGCCGCCGACGCCCTGTTCGACCGCTGCGAAAGCCCCGACGATGTCACCATGGCCGACGTCGCGGCGGCCGCCGGCGTTGGCAAGGGAACGCTCTTCCGCGCCTTCGCAGACCGCCGAGGACTGCTCCTCGCGCTCTACGTGGCCCGAGTCGAACCGATCAGGGAAGCCGTGGAAGCCGGCCCGCCGCCGCTGGGCCCCGCCACCCCGCCGCTCGAGCGGGTGCCCGCCCTGCTCGACACCCTGCTGTGCTTCAAATTCGACAACCGTCGCCTCGCGCTCGCCCTGGAAGAGGCCGGAGGCAGCAGCCCCGACCAGGCCG
>Ga0302326_10009001_pt1 | contig 21945 bp, 24 predicted proteins | sample Palsa_T0_3_FD_202264 | JGI IMG/M metagenome (GOLD analysis project Ga0302326, IMG submission 202264) | Peat permafrost microbial communities from Stordalen Mire near Abisko, Sweden - Palsa_T0_3 | ecosystem: Environmental > Terrestrial > Soil > Palsa > Peat permafrost | place: Sweden: Abisko... | reverse complement strand
GTTCCTCATCTCGGCTACCCGTTGCCGCATTGGACAATCACGTGGTCCGTCGTTCACTGCGCCAGCAGGTCCAGTACCGCCTGCTCGATGCGCCGCCGCGGGCGTCCGTCGACATCGGTCAGCGCACCCGCGCCGGCGCGCGGCAGGCTGATCGTCGATCCGGAGCGATAGCGATCGAACACGCGCGGATCGATGTACGCGCGGAGGGCCACCGCGGGCGTGTTGCCCAACAGCTCGGCCACCTGCCGCACCGCCCCGTCGACGACGCGTTTGCGCGCCGTCTTGGTGCGAGCGTGTCCGTCCTGGGCCGCCACCGACACCGACACCGCCGCCATCACGGTGGCGTTCCATGTCCGGAAGTCCTTGGCGCTGAACCCGTCACCGAGATTGCGCTTGATGTAGTCGTTGATGTCCTCCGAGTGGACGGCCGTCCACCGCCGCCCAGCTCGATAGGCGAGCAGCTGCCGGCCGCCGCTCCGGCGGCGCTTGAGCGCTGCGATCACCGCGACCGCGGCGGGATCGCGCACCTCGTGCACGCGGCGCACGCCGCTCTTGGAGGGATAGTCGAACATGATCGCGTCGTCGTCGAGCCTGACGTGTGCTTTGTGCAAGGTCGCCAGCCCGAGTCCGCCACCCTGTTCGGCATACTCCTCGCCGCCGATCCGGAACAGGCCGACGTCGAGCAACCGCACGGCACAGGCGAGCACCCTGGCCTCGTCGAGTTCCTCCCCGGCCAATCCCTCCGTCAGGCGGCGGCGCAGCCGCGGCAGGGCCTGCGCGAACTCGACCATCCGGTGGAACTTCTGACGGTCTCGCTGCGCGCGCCAGGCGTCGTGGTAGAGGTACTGCTTGCGACCGGCGGCGTCGACGCCGGTGGCCTGGAGATGGCCGCGCGGATCGACGCAGACCCACACCTCCTGCCACGCCGGCGGGATCGCCAGCGCCCGGATCCGCTCGAGCGTCGGCTCGTCGGACACCCGCTCGCCATCGACGTCGACGTAGCCGAAGCCCCGGCCTCGCCGCACGCGCCGGATCCCGGGATCCGAACAGTCCGAGCGCCGCAGGCGTGGGCGTCGCGCCGGCACTGAGTGGGCATCGGTCACGCCGAACGGGGTACCCGGCGATGAGCCACCAAAACCGGCTTGAGTGACCGCAGCCAACGCCTGATTGCACCCGCGTGAGGCGGGTAGCTCACGCGCACAACCGGGAAGGAGATCAGCATGCCACCTCGCGGCGTCAAACCGGGCACCAAGCGCGCCCGTCAATACGAGCACATCAAGCAGGGCGAGCAAGACCAGGGCGCGAGCGAAAGCCGCGCGGGGGAGATCGCCGCTCGCACCGTCAACAAGGAGCGAGCACGGGCGGGCGAGTCGCGGACCGCATCTCGCACTTCGACCGACGACATCTCCTCATCGCGACGCGGCGGACGGCGGTCGGGCACCAACCGCGCCAAGGGCCGCACCCGCGATCAGCTCTATGCGGAGGCCAAGCGGCTCAATGTCGACGGACGGTCGAAGATGAACAAGTCCCAGCTCCAGCACGCGGTCGACGCCAAGAAGTCCTAGCCGCCTCCACGCGTCTTTCAGATTGCGGCCGCGTTCCCGGGGAAGTCCGGTTAAAGGCCTCGCCGGAGCTTGAGCACGTGCCATGGAACAGCGAGACTCAAGGGCCGGCGAGGTCGGATATCGCCGTCAAGCCCAACACATGTCCGGCGTTGCCCGCATCGGGGTTTGTTCCCAACGCGCCCGTGGTCCTGGGAGCTTTGGCGGCGTACCGTAACCGTCGCACTTAGCTCAACGGCGCGTGGACACGGCTCGCACCGGGACCGGTGTGACGTCGGACCACCTAACTCGTCCGCATCGGGAGGGAGCCATGTCGGCAACGCTGAACAGATCCACAGACGCTCGCCGCTCGAGCTCAGAGCTCGCCGGCGCACACGAAGAGCTGATGCGCCGCTGGCATGACGACTCCGATCGCCACGCCCGTGATGAGCTGGCCGAGCTGTTCCTGCCGCTCGCCCGCCGGCTCGCCAAGCGCTACAGCAACCCGTACGAACCGCTCGAGGACCTCGTGCAGGTGGCGTCGGTCGGCCTACTCGGCGCAATCGACCGGTTCGACCCGAGTCGGGGAATCGAGTTCAGGGCGTTCGCGATCCCGACGATCCTCGGTGAGCTCAAGCGGCATTTCCGCAACACGGGTTGGACCGCACACGTGCCCCGCGGCGCCCAGGATCTGGCGCTACGTGTCGACCGCGCCGCGCGTGAGCTCACCGACCGGGTGGGGCGGGCACCAACGCCGGAGGAGATCGCCACGTTCCTGGAGCTCGAGCTCAACGACGTGCTGGCCGGGATCGATGCGGCGACGGCGCACTTCTCGCTGTCGCTTGACGGCCCGGCGTCCGGATCCGATGCCCCGGAGCCACAGGTGCTCGGCGACCAACTGGGCCGGAGCGACGGCGGCTTTGATCTGGTCGACACCAAGCTCGCGCTGGCCGTGGAGATCGCCCGGTTACCGCATCGGGAGCGCACGGCGCTCCAACTGCGCCTACAGCACGACCTCAAGCAGTCAGAGATCGCGCGGCGGATGGGCTGCTCGCAGATGCAGGTCTCGCGGCTGCTGCGTCAGGCAGCGGCGCACGTGCGTGAGCTCACGGACCCGACTCTGGATTGCCCGCGCCGATGAGATCATCAGACTCGCCTCGGCCGGGGGTGGCGCCGTCGTCGAACACGAAGATCTCGATCGTCAGGTTCGGATCGAACAGCACCTGGCTCTGGTAGGTCACGACCCGCCGGCCGGTGACCCGCTCGACCATCCGCGTCAGCACCTCGGCCATCTCGTTCTCGAACTCCTGGCGGAAGTTGCGGACCGTGCCCTCGCGGCCGGCGTCGAGCATCGTCTGCTCGGCCTGGGTGATCCCCTCGCGCATCACCACGAACAGCAGGTCGTCGACCAGATACGACTTCGCCGAGACGGGGCCCTTGCCGTAGTACTGCTTCATCGTGCGGACCATCTCGGTAGAGATCCGCGCAAGGACGCTGCCCTCCTCGGAGCCCGCGGCCTCAGCGTCGGGCTGCCCATCCGTGGTGCCGGTCATGTGCGCACGATACTCCCGGCGAGTGCGCCGGTCGATCTTTCGCAGATCCATCTACCCACGACTGCCGCGCGGTCGGCTAGCCTAACAGGCAGCGGTTACGGGATCCTGAACGGGTCGCGGGCTGTGTCGATAGGCGAGGCACGTGATCGGAGTCACATCCGACGTCGGTTCACGGGCAACGCTCGAACACCGAGCCTGCAGATGGAGCCCCGTGTCCCTATCAGTCACTTACACACCGCAACCGCATCTTGGACCGCGCCCGTTCCGTTCCGAGCGTCCGGTGCCTCCGCACCAGCGGGCGCCCGGGGAGCACCGCGCGACCATCGCCGGCCGCACGACCACCGCTGACCGCCAGCCCGCCGCCGCGATCCGACTGCTCGAGCACCTTCCAGATCTCGCCGCGGATCTGGAGAGCGGGCAGGCGGCGAGCGCGTATCGCGCGCTGACGGTCCCAGCGATCGAGCTCGGCCCCGGATGGTTCGAGGCCGGGGTCTTGGAGACCGTCCCGGCCGTCACCGGCCGCCCCTTCGCAATGCTGGTCGTCGAGGGCCTGCTCGCCCGCGAGGTCCGGCTCGGCGGTCGGACCTCGACCAACCTCTACGGACCCGGCGACATCCTTGATCTGCGAACCGACCAGGGCAGCTCGCTGGCCGCCGGCGCTCGGCTGATGTGCCCGGAGGTCGCCGTGATCGCGGTACTCGACGACCGCGTGCTGATCGCGATGCGTGAATGGCCGCGGATGATCGCCCGTCTGTTCGCGGTCGCGATGCGGCAGCTGGAACGCGCCGACATCAACTCCGCGATCGGCCGCCTGGAGCGGGTCGAGGACCGGCTGCTCGGGTTCTTCTGGCTGCTGGCCGACCGCTGGGGACGGCGAGGGCCTGACGGGATCGTGATCGACTTGACGCTCACGCACGAAGCAATCGGTCAGCTGATCGGCGCCCGGCGTCCGACGGTCAGCCTCGGGCTGCGCACCCTCTCAGAGCAGCGCGCGTTGCACCGCCGCGCGGACGGCACCTGGCTGCTGTCACCGGACTCACTGAGCCGCCTGATCGATGCAGACCTGCCGGAATCGCCGACGTTCTAGAACCGCTCAGGCCCGCGGCGCGCGCCGCGTCTCGTCGAGTATGAACCCGTACAGGGCGTGGTCGGCGGCGATCGCGAGCCGCTGCGTGACCCCGGCCTCTTCAGCGTGCGGGAGACCCAGCAGTGGCGCGGTCGCCTCAAAGCCCGTCCAGATCACCAACCCGTAGACGGGTCCGGTCCAGGGCCGCGCGCGCCAAGCACTCGGCAGCGCGCCGAAGCCGGCGGCCGCGAGCGCGCCGAACCCCCAATGCGCCAGCTCGACCAGCGCACGGCGTGTCCCGCTTGACTCTCCGGCGAGCTGCTGGGGCGGCGCCTGATCGACGAGGCCGAGCGACACGGTGACGACCCGCATGCCGGTCATCGCCATCGACGCGATCGCACCTCGCAGCGCCGCGTGCGCGACGTCGGTCAGGTCTGGCCCTCGCGACCGCTGTCGGCCGAAGTGCATCGAGCGCCAGCCGTCAGGGGGCATCAGCGACCGGGACGTCGCCGCCGTCGCGGTCGCGGCGGGCGACCAGCGCGTCGTCGCCAACCACCGACTCATCGCCAACGCGATCACGGACGACCGGCTCGCGCACCGCGTATGACTTCCCGCCGACGCGCGGCAGCATCGACAGCAAGACGAGCACGACCGCGGCCCCGCCCCACACGATCTCGGTTCGATGGTTCGCCGCGAAGATCCCGAACACGCCGTTGCCGCGGATCAGCGCGATCACGGCCGCGGCGCCCAGGACCCCGGCGACCACGAACGCCGACGTCTTAGCGCCCCAGTGCATTGACGAGCCGAGCAGCAGCAAGAGGCCGGCGGCGATGAACAGCAGGTTGCTCCAACCGTTGACCTCGATCCCCAACCAGTGCTTGCCCGCGATTCCGCCGTGCGGGATGTGCGCGGTCGTGAAGCCGTGACCACCGAAGATCAGTCCGGCGATGCCGAACGCGATCCCCAACACACCGATGATCGCCACCGGGCCCTTGACCAGCGACCATCCCGTCTGACTGCGCGTTGACAGAGCCGACATTCCGCTCCTCCTTGTCCGGGCTTTCCGTTCAGCCTTCGGTGACCGCCTCGCAATGAACGTCACACGGCCGATCCTCCACGTGGTGCTGTCCGCACGTTCGATTGGGAAACCGGCGGTCGAGCATGGCGTTGGAATGCAACGTGACGGATCCCCGAGGGCCAATGCGCCCGTTGGCCGAGTCCTGCGCTCGGCAGTTTGCGCGCGCTGGTCATGGGTAGTTGAGAGTCGTGAGGTTCGCCGCTCTTGGATCTGCGCTGGCGTTGTGCGCGCTGGCCGTTGTCGTCGCGCTGACGGTTGGCGGCTGGGGCTTCATCGTCGTCGCCGGCGTGTTCGGCGCGATCGCGCTGATCGGCATCTACGACGTCGTTCAGCGCCGCCACTCGATTCTGCGCAACTACCCGATCCTTGGCCATATGCGGTTCGCCATGGAGGCGGTCCGCCCAGAGTTGCAGCAGTACTTCGTCGAGCGCAATACCGACGGTCGGCCGTTCGATCGTGACAGCCGTACCTCGATCTACGAGCGCGCGAAGGGGATCAAGGACGAGCAGGCCTACGGGACCGAGCGTGACGTCAGGGAGCCCGGCTACGAGTGGCTGCTGCAGTCGATGCATCCGTTCGATCCGCCGAAGCATCCGCCACGGGTGACGATCGGCGGCCCGGACTGCTCACAGCCTTACGAGATGGCGCTGCTGAACGTCTCGGCGATGTCGTTCGGCGCGCTCTCCGGGGCGGCGCTGACGGCGCTGAACCGCGGCGCCGCGAAGGGCGGGTTCGCGCACGACACCGGCGAGGGCGGGCTCACCCGGTATCACCTCAACGGCGCCGACGTCGTCTGGGAGCTTGGCTCCGGCTACTTCGGCGCGCGGGCCAAGGATGGCGGCCTCGACCGCGCCCAGTTCCGTGACAAGGCCGCCCAGGACGCGGTCAAATGTGTCTCGCTGAAGCTCAGCCAAGGCGCCAAGCCGGGAATCGGCGGCGTGCTCCCCGGCGCCAAGGTCACCAAGGAGATCGCCGACGCGCGCAGCGTGCCCCAGGGCGAGACATGCGTCAGTCCGCCCGCCCACAAAGTGTTCTCGACCCCACGTGAGCTGGTCCTGTTCATCGCCGAGATGCGTGAGCTGGCCGGCGGCAAGCCGACCGGGTTCAAGCTCTGCGTCGGCCGTCGCCACGAGCTGCTGGCCGTCTGCAAGGCGATGGTGGCCGAGCAGGTGACGCCTGACTTCATCGTCGTCGACGGGTCCGAGGGCGGCACCGGAGCGGCGCCGGCGGAGTACGAGGACCACGTCGGGGTGCCGCTGACCGAGGGACTGATGACCGTCCACAACGCGCTCGTCGGCTGTGGTCTGCGTGACCGGATCCGAGTCTGCGCCAGTGGCAAGATCGCGACCGGCTCCGACATCGTCAAGCGGCTGGCGATCGGCGCTGACTACACCAACGCGGCCCGGGCGATGATGATGGCAGTCGGCTGCATCCAGTCGCAGCGGTGCAACACGAACGAGTGTCCGGTCGGCGTCGCCACTCAGGATCCGAAGCGCTCACGCGCACTTGACGTCGCCGACAAATCGGAGCGGGTCTACCGCTACCAGCAAGCGGTCGTCGCCGAGGCCTCGCGGCTGATCGGCTCGATGGGTCTGCAGTTACCAGGGGAGGTGGGACCCCACCAGCTGGTCCGCCGGGTCGATCACGTCACGTCGTCGAGCTACGCGGAGCTGTACGAGTGGCTCGCGCCCGGCCAGCTGATCGAAGAACCGCCCGAGTCGTGGTCGGCCGACTGGGAGCGCGCCGATCCGGACGCGTTCGCCCCCCGCGCGCCGGAGCGCAGCGCCATATGAGCGACGTCGCCGAAACACTCGTCGACGCGCTCGCCGGGCTCGGCGTCCGCACCGTCTGGGGCGTCGTCGGTGACGCGCTGAACCCCGTCACCGACGCGATCCGGCGTAACGAGCGACTGGAGTGGATCGGCGTGCGCCACGAGGAGGTCGGCGCGTTCGCGGCCGGCGCCCAGGCCCAGCTGACCGGCACGCTCGGCGTCTGCATGGGCACGGTCGGCCCCGGCTCGCTGCACCTGCTCAACGGCCTGTATGACGCCAAGAAGTCGCATGCGCCGGTGCTGGCGATCTGCGGGCAGGTGCCGCTCGCGGAGCTCGGCTCGGACTTCTTCCAGGAGGTCGACAACGACGCCGTGTTCCGCGACGTCGCCGAGTACTGCCGCACGATCACGAGCCCGTCCCAGCTGCCCGGGATGCTCGAGCAGGCAGTCCAGCGTGCACTCGACGCGCCCGGCGTCGCGGTGCTGACGATTCCGGGCGACGTCGCCGGGCTCGACGCACCCGATCACGCCCCGCGGTTTGCCCGGACCCAGGTGCCCGTGACCCCGGAGGCGTCTCAGCTGGCGCATGCCGCGGCGATGATCGATGAGTCGGCCAAGGTCACGCTCCTGGTTGGATGCGGCGCCCGCGCGGCGCGCGAGGAAGTACTGGCGCTCGCCGACCGGCTGGGCGCGCCGATGGTGCTCACGCTCAAGGCCAAGGAAGGGCTCGAGCGCGACAACCGGTTCGAGGTTGGCCAGAGCGGGCTGATCGGTAACCCGGCGGCCCAGCACGCCTTCGAATCATGCGACCTGCTGCTGATGCTCGGCACGGACTTCCCGTACACCGACTGGTATCCGAGCGGCAAGCGGGTGATCCAGGTCGATCATCGCCCGGGCCACATCGGGCGGCGCACCGCGGTCGAGCAGGCCGTGATTGGCGACGCCCGGCTGACGGTCGCCGAGCTGCTGAGCCGCGTCGCCGCCAAGCACGACCGCGACCATCTCGACTCAGCCCGTTCCCGTTACGACGAGTGGCGCGACCGTCAGCGCAAGCTCGCGGACCCGAACTACGACGCGCGCGGCGTGATCGAGAAGGTCCGCACGGCGTTCGACAACCCGGACGACCGGATCCGTCCCGAGGCGGTCGCGGTCGCCGTCGATCGCCATGCGTCCGAGCGGGCGATCTTCACCAGCGATACCGGGATGGCGACCGTCTGGCTGTCACGGTTCGTGTCGATGCGTGGTCAGCGACGGCTGCTGGGCTCCTACAACCTCGGCTCGATGGCCAACGCGATGCCCCAGGCGCTCGGGGCGCAGGCGCTCGATCGCTCCGCCGAGGTGGTGGCGTTCTGCGGCGACGGCGGTTTGACGATGCTGATGGGCGACCTGATCACCGCCGTCACCCACCAGCTACCGGTCCGGTTGGTCGTGTTCAACAACGGCCGACTCGGGATGGTCAAGCTCGAGCAGGAGCAGGCCGGCCTGCCCGAGTTCGGCACCAAGCTGTCAGACGTCGACATCGCGGCGATCGCCCGCGCCGCCGGTCTGCGCGCGCTCCGCGTCGAACGCGCCGGCGAGCTCGACGAGGCGATCCGTGAGGCGTTCGCCGAGCCCGGGCCGGTACTGCTCGACGTCGTCACCAACCCCGACGAGGTGTCGCTCCCGCCCAAGGTCAAGCCGGGCCAGGCGTGGGGGTTCGCGATCGCGAAGCTGACCGAGACGCTCGAGAGCCGTCCGTCCTGACGTGGCCTGCGTCGCGCTGACGTTCGACGATGGGCCCGACCGGACCTGGACCCCTCGGCTGCTGGAGCTGCTGCGTGCGCTGAACGTGCGCGCCACGTTCTTCCCGATCGCACCGCGCGCCACCGCCGTGCCGGAGCTGCTGGCACGGATCCGCGACGACGGACACACCATCGGTCTGCACTGCCGCGAGCACATCCGCCACTCCGAGCGCGACCTCGATTGGCTGCGTGACGACACGCGCGTGGCGCTCGACGGGCTCGCGGCGGCCGGTGTGCGACCAACCTTGTGGCGGACGCCGTGGGGGGACACCGCGCCGTGGACGTCGACCGTCGCCCGCGAGCACGAGCTGCGGCTGATCGGCTGGACCGCCGACACGCACGACTGGCGCGGCGACAGCGCCGAGCACATGTTCGAGAACACGCGCGCGCAGCTGGTCGACGGCGCGATCGTGCTCGCGCACGACGGGGTCGGGCCGGGAGCTCGTCGCGACGGCGCGGCCGAGACGATCCGCTACGTCAAGCTCGCCGCGGCGTACGTCCGGACACGCGGACTCGCGTTGGAGCCGCTGCTATGAATCGGTTCGCGCCGGCGCTCGCCGCCCCGCTGCCCGCGCCGGTGACACTCGAGACGGCGCTGCGCGCGATCGCCGCGACGGCCGCCGACCGCGACCGGTCAGCAACCCCGACGTTCCCCGATGACGCGATCACGCTGCTGCAGGACGCGGGGGCGCTGGCGTTCAACGCCGTCGACGGCCAGGTGCGGCCGCCGGCGGTCGACGAGCTCGAGCTCGTCCGAGCCGTCGCGCGCGCCGACGCATCGGTCGGACGGATCTTCGACGGGCATCTGAACGGGATCGAGCGGCTCGCGGTCCAGGCGCCGCCGGCGCTGCGCGATGCCGAGCTCGCCGCGGTGCGCCACCGGCGCCTGCGCGTTGGGGTCTGGGGTGGCGACCCGCGCCCCGGTGAGGGTCCGCGGGCGACCGTGGAGCGCAGTGGCGTCGCCGAGACACTGTCGGGCGTCAAGACATTCTGTTCGGGCGCGGGCGGCCTTGACCGCGCGCTCGTGCTGGCGCGTGACCCCGACGCAGCGCTGCCGGTCGCGGTCTGGATCGATCTCACCGACGCAGATTCGGTCACGGTCGACGAGCGCTGGTACCGCGCCTCCGGACTGCGCGCCTCGGTCTCGCACCGGGTCGTATTTCACCGGGCGCCGGTGCTGGCGCGGTTCGGACCGCCGGGCGCGCTGTCGCAGCAGCCGTGGTTCGGCCGCGACGCGCTGCGCACCGCTGCCAGCTGGGCCGGGATGGCCGACCGCGCGCTGGACGCCGCGCTCGACGAGCTCGCCGCCCGGCCGGACCCGGGGCCGCTGGAGCAGCTCGCGGCCGGCCGAATGCTGACCTCGCAGCAGACGATCACGACCTGGCTGCAGCGAGCCGCACGCGCGATGGACGCCGCCGCACCAGAGCTGCCGGCGGTCGCACTGCACGCCCGGGTCGCGATCGCGCAAGCGTCGCGGGAGCTGTTGGGCGAGGCCGCCCGCGCCTGCGGATCGCATCCGTTCGCGACCGGCGGCGCCTTGGACCGCGCCCGGCGTGACCTCGAGCTGTTCCTGCTGCAGCACCGGCTCGATCCGGCGCTGGCGGCGGCCGGCGTCCGGGCGCTGCACGCTCGTGCGGAGGGCGATCGATGAGGGCGACGGAGTTCGAGCGCCGCTACCAGCGCGAGGGCGACCCCTGGCGCTACCGCTCGAGCGAGTACGAGCGGGCCAAGTACGACGCCACGCTGAGCGCCTGCGGTCCCGGGCGGTTCGAGTCCGCGCTTGAGCTTGGCGGCTCGATCGGCGTGTTCAGCGTCCGGCTCGCCGGGCGCTGCGAGACCCTGACCACGATCGACTTCTCACCCACGGCGGTCGCCGCCGCCCGCGCGCGGCTCGCCGAGTTTCCCCAGGCACGCGCGGTCGTCGGCGAGATCCCCGGCACGATCGGACCCGGCAGCCACGATCTCGTCGTGGCCTCCGAGATCCTCTACTACCTCGACGACGAGCCACTGGCGGCGACATTCGAGCGGCTGCGCGAGGTGCTGATTCCGGGTGGGCGGATGGTCGCGGTGCACTGGCGACCGCCCGGACCCGAGCGGCCGCAGATCGCGGCGGGCGTGCACGCGCAGCTGCGGTCGCTGCCGTGGCTGCGCGCGATCTCCGATCGCAGCACCGCCGACTACCTGCTCGACGTGCTGGAGCGAACGTGAGTGACGACTTCGGGCTCCTGATCGTCGGCGGTGGACCGGCCGGGCTGGCGGCTGCGCGGGCCTACCGCGAGCTTCGGCGCGAGGGTGAGGTCGGGATCGTCGCTGACGAGCACCGGATGCCCTACGAACGGCCGCCGCTGACCAAGGAGCTGCTGCGGGGCGAGCTCGGGTTCGACGAGCTGGCGATCGAGGACGAGGACTGGTTGACCGAGCAGCGGGTGCGGCTGATCAGTGGCCGCGCCGTAACGCTCGACGCCGGCGAGCGCACGATCGAGCTGTCGGGCGGACGCCGCCTGTCGTACGTCACCTGTCTGTTGGCGACGGGAGCCGAGCCGAGCCGGCTGCCGATCCCGGGCGTCGACGATCCGCGCGTCCGCGTCGTGCGCACTGCCGACCACGTCCGCGAGCTGCTGGCGCGCTTGACCGATGGCGCCCCGGTCACGGTGATCGGCTCGGGGTTCATCGGCTGCGAGATCGCGGCGTCGCTGCGGATGCGGGGTCACCCGGTGGAGCTGGTGTCCGACGAGACCGCGCCCAACGCGGCCCGGCTCGGCGACGAGGCCGCGGCGATCATCCGCGAGTGGCTGCGTGACGACGGCGTAAAGCTTGCGCTCGGGACCCCGGTCGACCGGATCGAACCCGGCGGCGACGCGGCGACCGTGGTCGCTGGCGGGCGGCGGATCGAGGCCGATGTGATCGTGATGGCAGCCGGTGTGACCCCCCGATCCGAGCTGGCCGCTCACGCCGGCCTGGAGCTCGATCACGGCGCGATCAGTGTTGACGCGTCGATGCGTACCGGACGGGACGGGCTGCTCGCGGCCGGCGACGTCTGCAAAGCCCACAACCTTGCGGCCGCGCGGGCGCTCCGGGTCGAGCATTGGGGGGACGCGCTGGCCCAGGGCGAGATCGCGGGCGCGAGCGCGGCCGGCGCCGACGCCGGCTGGGATTCGGTCCCCGGCTTCTGGTCGACGATCGGCACCCGCACCCTCAAGTACGCCGCCTGGGGCGACGGCTACGACCAGACGCGGCTGCAGCGCCATCACGACGGCGCCTTCACCGCCTGGTACGGAGCCGACGGGCGGATCGTCGGCGTGCTCACCCATGGCGCCGACGAGGACTACGAACGTGGCCGCGAGCTGATCGCTCAGGGGGCTCGATGGATCTGGTAGCGGTCGTCGTGGTGCCGGCCCGCGATGAGCAGGATCGGATCGAGACATGCCTGGAGGCGCTCGCCGCGCAAACCGTTGGGCTGCGCGCGTTCGAGACGATTCTGGTCGCCGACCGCTGCCGGGACCGGACCGAGGAGGTTGCGCGTGAGACCGCGGAGCGGCTTGGGCTGAGCTTGACGATCCTGGAGGGCCCGGGCGAGGGCTCGGGACCGGCGCGTGGGCTCGGGATGGATGCGGCCGCCGAGCGGCTGCGATCGCTCGGGCTCCCGCGCGGGCTGATCGCCACGACCGACGCCGACTCCGAGCCCGAGCCCGACTGGCTCGAGCGCCAGCTCGCGCACCTGGAACGGGGCGCGGACGTGATCGCCGGAGCGATCGAACTCGCCGCGGAGGGGACGGAGCTGCCGGCCGCCGTGCTCGATCGCCGGCGCCGAGACGCCGCCCGACGGATGGCGGAGATCGCGGCCATCGACCCCGGCGCCGCCCACCACCACTTCGCGGGCGCGTCGCTGGGCGTCAGCGCCGACGTCTACCGCCGGGTCGGAGGGCTCGAGGCCACGCCGGCGCTCGAGGACGAGGCGTTCGCCGGCGCCCTGGCGCTCCACAAGATCCAGATCTTGCGGCCCGCTGATGTCCGCGTCCGAACCGCGGTCCGGACCGACGGCCGTGCAGCGCGGGGACTGTCGGTCGACCTGGCCGTCTCGACCTGGTTGGCCCGCCGCCGCTACGCGGCCACCGAGTTCGACCTCAGACGTTTGCGCGCCCGCCGGGACCGACCGTCGGTGACGGTCGTGATCCCGGCCCGGGAATGTGCCGCGACCGTCGCCGGGGTGATCGAGACGACCGTCGGCCCGGCGTACGACGCCGGTCTGGTCGATCAAGTGGTCGTCGTCGACGCGGCGTCCGCGGACGGGACCGCTGACCGCGCCGCCGCCGCGGGGGCGACGGTCATGCAGCAGAACGAGCTCGAGCCCGAGCTTGGACCCGCGTTGGGCAAGGGCGATGCGATGTGGCGCGCGCTGGCGGCGACCGACGGTGAGATCATTTGCTTCCTGGATGCCGACACTGAGGATCCTGATCCCGGGCATCTGCTGGGACTGCTCGGTCCGCTGCTGACCGATCCGCAGATCGCGCTTGTCAAAGGCGCGTTCGCGCGCCCGTTCAACGCCGGCGGACGCGCGCTCGCCGACGAGGGCGGGCGTGTCACCGAGCTGATGGCCAGGCCGCTGCTGAACCTCCACTTCCCGCTGTTGGCGGGGTTCACGCAGCCACTCGCCGGCGAATTCGCCGCCCGCCGCCGGCTGCTGGAGCGACTGCCGTTCCCGGTCGGCTACGGGATCGAGGTCGCCCTGTTGATCGACGCGCTGGACGAGCTCGGTCTCGACGCGCTCGCTGAGTGCGGGCTCGGATCGCGTCAGAACCGCCACCAGCCGCTGCGCGCGCTCGGCGAGATGGCGTTCGCCGTGCTTGCGGCCGTCGAGCGCCGTATCGAGGGCCCGCGGAGCGCGACCGGCGGCCAGTTCCTACGCCCGTGGGAGGACGGGCGGGTCGTCCGCGTTCCCGTCGGCGAGCGCCCGCCCCTGAATTCGCCCTCAGAAGTCGTGGTTGGCGAGCCGCAGGCCTCCGTGCGTCTCTGACTCGCTGAACGCGGTGACCGCGGGGACCATCTCGCTGGTGACCAGGCCGTGCTCGGAAGTGAGCTCGTCGATGATCTGAAACGACCGTGCGGTCCGCTCCGGCGTGTCGATCGCGATCGTGCAGACGGGCACGTGGCGGCGGATCTGCAGGAGCTTGTCGCCGTGGGGCGCGTGGTCGCCATGGAAGCCCCAGATGCCCCGCAGGCAGGTGGCGCCCGCGGCGCCGGCCTCGCGCAGCCGACGCACGATCGCCAGATGCAGCGACGCCCCGGCCTGAGTCGCGCTGTTTGACGTGTAGACCATCAGCTTCTGCCACAGCGCCAGGCCGCGCTCGTCGGTGCCCGGTAACTCCTGCGGCGTTGCCAGCAACTCGCCGTCACGCTTGCAGACGCGAACGCGCTCCAGCGTGATCAGCGGCTCCTGAAGCACACCGGCCAGCTCGGGCAGCACGGCGGCGATCCGCTCGCCGGCACCGACCGCGATCACCATCACCGGAACGTCCGCGTTACTGCCGAAGAAGCTCGCCCGGGACCGACGTCCGCGCCGGGTCCCGTCGACCCCCAACAGCACGCTGGCACCCGCGATTCCGCTCCGGTAGAGCAGCTCGCAGACTGCCATGTACGCGGGCGTCTGGTCGACGCGCTCCTGCCGGCCGAGGTAGACCGTCAGTTTGGTGGCCTCGCCGAGCTGCTGAGGCAGTTCGACCGGTCCGATCTCGCCCGACAGCAGCCGCGCCCGCTCCAGCGTGATCAGCCCGCGGCGCTTGATCTGCAGCACCGCCTCGAGCATCGATTCGATCCGGCGGCGGTCATCGATCGCGATCGACACGACCGGCAGGTCCTCGGACAGGCTCAGCAGCCGGTCGGTGTGCAGGTGCTGCAGCCGGCCGAACCCCTCGGCTCCGCGCAGCAGGATGCTGGCCTGCAGCCGGTGTCCGCCATAGACGCTCATCAGTTCGTCCGAGAGCAGACCGTCCTCGGTCCGGTCGCGCTCTCCGAAGTATGTCGTCAGCTTCAGGCAGTCGTCGTTCACGGTGCGATCCGATCCTACGGCGTGGCGACCGGCCGCTCAGCCCGTCCCGTTGCTCACGACGAGCACCGGCGAGGGCCCATCGATCAACTCCTCGGCGATGTCGTGCAGCAACAGCCGCCCGGCACGCCGCGTCGGGTGATGGCCGCACACGCTCAGGTCGACGCCGTGTGCTCGTGGGCGTAGTCGATCAGCGCCCGGGCGGGCGTCTGGCCCTCGATGATCTCGTGGCGACCTCGACGCCGGCCCGCTGGGCGCAATCGGCCACGTCGGCGAACGTCTGGCGCAGGTATTGCTCGGCGGCATCGACGGTTTGCCGGCGATCGGATGCGGTCTCGGCATGCGCCGGCGTGTAGGCGATCGAGACGGCGACCAGGCGAGGCCCGTAGCGCTGCTGGATGATCGCCTCGACGCGGGCGATGATCCCCGTGATCAGCGGCGCGAGCGCCAGGATCACGACCACCTGGAGAACAGGATCGCCTAATCGGGCAGCACGGGCACGGGTCTTCTGACTCCTCTCGCGTTTGCGGTGAACGTCTCGCGAAAGAAGCCATCAGCCCTTGTGCGACTGGGCGGTTCGGAGTTTGTCGTCCGGTCTATTGCCGGGTCGACAAGCCCCCGTCAGGACTTCATCTGACTGCGGCCGGCATATCGCACGGCAGAGCTGGAGCCGTGCAGCTCAGGGGCCGTCGGCTGGGTCGGCTGACACGTCGGGGCGTTCCCGCGGGCCGCGGTCGACCGCCTGCTCGACGTAGGCCAGGAGGTCGGGTTGCAGCCGGTACAGCTGCTTGCGGTCATACCAACTGGTCACGATCAGACCGACCGCGAGCCAGAACACGAGCTCGGACGCGATCACGATCAGCCCGTGGGTCAAGCCGGCGTCGCCGCGCGCGCCGAAGTACAAGATCGCGCGGGTGCCATCCAGCAGCTGACGGAGCGGCTCGACGTGCCCGACGAACCGGAAGAAGCCCGGCAGCGCCTCGGTCGGCACCGTTCCGCCGGCCGACGCCAGCGATAGGTAGACGAACAGGATCAGCCCCAGCGCCTGACCGATCGCGCCCAGCGCCGCGAACAACGCCAGCGTCCCGGCGGCGACCATCATCGCCCCGAGGATCAGCAGCAGCCATAGATATCCGACATGTGGGGCGTGCATGCCGAGCGCCGCGACCGACACCAGCAGCAGGATTCCGGTCAGGATCGGCGACGCGACCGCGGCGATCGCCCACTTGACCAGCAGCGTCTGCTTGCGGTCGATCGCGATCGGGCGGCGCTGCCGCCAGCGGGGGCCAATCTCGGTCGTCGCGTACCCGAGCGCGCCGTCGACCGACGAGTTGATCAGCGTTGCCCCCAGGAAGCCCGCCATGATCGCCAGCAGCGCGACGTAGAACGCCGACAGCCCGACCGCGGAGTGATCGGGCAGTGGCCGGTAGGCGACCGGCGTCAGCGTGATCAGATCGGCGCCCGCACTCGAGCCGAGCTTCTTGCTGACCTCCGAGGAGATCTGCGCGGTCGCCGGCGTCAGCACGCCGGCGGCCAAGTTGACGCCGAGCGATCCGAGCCGGCTGTTTTCCAGAAACGTCAGCGCCGGCCGCGGCGGGCCGTGCCCGGACTGACCGGTCACGCCCGCCGCTTCCAGCGTCGTCGTGGTGAGCGTCGCTCCGATCACCAGCGTTCCATACGCCTTCGCCGCGTCCATCTTCGCCTTCGCCGCGTTCAGACTGGTCGGCGTCAGCGCCAGCCTCGACGTCACCGGCGATGCCTGCTGCAGCGCAGCGACGATCTGCTCTCCGAGGTCGACGCGCCGGCCGTGCACGGTCGCGCCGGCATCGCGGTTGACGACCATCACCGGCAGGCCGTGGATGTGACCCGTCGGATTGACCACAGCGCCGATGTAGATCACCGCGATCAACGCGATCAACACGGCGGTGATCGCCAGCGGCGCGATCCAGACGCCCCGCAGGCGCAGGATCGCGCTCGCCCGGACAGGCTCGCCGGCGGGCCGCCGTGGTTGAGGCGCTTCCTCCTGATCGGGGCGCTGAGCCCCTGCATCCTCGCCCGGACCGCTCATCCGCTCGCCGTTCACGTCGCGTCCGCCGGCGCTTGGTCCCGGCGTGACGAGCGGGCATCATATAGCGACCCGTCGCTCGCTCCAACGGGCCGTCACCGCGACCAGAAGAGGAACTCATGTGCACGACGTTTCGTATCCGGACCACGTCCGGCGAGGTCGTGATCGGGCGCACGATGGAGTTCGCGCTCGACCTCGGCTGGCGGCTGCTGGTGATCCCCCGCGGCACCGAGCTGACCGGCACCGCCCCCGATGGAGCCGGGCACTCGTTCAGCGCGGACCACGGGTTCGTCGGCATCGGCGCGCTGGGCCGGCCGTCGGCGACCGACGGCATCAACGACGCCGGCCTGTACGCGGCGCTGCTCTACCTGCCGGGGTACGCCGACTACCAACCGGCCGATGGAGTGCCTGCGAGTGAATTCGTCTCACCCGACGAGGTCGCGTCGCTCGTCCTCGCCGGCGCCGGCTCGGTCCGCGAGGCGATCGACGTCGTGTCGGACGTCACCGTGTGGAACCGGATCGAGGACGTGCTCGGCTCGGCTCTGCCGATCCACCTGGTGCTGCACGACGCCGGCGGCGACGCGGCGGTCGTCGAATGGGTCGGCGGCGAGCGGCATGTGCACGACAACCCGGTCGGCGTCTGCACCAACGCACCGCCGTTCGACTGGCACATCACCAACCTGCGCAACTACGTCAACCTAAGCGCCACCAACGTCTCGCCGGTGGATCTGGACGGTCTCTCGATCAAGGGTTTGGGGGAGGGCACCGGTCTGCTCGGCCTGCCGGGCGATTGGACGCCCCCATCAAGGTTCGTCCGCGCCACGGCGATCGCCCACGGAACCCTCCCCGTCGACGACGCCGACGCGGGACTGCTCGCCGCCCTGCACATCGTCAACGCGTTCGACATCCCCAAGGGCGTCGTGCGCAGCCCCGAGGGCGGGGACTTCACCGCGTGGAGCAGCGTCATCGACCTCGCCGGCAGGCGCTACGCGCTGCGCACCTACGACGACCCGACGCCCAGGATCGTGTCGCTCGACGACCTCGACCTGTCTGCCGGGGCGCCGACGCGGAGCGTTCCGCTCCCCTCCGATCCGGGCTTCCTCGCGTTCGACCTCTGAGCCGGGGGCCGAGCCGCCGATCAGCGCCGGGTGATCGCGATCGAGATCACCTGTCGATACAGATCGCGAGCACCCCGCCGACGTCGGCAGCCCGCGCCGCGGCGGCGATCTTGGCAGGATGCCGCCGTGCGTATCCGGGTCGCCATCGTCAGCGCCGCGTGCGTCGCGATCGCCATCGCGCTCTGTAGCTGCGGCGGCAGCAGCGGCCCGAAGGTGGGACCACCGCCCTGTCGCTGGCACGTCCAGAGCGTCCGGCCACGCACCAGTGACGATCTGACCGGCCTCTCATTTCCCGACTCCACGCACGGATGGGCGGTCGGCGGGATCGACCGCCCGACGATCCGCGCGACCACGAACGGCGGCCGGACGTGGCACGCACAACACGCCGCCGGCACCAACGGCCTTGACGACGTGTCGTTCGTCGACGACCGGCACGGCTGGGCCGTCGGCGTCCACAACCTCGTGCTCACCACGTCCGACGGAGGTGCCCACTGGACGGTCCAGCACCCGCACATCGCCCGGGACGGCAACCTGTACGGGGTCTGGTTCGTCGACGCTCGCCACGGCTGGATCATCGGCTCGGGCGGCGTGATCGAGACGACCACCGACGGCGGACGAACGTGGACCGCGCAGCAGTCCGGGACCCATCAGGATCTGCAGTCGGTGCAGTTCGTCAATCCGCGCGACGGTTGGATCCAGACCGACGGATCGATCCTCCGGACGACGAACGGTGGCACCACCTGGAGCCGTGTCTACGCCGCGTCATCACAGCACAGCGAGATCGTCGCCGGCGAGACGTTTCTGACCCCGACGCTCGGCTGGAGCAGCGGCTCTGAGACCGACTCGAGCGCCAACCACGGGCTCGTGTCACGAACGACGGACGGCGGTCGGACCTGGACGACCCACGACATCACGACGTTCGACGACGTCCGCTTCGGCGCGATCGCCTTCACCGACGCCAAGCACGGCTGGGTCGCCGGCTACCAGGGCGAACTGTTCTACACCGACAACGGCGGCATCAGCTGGGCCGAGCACGATCCGTCCACGATCGGTAGCCGTCTGATCGCGATGGTCTTCCACGGCCCCACCCACGGCTGGGCGGTCGGTGAGTTCGGCACGATCATCGCCTGCACCGCGTGACCTCGAGCGATCGGCTCAACCGGGCGGCGCGACGTCCGTGAAGTCGTCCTCGGCAACCTGGACGTAGAAATGGCGCGTCATACCGGGCTCGATGACCGCGTCGACCCGGTCATGACGGCGTTCCTGCTCGGGCCCGATCCGCTGCAGCTGAGCCTCGGCCTCGGCCTCGTCAAGCTCGCTGAAGCCGATCGTGATGACCTCGCGCTGATCTTCGACGTTCACTGCGCTGACCACTCGGGTCGGGAAACCGAAGCCCTGCTCGGGAAGCCATGCCTCGCGGAAATCCTCGTAGGTCTTGCCTTCACGCAGCCTGCGGCTGAGCACGGAGATGACGATCATGCCTGGTCCTTTCGATCCGTTGGTCACACAGCCGGCCGCATAGTCTCGCCAATGCGCGTCCCCCGCGCGAGGGTCGGTTTACCAGCCGGTCGTCATCGAGCGAGCGCCGCACACACGGCGTCGGTCTCGATCTGCCGCAGCCGCCGGAAAGCGGCAAGCCCAGCCCCGGTGGATTTGTTGGTGATCTGCCCGCTGACGGACGCTGTGACCGAGCGCTGGCCGTTCAACGTCGCCGCCATGAACTGCGTGTAACCCGACGTGTTGCCGGTATGTCCGTACATGGTTCCGCAGCGTGTCCGGTAGCGGAAGATCCCCAATCCGGCCCCGTTGACGCCGGGGCCGATGGGCTCCGAGTTGCCCGGCACGAAGCGGAGCTGCTGACGCTGGACCGCCCGGCTGAACAGACGCGCGCCGGCATACCCGCGGATGAAGCTGTTCAGGTCCCCGGGAGTCGAGACCAGCCCGCCGGATGCCCAGGCGTAGCTGGCGCTGATCAGCGTCGAGACATCCTCGGGCGGCCCCGGCGGGTCGGGCTGATACCCGTGCAGGTACGGTGCTGGCAGCGCGGCACCCCGTGGCAGGGTCGTATGCCGCAGTCCGAGCGGCTTGTAGACCTGGGATGCCAGCAATCCGGTGTAGGTACGGTGGGTCGCGGCCTCGGCCATCAGCGCGGCGATGAAGTTGTCGGTGTTGGAGTAGCGGTAGCGCGACCCCGGACGAAACTCGAGTGGGTCCTGGGCGACGAACCGCAGCAGGAAGCGTGGCGACGGGGTGGCGTGCAGATGCGCCTTCAGATACTCGATGAACGCGGGGCTGGCCGAGAAGTCCGGCAGGCCGCTGGTGTGGTGCAACGCTTCGCCCAGCGTCACCTTGCCCCACGCCGCCGGTAGCCACGGAAGCAGCTTCGCGATCGTGTCGCCCAGCGACAGCTTGCCGGCCGAGACGAGTGACAGCGTGACCGCGGCGCTGAACGCCTTCGCCGTGCTCGCCAGCCGCATCCGATCAGAGACGTCGACCGGCTGCGTCGAGCCCAACCGACGCACGCCGGCGCTGTAGACGGTTCGCTGACCGCCCCGCTGGACCACGACGATCGCCCCGGGCGGGCCGTCGGCCATCCGAACGAGTCCGTCCAGCGCACGCCCCAGGCTCACGCCGGTCGTGCGGACGCCGAGCGCGCGGGCGCCCGGCGCGCGAGCGCCGGCCACGCCCAGCCCCAGCGCGACACCAGCCACGATCGCGCAGGTCAGGGCGTTTCGGTAACCGATCACCCGCAGAATTCCGCGACTGGTAGACGCCGCCGCAACGCAAGCGAGGTGAGCATGTTCGGAGGTTACCTTGAACTCACGCTCGAGCAATGCAGAGGCAGGAGCCGCGCCGGTGCGCGCGAACTCTGTGTGCGGAGCCACTGTCATGCACCTCACTCGAAATCTCCTCGTGATCGGCCTGACCAGCGCTGCAATGCTCGCGGTCGCGGCTCCCGCGGCTCCCGCGGCTCCCGCGTCCGCCGCTCAGCCCCATCGCTGCACGCCATCTGAGCCATCGTTCACGTCGCTGACGGCGACCCCCACGGTCTCCTGCCGCCAGGCGCGCGCCCTGAACACCTATATGACACGCCACGAAACGCTCGCCGGACGCTTTGTGCTGAACGGCGAGACCTGGCTCGGCACCGTCTACTCGCGGACGAACAACCAGACTGACATGGTCTATCGCGATGGGCCGCAAACGGTCTGGATCACGTACGGCGGGCCCGCAAGCTAGCGGTTCGTTGCCGAGTCGCTGATCGCTGACTCGGGCCAAGCCGGAGTCGTCTTCCCACTCGTCATCGAGAGGTCTGCGACCCGTCGCCAGCCGGCATGACGTGCGGCCATCAGTCGATCCAGGCTGAACCGCTCGTCGCGGGCGGGTGGCGAGAAGGTGAACAGCGTCAAGAACAGCAACGGGTAGATGATGCCGGCCCCGATGTCGGTCGAACCGGAGACCCAGAGGCCGCCGAAACCCTCGCCGACCGCCCAGACCAACAGCATGTAGCCGGCGCCGACCTGCGGTTGCTACAGAGCGCTCCCTTGACGACGCGCGAGAATCCGCGCTCGGTCGCGCTCATCACGAATCTTGCGGGCCTTCTTTTGTGCCAGCTCGTTGCATTTCGCGACCTCCTTGCGGAGGTCGTCGAAACCCGTTGACGTCGGCCGTCCCGGCCCTGGTTGTTGCACCTGGTTCGCCATGCGATCCACTCCTCGTCGCTCCACTAGGAAGACTGGCCACAGAGAGAATGCAAGAGCGCTACACCCAAGCGGTGGGACCTACGTCCCGTTGACTCTACTCGCCCAACCCGGCTGGCGGCGCTTTTCTGACGGTACTGGTGACCGCGCGCCGGGTTTATGATCGCGTCCAAGGTCAATGGTCGGCGTGTGGCGCGACCGGACAGGTCCCGTCGTGCTGGCCGGAGGGAG
>Ga0302326_10009000_pt1 | contig 21946 bp, 20 predicted proteins | sample Palsa_T0_3_FD_202264 | JGI IMG/M metagenome (GOLD analysis project Ga0302326, IMG submission 202264) | Peat permafrost microbial communities from Stordalen Mire near Abisko, Sweden - Palsa_T0_3 | ecosystem: Environmental > Terrestrial > Soil > Palsa > Peat permafrost | place: Sweden: Abisko... | reverse complement strand
GAAGCGGCCGCGGAAAAACTGCGATCGGTATTGACCAACGCGGACGTGCCCAAAGCGCTGCACGATTACAAGGCGGCGATCCACGCGCTGCATCCACTGGGAGTTTATCTTGCGGGCGTGCGGCACGATTCGATGCTGTATTCCTATCTGCTCGATCCGACATGGTCGTCGCACCGGCTGGCGGACGTGGCTTTGCGGCGGTTCAACCTGAAGCTGGGCGGAGAACTGGCGGAGAGCGCCGACATTGCGGGACGGTTGGCGGGCGCGCTGCGCAGCGAAGTCGAGCAGGCAGGACTGTTGAAGCTTTACGAAGAGATGGACCTGCCGCTGGTGCCTGTTCTGGCGCGCATGGAGCAGGCGGGAGTGAAAATCGACACCGCCGCGCTGGGGAAAATGTCGACGGAGATGGAGCGCGCCGTCGCGGCCAAGGCGAAAGAGATTTATGAAGTGGCGGGGATGGAATTCAACGTGGGCTCGCCGAAGCAACTGGGCGACGTGCTGTTCAATCGCATGAACCTGCCGAAGCCGGTCAAGTACGGCAAGGGACGCACCATCTCGACTGCGGTCGATGTGTTGGAAGAGCTGGCGGAGAGTCATCCTATTGCGCGCATGGTGCTCGACTACCGGCAGCTCACCAAACTGAAGTCCACGTATGTGGACGCACTGCCGGCGCTGATCAATCCGGCGACGGGGCGGTTGCATACAACTTTTGGGCAGACGGGAACGGCCACTGGACGGCTGTCTTCGGCGAACCCGAATTTGCAGAATATTCCGATTCGCACCGAACTGGGGCGTGGAATTCGCGCGGCGTTTACCGCGGAGCCGGGGCATGTGCTGCTGACGGCAGACTATTCGCAGATCGAATTGCGGCTGCTGGCACATTTTTCGCGCGATCCGCTGCTGGTCGAGGCCTACCGGCGCGGCGACGACATTCACACGCTGACCGCTTCGCAGGTGTTTGGCGTGCCCCCGCTGATGGTAACGCCCGATCATCGTCGCCAGGCCAAGGTGGTGAACTTCGGCATTGTCTACGGGCTGTCGGCGTTTGGACTGTCGCAGCAACTGGGCATTGAGCCGGGAGAAGCAAAACAGTTCATCGCGGCTTATTTTGAAAAATATAGAGGTGTGCGGGCGTTCATCGACAAAACTCTGGAAGAAGCGCGGCGCGACATGAAAGTGAAGACGCTGTTTGGACGCATCCGGCCTATCCCGGACATCAACAGCAAGAACGCCAACCAGCGCGGATTCGCCGAGCGCACGGCGGTGAACACGCCGCTGCAGGGAACGGCTGCCGACCTGATCAAGATTGCCATGATCCGCATTGACGCCGCGCTGTGCGAGCGCGGAATGAAATCGAGAATGACGCTGCAGGTTCACGACGAGCTGGTGTTTGAAGTTCCCGAGAACGAGGTTGAAGCCATGCAGCCGCTGGTCCGCGAGCACATGGAGAAAGCGCATGCGCTGAGCGTGCCGCTGCAGGTGGATATGGGCGTGGGCGCGAACTGGAGGGATTTGGAATAGCGGTGGTCGTCATTGTGCGCGGCAACAAGGCGCGGGATGCGCGCGCCGTAGTGTAGAATTGCTGAGTGAACCCCTCCGCTGGAGGCTGGCGGGTTGCCTGATGGCAGCCGCGGCTTCGGTGGAATCCTTCCTTGTCGGGACGTGGCTCAGCCTGGTAGAGCACTCGCTTGGGGTGCGAGGGGTCGGCAGTTCAAATCTGCCCGTCCCGACCATTTTTCCTCCGCAGATTCAATCTTGATTTCAGATCCCTCGCAAAATGCGCTCGGGATTTCGCCAGCGGGCTCCCGCTTCGCTCACGCCCGCTAAACGGCTCAAGTTCAAATCTGCACGTCCCGACCAATTCTTACAGCTATCAGCTTTCAGCCGTCGGCTCTCAGTTAAGACGCGGCGATTCACTCCTCCCTCTCCATCTCCTCCGCGATCGCCAGCATTTTCGTGACGGTGTTCCAGTTGCGGGCGGTACCGGTGGTTTGCGTCAATTTCTCGACCTTCGACCACGGGAGCTTCGACTGGCCGGCGCCGTTGGGAAAGTAGATGAAGAGTTCGCGGCCTTTGAGATGCAACTCTTCGGGATGGTGCTTGAGGTTGGCGAGCATGGTGCGGGCTTCCGGGCTGGGTTCGGCGGCGAGGAACGTGACCAGGACTTTGCCCGGCTCGAGGTTGCGGCTGGCGGAAAACGGGCTGGCGGCGATGGCTTTTCGCAGTTCGTCCGGGGTGCGGAGGATGACTTCGGGGCGGAAACCGAATTCGCTTTCGATCGCGTTCTGAATTTTATTTGCCAGGGCCGACAAATTCTTTTCGTTGCTCTGGAGTCTGGTTCGAAAAATAACGTTGCCGCTCTGAATGAAGGTGCGCGGGGAGTCGAGTTTGAGGGATTCGTAAAGGGCGCGCAGGGCGTCCATTCTGATTTTGTTGTGGCCGGTTACGTTAACGCCGCGCAGCATGGAGATGAGGACGGGCATGACAGGGCCAGTATAGCCGTGACACAGGGGACGGCCTACCGAGTATATGGAACCAAGAGAATCACTTTGACTCCGGCCGTGAGCGCCCGGAGAATCAGTAAAACTTTGCCAGAGATCTGGCCACGCGGTTCGAGTCAGGGTGTAGGGCTCGCGGCTTAGGACCCTCGGGGTCCGGGGAGAAGTGCTATGCCGGGACAAGTGGTTTTGTATTTCGAGGATCAGGCAGACGCATTGCGATTCGCGCTGGCCGCGGGTTCCGTGATGGCCGGGGAAGGTGCGAAGTTCTCGAGCGATCTGCTGGAAGAAACGGCGCGGGTCACACGCATCCGGCTGGACGCTGTGAATGGGGAGAGTTCGAAGAAGGCCAGTCCGGGACGCGCGGCGTGAAGTTGGTTGGTTGATTTCGTGTAGTTTTGCGGCACGAGCGCCGGGCTGCGCCCGGCGGACAACCGAGGGCGGCTGTCCCCACATAAATCTCAATCAGAGCTGGCTCTGAACGCGGCGTTACGCCGTTCCGGCGTTGGTGAAGGCCTCGAGCGCGTCGGAGAGCGTGGGGAACATCAGGAAGATCTGCTCGACTTTGGTGATTTCGAAAACTTTGCGCACGCGCTTGTTTACGCCGGTGAGCGCCATGCGGCGTCCGGCCTTAGTGCAGGTGGTACAGGCGCTGACCAGCGATCCCAGGCCGGAGGAATCGAGATAGGGGACGTTGGTTAGATCGAGAATCATGGTAGGCGCGTCTTCACGGCGCACGGCGTTCATGAACGGAGACACGTTCTCCATGGTCAGAGGGCCGCGGAAGCTGAGCACTCCCCGGTCCAGACGCTCGATCTCCAATGGTTCCGATGCCATCGCGCAGCGATTCTAGGCTACATGGCAGCCGGGTTCAAGTGACGATCTCTGGCGGCGCCTCAGGCTGCCGGGCGCAACACCGGCAAGAAGCAGTCGAGCTTCGGGCTTCGTTCGGCCGGGCAGCCGGGGCGGCCGTCCCTACATTGGCGGGGCGCATACTTCGGCGCGACTTGACTACGGAGTGTTAGGAGGAGAAGTGAAGCGCGCTAAGTTCGGCATTGTCGTCGCGGTCTGCATTTGTCTGCTCGCGCTGCACAAACCTGTATTCGGCCAGCAGCCGGCGGGCCCAGATACTCCCGCCGCTCAAATTGCCGACGAGTTGGGAACTTTGGCCAGCGACGCCATGCAGGGACGCGGCAGCGGCACACCCGATGAACTGCGGGCTGCGACCTATCTGGCCGGCGAACTCCGCCAGATCGGAATTTCTCCGCTGGGAGATGACGGCGGTGCTCGCGGCGACTTTATTCAAGACGTCTCCACCACGGTCAACTTTCGCGGAGGCCCCAGGGACTGGCACACGCGCAACGTGATCGGCGTTCTGCCGGGCAGCGACGCCCGGCTGAAGGATCAAGTGTTGCTGCTGACCGCTCACATGGATCACCTCGGAGTGGGCAGGCCGGTGAATGGCGACAGCATTTATAACGGCGCCGACGATGACGCCTCGGGTTGCGTGGCGGTGCTGCAACTGGCGCGGGCTTTGGCGGCGGGGCCGCGTCCGAAACGTACGGTGCTTTTCATCTTTTTCGGCAGCGAGGAAACCGGAGGCCAGGGCAACCAGTATTTTCTGCGCCACCCGCCGCTGCCTTTGGACCACATTGTTGCCAATCTCGAGTTTGAGATGATTGGCCGGGCCGATCCCGCGGTCAAGTCCGATGAACTTTGGCTGACGGGCTACGAGCGCAGCAATCTCGGCCCAGAGCTGGCGCGGCGTGGTGCGAAGTTGGTGGCCGATCCGCATCCCGAGCAGCAGTTCTTTCAGCGCTCGGATAATTTTGCCCTGGCCAAACGCGGCATCGTCGCCCAGACGGTCTCAAGCTACGGCTTGCACGGCGACTATCATCGGCCGAGCGACGATCTCTCCCACATCGATTTCAAGCATATGGAGCGGGCAATTGCATCCATGGTCGAACCGGTGGAATGGCTGGCGAATTCGGATTTCAAGCCGGAGTGGCGGCCCGGGAAAAGACCGTAGTCGAATCGGGTGCGATTCTATCCCGTGCGGCGGGTCGAAAGCATGCTCAGGATCTCGCGCAGGCCCTGGCGGATGCGCTGAATCTCGGGTGTGGACTGCGATGGGAAGGGAATCGCGGCCTGCGACTTGTCGGTCTTGCCTTCGGCGCGCAGTTGCTGGCGCGCGCCGGAGATCGTGAATCCCTGGTCGTAGAGCAGCCGCTTGATGCGCAGCACGTTTTCCACGTCGCGCCTGCGGTACATGCGCTGCCCGGTGCTGCTCTTGACCGGCTTCAGTTGCGGAAACTCAGACTCCCAGAAGCGCAGCACGTAGGCGGGCAGGTGGCACAGCGTGGCTACTTCGCCGATGCGGAAATAAAGCTTGTCGGGGATGAGCACGTCATCCTCTTTGTGCTCTTTGTGCTTCGCCGTGCTTTTTTTGCGCGGTGCCATTTGTTCGGGTCGCGCGGCAGGGCCGCGTGGTCTGCCTATTGTGACACAGGTGGCGAGATTGGCAGCGGGATTTTCGAGGAAAGCACTCGGCACTCAGCAATCAGCATTCCGCCCCTGCGGGCTTCGCTTGGCCCGAGCCAGATCCGTGCCGGAGTGGCTGAATGCCGATTGCTGACCGCTGAGTGCCCAAAGGAAAAGCCCCCTAAGAGGTGCTTCTCTTAAGAGGCCAGTGAGAAATCGTGGTGTAAGCGAGGTACTACCTCGCCGACGGTTAGTGTTTCTTCTTTTTTGCCTTCTTTTTCGTTGCCATGAAGGTTCCTCCGTTGAACGATTTTCCCTTGCAAAGGTTGTAACTACGGGCCCTTGTACTTGAAAGACCAACCCCACTTGTAGTGTGGGAAGGTCCTATATCACAAGATATTGCGGCAGTATGAATAAAGTGTCAACACAATTTTGCGGTTTTGCGCGGAATTCTTAAGAACCGTCGTTCGTGGCCAGTCGTTGGTCGTTGGCAAAACCCACCATAACGATGCTCGTGTCGCTGGAGTTTGCGAACCACGAACGACCATCCACCAACGACTGGTATACACTGCGCCTCATGTCGAGGAGTGCGCGGCGCGATCCTGTCGAGCTGGAGATTTTCAAGAACTTGTATCACTCCATTGCCGAGGAGATGGGCGCGGCGCTGCGGCGAACTGCCTTTTCTCCGAACATCAAGGAGCGACGCGATTATTCGTGCGCGGTATTCGACGGCGCGGGAGAGGTGATCGCCATGGGCGACCACATGCCGGTGCATCTGGGTTCGATGCCGATGTCGGTGCGGGCCGCGATTGATGAGGCTGAAATGGAATCGGGAGATGTGGTCATGCTGAACGATCCGTTTCGCGGAGGGACGCACTTGCCCGACATTACTCTGGTCGCGCCGGTATTTGTGAGGCAGAGCTCGAACGGGGACGACACGGAATACCGTGAGCAACGAGTTCGTCTCCCTAACTTGCGCGGGCGGCAGCGCCCGCGCCACACGAGTCCTGATTTTTATGTCGCTTCGCGGGCGCATCATGCGGACGTGGGCGGAGCTTATGCCGGCTCGATGGGGCTGTGCCGTGAAATCTACCAGGAGGGCGTACGCATTCCTCCGGTGAAACTGATGCGGCGCGGCGCGATGAACGCCGATGTGCTCGCGCTGCTGCTTAACAACGTGCGCACTCCGGAGGAACGCGAAGGCGACCTGGGGGCGCAGATCGCGGCCTGCCATACCGGCGCGGAGCGGCTGCGGGAAGTTTGCGCGCGCTATGGCGTGGAGCGGGCGCGGCGCGCGGCGGCCGATCTGCTGGATTATTCCGAGGATTTGATGCGCGATTTCTTGCAGCGCGTGCCGGCGGGAGAATATCGCGCAGAGGATTTTCTCGATGGGGATGGAATCACTGACCGGCCCATCAAGATCGCAGTGACGTTGAACGTGTGGGGCCGGGGCTCAGACCCGGTCGCGCGTCCGGTCTCGGGTCAAAGACGCGCCGCGCCCCCGATGGTCACCGTCGATTTCACGGGAAGCGATCCGCAGGTCGAAGGCAGCGTGAATGCGGTTGCCGCGATCACCTTCTCGGCTTGCTTCTATGTATTTCGCTGCCTGCTGGCGGAAGACGTTCCGGCCGCGGCGGGGCTGATGCGCCCGATCAAGGTGATCGCCCCGGAGGGAACCATCGTGAACGCGCGCCCGCCTGCAGCCGTTGCCGGAGGGAACGTTGAGACTTCGCAGCGCATTGTGGATGTGCTGCTGCGGGCGCTGGCGCAGGCGATTCCGGACCGCATTCCCGCGGCGGCTTCGGGAACGATGAACAATCTGACCATCGGCGGCATTGATTTTCGCAGCGGCGAGCCCTTCGCATATTACGAGACGATCGCAGGCGGCATGGGCGCTCGGCCCGGCAAGCCCGGCGTTTCCGGAGTGCACACGCACATGACGAATTCGTTGAATACTCCCGCCGAGGCGCTGGAGTATGCGTATCCGCTGCGGGTGAGAAAGTATTCGCTGCGGGCAGGCAGCGGCGGGCCAGGAAAGTTTCGTGGCGGCGACGGGATTGTGCGCGAGATTGAAGTGCTCGCCGACTGCGAAGTGACTCTGCTGGCCGACCGCCGCTCGCGTGGACCCTGGAGGCTGGCTGGTGGCACCGACGGCGCACCGGGAAAAACTTTCATCACGCGGCGCGACGGTTCGGTCGAAGCGATGCCGGCTAAGTTCAGCGCTCGCCTGCGCAGCGGCGAGCGGATTACGATTGAAACTCCGGGCGGCGGCGGCTGGGGGCGCAGCTAGTGGCTGTCTTCAGATCAGTTGCTGCATTGCTGTACGAGCCTTGACACGAAAGGATAAACATTATGCATATCGTGAAATCGGTTGGAGTCTTGTCGGTGGCAAAGGTCATGGGATTGACCTACGCCTGTATGGGCCTGATTTTCCTGCCGTTCTTCCTGCTGATAGGAGCGCTGGGATCGTTCGCGGGTAAATCGGACTTCCCAGTCGCAGGAATATTCAGCATTTTTTTTGCCATCCTCATGCCGATCTTCTACGGCGCTATAGGATTTATCGCCGGGGCGATTGGAGCGCTGCTGTATAACCTGATCGCGAAATGGGTGGGAGGCTTCGAATTGGAGCTGGAATTCAGGCCGACTACGCTGGTCGCACCCTATCCCATCGTTCCTCCGGCCACTCCGGCCGTCTAGAGTTTAGAGGAGGCGGATAACATGGCAGTCGATCTTGCGACCCACTATCTTGACGAAGCACGCCGGCAGTTTCGCGGCTACAAGCGCATGAGCGAAGGTGCGATGGCGCAGCTGCGCGAAGAAGATTTTTTCGTCACGCTCGATGCGGAGTCGAACTCCGTCGCCATTCTGGTCAAGCATCTGGCGGGAAATATGCGGTCGCGCTTCACCGACTTTCTCGCCAGCGACGGCGAAAAGCCGGATCGCTTTCGCGATCGCGAGTTTGAGGTGACCAGCGCGACCACACGGGCGGAAATTATGAAGTCGTGGGAAGACGGCTGGGCATGCGTTTTCGGCACGATCGAAGCGCTCAAGCCTGAAGACGTGATGCGCACCGTGACCATCCGCAACGAGCCGCACACCGTGCTGCAAGGCATCAACCGGCAGATTGCGCACTACGCCCAGCACATCGGGCAGATTGTTTTTCTGGCGAAGCATCTGCGGTCGAGCGAATGGAAGACGCTGACCATTCCGCGCGGGAAGTCGGAGGAGTTCAAAACGGCGCCGCCGAAACCGTCCAAGCCTTGAAGCTACGAGACGGCAGCGGCCGGACTGCGCCCGGTGGACAGTTCCTTCGACTTCGCTCAGGGCAGGCTTGCCGGCTGTCCACATTAAACTCCTGCCTTTCGGCCTTTCGCAATTCTGCGCTGCGCGCGGTGCTAGAATCTTACGTTTTGCGTTCTGTGGTGTTTCTGTATTCATAACGAGTTTATTGGGTGGCAATCATGGCTGGGGTAACGGGAACAATGCTGGCGGTAGTTAAGCCGGAAGCGGCGGCGGGCGCGGAGATTCGCGATGTCAAGATTCCGGCCTTCGGCCCCCGCGACGTGCTGGTCAAGGTGAAAGTCGCGTCCATTTGCGGCACTGATCTTCATATCTACAATTGGGACCGCTGGGCGCAGAACCGAATTCATCCGCCGCTGATTCCGGGGCATGAGTTCTGCGGAGAAGTGGCGGCGTTTGGCGCTGAAGTCACCAGCGTGAAGGAAGGCGACTTCGTTTCCGCCGAGATGCATGTGGCCTGCGGCAAGTGCCTGCAGTGCCGCACCGGTGAAGCGCACATTTGCCAGAACGTAAAAATTATCGGCGTGGACACCGACGGCGCGTTCGCCGAGTACGTGGTGATTCCGGAATCGAACATCTGGAAGCTCGATCCCGCGATTCCGCAAGAGTATGCGTCGATTCTCGATCCGCTGGGGAACGCTGTCCACACGGTGCTGGCCGGGGAGATCGCAGCCAAGAGCGTGGCTATCACGGGCTGCGGGCCGATTGGGTTGTTCGCGATCGCCGTGGCCAAGGCCGTGGGCGCGACTTCAGTATTCGCGATTGAAGTGAACGAGCACCGCGCGAAGATTGCACGGGAGATGAACGCCGACTACGTGCTCAATCCGGCGAAGGAAGATGCGCACGCGATTGTGATGGAGAAGACCGGCGGGCTGGGTGTGGATGTGGTGCTGGAGATGGCGGGACATCCGGACTCGATTCGCACTGCGTTTGATATTGTGCGGCGGGGCGGCAGGATTTCTTTGCTGGGGCTAACTTCGAAGCCGATCTCGCTGAACTTTTCCGAGGACATAATTTTCAAGGGCATTACGGTGCAGGGCATCAACGGCCGCCGCATGTACCAGACCTGGTATCAGATGACGGCGCTGCTCAAGAGCGGGAAGCTCAATCTGCATCCAGTGATTACCGATCGCATCCCGATGAAGGATTTTTCCAAGGCGATGGAGCGGCTGAAAACCGGCGAAGCCAGCAAAATTCTGGTGTATCCCAACGGCGTGCGCTGAGTAGCGCTGTTGGCAAACTTCTTCGCCGCGGATTCACGCGGATGAACGCGGATTATCTTATTGTCATTCTGAGCGAAGCGAAGAATCTATGCACTTCGCTGGAGCTATCAGACTGCCAGCGAGTTGCATATATCCTTCGCGCCAAGAACGCGCTCAGGATGACAAAGCCAGGTATCAGACTGATCCGCTATTCTGAATCCGCGTTCATCCGCGTGTATCCGCGGCGAAAGAGACTTGAGGTTTCCCATGACGGCAACCCGCACCAACCCGCTCTCCTACCTCACCGAACAGCTTAACGAACTCAAGGCCAAGGGGACGCACTTCAAGCTGCGTGTGCTCGATGACGAACAGGCGGCTGTCTGCACGTTTGATGGGAAGAAGGTCATCAACCTCGCGTCGAACAATTATCTGGGTCTGACGACGCATCGCAAGCTGCGCGAGGCCGCGCTCGAAGCCACGCGCAAATACGGCGTGGGATCGGGCGCGGTGCGCACTATTGCGGGCACGATGAAGATCCATATGGAACTCGAGGAAAAAATCGCGCTCTTCAAGAACGTGGAAGCGTGCGTAGTGTTTCAGTCGGGGTTCGCCGCGAATGCGGGGACGGTTTCGGCGGTACTGGGCAAGGACGATTTCATTATTTCGGATGCGCTGAACCATGCGTCGATCATCGACGGGGCGCGGCTCTCGAAGGCGAAGATTCTCGTCTTCCGCCACAAAGACATCGCGCACGCGGAGGAGCAGTTAACCAGCATTAAGAACGAGCCGGGCAAAAAGCTGCTGATCACTGACGGCGTCTTCTCCATGGACGGCGACATTGGCCCGCTGCCCGCGCTCTGCGACCTGGCCGAACAATACGGCGCCATTATGATGGTCGACGACGCGCATGCTTCCGGCGTGCTGGGACGCAACGGGCGCGGCACGGTCGATCATTTCAACGTGCACGGGCGCGTAGATATCCAAGTTGGAACTCTGTCGAAGGCCATCGGAGCACTCGGCGGATATGTGTGCGGCACGCGTGATCTGATTGACTTTCTTTATCAGCGGGCGCGGCCGTTTTTGTTTTCGACCTCGCATCCGCCGTCGGTGGCGGCCACGTGCATCGCCGCTTTCGATGTTCTGGAAAGTGAGCCCGATCGCATGGAAAAACTCTGGGAGAACACGCGCTTCTGGAAGAAAGAACTGGGGCTGTTGGGGTTCGACATTGGCGGGCGGTCGACTCCGGCCAGCGAAACTCCGATCACACCGATCATCATCGGCGACGGCAAACTCACCATGGACTTCTCCCGCGAGTTGTTCAAAGAAGGCGTGCTGGGCACGGGCATCGCGTTCCCCACAGTGCCCGAGGGCAAGGCGCGCATTCGAACTATCGTGACGGCGACGCATACTCAGGATGAGTTGGAGCGAGCGCTGGGGGTGCTCAAGACCGTCGGGAAGCGCATGGGGATCTTGAGCAACTGACGAAATTCGCAGCCGCGCTTTTGCTCGGCCAGGACAGCCGGGGGGGCTGTCCCCATATGACCACATGAGCTTTCAGCCTGCTCGGTGGACAACCTTCCCGCCCACAATCGTCGCCACAACCTTCCCCGTGAACTGCCAGCCGTCGAACGGACTGTTGTGCGAGAGCGAGCGCGACTTCGCTGCTTCGAAGGTCCAGCGCTTCTTCGGGTCGAAAATGGTCACGTCGGCGTGGCTGCCGCGGGCCAATAATCCGCGGCCGGGCAGGTCGAAGACTCGGGCTGGGCCTGACGTGAAAAGTTCAACGATGCGCGTCAGCGGAATTTTGTGCTCGCGGTGCAGTTTCGTAATCGCGAGCGCCAGCGCGGTTTCGAGGCCGGTGATACCGAAGGAAGCACGCTCGAATTCCACTTGCTTTTCGTGCGCGGCATGCGGGGCGTGGTCGGTGGCGATGGCGTCCACGGTGCCGTCGGAGAGCGCGACGATGATGGCTTCGAGATCGGTCGCGGTGCGCAGCGGCGGGTTCATCTTGAAGTTGGTGTCGTACTCGCCAACGTTTTCGTCGATCAAAGTAAAGTGATGTGGGGTGACTTCACAGGTCACGCGTGCCTTGGCGCGCTTGCCGCGGCGCACCGCCTTGAGCGCGTCGGTGGTGGAAAGATGCGCCACGTGGAGGCGCGACTCGCGAATCTGCTGCGCCAGCGTGACGTCGCGATCCACAATGGCGGCTTCGGCGGCGGCGGGCATGCCGCGCAGGCCCAAGCGGAAGCTGGTCGGCCCGGCGTTCATGGAACAGTGTTCGGTGAGGCGCGTGTCTTCGGCGTGCTGCACGACTGGAAGATTTAATTCCGCGCCGAGGCGCAACGCCATACGCATGATTTCGTCGTCGAGGATGGGCTTGCCGTCGTCGGTAACGGCGACTGCTCCGGCGCGTTGCAGCGCGCTGAAATCGGTGAGGGTCGCTCCCTTGCTGGCGCGCGTGGCGGCAGCGATGGGAAAAACGTTGACCACGGCCGCGCGTTCGGGACTGCGCAGCCACGCCACCCACTCCGGAGTGTCAACCACGGGCGCGGTGTTGGGCATGGTGCAGACCGAGGTGAAACCTCCGGCGGCGGCGGCGGCGGTTCCGCTGGCGATGGTCTCCTTGTAGTTCTGACCGGGCTCGCGCAGATGAACATGCAGGTCGATAAAGCCAGGCGCAACGATGAGCCCGCGCGCGTCGAACTTTTCGTCAGCGCCGCCGCGGATTTTATTCGGCAGTGCAGCTTCGGCGACGCGGCCATCGCGCAAAAGAATATCCATGGGCGCGTTGATCTTCGCCGCCGGGTCGATCAGGTGGCCGCCCTTGATCAGAAGGCTGGCACTTTCTCGCTTTTGGCTTTTCGCAGTCAGCATTCGGCACTCAGCATTCGGCCCGTGTCGGTTCTTTTCCGACCTGCACTATCCGTGTTGATCCGTGCAAATCCGTGGCTCATTTCGCCTTCGCCAGCGCCCGCGCCAGAATCGCCATGCGCGTAGGGACGCTGTTGCGGACTTCGTCGACGATGACAGCTTGCGGGCCGTCGGCAACTTCCGCAGTCAGTTCGAGTCCGCGGATGATGGGCCCGGGGTGCATGACGATGGCGTCGCGTTTGGCCAGTTTCAGGCGCGCGGGGGTCATCTGATAGCGCGCGACGTAGTCCTGCAACCGGATTTTCTGCCCTGCCAGCCGCTCCTTCTGCACCCGCAGCAGCATGATCACGTCGGTGCCGCGTAGCGCGTCTTCGACATAGCGCGTTACCCGCAGGCCGGGCGCCAGGGTGGTGGCAACGTCGGGCACAAATTCGGGCGGCCCGCACAGCGTGATCTTTACTCCGAATTTGGTGAGCAGATGGCAGGCGCTGCGGGCCACGCGGCTGTGAAAAATATCGCCGATGATAGTCGCATGCAGGCTCTTGAACGACTTCTTGTGCTTCAGGATGGTGAATGCGTCGAGCAGCGCCTGCGAAGGATGTTCGTGCATGCCGTCACCAGCGTTGATGACGGGAATGTCGAGATGCTGCGCCATCAGCAGCGGCGCGCCCGCCGAAGGATGGCGCATCACGATGCAGTCGGCGCCGACCGCGCGCAACGTGTATCCGGTATCGAGCAGGGACTCGCCCTTTTCGATGCTCGACCCTGAGGACTGCACCAGCGTAGTCATCGCGCCCAGCGATTTCGCGGCGATTTCGAAGGAGGAACGCGTGCGCGTCGACGCTTCGTAAAACAGGAGCACAATCCGCTTTCCGCGCAGCAGCGGCCGGGGCTTGAGCGGATTCATGCGGCGCGCCAGCTTGAGCAGGCCGAGGATGTCCTTCGTGTCGAGGTGTTCGATCCCGAGCAGCGAACCGCGTGCGGGCTTATTCATTGGAAAAAGTACAAACGGTGCATCATACGCGGCAAGCGCGGCCGCTGCAAGCGCGATGATAACGATCCTTGCGAAGGACGCAGCCCGCGATTCAGGGAACTAGGGTTTGTCGCGGCGGCCCAGAATGGCCGCGGCTAATGCGCCGCCCAGACTGGCGAGGACGAGAGAAGCCGCAAAGGCGAAAATCAAGCCGACGATCATAATGAACTCGATCCCGCCGGGGGTTTTGAAGCGTTCGAGCATCGCCAGCATCTGCGGGTCACTGGTTTGCGAAGCAGTCTCCTGGATTTTTTCCAGGAGCGCGTTGCGGAATTCCGCCCCTTTATGCAGAAACACTAAGACCAGTGCCTCGATGATGGAAGACATCGCGAACCAGAGCAGTCCCCCGACAGCGCCAATCCTGGCGCCACTCGCGGCTTTGACCGCGAATCCCTGCCGGCGCTGGCGATAAAACACAACCGCGAGGAACCCGACGCTCGCCATGGCCACGAATGGGTTCAGGCCCAAACACATCAGCACCGACGCGACCACTGCCGCCAGCGCACAGGGCTTGAGCGCCTGCGACCACCGCATGGGGACCACCAGCACGGGCACCGTCTGCGACGCCGGAAGCGAGTCCGAATCCTGCGAGTCGCCTGCGAACGTCAGCGGCTGCGGAGCCGGCTCGGCCAGCACCACGCGAATCTGCGGGGCCGAGCAGTGCGGGCAGAAGGGAACGCCTTCGTCCACGGTCTGTCCGCACTTGTAGCAGGGCTGTTCCATGGGAGATCAAGCGGAGCTTACGTTTGAAAGTATCGCAGAAAGTATTCGCGGGCGCAGCGCTGAGATGTTCGCTGCTGCGGATTTCCTGCGGAGGCAAGATATAAGCGCGAAGGCCACGAAGGACCTGAAAGCGGGACCCTTCGTGCCTTTGGTGGTCAAGGGTTACGGCTGCCTAGATGTCGCCGCGCTTGCCCTGTGTACGCACATAGACGAGCGCGAAGGTCGAGCCCTTGCTCGCGTCGCGGGGCTCGATGGCCACGACGTGCTGATTGTCCTCCGTGCCGGCTTTGAGTTCGGTGACCGGGCCGGAGTTCTCATCGCATTTCAGCGCTTTGTCTTTATTCTTGCCGGCATCGTTCTTGACGGCATCGGAGTCGTTGTCGTTTTCGTTTTCGTTGTCGTTCACATCAACGTTACCGCCATGCTTGTGCGAATGGCATTCCAGAACCTTGCCGTACTTCTTCAGCTTGTCGCGATAGAAGTCGACGATCTTGGCGGGCGCGTCGTCGGACTCGTAGTTGGCGACGATCAGCTTCATTCCGAAAGCGTCAGTCAGCAGGCTCAGATTTGCCTGGTTCTTGTTGTCGCCATCCGTCTTGAGGCGAGCGCCCGGATAGAGCGGCAGGCCAGCCTTACGGGCGTCGGCGTCGCTGCCAACGTGCAAGTCGCCAATAGAACTCTGGATATCGAGCTTCTTGTCTTGAGAATCCTGGGCGAAAACGGGCCGCGCCAGGGCTGCGGTCAGTGCGAGCGCCAGATGGCAAAACATGATGCCTCGAAACATGGAATCCTCCTTAATCAGTGACGCAGCCGTCTGCGTTGCGAAGAGTTAAATCTCCGCGTCCTTGCCGTGCGTGCGTACATACACCAGCGAAAAACTCGACCCTTTTCCGTCCGGTTCGACGGCGACGATATGCTGGTTTTCCCTGGTACCGACCTTCAGTTCGACATTGTTGCCCGTGCTGCCAACGCAAGCCAGCGCGCGGGTGCTCTTCCTGTCGTCGAGATCCGTATCCACATCCAAATGGCCCGACGTGTGACACTCGAGAACGCTCCCATATCGCTTGAGCTGATCTCTGTAGTAGGCGACGATCTTCGCCGGCGAATCGTCCGACTGATATTCCAACGCAACCACTTTCACCCCATAGCCGAAGCCGGAAACATTCACATTCGCACTCTTGTCGTCGCCGCTGGAATCTTTCTGCTTGAGCCGTGCTCCGGGATAGACTGCCAGCCCCGTGTCCGCCACGTTCGCGTCTTTATTCACATGAATCCCGCCGATGGGCGTGCTGATGTCAACCTGCTTGTCTTCGCCGTTCTGTTCCTTCTTCACATTCACGCTGCAGGCGGGCAGCAGCAGAGCGGCCAGCGTCGCGAACCCTAATCCGATTGTCCCGACTCGTTGCAGATTAGTTTTGTACATGCGGAGACCCTCCACCGGCGACTTGCGCCGGACGCTCGATGCCGGCCCCGCGCTGGGCAACATTCGGAATGCTGACGGGAAGATGGCCGCGAATCGGAATCTCGCCGAACAGCGCTTTGATGGCGGCGACCTCCGACACGGTTGCGTTGGAAAACGTGCACATGTAATTTTCGATCTTCGGAAAATCGCTGGCCAGGTAAGGATTGCCCATGGCAATGACCGCCGTTTTTTCGGCGGCATGATCCAGCACCTGCTGCAGCAGCGCGCCGGTCGCGTCCGCCATGGCAACCGAGTTGCCGACCTTGCCCGCTGTCGGAATCACATACACTGCCGCGACCACGGTTTGTGCCTCATCCACTGCCTTCAACACTTCATCGCTCATGCCGGCGGCGATGCGGGGATCCACATAAATCACGCGCGCGTCCGGGATGCGAGTACGAAACTCGCGTCCAAACGCGCGTCCGGAATCGGTACGCACATCATCCGAGAAAAGGATGGCGAGCGTCTGGTTATGCGTCTCCTCTCTGCTCATATACGGGAGGCCGGCCTTGGCGGTTCCCTTAGATTTCAGGGGCAGCATTTTGCCGTTATCGCGCACCAGGGTGATGGCGGCGTCGGCCACCTGCTGGCCGAAAGCAATGTTTTCCGGCTTGCCGACGGCGCTCGCAATCGCGCTGAGGTCCACTGTGCGCGACATGTTCAGGCCGAGGCGTCCCTTTATTTTCAATATTTTGAGAACCGAGTGATCGAGACGCGCCTTCGAAATTTCGCCCGAGCGAACGGCCTTCAGCATCGCCTCATAGGAAGCGCCCAGGTCGGCCGGAATGAGCAGCAGGTCGTTGCCCGCCTTGAACGCCTCGACCGCCGCGCGCCCAATGTCTTTGGCAAAAAGATGCGTCAGGCCTGCCATGTCGAGCGCGTCGGTGACGATAAGGCCGTTGAATCCTATCTGCTTCTCGAGCAGATCGGAAACTACTGCGGGCGAGATCGTCGCCACATGATTGGGATCGGGATCAAGCGCCGGCACCGTGACGTGCGCCACCATCACCGAATCCACTCCCGCGGCGATCGCCTGCCGGAACGGTGGAAGCTCGATCGAGTCGAGATGGGCCCGGTCGCCGTTTACGCTGGCCACTCCGAGGTGCGAGTCGGTCGCGGTGTCGCCGTGCCCGGGGAAGTGTTTAACCGTGGTTAACATCCCCGCCTCATGCGCGCCTTTAATGTAGGCCGTCACCAGGTCTCCGACTTGTTTGGGATCTTCGCCGAACGAGCGCGTGTTGATGATGGGGTTCGCAGGATTCGAGTTCACATCGGCGTCAGGAAAGAAATTCCAGTGCACGCCCACGGCACGGGCTTCCTGGGCCGTAATGCGGCCGAAGGTCTGAGCATCTTCGAGACTGCCGTCGGCGCCGAAGGCCATGGCGTGCGGAAAATTCGTCGTGCCCATCAGTCGAGTGGAAACACCACGCTCGAAGTCGGCCGCGAACACCAACGGCAGCTTCGATTCCCGCTGCAGCCGGTTGAGCAACTCGGCGGTTTCGTAGGGCTCGGTGCGCAGCAGGAACGGCCCATCCACGTGCACCGACACCGCGAACCCGCCGACATGATATCTCTGCATATCGTCGAGCCATTGCAGGTACTCGGGACTTTCCAGGTTGAGAAAGCTGGCGCGGCACCAGATCATGAACACCTGGCCGACTTTTTCTTCCACGCTCAGCGAGCGCAGCGTCTTCTCGGCCCACCGGTCGCCGCGCGGGGTGTTGGCCGCAGCGGGAGAATGCCTGGTCTTAGCAAATGTGGGCAGAGCAAGCGTCAGCGCGAGCGCCGGGACAAGGACGAGAGCAGGAAGAATTCGCGGCATAGGGGGAAGATAGCAGAAGATCGGGCTTTGATCAGCGTTCATCCGCGTGAATCCGCGGCGAAGAAGTTTCGATTTGAGCAACGGCATCGGCCTGAACGCCCGCCTCATCCCCAAATCCCTGCAGCCAGTTCACCTCGGGCTCGCGACGGAACCACGTCATCTGGCGTTTGGCATAATTGCGGTGCGCCTGCTGCGCCGCTTGCATCGCCTGTTCGCGGGTGAGCTCTCCGCCCAGGAACTGAGCTGCCTGCTTGTACCCGAGAGAAGCCAGCGGGCGCGCCGTCGCACGATATTTCTCCAGCAATTTCTTCGTCTCTTCGATCAGCCCGTTCTCGAACATCTGTTGCGCGCGCTGGTTGATGCGCTCGTAGAGCGCCGCGCGGTCCGGGTCGAGGCCAAGCCGCAGAATGCGAAACCCCCGCAGCGGGTCTCGTCCCTGCCGCCAGAGGGCAGACATTTTCTGGCGCGGGTCGCTCGCCGTTGAGTCGTTCTTCGCCGCTCCGTTCTTCGCCGATTCGTTCTTCAGCCACTCGCTCGTCCGCGAGAGCAGGCAGACCTCAATGGCGCGGATCAGCTTGGGAATATCGTTGGCGTGAATCTTGCCGGCAGCGGCGCGATCGAGGCGCCGCAGAATTCGATGCAGATGATCGGAACCGCCGCGTGCCGCGTTTTCGCGCAGGCGCTCGCGCAATTCCTCCGAGCGCTGCGGTCCGGGAAAAAGTCCTTCGAGCAGCGCACGCAAGTAGAGTCCGGTGCCTCCGACCACGATCGGCAAGTGCTGGCGCGCACTGATCTCCGTGAGCGCCTGCCGCGCCTGGCGCGCATATTCGCCGGCTGTGACGTACCGGGTCGGTTCGACGAAATCGAAAAGATGGTGCGGAGCGCGACCGCGCTCTTCCGCCGTCGGCTTGGCCGTGCCGATATCGAACTCGCGGTACATCGCGACCGAATCGCAATTGACAATCTCGCCGTCAAACTTCTGCGCCAGCGCCAGAGACAGCGCCGTTTTTCCGCTCGCCGTCGGGCCGAGAATCACCACCAGCAAAGGCTGGGGCATAGCAATCTCGCGGACGTCTCGGGCGTCGGTTTGGTCTGGGCTTAAGCTCAAGCTCAGCGCAGGCTCCAGTGAATGTCATGCCAGTAGCGCACCACGGTAAGCACCAGCAACAGAAGCGCGATCAGCAGCAAGCCCGTGGTCTCCGACGCGTAAACCGCGTGGCGGCGCTGCGTGTGGTCGTCCTCAGGCGTGGGATCGGGCACGTGGATATTGTAGCGCTGCCGGGAACGGAGTCCGCGGCGGCAACTTCTTCCCCCCCGATCAACGCGGATGAACCTCGATTAAAGAAGAGTCTCACAAAAAGAATCCGCGAAATCCGCGTGCATCCGTGGAAATGAAGCACATGCAGCGACCTGCTAAACTACGGCGTCGTGCCACAAAATTCACCGCAGAACGTGCCGCAAATCGGCCCGCAAAATCGCAGCCGAGTCGCGCGCTTTGGCTTGTTTGAACTCGACCTCACCGCGGCGGAACTGCGCAAGAGCGGCGTCAAGCTGCGCCTGCAGGGGCAGCCATTTCAGGTGCTGGCTTTGCTGCTGGAGCGCGCCGGCGAAATCGTCACGCGCGAGGAACTGCAGCAGAAGCTCTGGCCCTCCGACACTTTCGTGGATTTCGATCACAGCCTGAACACCGCCATCAACAAGGTGCGCGAGGCCCTGGGCGATTCCGCTTCCAGCCCGCGCTACGTCGAAACCCTGACCCGCCGCGGCTACCGCTTCATCGCCCCGGTTCAAACTCCCGACCCGGCCGGCGCTGCAAGAGAAACCAAGCCCGGCGCGAATGCAGAGAGCTCTCCTCCAACTTCGCCGGAACAGTCCGCGCTGCATCCCGAACTCGAAGTCCCCATCCCGCGCCGCGCCATCACCCGCGCCCTCTTCGCGCTGATTCAGGTCATGTACCTGTGCTTCTATCTGTCGGCATTATTTCTCCTGCGCTACGTGCAGGAAATCGGCGAAGCGCTTCGCCCCCTCTGGGGAGCAACGGGCGCGACCGTGCTCGCCAGCGTCGTGATGATCACCGCCGGCGTCGGCATCCCCTTGCGTTTGTACTTACTCTCGGCTGTGAGCTTTGACCACCAGCGGCTGGGCGAAAAGTTTCGCCAGATGTTTCCCTTCGTCCTGGCCCTGGACCAGCTATGGGCGGTCGCTCCGTTTCTTCTGATCCCGCAGATCGGCCTGGGCGCGGCTTTCGCGGTCAGCGCGGCCCTGCTGTATCTTCCGTTTTCCGAGCGCACCCTGATTCGCATGGCGTACCTGGCCCCGCGAACGCGCTAGAGTTTACCAGCAGAACCGGCTTTTCCATGGAACCAGCCTCACCCTTCGCCCGTAACCACGTCTAACATGCTGGGTGAAGGTCTGCCCACCGGGGGTCCAATGAGATTTTCTGCCATGCAGCGCCTGCCGTTTGCCATCCTCGCCGTTGCCGTTCTTTCCGTGCTTACTGCGAAACCCGCGCACGCCGACGAATGGTCCAAGACCTACAACCTCACCGGCAAGGCCGCGCTGCGCATCGAGACCTCCGACGCTAACATCAAGGTCACCACCTGGGACCAGAATACGATTGCAGCCAAGGTCATCACCGAGCGCTACAAGATCGGCGAAGGCGGCATCCGCGTCGAAGAGCATCAAAGCGGCGGCGGCAGCCCCCTGACCATCCACACCGGCGACGGATTGATTCATTTGCGCAAGGGGTGGTGTCTGACGTTTGTGTTATAATGTCTGACAGCATGGCTTCGCACCGCATTACCGTTCGCGTCCCAAAGACCCTCGGAGCTCTCCTTCGGGATCGCTCCCGGACCAAGGGACAGACTCCGTCCGATCTTGTCCGCATTGCTCTGGAGTCTTATCTTGGCCGGGGGAGCGTGACGCGCTCCGCGTATGAACTCGCAGAAGAGGCGGGATTGATCGGATGCGCGGGCCGCGCACCGAAGGACCTTAGCACAAACCGCCGGCACTTCGAGGGCTTCGGAAAGAGCAAGTGAGGCGCATCTTGACGGACACCGGTCCGTTGGTTGCCATTCTTTCGCCTCAAGATGAGCATCACTCTACTTGCGTGCGGGAGCTCCGAGACATGCCCGGCCCGCTGCTTTCCTGCTGGCCGGTAATCACGGAAGCAGCCTGGCTCCTAAGAAAGTCGCCGCGAGCAGTTCAGCAATTGTTGCGCAGTATCGACGGCAGCTTTCTCGAATTGTTGCCTCTGTCTGGAGCGGAGGCCGAAACGATCGCGGCTCTTATGAAACGATACGAGGACATCCGCCCTGAACTCGCCGATGTGGCCCTGGTCCACCTTGCCAACCGCGAGAAGATCGAAACAATTTTTACGTTAGACCAGCGTGATTTCTCCATGTACAGATCTGGACGCAGAAACGCTTTCCGGATTGTTCCGGAGATGCAATAGACTGTTACGCTGGATTTGCAGTCCGTCAAGTTAACGGAAGGATTATCCATGTCAGTCAGGTACATCGGCGTTCTAGTGATCATACTCGCTTGTTTTCTCTCCCTGGCCAGCGCGCAGCAGCCCGCCGCCAGTTACACTCCCGCCCTCGACATTTCGGCCATGGACCGAACTCTCGATCCCTGCGTGGATTTTTTCGCCTACTCCTGCGGCGGTTGGATCAAGAAAAATCCCATCCCGCCCGACCAGTCCTCGTGGGACACCTATTCCAAAATGCAGGATGAGAATCTGGCGCAGCTGCGCGGCATTCTGGAAGCCGCATCGTCGCCCGACCCAAACCGCAACGCGGTCGATCAGAAAATCGGCGACTACTACGCCTCCTGCACCGACGAGAAAGCGATCGATGCCCAGGGAGCGGAACCGCTCAAGCCCTCGCTCGACCGAATCGCAAAGCTCGGATCCAAGGCCGAACTTGCCGGCGTCGCCGCGGCCATGATTGACGACAACGTTCTCTTCCGTTTCGATTCCACCCAGGACTTCCGCGATTCCAGTCAGGTCATCGCCGAAACCGATCAGGGCGGCCTCGGCCTGCCCGACCGCGACTACTACACAAAAGACGACTCCAAGTCGGTCGAACTGCGCCAGGGCTACATCGCTCACGTGCAGAAAATGTTCGAACTCTTCGGCGATAACCAGGAAACCGCCGCGGCCGAAGCACAAACCGTGATGCGCATCGAAACCGCTCTGGCCAGGGGTTCCATGACCCGGGTCGAACGCCGCGACCCGAAAGCTCTCGACCACAAGATGACCACCGCGGACCTCGAAAAGATTTCTCCCGACTTCCAATGGCAGGCGTATTTCGCCAAGGTCGGAACGCCCGCGCTGTCATCGTTGAATGTCGCCACACCTGGCTTTTTCAAGGCGATGAACGCGGAACTGCAAAAAGAAAGTCTGGCCGACTGGAAGACCTACCTGCGCTGGCACCTGGTGCACGCCGATGCAGCGCATCTTTCAGCGCCATTTCTGAATGAAAATTTCGCGTTCTATAGCAAGACTCTGCGCGGCCAGCAGGAACTCAAGCCGCGCTGGAAGCGCTGCACCAA
>Ga0302326_10008997_pt1 | contig 21947 bp, 22 predicted proteins | sample Palsa_T0_3_FD_202264 | JGI IMG/M metagenome (GOLD analysis project Ga0302326, IMG submission 202264) | Peat permafrost microbial communities from Stordalen Mire near Abisko, Sweden - Palsa_T0_3 | ecosystem: Environmental > Terrestrial > Soil > Palsa > Peat permafrost | place: Sweden: Abisko... | reverse complement strand
CGCATCAGCACCGCAGCCATCGGCGTTTTTCCCCAGCTCGAAATGTAGTGGAGACCTTTGGGATGCCTCTATTGAAAACAAAGGCACTCCCGGTCTCAGATGTCCCCAACTGCGAAAGTTGGGTTAAAGGAGTTGGACGTCGATCCGCATGTGCGCGCTGAGCAAATGGGACACACCGTTGACGTGAACGAGAATGTTTATACGATCACGTCACTCAAGCGCCGGAAGGACGCGGTGAACGCGCTGGAGAAGGCAATCGGCGCTTATTGGACTCTACTTTTTCGTCCATCTTCGTAAGTGATTGAAAAGATGGAGCGGGAGACGGGGTTCGAACCCGCGACGTCCAGCTTGGGAAAATGACCGTAGATTGAAAATAAAGGAAAACGGCGTCTACGGCGGTTCATCCAGGTGCATTGAAATCAGCAACTTCCGTAATTCCTCAGGCGAACCGCTTCTTAAGTGAGTGAAAGTGGAGTGACAAAGTTTTCAGCCCCTGCCCTATTCTGATGCTAAAGCCGCACAACATCTCGACGTCGTGATGCCGCGATGGCAAAACATCGCGATGGCACGATAGCACGCCACCGAGCAATCGCGCCATTAGAACAAAGAAGCATCACAACCGCGCGCCACTACACAATTGCGATAGCGCAACAGCGTGATGGCGAAGTAGCGAGAGACTGAAGCATCGCGCAGTCAAGCAATCGCGATAGCGGAACGTCGTAGCAGCATAAACCCATAGTGCCGAAGCGGTGTGACGGCGCAAAGTCAAACAATCACGACGCTACAATGCCGAGTGGCTTCAGCACCACGATAGCGCGATACCACGGAGTTCCGGTGCCGAAGCATCATGCCGCTCCGGTATCGCAATGTTTCAAAGGCGAAGCATCAGGCAATCGTAACTTCGCAGTGTCTCACTATTGCAACGCTATGCGGCCAAAATGCCGCAAAGCCGTGCATCCAGGGTGTCGCGCCATTGCAATATCGCGGACTCACGCTATTGTGATGCCATAACACTGCGCCATTAACCTGTAGGCCACGAATGAAAAAGAATCCTAATTCCCTCGATCTTGCTGCGAAACTCACCGCTGCCGCGAATAAACCGGCGGGAGCAGGTTCGGTACAGCCGCCGGTATTCGTGTCGCCAACAGTGGCCGCGACCTCGCCGACTAGCGAACTGCCGGAGACGGCTTCTCGCGCGAAGCAGAAAAAGGCACAGGCCAAGGAACCCGACTCGGTGCCGATCACCTTGCGGCCGAGCGGCGAACTGTTGAAAAAATATGTTCTGAAGGCTGCTGAGCGCGCAACGGAAGAGGGCAGGGTGGTATCGGCCCAGCAGATCATGCTGGAAGTCCTGGAGAGAGGCGTGCCATGACAACCAAACTCATCTATTGGGGAGGCAGCAAGGGAGGCGTGGGAAAATCCACCAATGCGCACCTTTCATGCTTGGGGGCCAACCTTTCCGGCCAGGCCGCCGCTTACGTTTTGACCGACCCTGATCGGGAGATACGCGACAAGGGGAGACCTTACGAGGTGCTCGACGGTCGTGAACCCAATGAATTGGCGAATATCCTGAAGGCGAGCCGAAAGACTTCCGGTGGATGGCTGATTATCGACGGAGGCGGCAATCGGCCGGCGTTTGACGCCGCCATCGCGGAAACCGTTGACCTTTGCATCTTTTCGTTCCGGCCGTCCCATGAGGACATGGACACGGTTTCCAAGGACATGGATCGGATCAGCAATGCACTCGCATGGCCTACGGCATGGCCTACCAATATCTTCGCCATTCCGGCCGCGCGAGGGTACATCACCCGGCTATCGAAGAAATATCCCTCACGCGTCATTACCAAGGCAATTCCTTTTGTGAACTCGGCCTCCGATCTGCTCGCCGAATCGCTCGATACGCCGTCTCCACCAGTGCGGAGCTTGGCTCGCAAGGTATTCAGTGTGATGGAAGAAGATTATGGGCGCCGCGTTGTGAATCCGGCTAAGCGAAAAGCTGCAGGGTAGGGGGTCTCTCAAGGATTGGGATTTCTGAGATAGCGATTCTTGCAGAAACCTATGAACGCTGCGTCAGGATTCTTCAATTCCGGTTTGCCCGAATCCACCCAGAACTCCCGCCACTGCGTTTCCAGCCATTGAACGTCGTACCCTGGCGCAACGGTGCGCGCGTCGTGGTAGGTTTCCGGATCGAGCAACGGAAAGCGAATCTGGTCTGATGGAGGTAGTAACTTCACCGCCTTTCGATTGGTGAATTTAACATTATTCCCTTCGAGCGAAATCGCGTAATCGGGCATGTGATTGTAGTCGGCATCCTCCTTGCAGATAATCGTCAATAGCCGCCGGAACTCATAATCATCAGACGCAGAGCCGCATTTTTTCTTCAACAGATCGATAGAAATGACCCATTCGTCTTGTTGGCCGCAGTGCTTACGCGCCAGCTCATAGATGCGTCTCTCCAGCGGCTTGCGCAACCGGAAATAGTCTCGGCTTAGGGTGAGAATCTCACGGGCAGTAACTGCGTTGAAGACCCAATCCGACAAGGTTATCCGCAGCTCGGTCATCCGGCCACTGGATGTTTGCCTGACGATCTTCCAGGATTCTATGAGGCCAAAGCCATCCAACTGTTCTTCTTCGCCGGTCTTGATGTTCGTTTTTATCCGCGTGCCGCTCAATCGATCAAGCGCGCCGACCAACTGCTCATAACCCCGCCCATCCGTATTGCGATTGGTCGAAACCAGCAAGTCGTAAGCCTTGAGCTGAAGTACCCTTTGAAGCTCTGCCCCCGTGTTCATTTTCGCGACTAGCTGACTTATGCAGTAAATGAGGATGTCCTTATCGTGTATGGTCGCGAGACCTAAGACGCTGGGCACGATGGCTATCTTCACGCCCTTGTGCTCATATTCCCGAACGTGTATGTCGGGCTTTGTTGACAAGGAAAAAATGGGATGCTCCATCGATCCCATATCGTCCTTCGGTATTGCATCCGTCACGTCGCAGATGAAGAAATCCTGGACCGGATGACGGTCAGGCAGTAGCGGTGAGCGGGTAGGGGCGCTGCTCTCGGTCATAAAGGGCCTTTCGTGCTTTTACACAGAGACGACGTACTTTCGTGCTTTCACACGAAAATGTCAAGTTTCGTGTTTTCACCCAGAATCAATCGCTTTCGTGCTTTTACACGGATTCGTGCTTTCACACGCAAATTGGCGATCGTGCATTTACACATTGATGTTCGTGCTTCTGCACGTCGGCGATTGTGTATTTACACGAAATGGATCGTGTATTTGCACGGACCTCAAATCCGTTTATGATTCTTATTCAGAAGGATGACGAGACGCCTGACTGTTGTAACACAGTCTATAACTACTTAATAACATTAATAACACCGGCACGGTCTGTGGATAACTTCTTAATGCCGATTGAATTAACCACAAGCTCGATGGGTTCCACCATAGTGGCTTGGAAGCTCAAGCCCATCGAGGGCTTTCGCTTCCTATGGAAGGGACTTCTAGTGGCCAGTCCCTTCCATAACCATCCCGGCCATATCAAGACCAAGGCACTGATCGAATACAAACGAATCACTACACTACATCGGCCTCAACGGTGGACAGAAAAAAGCAGCTTATCAATAGTAGGGCAGGGGCTTGCGAGAGAATTGAGGCTGTGGCACTCTTGTTTTAAATTGAATCGTGGAGCCTCAAACTTGGCCGTACGGCATTCAACTCTTTAGCGGCGAGGCCCCCCAGGGGCTTCGCTCGATGTCGATGCATAACCGGCTCGCCTTAAGGCTCCGATTTGTATTGCGTGCGCCGGTTGCATGTTCCCCCGCCCGTGTTTATTGTCGGAGTGATGTCTTAAAGTGCAGTTCTCAGGCGCATCAAACAAGTAGGGGACCGATGGGCGATATCGCCGCCGCACGACGCATGCTCGACACCTTTGCCAGCTGTGGCGCGGATTCCTTCGTCATCACCAAGACCAAACTGGAATGGCCTGGCCACAAGGAAGTGAAATGGGGCAAAACCTATGGCCTCGCTGAATTGCGGAGCAAACTTCCCAACATGGTCCGTATTGCCGGCTGCCGACGGTCGGAGATCGGGCCTGACGGAAGTGTGGTCCCGGCCGGCGAAAATGTCATCATCCGCCCGTTTGGTAGGAATGTCGCTTTCGTCCAGCTCGACGACCTAGCGCCGGAGCAGCTGGATAAGGTCCGCGATGCCGCCTGCATCATCCACGCAACCAGCCCTGGCAATTACCAGGCATGGATCGCCGTTACCGGCGCGCCGGAAGGTAAAGAGCAATTGAAGGAATTCACACGGCGCGTCCGCAAAGCGGTAGGTGGCAGCGACAAATCCGCCTCTGGTGCCACGCGCGTCGCCGGCACGGAAAATTTCAAGCTCAAATATGCGCCGAACTATCCCATGGTCACCATCGTGGAGACCCACCCCGGCCGCGTCATGACGCCCGCGCAGCTTGCATCGATGAGCCTGCTTTCGGCTGAAGTAGAGCCCGCAAAAACCGCAAATCTGAAATATACCGATACCGTTCGCAGCCGTTCGAGAGGGCAGGGGCAATGGCCGAGTTACGAGGAATCTTTGGCCCGCGCGAGCCGCAACCAGGAAGGCACGGGCCCCGACCGCAGTACGGCGGATTTCTGGTGGTGCTATTTTGCGCTCAAGGAAGGATTCAGCAAGGCTGAAACGGAGGAGAAGCTCAAGCAAGTGAGTGCAAGAACCCGCGACCGGGTAGGGGGCTCCGATAAAGGATACGCCCGCATCACTGTCGAGAACGCCGCGGAGCGTCTGGCCTACAACAATCGGCATAAGAGCCGGGCATGATATGCGTCGCGCAGCGCAAGAGCCTTTATTAAACTCGCTCCACCGACTAGAAATTTGTCTTTTCCCGTTGTTTCCGTATCTGCGCAGGCAATGTGTCGGCGCAGGCGGGGAGGGGCTCCCCGGTATCAAGCACCCAAACACCTTGTTCGCGTATAAGCGTCGGGGTTTCAGGAACGGACGATACCCGGTTTTGTGGGGCGACCTTCTTCTTGGGGCGTTTGGATGCTGCCATAATACGCTTTTTCTTCATTTCGGCCCAGCCTTTAGGCCAGGTTCGGATATCGTGCTGCAATCCAGGCCTCGGCATCCACCGCGAACTGCCGCACCGTTTTCAGCAGGCCATTTGCCTCGGTATCGGTTATGCCACCGGCGAAATCATACTCGCAGCTGTTGCGCTTGATGCGGCAGCCATCAAAATAAGCCGACAGTTTCGCAAACGCCGGATCAGCCGCCTCCAGTGCCAGAAACGTATTGTAGTGCGCGCCGACCGTTTTTGGCCGGTGACCGGTTGCCCGCACGACGAGCAGTGATAACGTCCTGGCTGCGTCGTAGGCCAGGGTGAAGCGCGCGTCGGCCGATAAACCGGCCGATTCCACGTCTTTCAGGCTTCGGGCGACAATGGAGCGCAGGTTATCAAGCTCCGCCTTGCTGGAGGGGAGTGCGGTTACGCGGTTATCCGCCAGCAACTTTGCCCAGCTCATCCTTGTTGCCTAACACAAACAGCTTCGGCTTGTCCAATACTTGGCTGAGGAACGGGTCATTCGCCGCTCTTTTCTTGTTGAACTCCGCGGGCGTGTAGACGGTTGGATTGATTTCCCGGCCAAGCGTTTCCCGCGCGCGCCGCAGGGGCAAAGCAAGCTCCTCCGGCGAGACATCCCCGACCACCATGAGATCGATGTCGCTGTCGTGCTTTTCGCCACCTGAGGCGATGGAGCCGTAGACAAATGCTACCTGCAACTTCCGCGCAAGCGGTTTGAGCGCCTGCGCCAGAACATCGACCAAGCCCGCCGTCTTAAGCAATAGGCCGCGCAGATCGGGAAAGACGGGCGAGTCGGTGTTGGCCTGGTAGTACACCATACGGCCCTGCCGGTGGATTTTGAGAATACCCACCTCGCTTAAGTCGCGTAGCTCCCGCTGGAGGCTGGAAGAGGGGACACCCATCCGCCGCGCCAGCTCCGAGACGTACCAGGCCTTCTCCGGTTGCACGAGCGTTGCCGCAAGGATGCCCTGGCGGGTTTTCGGCAGCAGAACGTCTAGAGTCTGGCGTTTACGCATATTGCGTGATTATGTACGTAAATTACGTAAATGTCAAATATAGGTACTCCGGAACCCTTATTTTCGTTCCTTCATGGCGAACCCGCTGAAAATCGCGGGCCGGGCTTTATTCGCAAAGGCAGCTCACCGAGCCGCCGCAAAACGCGTCTCGGCCCATGCGGGTGACAATCCCTCTCGCGAAAAGCAAGATCCCTAGGGGCTCCGCCCCACGCGCCGCGCAAGGGTAAAGCTTCGCCGACGACCGGGTATCCCCAACCTTCCGCGCCTTGAAAAAGCAAAGGCTTGTGCAGGCCGGGTGATTCCCCTCCCGGTCATGCGCCCTTGACGCTCTGCTACCCCCGACCTCGCCGGTGGGCAGGCTTTCATGTGCGTGTGCACAGAAACCCAAAGCCCATTTAAGGAGACCGGAAAATGACCAAGACACAGATTGCCGAAGGCGTAGGCCGCAAGGACTTTTACACCAAAGTGACCGAGCGTATCATCAGCGACCTGGAGCGGGGCATCCGCCCGTGGATGAAGCCCTGGAGCGCAGAGCACGCAGCCGGACGCATCACAAAGCCGCTCAGGCATAACGGCACGCCGTATCGGGGCATGAACATCCTGCTTCTTTGGGGCGAGGCGATGGCGAAGGGATACGCCGCGCCAATCTGGATGACCTACAAGCAGGCGCAGGAACTCGACGCCAATGTCCGCAAGGGCGAGCACGGCTCTTTAGTCGTTTACGCCAACACCATCAGCAAGACCGAAACCAACGATAAGGGCGAGGATGTCGAGCGCGAGATTCCTTTCATGAAGGGGTATACGGTTTTCAATGTGGAGCAGGTGGACGGCTTGCCCGCGTACTACTACGCGCAGCCCGAGAATCCGTTGCCACTGTCGGAACGCATCGCACACGCGGAGGTATTCATCACCGGCACCGGCGCCACCATTCAACACGGAGGCAACAGCGCATTTTATGCTCCTTCCCGTGACGTGGTGCAGCTTCCGCCCTTTGAGGCCTTCAAGGACAAGGAGAGCTATTACGCGACCGCCCTTCACGAGCTCATTCACTGGACCAAGCCCAAGCACCGGCTCGATAGGGATTTCAGCGCTAAGCGTTTCGGCGATCACGGCTACGCCCGCGAGGAACTGGTGGCGGAACTCGGAGCCGCTTTCCTCTCTGCGGAACTGGGCATCACGCCCGAAGTCAGGGAAGACCACGCCGCCTATCTGGGCCACTGGCTGACCGTCCTTAAGGAAGACAAGCGGGCGATATTCTCCGCCGCCGCTCACGCGCAGCGCGCCGCCGATTACCTGACCGGCTTGCACTAGAAAGAGCAGAGTGCCACGGCCTAAAAGGGAAGGGGGCGGCAACGCCCCCTCACCCGCAATTCACAATCGGGCGGGGCTTCCCCCGGTTCCCCGCAAGGGGGTTACGAACCCCTGCTCGAAGTTTCGTCAGGTTACGTTACCCGCGTAGCTGTTGGATCATCTTCTGATCTGTGGTGGAAGCGGGCAGGGGCTGCCCACTGTAATACACGCAGCCTGTATTTTCGGCGTGAAGCTTCGCCGATGACCGGGCGTCTTCTGGAATTGAATCACGAACCACTGGGGCAGGAGACTAGAGTGCCAAGTACCTACTGTCGGCTGTCCGGCCGCTCTGCCTTCCTAAAATCCAGCAAGTGCTTCTTCCTCCGCGTTCATTAGGGACCGATGAACGCTGCGCTCATTCGGCAAGCTGGCCAGACCCGCCCGGATCTCGCGCACCGGCTCCACAAGGGGAAGAGTAACCATATAGGCGCGCCAATTCCCGGGCTGCTGGTGGGCAGCGTCCTTGTCATAGATAACTTCGCCAGTTGAAGGATCGACTTTTTCCATGTGAATTTGCGGTTCGAGATTGTCCGCTGCACGCGCGCGATCAGTGGCATCTCTTGCGCCGTAGCCGCGACTGGACAAGCCGACGTGGGAATCCGCCCCGTTGCTCCAGCGAAAAGTAAAACGGCAATTTCCGTTCTCGTCCAACGTGTATCGTAAAAGACGGCCCGCCTCGCGAGCATGTGGCACGGCATCGCTGGCGCGCGCGATCCTGGGAATTCCAGACAGCGATGGGAAAAGACGGGAAGCAGTCTCCGGCCGCTCGATGTATTCAAAGAGACCGAGTTCATCCGCGATCTTCAGGATGGTTCCGGTTCGGAATCCGCCGCGGTTTCGCGTCGTGGAAAGTTTGGATCGGTTCTGCAATACCACGCCTTCGACAACCTCACTCTGGATGCGAGAAAAGAACTCGCGGACAATCGGATCGTCCGCGTCGGCCCTAAGGCGAATAAGGTTGCTCGGCGCACCCCGGCGGAAACCGCCCACGACGACGCTGTGCCTGCTTGTCGGGTAAATGTACCCGCCCAGGGACCGGCGATAGTCTTCAACAATCCGAGCATTGTCGTCGGAAAGAATTACCGTGGACTGTTTGTTATAACCGCAGGCACGTCCCAACAACCCTTGCAGCAAAGCATTAAGATCGCTCGCACGCTGCGAGAAATCAAAGAACCACCGAACCTGATTTGGAAAAGCGTCGCCCATTCGCGCTTTACTCGTCACCACGATGACGAAAGAACGCTCTCGATGCCGCCGATCTTTGAGCGCGCGCTTCACGCTGACACTCTTGTAGTCGTTCCCAAAATAGTTGATGACCTCGATCCCTGATTCTTCAATTCCGAGCAAGCGAATGAAGTCTTCGGCGCGTGTGTTGTTGTTAAACAGGCGCAGGCAGACCCCGACGGGACCCGGAGCACTGGACACGATTTGCAGGATTGCGGCCTTGATTGCGGCCTGTACTTCCGACCTATATTCCTGTTGCGTGCCGTCATAGCCAACTTTTCGCGCGAATCTTGCGAACGTGCCCGGCTGCGCGTCATAGGCACCGAGCGAGATTTTCTCAAAGAAGGGAATATCGAACTGATCGGCGAGATCCGAGAATCCGAGAGTGTCGGGCGGTTCTACATCGACACCTTCGCTGATGGCGCAGCCGCCGAAATAGTTGAAGCCCTTGTACGCTGACGTGAGTTTCTGACGCACCACCCATACGGATTCCAGTTCGTGAGTGTCGTAGGGAGTGGCGGATAGGCCAACAAAGCTGTGGTGGTCGGAGCGGCCCAGCGCGGTCTCGATGGCCTGGAATATCTGAAGCATCACGCAGGGGCGTCTCTCTTGATCCCCGGATTCCGTCACGACCAAACGATCGCTCGCACCGTACTGGGGCTCATCAATGAGCAAGAGTGGTTCAAATCCCTGCGCGTCCGCCCGGCGGCAGACCTCCGCGATCCTTTGAATGCTCTCACCGTGGACGCGGCGTTGAACGAAATCCTCCGGCTGGGGTCCGAAGTAAACATCCTCAAGCGCATTGCGCAGGACGCCGGAGCGGTAATAGTTGATTGTCGGCGACATCTGGAATTTCGGATCGAGCGAGGGGATGGCGCCCCCGGCCTCGCAGATGATCTTCACGCGTCCGTAATAAGCGAGGAAACGGCTCAGCTCGATACTAGTCTGGTCGTATTGCCCGGTGTGGCTCGTGGCCAGATACAGCGGATACGGACGGCGACCCGTCAGTGAATAAATAATGGGTCCAGAGAACTGCATTGCAAGCGATGTTGTTGTCTTGCCGGACTGCATCGCGCCGAGGATTACGCCATTTTGCCCCTGATTGTCGATCATATTGACGATGCAACTGAGGGCCGTTTTCAACTGTTCAGGGTGCAGGACACCTGAATCGTCATCTCGGTTGAAAAAAGATTCGATGGCGTCGAGGCTTGAGCCATCGCGAGCCGCGTTGACCGCACTGCCTGTGTCCATGCGGACGCCGAGACTAATCTCGGCGGCGTGCTGGTTGAAGACAGTCTCCAGAACCTGAAGGTGTTGGACATAATCTTCGATTTGGTCTGATAGGGCTGGGGGCGTGCCCGCCACTGCGGTTCTGTTTAAATGTGACATAGTATTACTCGCGCCTCGCATAACGTTCTGTAATTAGCATTGCAAATAAATCCGGCAATTGCAAACGTAAAAATAACAAACGTTATGAAGTTAACTTCATGCCGTCGTTTTCAGCAACCACGGCCGCCCGTTCATAGCTTAATCCGCTATCCAATCAGATACTGACGCGCTGTGACGAACCGGCAGTTGCTCCGCGCACCGCGGCGGTGTATCGTGGTGCATTAAGGAAAACGCTATGACCAAAGCGAAGCGGGAAAGAAAACCAGCCGAAAGCGGTGCGCAGCCGCGAGCCTCGATCACGTTTCCTCCGGAACTATATAAGATCATTGAGGATCTCGCGCGGCGCAAGAAGGTCTCCATCGCCTGGGTGGTGCGGGACGCCGTAGAGAAATATGTTGCGGATCAATGGCCTCTGCTTGCGCCGTTGAAAGGGGACTAAGGCTTTGTGGACTCGATCAGCCCAGCCGAAAGGTCCAGGATTATGGCGCGCATACGCTCCAAGGGCATGCGCCCTGAAATGCTCGTGCGCAAGCTGGTTTTCCGGCTCGGGTATCGCTATCGCCTCCACGTGCGCGACCTCCCCGGTTGTCCCGATCTCGTATTCCGGCCCCGCCGCAAGGTCATATTTGTTCACGGCTGCTTTTGGCACCAACACAAGAAATGCTCGATCGCGCGGATGCCAAAGTCGAGGGTTGATTTTTGGAAGTCGAAGCTGGAGGGAAACCGCGATCGAGACGAAAAGGTCAGAAGAAATCTCGCACGAGAGGGGTGGAAGGTGCTAACACTTTGGGAATGTCAATTGAAGGACATGGTACGCCTGGAGGCCAAGATTAGGAGTTTTCTCGATGAGGAGCGTTGAACTGTTCGCCGGAGCGGGCGGCCTTGCCATCGGGATGGCTCGCGCGGGATTTCACCACGCTGCGGTGATCGAGTGGAACTCCGACGCTTGCGAGACCTTCCGCGAGAACCAGCGCCACCATACCCACCATGTGGAGGAGTGGCCGCTCCACGAGGCCGATGTCCGCGCGTTCGACTACGGAAAGCTGAGCGGCGATGTCATGGTCGTCTCCGGCGGCCCCCCATGCCAGCCATTTTCCATGGGCGGCAAGCACAGGGGCTACATGGACGAGCGCGATATGTTTCCCGAGGCCGTGCGCGCCGTGCGCGAGTTGCGGCCGAAGGCGTTTATCTTTGAAAACGTCAAAGGGCTGAAACGCGAAACGTTCGCCACCTATTTTGAATACATCAAGCTGCAGCTGACTCATCCCAGCCTTACCCGCCGCAAGGCCGAGCCCTGGCGCGAGCACTGCCGTCGCCTGGAAAAGCACTCCACTTCCGGCGGAGCCCACGAATACAATGTAGTCGCCGAACTGCTCAATGCTGCGGATTACGGCGTCCCCCAAAAGCGCGAACGAGTGTTCATCGTCGGCTTCCGCGAGGATCTCGGTGTGGAGTGGAGCTTTCCCGAGGAAACCCATTCCGATGAGGAACTCCTGCGCGCCAAATGGATCACCGGAGAATATTGGGAGCGGCACGAGGTTGCGAAGAAACACCGCCCGCAACTGGACGATCGCCATACAGCCCGCATCGAAAGGCTTAAGCGCGGCGCATTGTTCGGGGACGGGATGGCGCCTTGGCTCACCGTGCGCGACGCCATCAGCGACTTGCCCGACCCGGAGAAATTTCTGACCAATAAGGTTCCCAACCATCGCTTCAATCCTGGAGCCAGAAGCTATCCAGGCCATACCGGTAGCCCTTTTGACGAGCCCGCAAAGACACTGAAAGCGGGTGATCACGGCGTGCCGGGCGGCGAGAACATGCTCGCCCGCGCCGATGGCACGGTCCGCTATTTTACCGTTCGGGAGGCCGCGCGATTACAGACCTTCCCCGACGATTACATCTTTCGGGGCGTGTGGAGCGAGGCCATGCGCCAGCTGGGCAACGCCGTTCCCGTGCGCCTGGCGCAAGTTGTGGCCGGTTCCGTCGCCAAGACCCTGCTTTCCCTCAAGGGTGAAAGCTAAGGATGGCGAGCCCTTACAATCCCCTCGCCAAAATAAATCTCGGTCGCAGCGTCGCGGAGGCGCTCTTGCTCAGCCCCATCGCGCCGCTAGCGCAGGTCACGGACTTGGCCGGCGCGGGTGTGTACGCGATTTACTATACCGGCGGGTTTGAAGCCTACGCTCCCGTGGCGGAGAAGAACAAGAATGGTATCTTCGAGCAGCCTATCTATGTGGGCAAGGCGGTGCCAAAGGGCGCGCGGAAAGGCGGCCTTTCCTTCGACGCCGCGAAGGGCAGGGCGCTCCGCGATCGGCTGCGGCAGCACGCCTCTTCAATCGACGAGGCGAACAACCTCGATCTGGCGGATTTTCATTTTCGGTCGCTGGTGGTGGATGACATCTGGATACCGCTGGGTGAAAACATGATGATCGAGCAGTTCAAGCCCATATGGAACCTGGTCATCGACGGGTTTGGCAATAAGGACCCGGGCAAACGCCGCGCGACGCAATACCGCTCACCCTGGGATGTCCTGCATCACGGCAGGCAATTCGCCGAGAAACTCGCCGACGGAGACACGACGCCAGCAATGCTGGTCACGCGGTTGAAGGAGTATTTCTCGGGCCATGTCGTCCCGCTCGTGCCCGCCGAAGAGGCTGGGGATATTGGAACCACCGGGGACGACGACGACTAGGTCTTCACGCAACAGAATAGAAATCGTGGCCATCTAGGCGTAGACAGTACGCATATATTTGGCTTTCCCCATTGCGCGATTTGACCCCGTGTGTGTAATCCGGGTTATAGACTCTTGGCTGCGTGTAGAAGACCGGACTATCGCGCAGCGTAGCGTAAATGCACATAGCGAGCGAGGTGGGTTTGGGGCCGTAAGGTGCGAACAGCACCTGCTTGCCGCCGCCTTCGCTGAGGGAGCAGATGTGATCGAATGAATCGGACACATCCATCCCGTTTACGTGTTTGACCTGCGTGGCGGCACCGCGGAGATTCTGTTCCACGCTCCGCAGGAACTGACGGGTCAACTGATAGGACTCTGGCGCGTTGGGGAACGGAAATAAGAGTTTCACATCCATGCGGGGACTCCCGTGCTCAATCTGGTCCGGCAATCCCATGGCGTGATGTCCGACATTCACTATCAGAATTTCCGGCGTGTCGGTGTTGCCGGTGAAAAGCGGCAGGGCACGCCAATCCTGAAAATCCTCAGCGAGCGCATCGTGTGCATATCGGATGGGTGTGGCATAGGTAACTATAAGGTTGCGAACCGAGGAGTTCTGTAGGAGCAGACGGCAAACGGGGAAGAAGAAGCGTTTCGGAAGACAACTCATGTCGAGAATTATGTTCCCAGGCGACGCCGATATCACTGCTTCCGCAAGTTGGATTATGGCTCCCGTGCGCTCGAAGAGCTCGTGCCGCCGGATGTCCGTGCCGGTACCCCCACCGTTTAAAAATGCCTCCCGCCTCTGCCGTAGGCGCTCTGCGGTGACCACCTGATACCGTGACGGCGGGTCTAGCACCTCGGCTAGATAGATGCTTGCTAGAGTCGTTACCGCCCGTGCGGCTGACCAAGTTGCCAGGCAGCGCTCTTCAACAGAAAGGCAACCAAGAAGGCTCCATTCCATGGTGGGGCAGTGGGAGAGCACCCATGGAAGCATGCCCCATGGCCGATAAACTCTCATTGCTTCGCGTCATCTCCAAATGGCAAAAGTGACAGCTGCTTAGGATCGTCTGCGCTGGATTTCCGGGGACGGGGCAACGTAAGCCCGGGCGCAATGATCCCGAGTTCCGCAAGCCATTGCCGCACCGTCGCTACCTCCACGTACATAGGCTCCTTGACGTGGGATTCAGGCAACCTGAAGTATGGGGAGAGGATCGGGCTCAGATACCACTTCATCCGTTGGCGCGCGTCCTTCTCCTTCGTGGTATGCGCCGTTTCAAAAAGATCTCCGTAGTCAACCGCATCCCCGAGAAATCCTGATATTTCCTCGTCGCGCTCCAGCGAGTCGATCGCCAGTGAAAATCCGTTATATCCCGGATACGACATGGATCTGTCATCAATAAGGGCCGAGTAGAACATCCGTCCAAGCAAGTCGATAAAACGTCGCCGGTCACCACCGCCTGGCTGCTCACCAATTTTCTGATACCAGTAGGCGCTTGCTGTAAAGATCCCAAGCGCCTGGATTTTTGCCGGAATCCCGTTCGTTATTGGATCGTGGCGTTTGCCCTCAGGAATTCCCATTTGGGAACGCAAAAATGCGTCCCAGATATGCTGGCAGACACTTACGAATATGAGCGTCCCGCCCATGCAGAGGGCGACAATGGAATCGATGCCCGACCACATTGGCCTCTGCGCGGACCTTGCGGCCAGTTGAAACAGTGCCTGCCTCACCCTTTCCTTACGCCAATACGGCCTATCCCAAGGAAAGTCGTTGTCAGCCGGCGGAGCACTGAGGAGCGCTTTCTCAGAGCCTTTCTGGCGCATCCAACCTTCTGCAAGTTTCGCGGAGAGGGGGTCGCGAGCGAATAACGCACGGATGAAAGCCTGCCACTCCTCGGGCCAGACTGCATCGATCTTCAGGGCGCGATCCGCTTCGGTAGTGCCCACACATTCTCGCGCAAGCTCCGCGGGTTTCGGTGTCGCCCCCATAATCTGTCGAAGCGAGTTTTCGTCTGCATTTTCACACCCGGCGTGCTCAAGCCGGCGGCGAAAGATGTCTTTAGCGAATTTGGGAAACAACCATGTGCTCGGATCTTCCTTGCGGCGAAGCAGCTGGTCCATGTCGATGATTCTGTAATCCCGTAGGATTTCGAGGGACAGTTCGGTTCCGTAAACATTCAGATCATCGCCCCACGCATACCGACGCGTTCCGATGCGGTAAGACAACCTCGGATCGCGGGTGCTTAGCGCTTTATTGATGATTCGCCGATATTCAATACCGAGTTTCGGGCGCAGATCGTCGCTTCGCGAGAGAACCTCGTGCTGATCGATGCGCACAAAAAGCGGAACTTCGGGTTCCAGGGCGCCGGACTGCCACAGGCACTCAACCGTCCGACTAATGGGCTCACCGATGCTCGTCTTGCTTTCTACGATCTCTGAAGGAAGCGTTTTTAGATTGGCAACATGAAACGCGCGGTATGTCGCGATCCGCCGCTCCAGCGAAATCAGCAATTCCTCCAGCGTGCGCGCGTGTCCCAGGTAACCGAACCAGCATTCTTGCCCAGCCAAATGAGCCGCGAATTGATCATTGCGGCCGAGGTGCACGTAGGGGAAGCTATCGGCGTGAGATTGCATTGTAAGAAGCGATCTAACAATGTCCCTGACAATCCAGTAATTGACAAAGTCTGCGAAGAACAGGGGGAACAATCGTTCGTCCTCCTGGTGATCGCCAGTTAGTGGCCGCTGTCCGACGTCCAGAATGCCGCTACGGGTAAGATTTATGCCAGCACTAATAAAACGCGAGAGCTTCTCGGGCACGGGGAAAGCCTTTCCTGCCCGATGATAGGCAAGCCGGATCTCCGACGTGAGCAGGTTAAGCAACATGCTCTTTCCGCTGCCCTGCGTTCCTTTGAGCACGACGTTGCCTGGCTGAAATAGAAGGAGCGCGTGAGGTAGCAGCTGATCGCTGAACAACTGGACGAATTCCTCCGGCCGTGCCGTCTCGGTAACATAAAGCTCATGAAACGGGTTGATGAGTTGATCCATGGCTAAATTCTCGACGACCTCGGAAACAAGGGGTTCCAGACGGCTGATTGATGTTGAATAACTGGGATCGTGTTATCCGGTGTGTTGTTATAACTAACAATCAACGCGCCTGTTCGACGCCACCCGAACGGGCCGTAGGGTCTGATCGCGTCATGGGCGGGTTGGCCGTCGGCTACAGATGGGTAAATACGTTGAATCAAATCGCGAATAGCCGTGAAAAAGGTCGGTTCATTGGGATCGGGGACTTCGGCGACAAAGGCGTGTTTGGGCAATTCGAGGACTGGATCGAAGGCAACATTGGGCAGGCTGCTGGCGATGGTGCGTCCCGCAGCCGCCCCAGTGGGGCAGACGACCAGCGGGGCGATCAAAACCTTGATCGTCGCTGGGAGGCTCTGCAGCAACGGGACCAAGTCGCTCATTTGACTGCCCGATCCCACCAAATCTTCCACCAGCACCACCCGACGCAACCCGTCCCGCGCCATCTGCTGCTGCAAGGCCGTCGAATCTCCGTTGGATAGCGCGGCGGCCGCGCGCCACTCCGGGCGGAATTCAACGCCACTCAGATTGTTGGCATGGTAGAAATCGGAAATATGCGCGCTGTCGGTGATTGGGCAAAACCATGTTTCCCCTATGGCCGTATGAAGTTTCGCATCGCGGTCAGGGTCGGTGAATTGCAATCCGATTTCATCCACCAGCCACCTGTAAACCGGCCCAAGAAAGGCGCCCCTTTGAAGAGCGATGAATTCCTCACGCCCCAGGAAAAAAATATAAGGGACAAGTCGGAACAGGAGCTTCTGATCGCTTTCTGACAATCCAGCATTGTCCAGCCATTTAACAAACCGCGTTCTAAAGTCGGGTGCGGGGCCTATCGTCGGCACATACTGATCAAAACGGTGCGCGATGAGGTATTCGATTTCGGCATGGATAGAATTGTAGTCGAGATCGCCGGTTTCGGTTGCGGCCCATCGTTGCACCTTATCTGCAATTACGCTTTGCATGCCGTTGCCCCTAGTCCACGAGCGCCAGTCGAGCAAATTCCGCCACCGCCCGCCCCATCGGCGGCGGCACCGCATTCCCGATCATCCGGAATTGGGCTCTTGTGGCCCCGGAAAAGACGAACGAGTCCGGGAAACCTTGTATGCGGGCGGCTTCCCTGGCGCTGAAACCACGCGCTTCCGTCGGATGCAGGAAGTATCGTGGATCGCCGAACCGCGTATCAACCGTGTACGACGGGGAATCCCAATCCAATCGGCGATATTTGCCATTGAACGTATGCACGAGGTCGAAGAGCCCGTCTTCTTTCTTGACGTAGCCCTTCCGCTCAAGCGTGCTCAGCAACTCCCGCACCTTGAAGCCGACTTCGGATTCAAGCGCCCTGACCGTTACCGGATCGGCGTCACCGAATTCGCGTACCCGCTCGCGCCGACGAACGCGGAGAAGCGCTTCTAATAGCTTGCGCTCCTGCGCATTGGTCCGCCCAAAGACCTCCGGGATTTCCCAGGTATGAACGGACCGTTCGCCCTCACGAACATTGCACAGCTTCTGTCCCGGTTGCAGCCGCTTGGCGATTTTGGCGAGCCTGCTTCCCGGTTTCAGCGCAATCGGATCGTGATTGGCTACACCGTCCAAATTCTTCAGTACGTCCCTGAGACTCCCGCCGGTCGCATGCCCGCTGATCTCCGGCAGATTCTTTCCTGTTCGCCATGCAACCACCAGGCAGCGCTTTCGGAGCTGCGGTACACCGTAATCTGTACCAACACAGGTGGCTTCACGAGTGGCGTAGCCCGCGCCTCGCATGATGGCTATGACCTTGTCCCAATAGCGCCGATGCTTGCCCGATTTGGAGCCAGCAACATTCTCGGCAACGAAAACCTTTGGACGGAGCTTTACGGCGAGCTTTGCTGCAAGCGGGAGGAGGTGGTTGCGGGGATCATTCATTCGCCGTTCCCCGGCGAGTGAAAACCCTTGGCACGGCGGCCCCGCGACGAGCACATCAACGCCAGCAAGGGCGCCTTCCGGGAGACCATCGCAAAGGTCCCAGACCATTGCGGATGAGCCCAGATTTCTTCGGTGATTCTCTACAGCGGTAGGATCGAGATCGAACGCCCCGGCACAGACAAAGCCCGATAGCTTGAAGCCAAGATCGAAACCGCCGCACCCTGAAAACAGGCTTCCAAACGTCGGCGGTGCGGAGCGGGAACTTGACATTCTGCAAAATTTTTCAGCGAGTTGCGCACGAGAGTTGCGTGTGAAGCCTAACCCATTAATTCTATTGGTGTTTCAAGCGGATGTCAAAGCATTCTACGGGAGCGCTCTGACCGCCTCGCCGCAGAGCACGGCCAATCCGTTTCGAGCGGGCTTTGCGAAATACCGGCTTGTGAGCAGTCGAAACTGTGACATTTGCTCGTGATATCGATTTCACGCTCAGCCCCAGGCGAGGTTATTCTTGTAAATCGACCCTGGATCGGAATGCTGGCAGACTACGAAAACGAGCGCCGCGAAAGCAAAGTCCTTTATGTCCCTCATCACGTCACGGATACCCGATCAGTGGGGCGAACTGGAAGATCTGGTTACTGCCATTCTGAAGGAGGCAGGATTACAAGCCAGACGCGGCGTCTCGCTGACTCTCCCGAGGGGGAGTGTTGACGTTGATGTCCTGGCAGAAGAGACGCATGACGGCATTAGTCACCGAATCCTCTGTGAATGCAAGAACTGGCGCGCCAATGTACCGAGGGAGGTGGTGCATGCATTTCGCACCGTCATTCTGGAAGCTGGCGCCAATCGGGGGTACGTTATTTCAAGGGTAGGCTTTCAGCCGGGCGCGCTCGAAGCGGCCCGTTCAACAAACATTGAACTCGTAACGTTTGCTGAATTCCAAGACATCTACTTTCCAAAGTGGTACAACAAACGGCTGTGGGACATTGAAAACGAGATCGGCAATTTCAATGTCTACTATGAGCCCCTCGGCAAGCCAGGCTACGGGCGGCTTGGCTCGGATGCCGAACGCGCCGCTTATGACACAGTCTGGAATCATTATCTTTTTGCCGGCCTGATGCTTATGCGCTATTCCCCATACGGCCGAATGATTCAGCCGGATCGCGCTGATGTCCCAGCGCTACCATTTGACATCACCAAGCTGGAAGAGCACGGAATCGAAATTCCCCAGGATATCAAAGTAGCATCCGGCTATCGTGAGTTTTTCGCGATGCTTACAGGGTATTCGCGAGAAGGATTGCGCATGCTGCGGACGGTTAATCCAATCACCCGCGATGTGCCGCCCGATCAAGTCGAGCGGGACGACTAAGGAACTTAAAGCTATAGTTGCGGCATCAATGCGGATTGGCACCGCGTGTCACCAAATAACAATCGCCCTCCAATTCCGCACGGCCCTCTCGCTGATCTCTTCAGTACGTGATAATCCGGTATATCGCGTGGGCGGGCTGGAGGGGGCATATGGCAGGGGACTAAAGTGATTTCGCCATGCTGCGTTCGCTCATCCTGAACGGTACGGAATTGTCGAGATAGCTACCTCGACACCATCGCCATCCGGAATGTCACCACGCCTTAGATTCATGCCGTGTGTCTTGAGCAAACGTTCGACCGATTGCTGAAAGGTTTCTTTCTCTTTGCCCGGCCCCACGACAATCCTTCGCAGGGGCGAAGTGCCATGCTCGCGCAGTCCAAGCGGAATCTCAATATAAGGCGTTTCGCCAAATGGCCCCTGGCGCACCCTGATGAGTCCCGAGCGCGTTAATGCCTCATTCGACGCCTGCAATACGATCCGCCACTCGCATTCCTCACGGAAACCCGCATGTTTTATCCGCGCTGCTCTAATGAAGAACTGCGCCGTCGCTTTTGACAGTGCCTTAAGGAAATAATCGTTTGCCTTTTTATATTCCGCCGTCGCTGTGGGATTAACAGTCTGGTAGGAATCCGAAACCGCCTCACCCTTGAGCCACAGCTTATCAAACTCCAGCGCGGCGTTACGGCCCATATCCTCGAAAAGTAGCACGTCTGGCCCTGTGCCCTCATAGAGGCATTGGACGACTGAAGCCTTTGCTCCCGGATTGTCGAGCGCAATTTGTTTTTCTAGAAGCTCGCGGTCGAAGCCCATGCTGAAACCCTGGCACGAATGCGAATAACCGCGCCACTGGCTTAGCCGATCACCCGGATCGAAGCCGTCGTGTAGTGAACTCGTGAATGAGCAGACGACCGTATCATTTCTTTTCGTCGAATCCTTAATAAGATCCAGGATGGAAGCACGATTCCGCACTGCAAGCATGCCATCCATGACACGCGCCGCAGTCGAATCGATATCCTTGCGCAGTGCAGCTCGCAACGCCTCAATGAGGCTGTTGAGATACTTGTCTTCGAATGCTCTCTGAAATTCCGTGTAATCATTCAGGAAACGAATGTCGGTTGCCCAAATCCTATCCGACTCGATGATTCCCCGCAGGCCGGACTCGGATGTGTAATGGTAGAGCAGGTCGTCAGCGGATGCGGACCCAGGCACGCTTTTGAATGGTCGCATGAATTGCAGATCGGGCATTGTAAAAACAGCTATACGGAAATCCGCTCCACGATATTCCTTTTGATCTTGCGTTCCCGCCGGTCGTAGAGCCGCGTGGTACGCGGATCGGCGTGTCCGGCCAGGTGCTGTACATCTTCGCTGGGGACGCCCTGCTCGAACAGGTCGGTGAGCGTAGTGACGCGGAAGGAGTGGGGGGAGTAGAGCAGGGGCATGCCGAAGTCCTTGAGGCGGCGCTTCATCATGCGGCAGACATCGTTGACGTGAATCTGCTTGCCGGAAAGGCGGCGCTGCCGCTTAAGCGCGCTCTGGAATAACGGCATATCCTTGTGGGCGTCGCGCAGGCCAGCGGAATCGATATAGGCGTCGATCAGCTCCTGCAGGTCGTGGCGGACGGGGATTTCCCTTGATTTACCGCCTTTTTCGTTGAAGTGGAGCATCCATTGGCCGCCGGCATGGTAGAAGTCGCCGCGCGTGAGTTTGGCGGCGGCTCCGGCGCGCGAGCTGGTATAGACGAGCACGGCAAGAATCGCACGATCGCGCAGGCCAATGACATGCGAGGTATCCATGGAGTCGAGCAGTTTTCGGGCGTCGAGCTTGGGAATCTCCGGGGTTTTGCCTTCCATGACGCTGTAGCGCTCGCCGCGCACCGAGAGCGCCGGGTTGAGCGCGATGGCGTGGCGGGTTACCAGTCCGTCGAAGAAGTGGCGCAGCGCCGAGAGATGCTGGTTGCGCGTAGCGATGCTGGTGGTTTTAGCAAGTTCCGCAAAATACTGCCCGACGTGCCAGGGCGCGATCTGCGTCAATTCGCCGCCGCCGTGTTTCTCAGCCCACTTCAAAAATCTCGTGACCGCGTGCCGATAAGCGCGCTGCGTATGCCCGTTGCGGATCGTGCCGGAGAAGAACTCCTGCGCTGCGAAGACGGCGTTAGCGCCCGCGCGGCGGATGATTTCGGGGAGGTCCTCGGAGACTGTTGTGGGAAGATTCCCTGAAGGCGAGGGCAGAGCAGGGGGCTTCACGGTTCCTCGGCGCTATTGGGTGGAGAAGGAAAAGCGAGTATCTCGGCGGAGGCGCGTTTACGAGCGAGTTCGGCTTCGATCTCCGCTTCGATCAGCGGTCCCCATGTTTCAAGGGCTGTGTCGCGGCAGCCGTATTTAAAGATGTCGTCCTGCTCGCGGCGAAGCGGATCGCGGGGATGCGGCCTCGCCAATTGTTCCCAAAGTGCCTCGAAGGCCTCGTCGAGATCGTCTTCCTTGCCGGTCATACCCCTCTCCCCGTTTAATGCATAATAATGTCCTTTATCATGCATTAAAAAGAAAGGCGAGGGGGACGTAAGCTACTGCGGCAAGGAAGTCACAGCCCCACTTAGAAACACGGGGGCGCGCGGAGTAAGTTGACATTCCACAGCGGGACGTTCTCAGCTCACGCTCAGACCGGAAAGTATGAAGAAAAAGCCACAGCACCAGGGCGTGAAGGGTCATTGACTTTCGCAAGAGGCGACCTCTTGAACTTTTTGAAGGGGCGCTGTATTTGTTTACCAGCTTGAGATACCAGTGAATATGGGTGTTTAGAGAATTCGCTGGACAAAAGCCGCGCGTTCGTCTACTGTAAGGTGGATGAGAGCATCGGACAGGCGAGA
>Ga0302326_10008996_pt1 | contig 21948 bp, 19 predicted proteins | sample Palsa_T0_3_FD_202264 | JGI IMG/M metagenome (GOLD analysis project Ga0302326, IMG submission 202264) | Peat permafrost microbial communities from Stordalen Mire near Abisko, Sweden - Palsa_T0_3 | ecosystem: Environmental > Terrestrial > Soil > Palsa > Peat permafrost | place: Sweden: Abisko... | reverse complement strand
GTAGCTGTGCCTCCCTACCGGACATACAGTGACGAAATTCAACCTGACCTTAACTTTCGATATCGCCGTGACGGGTGACTACCTGCATCATACGAAGTTGTTACCGATCAGTAGCTACTCTAGCGCACGATCTATTTATGCGCCATACTTGCCGAATTGGTAACGCTACTAACCAAAGCTGGTAAGCAAGTTGTCAGAACATTTTCGCAGGCAAGGAAGTCTGACAATCGCGTACAAAGCTAAAGCTCGCATCAGCTTTAGCATGGTGCCAACGCGGCGAAAGGGTGCGCAGTGAGCGCGATCGAGCGACTTCATGACGTTGAGGAGATTCGCCAGGTGAAGCATCGATACCTGCGCTGCGTCGACCTGAAGCTGTGGGACGAGATCGGTGACACGCTGACCGAGGACGCCACGCTCGACACCGGGACGAGCGCGTTCGGCAAGCTGGCGGAGATCACCGGGCGGCCCGAGATCGTCGCGTTCTTCCGGGCCAGGCTCGGGTCGGCCATGCTGACCGGGCACACTGCCACCCAGCCGGAGATCACCGTCGATGGCGACCGCGCGGCCGGCGTCTGGGCGCACCATGAAGTGGTCCTGGCGACCAAGCACCGGATGGTCATCGCGAGCACCGGGTACTGCGAGGAACGCTACGAGCGCGGCGCCGACGATCGCTGGCGGATCGCGCGGACCGGCTACGTGCGGACCTACGAGGTCATGGCGTCGCTGGATGACCTGCCGAGTTTCAAGATCATCGCCGGGCTGGCAGGCGAGCCCTCCGGGAACGGGACAGCCGGGCACGCCGCATCCGGCCCCGGCGCGGGCACGGGACACTGACGTGGGGCGAGAGGGAGTAGGGCGATCGATACGGCTGGTGCGGCTGTTCCGGTCCGAGCAGGCCGACCCCGAGCAGTACTACGCCGCCATCGCCGAGGACGCCGTGGCGCAGGTCGCAGCGTATTGCGAGCTGTCTGGCCGGACCGTCCTCGATATCGGCGGCGGGGGCGGCTGGTTCACCGCCGCCTTCCGTGCGCGCGGCGCGCGGTGCTGCCTGCTCGAGCCGGATCCGGAGGAGCTGTTTCGGCGGCCGACGGCGCCCGCAGGCGCTGTGCTCGCGGACGGACTGCAGCTCCCGGTCCGCGACCGCGCGGCCGACGTCGCGTTCTCCTCCAACGTGCTCGAGCATGTCCCTGACCCCATGCGGATGATCGGGGAGATGATCCGCGTCACCAAGCGGGACGGGCTGATCTATCTCGCCTTCACCAACTGGTACTCGCCCTGGGGCGGCCACGAGATGTCACCCTGGCATTATCTCGGGGCCGGGTTCGCCGAGCGCCGGTATGCCCGGCGCTACCAGCGCAAGCCCAAGCACAAGGTCGGCGCGACCTTGTTCCCGGTCCACGTCGGGTCCGTGCTGCGCGCGCTGCGGGCCCGGACCGACATCGAGATCGTGGACGTGCGCCCGCGCTACTACCCCCCGTGGTGCCGTCCCCTCGTCCGGATACCCGGGCTGCGCGAGGTCGTCACCTGGAACCTGCTGCTGGTCATGAGGCGAACCACGTGACGATCAGGGCCGTCGACGCGCCGTCCGGTCGTGACGGGCGGCCTGGCGGCCGCCCGTTCAGCGTCGTAGACGAGCTGAACTGCTACTTCGACTCCCCGGCGGAGCCCAACAACGTGCAGCTTGAGGTCTGGCTGCCGGGACACCTGGGCGCCGACCGGCTGCGCGCGGCGGTCGCGGCCGTGCTCGCCGACGTGCCGGCCGCCCGCGCGCGCCGTGCGGCCCGCCCCCGGTGGCGCGCCGGCTATACCTGGGAAATCCCGCCCGGAGCCGACGCCGACCCGGTGTCGGTCATCGGATGGCGGACCGAGGCCGAGCTAGGCGCGGCGCGGACCCGCTTCCTCGCCGCCGCCCCGGAGCTTGACCTCTCGCCGCCGTTCCGGCTGCTGCTGGCGCAGGGGCCTGAGCGGGACAGCCTGATACTCAACGCCCACCACGCGGCGTTCGACGGCCGCTCGTGCGTGCGGCTGCTCCGCCTGATCGCGGCTCGCTACGGCGGCGAGGTGCCCAACCAGGAACCAGTGCCCGCCCGGAAACCAGTGCTCGCCCGGAAACCAGTGCCCGCCCGGAAACCAGTGCCCGCCCGGGAACTAGTGCTCGCCCGGGAACAGGCCAGCCCCGCCGGCCCGCGACCGCAGTCGCGGGCGAGCGAGTTGCCGGCCGGGAGCGGGCCACGGCCGCGCGGGGTGTCGCGGCCGCGATGGGACACCGCGCGGATTGCGTCGCAGCACGGCAACGGGCGCGCCGCCAGGGGCACCCCCGGCTATGGCCTCACCCTGCTCGGGTGGCCGGGCGTCCCGGCGGCACCGCCGTCGCGCAGCGAATCGCGCCCGACCGTCAACGACCTGCTCATCGCGGCCCTCATCGCGAGCATCACGCGGTGGAACACGGTACGGCGCCGACGGCCCGGGCGTATCCGGATCAGCATGCCCGTGGACGCCCGGCCCGCCGGTCACGGGGACGACCTCGGCAACCTGTCCCGGCTGTGCACGGTCACGGTGGACCCGTGTCGCGTGGCCGACCTGACCGCCGCCGTCGCCCGCCAGACCAGGCGGGCCAAGAGCGGTCACGGGCCGCTGGTCGGCCCGGCGCAGGCGGCGGTCGCGCGAACGCGGTTGCCGGCCGGAGTCAAGCGGCGGCTGCTGCGGCTGGCCCTGCGCGCCGTGGGCCGCGTCCGGTGCGACACCTCGCTGCTCTCGAACCTTGGCACCATCGCCGAGCCGCCCACGTTCGGGACGTTCACGCCGACCCGAATGTGGTTCGCTACCTCCGCGCACATGCCGCGCGGGCTGTCGGTCGGCGCGGTCACCGTCGGCGGCCGGCTGAACCTGTGCTTCCGGTACCGGAACGCGCTGCTTGACGCGCCGGCCGGGCGGGATTTCGCGACCGAGTACGCCGCGGCCCTGTCCGCGCTCGCGGGCGGGGGGACCGGCCGGTGACCACCGAGGCCTACGGGATCCCGCTGGCGCTGCTGACGACGTCGGCCTTCAATACCGGGCTGATCCTCGAGAAACGGGCTCTCGACCGGATGCCGGCCATCAACCTGGGCAAGGTCGGCTTGGTGATCGTCGGCCTGCTCGCCAACCCGGCCTGGCTGGCGGGATTCGCGCTGATGCTGGCCGGGCTCGCCCTCCAGGTCATCGTCTTGACCCTCGAGCCGATCAGCCTGGTGCAGCCGATCCTGGCCTCGGGCGTGGCGCTCACCCTGGTGCTGTCGCGGCTGGTGCTGCGCGAACGGCTGGGCGGCGCCGAGTCCGCCTGCGTGGTAGTGATGGTGCTCTCCCTCGTCCTGCTCGCGTTGTCACAGGACTCGGCCGGAGGGAAGACCGCGCCGCCGGTGAGCACGCTCGCGATGGCGGCGGTCATCGCGGGTTCGATCGTGGCCGGCCTGCTGATCGCGGCCTGGCCCGGGCGACGCGGGCGGCACGCGGCGGCGACCGGGATAAGCTCCGGCATCGGCGTCGGCCTGCTCTACGGCGTCGGCGCGCTCACGACCAAGGGGCTGTCGGGAATCGTCTCCCGCGACCACAGCGCCGTGAGCCTCGGGATCGGCATCGTCTCCTCGCCCTACCTCTACCTGCTGTTCGGCTGCTCGGCGGTCGCGTTGCTGATGTACCAGGCCGCGCTGCAGGCCTGCCGCGCGTCGATCCTGATCCCCATCACCAACGTCGTCAGCAGCGTGTATTTCCTGATCGCGGGGAGCTGGCTGTTCCACCAGAGCCTGCCCGCCAGCCCGGTCAAGTTGGCCCTGCGCCTGGCCGGGATCGCGGCCGCCGGGGTGGTCCTGATCGCGTTGTCAAGGAATACCTCCAGCCCGGCTAGCTCCAGCCCGGCGGCCGTCCTTGACCCGGACTGAGCCGTGGCCGGCCGATGATCGCCTGGTCCAGCGGGCGGTTACCCGTCCGCCGACGGAGGGCATCGTCATCGCCTTGTGCGCGGCGGCCGCTCTCTCGCTGCGCCTGTACCAGCTGTCGCGCCCCGGCTACCTGCTCGGCGTGACCGAATACGACGACGGCGTCCTCTTCGGTAACGCGCTGCGCCTTCTCACCGGGGTGATCCCGTACCGCGACTTCGCCATGGTCCAGCCGCCGGGCAGCGCCCTGCTCATGCTGTCGGCCGCGCTGCTGGCCAAGGTGACGGGGACCGCGTGGGGGCTGGCGGCCGGGCGGCTGCTCACGGTGGGCGCCGACACGGCGAATGTGGTCTTGCTCGGCGTCCTCGTCCGCCACCGCGGGCCGCTCACGGTGGGCGCCGCGTGCGGTGGCTACGCCGCGGACCCGGACGCGATCGTCGCCGCCCACACCCTGCTGCTGGAGCCCTGGCTGAACCTGTTCTGCCTGGCCGGCGCCGTGCTGATCTTCGACGGTGACCGGATGGCGGGGACCGCGACCGGCCTGCCCCCGGCTGGGGCCCGCGCAGCCTATCCGCGAGATACCAGGCGGCTAGCCTGGGGCGGCGTGCTGTTCGGGTTCGCCGCGGCGGTCAAGATCTGGGCGCTGGTCCCGCTCGGCCTCGCCGGGCTGCTCCTGGTGGTCACCACGCGCCGCGCCCGGCCGGCGGCGGTGCTGGCCGGAGGAGCGGCGGCCGGCCTCGGCGTGCCGCTGCTGCCGTTCGTGGCGCTGGCGCCGGGCGCGGTGGCGCGCGGCGTTGTCATCGGCCAGGAGGTCAGGAACGCCTACGGCGGCGGCGGCTCACTCGGGCGGCTGGCCGATATGGCGGGGCTGCACCTGCTACCCGCGCGATTTCCTCCTGGCCTGCTGCTGGTCGCGGTCGGGGCGGTCGCGGCGGGCTGTTACGGGGCGGCGTACCTCGGCGCCCAGCGGCCGCTGCCACCGCTGGAAACGTACGCCTTCACCGGCGCCGTCGCGGTGACCGCCATGTTCCTATGGCCGCGGCTGTACTACTCGCACTACGGCGCGTTCGCGGGCCCGTTCCTCGCGCTCGCGATCGCGCTGCCGGCCGGCTCGCTCAGCGCTCGGCTGGCCGCCGCCCGGGGGCCGGCCAGCCACGTCGGTCCCCCGGCCGTGGCCGTGGCGCTCGGGCTGGTCGTGCTGGCGGCCGGCCTCCAGCAGTTCCGGGTGGAGTCCCGGCTGCACGGCGGTCCGGTGCCCGCGGTCGCCGACAGGCTCATCCCGGCGGGCGCCTGCGTGCTCACCAACGACGTGGCCTACACCGTGGAGGCCGATCGGTTCTACTCCGACGTCAGCGGATGCCCGTCGATAGTCGACTCATTGGGGACGCTGTTCGCGATGACCAGCGGGCAGTCGCGCCGCGCCGCGCCTGCCGTCCTGCGCCCCGTGGTCGAACTGTGGCAGGAGGACCTGGCACGGGCGGGGTATGTCTGGTTCACTTCCGACACCGCCGAGCAGATTCCATGGACCCCCCGGCTATACGGCTACTTCCGCGCCCATTTCCGGCTCATCGGGCTGGCCGCGCCGCACTCGTATCGCGGGCTTGTCCCGCGTCCCGGCCTCTACATCCGCATCACGCCCGGCAGCCCAGGTCTCGGGCGCGATGGCTAGTGTCGTCGTATGACCGAGAGCATGGAATTCGGCCGCGCGGACTGCCGGTCGGCGCTGATTACGGGCGGGACCAGCGGCCTGGGGCTGGCGATGGCGGCTGCGCTGGCCGGAGCCGGACTCCGCGTCGCGGTGGCGGGCCGGTCGGGGGAGCGGGCGGCCGAGGTCGCCGGCCGGCTTCCCGGGGCGTTCGGCATCGAGCTTGACGTGCGCGACGAAGGCTCGGTCGCCCGCGCGATCGACGAGGCATGGTCACGGCTGGACGGCATCGACCTGCTGGTGAACAACGCCGGCATCGGCATGCGCACGGTCAACCCGAGCTTCATGACTGAGCCGCGCGGCTTCTGGGCGGTGTCGCCGGACGGGTTCCGCGACGTGATCGCCACCAACCTCACGGGCTACTTCCTGGTGGCGCGCGAGGTCACGCCGCGGATGCTCACCGCCGGCGGCGGCCGGATCGTCAACATCGCGGTGAACCAGAGCACGATGACCCGGGCGGGGTTCGCGCCCTACGGGCCGTCTCGGGCGGGCACGGAGTCGCTGTCGAGGATCATGGCGGCCGACCTGGGCGGCACCCCGGTCACCGTGAACCTGCTGCTGCCAGGCGGCGCGACCCGTACCGGCATGGTCCCCGACCCCCACGCGGCCGGGCTGCGGAACCTGCTCGAGCCGGAGATCATGGGCCCGCCGATCGTCTGGCTCGCCTCGGCCGAGGCGTCGCAGGTCAACGACGAGCGAATCGTGGCGGCCGAGTTCGAGCAGTGGCTGGACGACAGGCGGAAAGCCTGACCATCCGTGGCTCCTAACCGGTTTCCCTAAACACCTACACCCGCATACAATGTTCACATGGTAGCGACCAGCCCCTCGTCCGTCCGATTCGAGCCGCGCGTGCTTGAGCGGCTCTCCGCGTTCGTCGCCGTGCACCAGGAACTGACGCTCTCGAGTGCCACCAGCCGACTGGTCGATGAGGCGCTCCGGGCGCGCGAGCACCCGCTGATCACGTTCAGGGATGGCCCCGCCGGTCGCCGGGCCCGAGTGGTCGGTGGTCCCGACGTCTGGGAAATCATCGGCGCGGTGCGGTCGGTCAGGAAAGCCGAGCCGGAACTGGCCGGAGACGAAGCCCTCGCCGTCGTCGTCGAGACCTCCGGCGTGCCGATGCCGTTGCTGCGGGCGGCACTTGCCTACTGGGGTGACTACCCGGAGGAGGTCGACGCCTTCCTTAACCGGGCGGGCGCCGAGGCCGTGCAGGCGCAGGCGGCCTGGGAGCGGCAGCAGGAACTGCTCGGCGGATGAGCGGCCGGGGGAGCGGCGGACCGCGCGACAAGCCCGACGCCCTACTGCTCGACGAGATGTTCTCGGCTGCGATCGCGGTCGAGCTCACCGAGCGGGGAATCGACTGCCGCGCCGTCGTCGCCGACGCCGCGCTGCGCGCGCAGTCGGACCTGGAGATCTTCGACACCGGGCTGCTGGAGGGACGGGTCATCGTCACCAACAACGTCCCCGACTTCGAGAGCCTGCGGCGGGCCCGCGAGGCGTTCGGGGGAGAGTTGCCCGGCCTCATCTACACGTCCGACCTCACGTTCCCCCGCACCAGGGCGTACGTCCCCCGGCTGGTGGCGGCCCTTGAGACGGCTGCCGCCAGCCACGAGGCGGCCCGTCGCGGCGGCGTCCTCTGGCTGCGACCCCCGACCTGACGCCGGTCCTGTCTAACCGCGCCACGTTCGCTGTGTTCGCTTCCCGCGTCTGCCGCGCGCGGTAGGCGGCGACGTGCTGCCGGTTGCCGCAGTTGCCGGTGTCGCAGTACAGGCGGGACCGGTTCCGCGACAGGTCGATGAGGACGGCAGCGCAGTCCGGGGCGAGACACTGGCGGAGCCGTTCGGTTTCGCCGAGCCGGACCAGGTCGGCGAAGGCGAAGCCCGCCTGTGCGGCGATCCGGTCCACCAGGGTCGCGTCCGCCCTGGTGACGTGCAGGTGCCAGGTGCCGTTGTGGTCGGTCAGCCAGGGCCGGGCGCCGGACTGATCCAGCAGGTCGTTGGCGATGCCCGCCAGCGCGGCCGGCTCCATCGTCTCCCAGGCGGCGAGCAGTTGCGACCGCAGCATGCGGACGGCATCGAGGGCGGCCGGGTTTCCCGGGCTGCGCGGGACCATCTGGTGGGCGTCGAGGAAATGTTCCAGGGCGGCGGTGTCCGGGAGTCCGTCCGTCTTGCCCGCCCGTCCCGGCTGGGTATTCACGAGGTCGGCCGCAAGCACGAGAGCGGCCGTCGTGTCATGAGCAAAAGTCATCTTGACTCCTGAGCACGGGGCTGTCTAGCCTCATGAGCATTCAGTCTATTTGGTGGTGACATCCTTGCTCGCAGACCTTCCCGCCAGGCGGCCCGCCGTGACCGCGGTGGCCGGGGCCGCGTGCATCTCGAGCTCGGCGGTGGTGATGCAGCTGGCGGGGAGCTCGCCGAGCCTGACAGCGCTCGGCCGGTGCGCCTTCGCGCTGCCCGTCCTGGGCGTACTGGCCTGGCGGGAGCGGCGCCGCGGCGCCGCCGTGATGACGGCGCGGAGCCGCTGGCTGGCGCGGACCGCCGGGGTGTTCCTGGCCGGCGACCTGATCCTATGGAGCCACTCGATCGCCGACATCGGCGCCGGCCTTGGCACGGTCGTCACCAACCTGCAGGTCGTGCTGGTGGCGCTGCTGGCGTGGGCGTTTCTCGGGGAGCGCCCGCGCGGCTCACTGCTGGCCGCGCTGCCGGTGATGCTTGGCGGCCTCGTCCTGGTCGGCGGCCTGGCGGGCACCGGCGGCTACGGCACGCACCCGGTGATGGGCGCCGTATTCGGGCTCGGCGTGGCCGTGCTCTACGCGGCGTACATCCTCATGCTGCGGCAGGCGACCGCCGACCGGACCCTGACCGGGATGGAACGTGCGCCGGTGGTCGCGCCGCTGCTGCAGGCGACGATCGGCGCGACCGTCGGGTCGGCCGTGCTCGGCCTGGTCCTGCGGGACTTCCGGCTGGGCCCGGCCTGGCCCGCCCTCGGCTGGCTGGTGCTGCTGGCGCTGACCTCTCAGGTGATCGGCTGGCTGCTGATCACCATGTCCATGCCGCGACTCCCCGCCTGGCTGGTCGGCGTCCTGCTGCTGGTCCAGCCAGCCGGCTCGCTCACCCTCAGCGCGGTGTTCCTCAACGAACGCCCGTCGGGGCTGCAACTCGTCGGCGTTGCCGTGATGCTGGCCGGAGTCCTGATCGCGGCGAGCGGTCAAAGCCGCAGTGCCCGGCGCAGCGCCCGCGAAGAGCACCCAGACGGCTCGAGCCAGTCGCCCGCACCACCTGCTGCTCTCCAGCCAGGAAGCGGCTGACCTGCTGCGCACGAAAGTCCGGCCGTACAGTGCGCCCCGAGTGTCACTAAAGTTCGGCGGAATCTAAGCTTGACCCATGGCGCGATGGAGTCCACTCGAGTGGCCGGTTGTCCGGCAGGTCCGCACTGGTGACCTACTCGGGCGCGGGCCAGCGGTGACGTCCGAGCGCACTCGCGCGATCACCGCCCGCACGACGACCGCTGACCGGGTTGTGCAGAGCGTCTGCCCGTACTGCGCGGTTGGCTGCGGCCAACGGGTCTTCGTCAAGGATGAGAAGGTCGTCCAGATCGAGGGCGACCCTGACTCCCCGATCTCCCGCGGCCGGCTGTGCCCCAAGGGGTCGGCGAGCAAGCAGCTGGTGAACTCACCCGGCCGCCAGACCAAGGTCCTCTACCGCGCGCCGTACGCGCGCGAGTGGCAGCACATCGACCGGGACGCCGCCATCGAAATGGTGGCCGACCGGTTCATCGAATCGCGCCGCCGCCACTGGCAGCAGCACGACGACAAGGGACGCCTCCTGCGCCGCACGATGGGCATCGCCGCGCTGGGCGGCGCGACCCTCGATAACGAAGAGAACTACCTCATCAAGAAGCTTTTCACCGCCGCCGGCGCCATCCAGATCGAGAACCAAGCGCGTATTTGACACTCTGCTACCGTTCCCAGTTTGGGAACCTCGTTCGGGCGTGGTGGAGCCACGCAGAGCCTGCAGGACATGGCCAACGCTGACTGCATCGTCATTCAGGGCTCCAACATGGCCGAGTGCCATCCGGTGGGCTTCCAATGGGTGGAGGAGGCCAGAGCGCGCGGGGCGAAGGTGATCCACGTCGATCCGCGCTTCACCCGCACCTCTGCCGTCGCCGACAAGCACATTCCGATCCGGGCCGGCTCCGACGTGGTGCTGCTCGGCGCGCTGATCAACCACGTGCTCGCCAACGACCTCTGGTTCAAGGAGTACGTCGTCGCCTATACCAACGCCGCGACCCTGGTGAACTGCGATTTTCGCGACACCGAGGAACTCGGCGGCCTTTTCTCCGGCTTCGACCCGGAGACCGGCCAGTACGATCCATCGACCTGGGCCTACGCGCAGGGCGAGGACGGTGCCGGGAGCTCAGACGACAGCCATGAGCACGGCGCCAGCGCCTCGGCCCGCGCGGCCGGCGACGAGCACGGCAGCGGCGGCCCGGCCCTGCCGCACGCCCGGGTCCTGCGCGACGAGACCCTGCAGGACCCGCGCACCGTCTTCCAGATTCTCAAGCGCCACTACGCTCGCTACACCCCGGAAATGGTCAGCGACGTCTGCGGCGTCAGCCTGGCCGACTTCGGGTACCTCGCCCGCGCGATCACGGAGAACTCCGGCCGGGAGCGGACCACCTGCTTCGCCTACGCCGTCGGCTGGACGCAGCACACGCTGGGGGCGCAGTTCATCCGCGGCGCCGCGATCCTGCAGTTGCTGCTGGGCAACGTGGGCCGTCCCGGCAGCGGCATCATGGCGCTGCGCGGGCACGCCAGCATCCAGGGTTCGACCGATATCCCGACGCTGTTCAACCTGCTTCCCGGCTACCTGCCGATGCCCTCGGCGGGCAGGCACGACACCTTCGCCGACTACCTGGAGGCGGTCGGGTCGAAGCAGCAGAAGGGATTCTGGGCCAACGCCGACACCTATGTCGTCAGCCTGCTCAAGGCGTGGTGGGGCGACGCCGCCCGCGCCGACAACAACTGGGCCTATGACTACCTGCCCCGGCTGACGGGCCCGGCCGGCACTTACCAGACCGTGACCGCCATGCTCGCCGACGAGGTCGAGGGCTACTTCCTGCTCGGCCAGAACCCGGCCGTGGGGTCCGCCAACGGCCGCCAGCAGCGCATGGGCATGTCCCACCTGAAGTGGCTGGTGGTACGGGACCTCAACATGATCGAGTCGGCTACCTGGTGGAAGGACGGCCCGGAGATCGCCTCCGGCGAGCTGCGGACCGAGGACATCGCGACCGAGGTGTTCTTCATGCCCGCCGCCAGCCACGTGGAGAAGGCCGGGTCGTTCACCCAGACGCAGCGGATGCTGCAGTGGCGCCACAAGGCGGTCAACCCGCCGGGTGAGTGCCAGAGCGAGCTGGACTTCTTCTACCAGCTCGGTCAGCGGATCAGGCAGAAGCTGGCCGACTCGACCGACGAGCGCGATCGGCCGCTGCTCGATCTGACCTGGGATTATCCGACCGACTCGAGCGGCAATCCCGACTCCGAGGCGGTGCTGGCGGAGATCAACGGTTACCGCTGGACAAGCTCCGGCCCCGCCAAGGACGCCCCCGAGCCGCTCTCGTCGTACACCGAGCTGAAGGCCGACGGATCGACCACCGCCGGCTGCTGGATCTACACCGGCGTGTACGCCGGCGGAGTCAACCAGGCGGCCAACCGGGTGCCTGGCGGCGGTCCGGGCCGCAGCCAGTCGCAGTGGGGCTGGGCCTGGCCGGCCAACCGGCGGATCCTCTACAACCGGGCCTCGGCCGACCCGGGCGGCAAGCCGTGGAGCGAGCGGAAGAAATGGGTCTGGTGGGATGAGGACCGGGGCCGCTGGGTCGGCGACGACGTGCCCGACTTCGTGGCCGACCGCTCCCCGGGCAGCCGTCCCGACCCCGATCTCGGCGGCCCGGCCGCGCTCGCGGGCGACGACGCGTTCATCATGCAGTCCGACGGCAAGGGGTGGCTCTTCGCCCCCAAGGGGATGCTCGACGGGCCGCTGCCCGCGCACTACGAACCGCAGGAGTCCCCGGTCGCCAACGCGGTCTACCCTCAGCAGCAGAGTCCCTCGCGGATCACGTTCCCGCGGACCGACAATCTCAGCGCCCCCAGCGCCGGCACGCCCGGCTCGGACGTGTACCCGTACGTGTTCACCACCTACCGGCTGACCGAGCACCACACCGCGGGCGGGATGAGCCGCTGGCTGCCGTACCTCTCGGAGCTGCAACCGGAGATGTTCTGCGAGGTCTCGCCCGAGCTGGCCGCCGAACGCGGACTGGAGCCCTACGGCTGGGCCACGATCATCTCGCCCCGCGCCGCGATCGAGGCGCGGGTGCTGGTCACCGAGCGGATGACCCCGCTGTTCATCGGGGGTCACACCGTGCATCAGATCGGGCTGCCGTACCACTGGGGCGTTGGCAGCGACGCCATCGTCAGCGGCGACGGGGCCAACGACCTGCTCGGCGTGACGCTCGATCCGAACGTGCAGATCCAGGAGTCCAAGGCCGGGTCCTGCGACATCCGCCCGGGACGGAGGCCGCGGGGGGATCAACGGCAACTCCTGGTGACGGCGTACCAGGACCGTTCCGGTACCACGATCGCCACCGATAACATGCGGATCACCGATCCCGCCCGCGAGATCGTCGACCCGCCGCCCCGGCAGGACCAGCGGAAGGGGGAGAGCTGATGCCTCAGCTGGCCGGACCGACCGACCCCGCAGCGGACGCGCGGTGGACGGACGTCAAGCCGCGCAAGGGCTTCTTCACCGACACCTCGATCTGCATCGGCTGCAAGGCCTGCCAGGTCGCGTGCAAGGAGTGGAACCACAACCCGCGCGTCGGCGACCTGGAACTGCTCGGGTCGTCCTACGACAACACCGGCTCGCTCGGGGCCAGCACCTGGCGGCACGTCGCCTTCATCGAGCAGGGGCGCGAGCGCATCGAACAGGCACGGGAGAGCGGCCGCGCGCTGGTCGACCTGGGCATGCCCGGCGTGGGAGCCCCGAAGCCCGCCGGCCCGGGACCCGCGCCCACAGGGCTCCCGGACACCGCGCCCCCGGACACGCCCGAGTTCCGCTGGCTGATGTCGTCCGACGTGTGCAAGCACTGCACGCACGCCGGCTGCCTCGACGTCTGCCCCACCGGTGCGCTGTTCAGGACCGAGTTCGGCACGGTCGTCGTGCAGGCCGACGTCTGCAACGGGTGCGGCACCTGCGTGGCCGGCTGCCCGTTCGGCGTCATCGAGCGCCGCCGCGACGGCACGGCCGCCCCGAAGGGCAAGCGGGGCGAGCGCAAGGGCGAGCAACCCGACGTTCCCAATCTCGGCGTGGCCCAGAAGTGCACGCTGTGCTACGACCGCATCGTCGATGACCAGACGCCGGCGTGCGCGAAAACCTGCCCGACCACGTCCATCAAGTACGGCGACCATGTGGACCTGGTGGCCCTGGCCCGCGAGCGGGTCGCCGAACTCCACGATCAGGGCAGGACCGAGGCCCGCCTGTACGGGGCCAACGAGCTCGACGGCGTCGGCGGCACCGGGTCGGTCTTCCTGCTGCTCGACGAGCCTGAGGTGTACGGCCTGCCACCCGATCCGCGGGTACCCACCGCCGATCTGCCGCAGATGTACAAGCTGGCCGGCCTGGCGGCCGGCGGTATGATCGCCGCGGCCGTGCTCTCGTTCTTGGGAAGGCGCTCGTGACCACCTCGGAGTACGACAGCCTGCGCCCGCCGGAGCCGGCCGGCCGGGGCAGGGGCAACGGCAGGCGCCGCCGCCGGACCGGCCCGGGCGCGGGCGGCGCGGACGGCTCCCGCGAGATGCCGATGGTGCCGGAGGCGGAGTTCACGTCGTACTACGGGCGCCCGGTGGTCAAGCCGGCCCCGTGGGGTCCCGAGATCGCCGGGTACCTCTTCCTCGGCGGGGTCGCCGGCGGCTCGGGCCTGCTCGCCGCCGGGGGCCAGCTGACCGGGCAGGATACGCTGCGCCGGAACTGCCGGCTGGCGGCCATCAGCGCGGTCGGGCTGGGCGCGGTCGCCCTCGTGCACGACCTCGGGCGGCCGGAGCGCTTCTTGAACATGCTGCGCACGTTCAAGCTGACCTCGCCGATGAGCGTGGGCTCGTGGATCCTCAGCGCTTTCAGCGCCGGCGCGGGAGTGGCGGCCGCAGCCGAGGTCGACCGGATGACCGGTGAGCGGCTCCCGCTCGGCCCGCTGCGCCGCGTCCTGCGAACGGTCGAGGGGCCGGCCGGACTGGAGGCGGCGGCGTTCGCCCCGCTGCTGGCGGTGTACACGGCGGTGCTGCTCGGCGACACGTCCACGCCGACGTGGAACCACGCGCACGAGGAACTGCCCTTCGTCTTCGCCAGCTCGGCCAGCCTCGCCTCGGCCGGCCTGGCGATGGTCACGACGCCGGTGGCCGAAACCGCGCCGGCGCGCAAGCTGGCCGTGCTCGGCGTCATCGGCGATCTCCTGGCGACGAGGGTCATGCATCGGCGGATGGACCCCGTCGCCGCCGAGCCGCTGCACACGGGCAGACCAGGGCAGATGCTGCGGCTCAGTGAGGCACTCGCTGTCGCGGGCGGGATCGGGACGCTCCTGGGCGGGCGCCGTCGCAGCATCGCCGTGGCCTCCGGGCTGGCGCTGGTGGCCGCCTCGGCGCTCACCCGGTTCGGGATATTCGAGGCGGGCATCGCTTCCGCCAAGGACCCGCGCTACACGATCGAGCCGCAGAAGCGCAGGCTGGCCGCCCGCCGCGCGGCCGGCGTGACCGACGATTCGATCACCACGGCCGGCTGAACCAGCGCAGTTAACGGGCCGCCCGACTCGGCGTCGAACGGCCCGTTAACCAGGAGGCGTGCTCAGAAGCCGATGGCTACCTGCACGTACTGCGCGTCGGCGCTGTTGAAGTCGGAGGACTGGCCGTTGTCGTCGTCGTAGGCGAAGCCGTACTGGAGGCCGTTGACGGCGACGGAGTGCCAGAACGCGGAGTAGTAGTTGCACGGAGCGTTCTGGTAGTAGTCAGACGGCGTGTTCTGCACCGTGGTCGAGAACTGCGCCACGCAGCGGTTCAGCGCCGCGCACAGGCTCGGGTCCCCGTTGAGCGCGGGGGTTCCGCCGCCCTGGCAGCCGAAGACCTCCTGCGAGGTCTCGGTGGCGCCCACCGAGGCCGCGTACGCGGTCATGTAGCTGGCGTCGGCTCCGCCCGGCTGGAAGGCCGCGACGTCGCCCGGTGCGGGGATGCTGTAGGGCGCGTCCACGGTGGCGAGCTGCTGGAACACCGCCGGGACGTAGTTCTCGAACTGCTGGAACAGCGCGGTCCTGCTCTCGGCGAAGACCTGGTCGTCCTCCCCGACCACGACGTCGCTGCCGTCGGAGTTATGCAGGTGGATCGCCAGCGGCAGGCCGAATGCGTCGACCCGGGAGGTGTCGGCGTTGATCGTGGTGCCGCTCGAGTTCAGCTCGATGAAGTCGTGGTACGAGCTGGTGGTGGATCCGAGGTAGAAGTTGATTCGGCAGGAGGCGCACGAGGTCATCTCGTAGTACGGCGACTGCGCGATCGACTCGGTGACGCCGTTGACGCTCCAGTAGACCTCGCTGTCGGGGTACTGGCCGTTGGTGGCGTTGAGGAAGTCGAACTCGATGGCGCCCGACGCGCTCGGGATGCTGCTGGTGCTGCCCCAGAACCCGGCCGGGAATCCGCCGTAGCTGCCGCCGGGGGGTGGCGTGCTGCCCGACGTCGCGAAGGTCAGGTAGTTGATGTTCCAGCCGGGGCCGTCCTGGTCCACGGTCAGGGTCTGCACGCCGGCCGGCAGCGTGATGTTCGCCGTCACCGTCGTCCAGTCCTGGTAGCCGCCGGTCGCCGGCGCGGTGATGACCCCGGTGAGGTCGGTCCCGGCCGCGTTGTCGATCTGCAGCGCGTTGGTAACCGCGGTGGGCGCGGCCAGGCGCAGGCTCAGTGCATAGGTGCCCGCGGTGGCGACGTTGACCGTGTAGTTGAACCACTGCCCGGCCGCCGTCCAGCCGAGGTCGTAGCCGCCGCCGGTGTCGGTAGTGGCCTCCAGGTCGACCCCGTCGGAGCGGTAGCTATTGGCGGTGCCGTTGACCGCGGTGACGTTGTAGGCGACGCCCTGGCCGCCGGTGTCGTAGTTCTCCGCCTGGACGGTGCCGGGCACCGCCGCCGCGGTGCCGCCGTACGGAGCGTCACCGCTCGGGGGCGGGGTCCCGCCGCCTCCGGTCGAGGCGAACGTGATGTAGTGCAGGTTCCAGCCGTTGGAGTCCTGGTCGACGGTCAGCGTCTGCTGCCCGGCCGGGAGGGTGACGCTGGCCGTGACCGTGGTCCAGGTCTGGTACCCGCCGGTGTTGGGGATGGTGACCGAGCCGCTCAGGTTGGTCCCGGCCGCGTTGTCGATGTGCAGCGCGTCGGTGATCCCGTACGGCGAGGACACCCGGAAGCTGAGCGTGTAGGTGCCCGCTGTGGCGGCGTTAACGGTGTAGTTGAACCACTGCCCGGCGGTGGTCCAGCCGAGGTCGTAGGCGCCGGCGCCGGTGTCGTTCTGGGTGTCGGCGGTGGTCTCGAGGTCGACGCCGTCGGAGCGGTAGCTGTTGGCGGACCCGTTGGCGGAGGTGACGTTGTAGGCGACGCCCTGGCCGCCGGTGTCGTAGTTGGCCGCGTACACGGTGCCGGGCACCGCCGCCGCGGTGCCGCCGTAGGGCGCGTCGGCGGCAGCCGAGGCCGCGTGCTGGGTGACGCTCACCAGCGTCAGGCCGAGCACGACCCCCAGCGCGAGGGCCAGGCGGCCCATCCGGCCGAGACGGCTCAGCCGGGCCAAGCGTGGCCCGGCGCGCCGGGATCCGGCCGGCCACGGGATGTGGAATGATCCCATTCTCTTACTCCTTCTTCCCATTCCCGGCCCGGGCTGAGGGTCTTTTCCTCATTCCGGGCAGGCGTGTCCCTTATGTCGACGGGACTGATCCAGAAGAACGACAGGGTGCTGGCCGGGGCCGCGAGGGCCGGCCGTGCCAGCAATGGCGGCTACAGCCACGTAAGCAAGGGACCTTAGTTACCGACAGGTAGACAACGGCGTCCTGCCATGAAGGTGGGAGTGGTCGCATTCGATGCTCGGCAGATGCCCGGGTGGACCGCAGATGCCCGGGTGGACCACGGACGATGGGGCGCGCGTGCACAGATAGCTCCAGATTCGGAACTTATATTAAGCTGTGATTTAAGCAGCGCCCCTCGGGCTCGTCAAGGGGCCTGGGGCACCAGGCAAGACCTGGTGCCCCAGGCCCCGCCCGCCATCACCCGCGGCGCCACCCGCGGGGTTGCCGCGCCCACCGCCCGCACCGCCCGCACCGCCCGCACCGCCCGCACCGCCCCCACCCGCCCATTTCGGGCCGGAACCATCGTCGTGTGCAGTTGGGGGCGCCCCGCGACCCGAACGGCACACGATCACGGTATGGACGGAGATAAACGATCTGCGGCGCTTCGGTGGTCTTGTCGGAAGCGAGTTTCCGATATATCGTCGACGTACGTTGATCGTCGCCGATACGAAGGAGAACGAGTGATGCGTGAGCGAGGTTCCGGCCGCGGGCACGGGGGACACGGCGGCCGCGGGCACGGGGGCGGCGGGCACCGGGGCAGGCGCGGTGACGTTCGCGCGGTGATCCTCGCCCTGCTGGCCGAGCGGCCGATGCACGGCTACGAGATGCTCGAGGAACTCAGCCGCCGGACGAGCGGGCTGTGGCGGCCGAGCCCCGGTTCGCTCTATCCGGCGCTGCAGCTGCTCGAGGACCAAGGGCTGCTGCGGTCGGTCGAGGAACAAGGCCGCCGCCGTTTCGAGTTGACCGAGGAAGGCCGCGCGCTGCAGGCGCAGAGCACACCAGGGACCGCCCTCTGGGAGAAGATCGTCAGCGCCGCTGACGACGGGGCGCTGGCGCTGCGCAGCGCGCTGCGCGGGGTCGAGCTGGCGGTCAGCCAGGTGGCCGAGGCGGGCACGCCGGAGCAGAAGACCAGGGCGGAGGCCCTGCTGGCCGACCTGCGCCGGCAGCTCTACCTGCTGCTGGCCGACGGGCCGACGACGTGAGGCCCGTGATCGCTTTGGGAGGGGAGGGGCAGTGACTGCCCAGGGGCTTATCGACACGCAGGAGATGTACCTGCGCACGGTGTTCGAGCTGGAGGAGGAAGGGATCGTCCCGCTGCGCGCGCGGATCGCCGAACGGCTCGCGCAGTCGGGCCCGACCGTGAGCGAGACGGTGGCGCGGATGGAACGGGACGGCCTGCTGCACGTGGCCGACCACCGGCAGCTCGCGCTGACCGAGACCGGCCGCGCGCTCGCGACCGGCGTGGTGCGCAAGCACCGGCTGGCCGAGTGCCTGCTGGCCAACGTCTTCAAGCTGCCGCTGGCGGAGGTGCAGATCGAGGCCTGCCGGTGGGAGCACGTGATCTCGGAGAGCGTCGAACGCCGCCTGGTCGAGCTGCTCGGCCACCCGGACCGCTGCCCGCACGGCAACCCGATCCCCGGTCTCGACGAACTGGTCGCGGACCCCCGCGTGCTGACGGCCCATTAGCCGCCGGCACCGTGCACTCGGCCCCGCTTTTCCGGTCTCCGCGCGCCTAAGCGGCTTCCGTGCGCGCTCGGATATGGAGATGCCCGTCCTGCGGAAATTCGGGCGGCAGTGGCGGGAGCACGGCGGACAAGGCGAAGTTGGCCTTCTCCGCGACCCGGCAGGAGGCCTGGTTGCCGACGGCGTGGATCAGGTGCAGTCGCTCAAGGGGCCTGATCCGGGGAGAACGGAACGCCCAATCGCACAGCGCGCTCAGCGCCCGTGGCGCGATCCCGCGACCGCGGGCGGAGGACGCGACCCAGTAGCCCACTTCTCCCGTTTCTCCCGTGAGGGCAGCCCCGTCGAGACCTCGAATGCTCACGCTGCCGACCAGTGTGCCGGCCACGCCATCAACGGTCTCCAGCACGGCGAAGCTGAACCGCGTCGCGGCCCGACCGTCCGCCTGCCGCCGCTCGACGACGTGCCGCGCCTGTTCAGCGGTCGTAATCGGGTGCCGAAGCCAGCGCCGCATCACCGGATCGCGGTGCGCCGCGAGCATCGCCGGGATGTCATCATCGGTCCACGGGCGGAGAAGCAAGGCAGCAGCGGTCCCCTCTGGTGCAACGGCGAGCACGGTATCCATACGTGGCGGCTTCCTTCTCGACTCGGCTTCTCCCCGGGCGCGCTCCAATGATCGCGCACCGATTCTCTCCGCTCTCGCGAACCCGCTTCTTCTGCCCCGTCCGTATCTGAATGCTCACGCCGTTCGCGGGTAGCGGGGGGCTGGACGCGGCACCGGGTCGCGGACGGAGAGGGATGGATCATGGGATTGTTCCGGAAGACGTCGAGGCCCGAGCGGGCCGGCAGGAAGCCGACCCGGCAGGAGCGGCGGGCGGCCGAGCGCACCGCCCGGGCCGAGGCCGCGCTGGTGCAGACCGAGCAGCGGATCCACCAGATCGCCGACGAGGTCCGCAGCGACCTCAAGGGCTCCGCCTAGTCGCCAACAACGGGTTGACCGGTTCAACCCGCCCCCGCAGAGTCTGTGATCCGGGGCACCAGCGTGGCGCCGAGGCCGCGGCGGATCGCCGCGACGTCGGCGCCGCGTTCTGCGCCGGCATCGGTGAAGGCGAGTTATCGTGTGTTTCGCCTTAACTCTGCTGAGCAGTGTGCCCGGCAGCGGAGTCAAGTGGCGTAAGGGAGGGGAGAGCCGGTGGCGCTCGCGGCGGATGCCGAGCCAGGGTCGGGGGCGACTGGGTTGTTCGCCGCCGATGCGGAGGTCGGCCGTGACCTCGCCGCGGTGGACTGGGCCGCCACCCCGCTGGGGCCGCCCGGGTCGTGGCCGCAGAGCCTGCAGACGGCGGTGGACATCCTGCTGTCATCGCGCTTCTCGATGTGGATGGCCTGGGGGGAGCAGCTGACGTTCTTCTGCAACGCCGCCTACCGGCGTCACACCCTGGGACGCAAGTACCCGTGGGCGCTTGGCCGGCCGGCCAGCGAGGTGTGGGCCGAGATCTGGGACGACATCGGCCCGCGGATCGACACCGTGCTGGCCACGGCGACGGCGACCTGGGACGAGGCGCTGCTGCTGTTCCTTGAGCGGTCCGGCTACCCGGAGGAGAGCTACCACACCTTCTCCTACAGTCCGCTGCGCGATGACGCCAGCACCGTGGTCGGCATGCTCTGCGTGGTCAGCGAGGACACCGAACGCGTCATCGGCGAGCGCCGGATGGCGACCCTGCGCGATCTTGGCTCCGACCCGAGCGTGGTCCGCACCGAGCAGGAGACGCTGGAGTTCGCCGGGCGGCAGCTGGACCGCAACCGGCGCGACCTGCCTTTCACCCTGACCTACCTGCTCGATGCCGACGGCGCCGCCGCGCGACTGGCGGTGAGCACCGGTATCGGAGCCGGGCACCCGGCCGCCCCGGCCGTGCTCGCGGCCGACGACCCGGACCCGGTGTGGCCGGTCGCGACGCTGCTGCGGGGCGAGCCGGCGCTGGTGCACCTGGACAGCGCCCGGTTCTCCGGCCTGCCGGCCGGGGTGTGGAGTGAGCCGCCCGACCAGGCGCTGATAGCGCCGCTGGCCCAGCAGGGCGGTCATCCCTACGGCTTCCTGGTGGCAGGCCTGAACCGGTACCGGGCCGTGGACGAGGGCTACCGCGGCTTCGTCGGCCTGGTGGCCGGGCACCTGGCGGCGGGGATCGCGGGCGCGCGCAGCTACCAGGATCAGCAGCGCCGGGCGGAGGAGCTGGCCGAGCTGGACCGCGCCAAGACCACGTTCTTCTCCAACATCAGCCACGAGTTCCGCACCCCGCTGACCCTGATCATGGGACCGCTGCAGGAACTGCAGCGCCTGCTGGCCGACGCCAGCCCGCAGGTGCGCGAGGAGCTGGAGGTCATCGGCCGCAACGGACTGCGCCTGGGCCGGCTGGTCAACACGCTGCTTGACTTCTCCCGCATCGAGGCCGGGCGGATGCAGGCGAGCTATGAGCCGGCCGACCTCGCGCAGGTGACGGCCGAGCTGGCCAGCGTCTTCCGCTCCGCCGTCGACCGCGCCGGGCTGGCCTTTGAGGTGGACTGCCGGCCGCTGCCGGAGCCGGTCTACCTCGACCGGGGCATGTGGGAGAAGGTGGTGCTTAACCTGCTCAGCAACGCGCTGAAGTTCACCTTCGACGGCTCCATCCGCGTCGCCGTGGGCGCCGAGGGCGGCCAGGCGGTCGTCACCGTCGCCGACACCGGCATCGGCGTCCCCGAGCGGGAGATGCCCCGGCTGTTCGAACGGTTCCACCGGATCGAGAACGCCCGCTCCCGCTCCAACGAGGGCAGTGGCATCGGCCTGGCCCTGGTCCAGGAGCTGGTCCAGCAGCACGGCGGCACGATCACCGCGTCCAGTACCGAGGGCGAGGGCACGACGTTCACCGTTCGCCTGCCGTTCGGGCACGCCCACCTGCCCGCCGACGCTCTCGTGCCGGTCGGCCACGCGGCGACCGTCTCGGCCACCGCCGACCCGTTCATCCAGGAAGCCTTGCGCTGGCTGCCCGGGACCGCGCCGGACGGTGACGATGGACCGGGGGCGCGGCCCGGGCACGAGGAGATCACGCCCGGCACCGTCACGGATCCCTCCACGCAGGCTGGCCGCGACCTGCCCGCGCGGGTCCTGATCGCCGACGACAACGCCGACATGCGCGAGTACCTGGCGCGGCTGCTGCGCTCCGGTGGCTTCCAGGTCACCACGGTCACCGACGGGCAGGCCGCCCTGGACTCGGTCCGGGCCGGCGCCCCCGACATGGTGATCAGCGACGTGATGATGCCCCGCCTTGACGGTCTGGGCCTGGTGGCCGCGCTGCGGGCCGACGCGCGCACCGCGGCCGTGCCGGTGCTGCTGCTGTCGGCCCGGGCCGGGCAGGAGGCGTCGGTCGAGGGCCTGCGCGCCGGCGCCGACGACTACCTGGTCAAGCCGTTCTCCGCCGTGGAACTGCTGGCCCGGGTGCGCTCCAACCTGGGGATGGCCAGGTTCAGGAACCGCGAATCGCAGTTCCGCCGCACGTTGATCGACTCCCTGCAGGAAGGCTTCTTCGTCACCGATGCGGAAGGCACCATCCTGGAGGCGAATCAGGCCTTCCTGACCCTGGTCGGCTACAGCGCCGACGGCCTGCCGTTCCGCTGGCCGCACCCCTGGGTCCCCGACCCGGGCGCCGACCCTGACGGCTGGGCGGCGATGACCCGGGCGTTCGCCGATTACCAGCGCCAGGGCGGCGGCCGCTA
>Ga0302326_10008991_pt1 | contig 21957 bp, 14 predicted proteins | sample Palsa_T0_3_FD_202264 | JGI IMG/M metagenome (GOLD analysis project Ga0302326, IMG submission 202264) | Peat permafrost microbial communities from Stordalen Mire near Abisko, Sweden - Palsa_T0_3 | ecosystem: Environmental > Terrestrial > Soil > Palsa > Peat permafrost | place: Sweden: Abisko... | reverse complement strand
GGGTACGGGATGGCATTCGCGGAAACGCCCGAGGATGCGCCGGGGTCGCGGTTTTCCTACAGCGATATCAATTTTCTTGTGCTGGGTGCGCTGGTGGAGCGGGTTTCCGGCGAGACCCTGGATGACTATGCCAGGCGTCACATTTTTGTGCCGCTCAAGATGACGCATACGCGATTTCTGCCTCCGGCGGCCTGGAGTGGAAAGATCGCACCTACGCAATATGACGAGAACGAGCACATGCTGCGCGGAGTCGTGCACGATCCAACGGCGCGGCGCATGGGCGGCGTGGCGGGGCAGGCCGGATTATTTTCGACGGGGGATGATCTGGCGAAATTCTGCCAAGCTCTGCTGAATGGCGGCGCTGGAATTCTTTCGCCGCTGTCGGTGGAGAAGATGACGCGGCCGGAGCAGCCGCCTTCGGCTCCGGTGCTGCGCGGGTTTGGGTGGGATATTGATTCTCCGTTTTCGTCGAATCGCGGTGATTTGTTGCCGGTCGGATCGTACGGCCATACCGGATTTACGGGAACGTCGATATGGATCGATCCAACGACCAAGGCTTACATTATTTTGCTCACCAATGCGGTGCATCCCCGCGGTGGCAGCGCGGTTGCGTTGCGGTCGAAGGTGGCGACGGCTGTGGCGGCGGCGCTGCCGCTGACTGCGAGCGAGAAAGAAGGGCTGCGTTGGAAGAGCATCACCGGCTACAACGAGGCGCAGAGCGCGGCGCGGCGCATGAGTTCGCGGAATGGCGTCGTGAAAACCGGAATCGATGTGCTCCAGGAGCGTCGATTCGATGTGCTGCTGGCCGCCGGAGGCAAGAAAAGAATCGGGCTGGTGACCAACCAGACCGGAATCGATGCGCAGGGGCGGCGCACGATCGATGTGCTGGCGCAGTTGCACAATTTATATCCCGGAATAACGCTCGATGCGATCTTCAGTCCCGAGCACGGGGTTACGGGCACGCTGGATACAACCGATGTCAGTAACTCAAAGGATGAGGCCACCGGGGTTCCGGTATACAGCGTCTATGGGGGGACGGATGCGGCGCGCAGGCCCTCGGCGGATGTGATGAAGCGGCTGGATGCGGTGGTGTTCGATGTTCAGGATGCGGGGGTACCGTTTTATACGTACGAGACTACGCTGGGATATTTTCTGGAGGCGGCGGCGCAGGCAGGCATTGAGATGATCGTGCTGGATCGGCCTGATCCGATTACGGGGTCGTTTGTGCAGGGTCCGGTGGCGGATGCGGGGCATGAGAGGTTTACCGATTACTGGACCGTGCCGGTGCGGCATGGCATGACCATGGGCGAGCTGGCGAAGATGTTCAACACGGAGCGGAATATTAACGCCAAGCTGACCGTCGTGCCGATGGAAGGCTGGCAGCGTGGGGACTGGTTTGATTCCACGGGTCTGGAGTGGGTGAATCCATCGCCGAACTTGCGCAGCGTGACCGAGGCGGCGTTGTATCCCGGCGTAGCTTTGATTGAATACACGAATGTTTCTGTGGGTCGGGGCACGGATACTCCGTTTGAGCTGGTGGGTGCGCCCTGGATCAAGAGCAGGGAACTGGCAGCGTATTTGAATGCCCGTGGGATCGCCGGAGTGAGATTTGTGCCGGTAATGTTTACGCCGACGTCGAGCAATTATTCGGGACAGAGATGTGAAGGCGTGAATATTGTCCTGACGGAGCGCAATGCCTTGGATGCGCCGGAGCTGGGGATTGAGTTGGCGGCGGCTTTAAGAGAATTGTATCCAACGGATTATAAGATGGAGCGCATGGCGGAGTTGCTGGTCAATCAGGCTGCGTTCGATGGGCTTGTGGCGAAGGTTGATCCCCGGCGCATTGCGCAGGATTGGCAGGAAGGGTTGGAGAAGTTTGGGGTGGTGCGGAAGAAGTACTTGATCTACTAGGGCGAGACGGCAGCGAGGTAGCACGGCGTCTGAAATTCGCATCGTAGCCGCAAGAATGCGTGCTATTCTCTCGCTGATTGGGACGGGCAGCGACGTCGAGGTGCATGATGCGCGGACTTGGAACGGTTCTGCTGTTATCGAGTATGGCTTTGGGACAAGCGGCGGACGCGCCGAAGCCGCAGAGCTCGCCCGCCACTCCTGCCGCGGCCACGGCCTCGAGTTCGACTAAGGCTGCGGCTTCCGATCCGAATACCTTTACCATTCCGGCGGGAACCAGGATTCCATTGTTGCTGAAGCAGGCGATCTCCACCAAGAATGCGCACGAGGGAGATGCGGTTTATGCGGAGACGGCGTTTCCGTTTGTCGCTAATGAACGGGTGATCGTTCCCGCAGGATCCTACATTCAGGGCAAGATTTCTCGCGTAGAGCGCGCCGGGCACGGCAATGGGCGGGCCGAGATCCTGATGCACTTCACTTCGATGATTTATCCGAGCGGATATACGGTGATGCTGCCGGGGTCGGTGCAGAATACGCCGGGGGCGGACAATAATTCTGTGAAGGACGAGGAAGGAACCATTCAGCAGGATAAAGATACGGGGAAGAAGGTTGAAGAAGGAGCGCAAGACGGAGCCTACGGAGGCGCGATCGGCGGCATTGGCGGCGCGGTGGCCAGTGGATTGAACGGCGCGCGGATTGGAGCCGGGGCGGGCGCCGCGGCGGGCATCGCGTATGCGCTGCTGAAACGTGGCAGCGATGTGAAGCTGGATGTGGGAACTTCGATCGAGATGCAGATTCAGCGTCCCATCACAGTGGATACGACCAGGATTGCTGTGGCACGGGCGGGGCCGTAGGGTTGCTCGTGTAGAGCGGGCACTCCTGCCCGCTGCCTTTGCTCTTGCTGTTGTTTTGTCCCACTCTTCTACCCCTAACCCTCCACAGATGTTCAGCAACACCTCACTGCAAATTAAATAGCGCGTTCACGTGAGCGGTTACCGTCACGTTTTGTGGGGTGAACTCTTCCGTGGGAGCGGGAGCGGCATTGGCCGCGGCCGCCATGGCGCGGGCCATTCGCGGAATTGGCACGCGCTGGTTTTCGAAGGTATCGACGGAGGCATAGGAAAGTTCGCCCAGAGTGCGGCCGCTGGCGTGTGCGATCGCGTCGGCGGAGTTGCGGGCGCGGCGGTAAGCGTCTTCAACGGCTTTGTTCTTGGCCTCGTCGATATTTTCCAGCGTGTACGTCACGGTCTGACTCTCGCTGACGTTGGCGTCGGCGAGTTGCTGGGTGATGGGACCGACCTTGGAAAAATCCTTGAGTTTGAGGTTGACGTCGGTTGTGACGCGATAGCCGATGAGTTTTTGTTTTGCATTTCTGTAGTCGTACACGGGGTGAACGGAAAGAAATCCGATGCTCGCGGCTTTAGGCTCAATGCCGTTGGCGCGCAGAACCTGGCGCACGTCCTCGACCTCTTTGGAGGCGTGCTGGTAGGCGGCCTGGGCGGTGTCATCCTGCACGGAGACGTTGAACTGGAGGACGGCGGTGTCGGGAGCAGATTCAAACTTGCCGTCGGCGCCGACGTAAACGGAATTCGGAAGCGCGGTGAGGGCAGGATGATCCTGCGCGAAGGATGTAGTCGCGAGGATGCAGAAGCTAAGCAGAACGAGGGCGGATTTCATGGAGTGCCTCCTGACGCAATGGCGAGTCTCTTCTCTGATTGTAGGTTCCTCCGGGGCGAAAACCCAAAGTCACCGCGAGGCGTCGATCGCAGCGCTGAGAGCGCTGCGCCACCAAAAGGCGGAGTCGAACCCGGTTGACCCTCAGAGACTGCGTTAGGTGCCTTTGGTGCTGGCGGAGTAGCTGAAGGGATAGCTCTGGGCGTTGATCTCGCGGCGAAGGTCTTCGAAGATTTCGTCGGGCATCTTGAGAAAGACTTCCACGACCTCGGGATCGAACTGGCGGCCCGTCCAGGCCTTGATCTCCTTGCGAGCTTCACCGAGGGTTCTTGCCGGACGGTAGGGGCGATCGGAGATAATGGCATCGAGAGTGTCGGCCACGGAGAAGATTCTTGAACCGAGAGGAATTTCCGCTCCCTTCAGGCCGCGAGGATAGCCGCTTCCGTCGAAGTGTTCCTGGTGGGAGTAGACGATGTCGCAGGCTTCGGTGAGGAAGGGAATTTTCTTGAGCATCTGGTAGCCGTGATAGCAGTGCTCGCGCATGATCGCGCGCTCATCATCGTCCAGTTTTCCCGGCTTGCGAAGGATGTTATCGGGGATAGCCATTTTTCCGATGTCGTGAAGAAAGGCGCCGCGCGCGATGACCAGGATTTGTTCGCGGGGCACGCCCATGGCCCGGGCAATTGCAATGGTAAAAGCGGTAACGCGGCGGGAGTGACCCTCGGTTTCAGCGTCTTTCAGGTCAAGCGCGTCGCCCAGGGCTTGCAGAGTGATGTCGTAAGAGCGCTCCAGATCACCCATGGCGGCCTGAAGTTGGTCGGTACGGGCTTCAACCAGAGACTCCAGATTGGTTTGGTATGTCCGGTTTTCCATCTTCAGGCGGCGATTCTCAAGCGCCCGCCCCACGGCATTGAGCAGCTGTTCACGCTCGAAGGGTTTAAGCAGGTAGTCGTAGGCGCCGTTGCGGATGGCGGCCAGGGCTACGGAAATGTCGTGAACCGCGGTGACCATCACAACCGGCATCTCAGGAAACTTTTCCTTGGTCCGTTCAAGCAGGCCAATGCCATCCAGGTCCGCCATCATCAGGTCGGAGAGCATGAGTTCGAATTTCTCCCCGGAATTGAGCAGGGCCAGAGCCTCCATGCCGGAGCTGGCTTGCTTCCACGCATAGCCTGCGGCCGCGAGGATGGCGCAGACAATCTCGCGGATTGCTTCTTCGTCGTCAACTACCAGAATGCGATCGGGCATTAGCGTCTCTGAATACTATCGGCGATTCTACGCCTGCCGTGAGGTTCCGAAAGTAACCAAACGGGTCCGGAAAGCCCAACAATAATGGGCGGAGGCATGATATTCAAAAGCAGGGCACCGTTACGTCTGGACGTGCCTGACACAAGATGAATGCTTCTCTCTGGTCGATTTGGAACACCGCACAGCCGGCGCTCGCCCGGCTGAAGCCCGGAGAGTGGGCGCTGCTCATCATGCTCGGAGCCTCGCTTCTGGTGCTCTCCGCGCTGCGGGAGAAGTACCTGCTGGTTTGGACGGCAGGATGGACGCTGCTGGTGAGTTCGCGCCTGGCGGCGGTCCACGGGGCCGCCCTACGAATTCCGTTCCGCTACATCACCGCTTTTGAGCAAGCTGCGTTTGTGGTTGCAGTTGCTCTGTTCGCGGGCGCGATCCTCCTGTATACCAGGGAGCGGAATCTTCTGGTGCCTCTCGCTGTGGCAAGCGCGATTGTCGCTGGCTTTGCCGTGGCCCGCGTGCTGCTGTGGCCAGATGTTTTGCCTTTGCGCTTCGCCCTGGAAGTTTCCTACCGGATCATTCTGTTGACGGCGGCAATCGCCTTGCTCATCGCCCGCAGGGGACGTTGGGAGCTTTGGGCATGGCTGCTGGCTGCCTGCCTGCTGGTGCAACACCTCAACTGGCCGCTTTTCACAGACCAGATGCCGGCGCGATTTTTTGTGGCGCCGGACGTGCTGCTGGGGCTCAGCATGCTGCTGGTTGCGTTTGGCGAAGCACGCGGCCGGGCCCGGCGATTGAAAGTGCTGGAAACCCTGACCGACAGCATCGTGCGCGCTCAACAGCAGGGCGGCATGATGCAGACCGTACTTGCGGAATTGCGCCGCCTGACCCATAGCAACGGAGCATGGTTCCGCTTGATTGATGGCGGACAACTGGTGGCGACCCACGCCGTGGGCATGTCGCAGGATTTCTTGCGTGAGGCTGGTTTTGCGGAATTGACGGAGGGCGCTTCGCAGATGCTGCACCGGGGCACGCCCGTAACCACGCACCGGGCAGGATCGACTCCGGAAGATCCGTTACTGCTGAAGTCCGAAAGAATTCAGTACGTGGTGCTGACGCCGGTCCTGGGAAAGAAGGCGCCGGTTGGTTTACTGGTGCTGGGCAGCGCTCGATTCAGAAAGCTGACGGCGGAAGAGCTGGATTTTCTGGGGATCTGCGGTCGCCAGTTGGGCCTCGCAATCGAGAATTTCCGCCTGCTGGAGCAGGCCTTGCGCTCCCAACGCCAGTGGAGAAACACCTTCGACTCGGTGCACGACATTATCCTGGCGCACGACGCGGATTACCGGATCATCAAGGCCAACCAGGTTCTACTCCAGCAACTGGAGATGGCTTCGGCGGACGTGAATGGCAGCACCTGCGAATCGGTGTTGCCGCACCGTCTGGGCGAATGGACGGGATGTCCTTACTGCGCCCGCGGCAGCGAGGAAGTGAGCGAAGGAGCGGACCCGTGCTTCGGCGGATTCTCCATGGTCTCGACCTCTTCCTACGCGGAGCAGGGCAAGCAGAAGGGAATTATCCATGTAGTGCGCGACATCACCGAGCGGCGGTCGGCGGAAGAAAAATACCGGCTGCTGTTCGAGCAGGTGCAAGAGGGTGTGTATGTGGCCACACCCCGCGGTCGCCTGCTCGATTGCAACGACGCCTTTGTGAACATGCTCGGATATGAAAAGCGGGAAGAGTTGCTGAGCCTCAACATCGACGAAGACATTCGGGTGGATGCCGGGCAGCGCGAAGCTTTCCGCAAGGAGATCGAGCAACAGAGTTACGTCCGCAACTTCGAAGTAACGATGCGGCGCAAGAATGGCACGCTGCTGCTGGCGGCGGAGAGCAGCTTCGCCACGCGCGACGGGGCCGGGCACGTCGATCGTTACCAGGGATTCGTTCTGGATGTGACCGAGAAGCGCCGCGCCGAAGACGAGATGCGGCGGCGCAATCGCGAACTGAATGCGCTGAACGCGATGGCCGTGGTGGCGACGCAATCGTTCGATCTGGATGAGATTTTGAACCTGACCTTGCGGCAGGTAGTTTCGCTGTTCGGGGCGGAGAGCGGAGCGGTATACCTTTCGGATTCCGATGCGCCAACCTTCCGGCGGCGGGCAGCGTGGGGGCCGCGTAGCCGCGACAAGTCTCGCCCGGCCGAAATCAGTTTTGCCGAAGGCTTTGGCGATCTGGTGATGCGTTCGCGCGCCGAAGTGATCACCGCCGAGTATTTGCCTCATCTCACCGGGGCAGTGGCGGAGTTCATTCGATCCGACAGCGACGGGGCGTGGATCTGGGTCCTGTTCTGGGGCAAGGACAGTCCCATCGGAATGATGGGTCTGCGCAGCCACGCCGAGTATGCCTATTCCAGCGGCGAAGAAAACCTGATGGTAGCCATCAGCCGGCAGCTCGCCACCACGATTGAAAAAGTTCGTTTGTATGAAGAGACCTGCAAGGCCTACGAAGATCTGCGGCGCACCCAGGAACAACTCTTGCAGAGCGAGAAGATGTCGGCAGTCGGACAGTTGATCGCCGGCGTGGCGCACGAGTTGAACAATCCGCTGACCGCAATCCTGGGATACGCGCAGTTGCTCGAGAGCGAGGGCTTGAACGAGCGCGCACAAGACTACGTCGCCAAGATGTTCAAACAGGCGCAGCGGACGCATCGCGTGGTGCAGAATCTGCTTTCCTTCGCGCGGCAGCGGAAACCGGAGCGGGCGGAGGTAGACATCCGGAAAGTGCTGGAGGAGACCCTGGCACTGCGCGACTACGATTTGAAGGTCAACAACATCGACGTGCAAAAAGATCTGGGGCCGGAGCCTGCGCTGGTAGTGGCCGATCCCCACCAGATCGAGCAAGTGTTCCTGAACATCATCAATAACGCGGTCGATGCTGTGCTCGAGACCGGACGGGCGGGAAAGCTCAAGATTCGCGTCTATTGCGAGCGCGGCGATGTGTGCACCCAGTTTGCCGACGACGGCCCCGGAATTAAGGATCCCAAGAGAATCTTCGATCCGTTCTACACCACCAAGAACGTTGGCAAGGGAACCGGCCTTGGCCTGAGCATCTGCTACGGGATTGTGAAGGAGCACGGCGGCGATATCACGGCGCACAATGCTCCGGAGGGCGGAGCCGTGATTGAGGTGAGGCTGCCAACGGCTGCGGCAGCAGGTCTGCAGGAAGAACCTCCAGTTGCGGCGCCGAAGCGGGAGGGCGCGCTCCAGGGTCGCGTACTGTTGGTGGAGGAAGAAGAGGCGGTGCTGGAGTTCGAGCGCGACGTGTTGACCGGCGCCGGGGCCAACGTAGTGACGGCGACAAGGAGCGAAGACGTGAAGACGCGCTTGCTCTCCGAGCCGTTCGACGCCCTCATCATGAGCGGCAAAATGCCGGCGGACTGGAACGCAAAAGAAGCTTTCCTGTGGCTAAGACAGCATTGCCCCGAGATGGAGAAGCAGGTGTTGTTCACCTTCTCGCATGGCGTGGAACAGGGCGACGAGCGCGCCTTCCTGCAAGAAAACAACGTTCCCTACCTGGTGAAGCCCTTCGAAGTCGCTGAGCTGATTTCACAGGCGAGACGGCTGCTGCAGAAGGAACAAGCAATGGCCGCAAGCGCGAATTAAGCAACCTTCTGTGCGACGAAGTCCCGTCGCGATCGCAATTCACCAATCAATCTAGAGAAGTACCGCGATCCCTCACAGTTGCGTGCGCAAGCTCTTCACCAGCCGGCGAAGCGCCTTTTCATTGCGGCGGTACCAGCGCCATTGTCCCTGCTTCACGGCATCCACGAGGCCGGCTTTGGTCAGGATCGCCATGTGATGGGAAATAGTCGGTTGCGTGAGACGCACGCGTTCTTCAATGTCTCCAGCGCAGAGTCCGTTCCTTTCCGTGGCCGGGGGACTGGTTGAGCCGGGGCCCCGTTGTTTCAGAGTGCGCAGGATGCGGCGGCGTGTGGGATCGGCAATGGCATGAAGCGTCTGATCGAGGGACGATGGAGTAGCCATGGATGGATCAGGAATAGCGGATAAATTGATATGTGTCAATATGCTAAGCGTCAGGCGCGCTTCCGCGCCGCTCGCAGCCATTCGATGCGGCTGAACTCGAGGTAGCGCACGTCATTGTCGGGCAGGGAGCAAACCGATTGGTCGAGTTGAGGGGCCAGAGTGCCGCCCCGAATCCAATAGCCGGTTTCGTCCCGCCTGAGAATCGTCGAGTCGAGCGGGTCCATACCGTGCAGCTTAAAGATGACACGGCGGTTCAACAGAGGGTCGAGCTTCATGAGGCTCTTTCGTTTTTATTTCTTCAGGATCGGGTTATAGCCGTCGTTGATGAGACGCGAGCGCATGGCTTCCGCGTCTTTGATGTCGGCGAAGGGGCCGATCTGTACTCGAAACAGCTTGTCAGTGGCGGCATTCGCGGCCACCAGTGCGGGATATTGTTTTTTCTTGAGCGCTTCGACTAAGGCGTCGGCGTCGTCCTGTTGGCTGACCGCGGCGACCTGCACGAAGTAGCCGCCCATGGGAATTGCGGCCATAGGATCGGGCGGGTTCGTCTGCGATTGGGTTTCAGGAGACGTCGCCGAGGATTGAGTTGCCGAAAATGGTGCTGCGCCGGGTGTGGCAGAAGTCGTTTGACCTGATGCCGCGTTGGCGGCCGCGGCGCCGGTCGAGGCTGGGGTTAGTTGCGCGTCGGCATCCTTCTGCTCGACCGCCTTGTAGAAAGTCATGGCCGGAGCGGGCTGGGTGGATGACGCCGAGCCGCCGGGTTTGGGACCGTTGAATGTTTGCAGCGGAGCCGCGGCGCTCGCCGTGCTGAGTCCGGCGTCGGCCTTGCGACCGAGCGTATAGCCAAGCGCGAAGAACACGGCGCAAACGATCACCAGCCCGAAGAAGAGGCCCAACAGTTTTGCGGTGCCTAGTGTGATTTCAGTGTCTTGTGATGGTTCCACGGCAGCCTACCTCAGGGGCAAAAGCCCGTATTCATTGCACACTCTAATCACGGCGCTGAAAGCACTGCGCCACCCATTTCACGCGAACCGAGTCCACTATGCAGATTTCGCGGGCGCCGGCTCATCGACCTTGCCCAGCATTTTCTGCAGCCCCGAGAAAAAGTCCACCGGGACCGGGAAGATGACGGTGGTATTTTTCTCCACGCCGATCTCCGTCAAAGTCTGCAAATAGCGAAGCTGCACGCTGACAGGTTCGGTCGCCAGCAGATGGGCAGCGTCCACCAGGCGCTGCGCGGCTGAGAATTCGCCTTCGGCGTGAATAATCTTGGAGCGCTTTTCGCGTTCGGCCTCAGCCTGCTTGGCCATCGCCCGTAGCATGGATTCCGGCATATCGACCTGCTTCACCTCGACGTTGGTTACTTTCACGCCCCAGGGCGCGGTGTGCTGGTCGAGAATGCTTTGCAGGCGCAGGTTGATTTTTTCGCGGTGCGCCAGAAGTTCGTCGAGCTCCTGCTCGCCGAGCACCGAGCGCAGCGTGGTCTGCGCAAACTGCGAAGTCTGGTAGGCATAATTGGTTACTTCAACCACAGCCTTGTTGGGATCGATCACGCGCAGAAAAATGACGGCATTCACTTTGAGCGTAACGTTGTCGCGGGTAATCACGTCTTGCGGCGGAACTTCAAGCGCCTCCTGGCGAAGCGAGATCCGCACCATGCGGTCCACCGGGGCAAAGACGAATGCCACCCCGGGGCCCTTGGCGGCGCTCAGCAGGCGGCCCAGACGAAAGATAACGCCGCGCTCATACTCGGCGAGAATCTTGATCGAGCTTAAAGCGTAAAGCACGAAGACAACGATAATGATGGTAACGAATCCAATTCCGATGCCAAAGACTTCCATGAGTGCCTCCACACCTAAAGCGGGTTGCGCCCTATCGCGGATTGTAACGCAGGGGCAACTGATAGGCGCGGAATTCGGAGGCTGGCGGTTGCTTGCGTTGGTGCATCGACCCATTAAGAAACAGCGTGGGCCGCAGCCTCTCCCGGCACGGAAAGCGGTTCGACCCGCAGCACGAGACCATCGACCCGGCGCACGACGACCGATTGCCCGATCGACACCTCAGCGGAAGAAACGGCGTCCCACAGTTCGCCGTGAACGAATATCTTTCCTCGTGGCGAAAGTGTGGTCTGAGCAACGCCGGTTTCGCCGATCAATCCTTCCGAGCCGCTGACTCTCTTATTGCGGCGTGCTTTCAGGGCAATGCTCATCAGGAATGCAGTGATCAATCCCAGCGGAATGCTGACCGCGAGCGCGGTGAGCAAATGAACCCGCATTTCCGGAATGGGCGAGTCGACGAGCAGCAACCCGCCCAGAGTGAGCAGCGTGATCCCACCGACCGTGAGCACGCCGTGAGTGGCGAACTTGGCTTCCGCGGCAAAAAGCGCGAAAGCGGCAAGAATCAGGCCCAGCGCGGCAAAGCGCGTGGGCAGCAGGTTGAGAGCAAAGACAGCGATCAAAATGAAAACCACGCCCACAGTTCCGGGAACCACCGCCCCGGGATGATTGAACTCCGCATAGAGCGCGAGCGCGCCGATGGCGAGCAGAATGAAGGCGATGTTCGGATCCATCAAGTAATCGAGAATGCGTTCCTTGAGCGTCATGCCAAAAGGCACGACAGCCTCGCCAGAAAGTTTGAGCGTCACTTCCTGGCCATTAAAGCGCTTGAAACTCTTGCCTTCCATCTGGCGGAAAAGGTCTTCCTGGCTGGAGGCAACGTAGTCGATGAGACGCTGCGTGAGAGCCTCCTGATCGGTAAACGCTTTGGATTGGCGCACCGCACTCTCGGCGGCATCGACATTGCGGCCTCGCCGGGAGACGACCGAGCGCATCAGAGCGGCAGTATCGTTCTCGATTTTTTGTTTCATGATGTCATCGAGCTTCTCCCCGCCGAGCACGACCGGATGCGCCGCTCCAGCGTTGGTCCCCGGAGCCATGGCTGCGATATCGGCCGCTTCGAGGATAAAGATTCCGGCCGAGCCGGCGCGGCTGCCGCTGGGTGCGACGTAAACAATCACCGGAACGGATGATGTGGTGATTTTCTCAATGATCTCGCGCGTGGATTCGACCAGGCCGCCGGGTGTATTGATCTCGATCAATAGAGCCTGATCGTTGCGGCGCTGCGCTTCGCCGATGGCGCGGGCAATGTATTCCCCGGTGATGGGCTGAATAGTGTCATTGACAACAATCTTCAGGACTTCCGCGGAGGCGACCGAGCTAAGAATAAAGGCCGCCGCGAGGGCAAGAAGAATTCGCGCAATGAGATGGCTTTTCATGAACCGCGTGTCGTCTATAAGGATACTCTCTCACTTATGCAGGGTGGCAGCGGTTTCTGTCTCGGTTTCGCCGGAACCGGAGCGCTCGCCCGTCCAGCCGGGAAGATTGCTGCTGCCCGTAATCAGGCGGGCGCCGCGTTCATAGGTGAGATACGACCAGGCCCACTGAATAAAAACCAGCACCCGGTTGCGGAAGCCGATCAGAAAAAGAATGTGGACGAAGAGCCACGCCAGCCAGGCCATAAAGCCCGAGATATGAATCCTGCCGAACTGGGCGACAGCCGCGGCGCGCCCGATGGTGGCAAGATTGCCTTTGTCGCGATAGTGAAAAGCCGGGCGGGGTGCGGGTTTGCCGTCAATCTCACGGCGAATCACTTTGGCTACGAATCGCGCTTCGAGAATCGCAACCGGCGCCACGCCCGGCAACAGCTTGCCGGACGCATCTTTCAGCGCGGCGAGGTCGCCGATCACGAAGACTTCAGGATGCTTCGGAATGCTGAGATCGGCCTCCACCAGCACGCGTCCGGCGCGATCGACGGCTACGCCAAGCTTCTTGCCCAGCGGCGAAGCCGCCACGCCCGCGGCCCACAGTATAACGGCTGCGCTCATCGGCGTGTCGCCCATGGAAATGACGCCAGGCTCAATCTTCGTCACCATCGCCGACGTGATCACTTCCACGCCGAGGCGCCGCAATTGATCGAGCGCGCTGCGCGAGAGATCTTCCGGATAGGCAGGAAGAACATGCGGTCCACCCTCGATCAGATGGATGCGGGCGCGGCGCGGATCGATCGAGCGAAAATCCTGGGCGAGTGCATGATGGCAGATTTCAGCGAGAGTGCCTGCGAGTTCCACCCCGGTCGGCCCGGCGCCGACGACGACGAAATTCAACGGCTCGTGTGTTTCCCCGGCAGAAGCCTGGCGTTCCGCCAGTTCGAACGCCAGCAGAACCCGGCGGCGGATTTCGAGCGCGTCCTCAATGGTCTTGAGGCCGGGTGCATAAGGTTCCCATTCGTCGTGGCCGAAATAGGCGTGGCTGGCGCCGGCGGCGACGATCAGCGAGTCGTAGGCAATTTCCTGATCTTCCCCTTGCGCCGTAGTTTTCACCGCGCGGCGTTCCAGGTCAAAGCCAGTCACCTCGGCCATGAGCACTTCGACGTTCTTATGATCGCGCAAAATCGAGCGGATGGGCGAAGCGATCTCGCCGGGAGATAGCCCGGCAGTAGCCACCTGATAAAGCAAAGGCTGAAAGGTGTGATAATTTTTCTGGTCGATCACCGTGATGCTGACCGGCGCGCCCGCCAGCGATTGCGCCGCGCTCAAGCCGCCAAAGCCCGCTCCTACAATCACCACGCGATGTAGATTCTTGCCGTTCTTGCTGTTCATGGTCCTACTCTATAAGATTCAGCGCGATGGCAAACGGCTCCAGAACGTCCGCCGTAGCCCAGCATTCCCGGTGGTTGCAATGGCTCGTGCCCTCGGCGAGTGACTTGATTTTTCTGGCGCTCCTGGGTCTGCTGACCTGCACTGCGCTCTCGGTCCGCTTGCTCGGCGATGCCGGAATCGGCTGGCACATTCGCACCGGGCAGCTGATTCTGGCGACGCACGCCGTTCCCCGCGTCGATCCATTTTCCCCGCCCAGCTCAGTCACGCCCAGCTCAGTCGGGCCAGGCAAGCCCTGGTTTGCCTGGGAGTGGCTGTACGACCTGCTCGCCGGATGGCTGGAGCGCGCCGCGGGACTGAACGGCGTCGTCCTCTTTACCGCTTTCCTCATCGCGCTCGTATTTGCCTGGACCTTCCGGCTACTGCTGCTCCGTGGCACGAATATCGTTGCGGCGGTAATTCTCGTGCTGCTGGCCGCGTCGTCGGCGATGATTCATTTTCTGGCCCGGCCACATGTGGTGAGCTGGCTGTTTACCGTGGCGTGGTTCTGGATTCTCGACTTGTCAGAGAAAAGTTCGCCAGAGAAAAGTTCGGCGACGTCGACTAACAGCAACCGCGGCCGTCTCTTGTGGCTTCTGCCGCCCTTGATGGCGCTCTGGGTGAATGTGCACGGAGGATTTCTGCTGGGCTTCGTGCTCCTGGCAATTTACTGGTGCGGCGCGGTGTGGGACTGGTTACAGTTAAAGGAGGACCGCTTCGACGATGCTTTGCAAAAGATCCAGCTAGGACGCCGCATCCGGACTCTGACATGGATCGGCTTCCTGACTGCGGCGGCGACACTGGTAAATCCTTACGGCTTCAAACTCCACGTTCATATCTATCGCTATCTTTCCAACCGTTTCCTGATGGATCATATCGATGAGTTTCAATCTCCAAATTTTCATTACGTGGCGCAGAAGTGTTTCGCCGTCCTCTTGCTGCTCACGCTGGTTGCCATGGCTGCTAGAGGACGTGCTGCGAAAGAACCTGCCGCGAAACGACGCGACATCGGCGCCACCCATGGTCTGATTCTCTTGTTCGCCGTGTATTCCGGGCTGTACGCGTCGCGCAATATTCCGCTGTCATCGCTGCTGATTATCCTGGTGATCGGACCCTGGCTCTCGGATGCGATGCAGAGACTCGCCGAAACTCAATCCGCAACTCGATGGCGCACGTTGTTATCACTCAGATTCCTGCAGCGAATGGAGGCAATCGAGTTGCGCCTGCGGGGCCATCTTTGGCCGGTCGCGGCGGCAGTGCTCGCCTGCTGGGTCGCCGCGCACGGTGGCACGCTGGGAACAAAGCCGTTAATGGACGCACACTTTGACGCCAAGCGCTTCCCCGTGGCGGCCGTCGATTATCTCGAGAAGCACGACGCACAGGGGCCGCTGGTGAGTCCCGATTACTGGGGCGGATACTTGATCTACCGCCTCTATCCGCGAGTGCGCATGGTGGTCGATGACCGCCATGATTTCTATGGGGAGCAATTTCTGAAGTCATACTTGAAGATGGTGCATGTGGAGCCGGGCTGGCAGGATTTTCTGCAGCAGCACCAAGCTGAGTCTGTGGTCGTTCCCAGAAATTCTGCATTAGCGAACATTCTCGCCGAAACCAGCGGCTGGCAGTCGATCTACAGTGATGATGTGGCGAGCGTGTTTGTGCGGACTACGGCGAAACACGACTAACCTCTCAGAGTGTGTTTCGCTCCGCGGTCGTCGAAGTTGCAAAACCATTCACGTTGACAGCGCCGCCATTCCGGGATATGTTCAGCTTCACGCTTGCAACTATCGTGCATCGTTGATGCTCGCGAATGTCCTGCCGTTCGCGGAAGGAACTCGGCGCAAGCCAATTCCCAGTTCTTAAGAAAATGCCCTGAGGACAATCCTGATGATTCGCATTCTCTCTTCTTCCCGCAGCATACGTTTCTACGCCTTTAGCATGGCCCTGCTGGGCTTGTGCATGGCATCTACGGTTGTGGCGTACGCGCAGGAGCCGTCGGTCGTTTCGCTCACCCAGATCAGCTCAGACCCTTTCACCGTTGCTCCGGGACAGCACGCCACGGAAGTTGAGCCGCACATGCTGGCGAATGGCACCACCCTCGTAGCAGCGTTTCAGACGGGACGCATCGCTCCCGGAGGCGCGACCGCCATCGGCTGGGCCACTTCAACGGATGGCGGCAGCACCTGGATGCATGGATTTCTGCCCGGCCTAACCACCGGAAATGGCGGCGGTCCTTTCAACGCCGCCAGCGATCCTGCCGTGGCCTATGACCCGAAGCACGGTGTGTGGATGATCGCAACTTTGCCGATCTCGAACACCTCCGAGACTCCGGCTGTCGAAGTGAGCCGCTCGACCGACGGTGGTCTCACCTGGAACGACCCAGTCAGCGTCGGCCCCAATGTCGACAGCTCGGATAAGAACTGGATCGCCTGCGACAGCACTTCGACCAGCCCCTACTACGGAAACTGTTACGTCGAGTGGGACAATCCCGATACCGGCGACGGGGTTCTGATGAGCACTTCGAGCGATGGCGGCATGACCTGGGGACCAGCCACGGCCCCGGCGATGAAGCCCTTCGGCATCGGCGGCCAACCGCTGGTCTTGCCGAACGGCACGGTCGTGGTGCCGATCGAGACCTCGGGGATTTCATCCTTTGTCTCGACCAACGGAGGAACGAGCTGGTCGGCGCCGGTCACGGTTTCGAACATTCAGGTTCACACCGATGCCGGCGGTATTCGCAGCGGCCCCTTGCCCTCCGCGGCAGTAGATGGAGCCGGCACGGTTTGGGTGGTGTGGGAAGATTGCCGCTTCCGAACCAGTTGCTCGACCAACGACCTGGTGTACAGCACCTCCAGCAACGGTTTGATCTGGTCGGCCGTCAAGCGCGTTCCCATCGATCCTGTCACCAGCACCATCGACCACTTCATTCCCGGTATCGGCATCGATCCTACAACTTCGGGCACGACCGCGCACGTCGCGATTCATTACTATTTCTATCCGGTGAGCAAGTGTACGGCCACGACTTGCCGCCTTGGGGTGGGCTACATTTCGTCGCACAACGGAGGAAGCACTTGGAACGCTCCAGTGCGGCTTGCCGGCCCCATGCAACTGGCCTGGCTGCCCAATTCGCAAAACGGACTGATGGTCGGCGACTACATTGCCACCGCCTTCACCAACGGAGTGCCGCACGGCGTCTTCGCAGTAGCCGCGGCGAAATCCGGCACAACGTTCAACGAAGCCACTTACACCGCGCAGGGCTTGACAATTGCCGAGACCGGCCCGCAATTTTCTTCGGCAGGAGAGAAGCCGCTGCACCATCTCTCCGACGTAATCGAGCAGGAGCAGCCGGAAAAGGGCAGGCCCCCTTTGAAGCGTGCAGCTAAGAAGAGCTCGAAGTAAGCTTTTCCGATTTCTCATCCTGAGTGTAGGGTGTGCTTCGCGAATGCGAAGTACACCTGCACCCGAAAGCCTGCCTTGAGCGAAGCGAAGGGTATCCCTGTCGCCGCGTTTTCCGTCGTCGTCCTGAAATCCCCTCCCCTGATAAACTCTCTTCCGTGGCGCGCCTCACTCACCTCGAATGCACCCGCTGCGGCGAGCATTATCCCGCCGATCGTCCGCAAACCGTCTGCCCGATGGATGGCGGCATCCTCTACGCGCGCTATGATCTTGCCAGCATCAGGAAGAGTTTCTCGCCGGCATCTCTGTTGCCCCTTGCTCCCACTATGTGGCGCTACGACGCTGTCCTTCCCGAAGCTAAGCCGGTCACGCTCGGCGAAGGTTTTACGCCGATGCTTCGCAGCCGCGGATATCCCAACGTCTTCATCAAAGACGAAGGGCTGAACCCCACCGGCTCGTTCAAGGCTCGCGGACTTTCCGCCGCTGTCACCATGGCCCGCCACTTCGGCCTGAAGAAGCTCGCGATTCCCTCCGCCGGAAACGCCGCCAGCGCGCTCGCCGCCTACGCCGCCGCAGCCAGCATCGAAGCTCACATCTTCATGCCCAAAGATGTTCCCATGGCCAACCGCATCGAGTGCGACTACTACGGCGCGCACGTCACGCTGGTCGATGGCCTCATCTCCGATTGCGCGCGTGAGATCGCGAAGCTCAAAGAGAAACCTGCGTGGTCAAGCGAAGGATGGTTCGACGTCTCCACCACCAAAGAGCCCTATCGCGTCGAGGGCAAGAAGACCATGGGCTACGAAGTGGCGGAGCAACTCGGCTGGAAACTTCCCCAGGGAATCATCTATCCCACCGGCGGAGGCGTAGGCCTGCTTGGCATGTGGAAGGCCTTCGATGAGCTTGAGCAACTGGGCTTCATCGGCTCAGAGCGGCCAAACATGATCAGCGTGCAATCTGTAGGATGCGCCCCCATCGTTAAAGCATGGGATGAAGGCCGCGCCACGGCAGAAATGTGGCCTCACGCCTCCACTTTGGCCGCCGGCCTGCGGGTGCCCAAACCCTACGCCGACTATCTGATCTTAGACATTCTGAAGAAAAGCGGCGGCCTCGCCATCGCCGCCACCGATCCAGAAATTCTCGACGCCACTCGTCACTGGGCAAAGGCGGAAGGAATCTTCGCCGCCCCCGAAGGCGCCGCATCCCTGGTCGCCTATCAGAAACTTCTGGCCCGCGAGTTCTTCAGCGCCGACGACACCGTGGTCCTTTTCAACACCGGCTCCGGCCTGAAATATCTGGATGTGCTCGATACGAAAGACGCCTGTGTGGAGCGGGCGCCCTCGCCCGCTTCCCGCCCCATCGCCGGAATCATCGGGCCGTACTGAGCCCATACTGAGGAAGACTGCTCTAAGGTGGGATGTGTCGGCCTGGTCCCGCTGCGTCTCCGATGATTGCGTCCTTACCCGCGGCCACAGCACGGCTGCCGAATGCCCGGCTACTGCAGCTTGCACATGCTGACCATATCGCTGGCGATCAGTTCCGCAGCATCCAGGACGGTTGGCATCTCATGCGGCGCATCCGCCACACAAGCCGGCGCGGACGGACTGTTGGGGCTGCTTTTTTGGCTGAGCCACCACAGCATCCCCTGAGGCACGGCCACCGAATCGTCCAAGCCTCCGAACATAATGTTCACCGCGGTGTTCGGGTAGCTGAAGTTTGCGCCGGGACCATCCACGCTGTCGGAAAGCAGCTGCGCCTCATTCGCCGTGTTTCCGCCCATGGCCTCCGAGCAAATCGGGGTAGCGTAAGCTGGATCTACAATCATGGCATCCGCCGGCCCATACGTGACTGGCTCGACGCCCTGGCCGCAGGGCGTGGACACAGGAGTCCCATTTCCGATGCAAGCGTAGTCGAGCCGCGCCATCGGCGGGCCGCTGGTGGGTTCGATGAAGGCGAAAATGGAATCCAACCCATAGTCGGTCATCGCGTAGGTAATCATCGCTGATCCGCCGCTATTGCCGGTGGCACAGAACGGCGCCTGCGCATTCGATTGATGGATGTTCTGATAAGCCCATTGCGCGACCGTTGCATAACGGCACGCCAGCCGGCGAACTCCTCCCGGTCCTGTCAGCCATCCATTGGGAGTGGCATTGTTGTTGAACGGCCCGCCGTACGCGACCTGCACAGTATTGAACCCGGCATCTAGGACTGTTTCAATCACGTTGATGCCGTACGTCCAGGTTGAGTCGTACAGGGTCGGGCCGCCGCCCCCCGTTCCGAATATAACCGTCCCAATCGCCGTGCCTGCCGGCTTGTTTACCTTCAGATAGGTCGTGAAATCCGCCACGTAAGGGCAGGAAACATCGAGCGAATAACAGGTTGAAGTTGAAGGGGGCGTGCCGATCGTCGTTACGCCGGGGCAACTGACGGTCGTGGAACTCGTTACCGTGCCTAGAGGATCCGTGGGCAATAAGGTAACAGTTGTGGTCGCCGACTGCGTGGTATCCGCCTGCGACACTGCCGTAATCGTAACTGTCCCCGAGGCCGGCGCTGGGGCCGGCGCAATGTAAAGCCCTGTAGCGTCGATAGTGCCCGTCGAGGCGGTGCCACCCTGGCTTCCGTTCACCTGCCAATTGACAGCGGTGCTGCTCGCGCCACTGATGGTTGCGCTGAATTGCAGATTCGCGCCCACTCCCATGGAAGGCGAGGTAGGGCTGACGGCAACGGTGCTCGTAGGAGGTCGCTGGGCGTTGTCTGAGGTTCCAGATCCGCCACCACAGCCAGACGAAACTTGCAGCAAGACAAGACCCATCAGCGCCAGCATCCGCCGAAGCGGAATGGCCCTCCCCCAATATGCAGGGAGCTTCCAAGTTTGGGGTTGGAGAATTACCCTCAACGTACCGCTAGGCAGGATTACTCTTAACATCCGCTTACTCGAGAAAAGGAAACGTTTGTAGCCAGATAGCGACCTGCGCCCGTGCGCACAGCCCCATTATAGCCGACTTGGTAACCTTGTCGAAACACGTTACCCGCTCCCCCAACTCATTGACTTGCCTCCGCCTTCCCCCTAAGATAATCGCGCACGGCGGCGGGCTTCATTCATTGATCGGCGATACTTTGATCGGCAAGACCATATCGCATTACCGGATCATCGAGAAGCTGGGCGGCGGCGGCATGGGAGTAGTCTACCGGGCTGAGGACATCAAACTCGGCCGCTCCGTCGCCCTCAAGTTTCTGCCCGAAGAACTCGCCAAAGATCGCCAGGCCCTCGACCGCTTTCAGCGCGAGGCCCGCGCCGCATCGGCTCTAAACCATCCCAACATCTGCACCATCCACGAAATTGACGAGGAAGACGGCCAGGCCTTCATCGTCATGGAACTCCTCGAAGGCCAGACGCTGAAGCACCGCATCGACGGCCGTCCGCTCGACACCGAAACGCTCCTTGGTCTGGCGATTGAGATTGCCGACGCTCTCGATGCCGCGCACTCCAAGGGAATCATTCATCGCGACATCAAGCCGGCAAACATTTTCGTGACCAAGCGCGGCCAGGCCAAGTTGCTCGACTTCGGTCTAGCCAAGCTGGCGCCGGAAAACCGCCACGGCACTTCGGACTCCGCCATGCTGACGGCCACCGATGGCGCAATGATGATGACCACTCCCGGTTCCACCGTCGGCACAGTCGCCTACATGTCGCCCGAGCAGGTGCGCGCCGAAGAGCTCGATCCGCGCACCGATCTATTCGCCTTCGGTTCGGTGCTCTATGAAATGGCGACCGGAGGCTTGGCCTTCCCCGGAAACAGCAGCGGAGTAATCTCCGAAGCGATTCTGAACCGCACTCCGCCGCCGGCCACGGGCGCGAATCCGGCCTTGCCGCCGAAGCTCGAGGAAGTAATCTTCAAGGCGATCGAGAAGGAGCGTGAGTTCCGCTATCAGACCGCAGCCGAGCTGCGCGGAGACCTGAAGCGAATCAAGCGCTCCCTCGATACCTCGCGCGTGCGCGCCAGCGGCGCCGTCGCCTTACCTGCGACAGCAGCGAGCCCGTCGGCTGCCACTGCGGGCACGCGAAGCCGGTCTCTGTTTACGGCGCTGGCCGCCGCTGCCGTCGCGCTGGTCGCCGGCTTAGTGGCTGGACATTTCCTGCTGCAACGTGCGCCGGTGCAAGCCACTCTGCCGGTCTACCATCCGCTGACCTTCCGCCGCGGCATGGTTCACGCCGCGCGCTTCGCGCCCGATGGCAAGACCATCATTTACAGCGCGGCGTGGGAAGGCAAATCATTGCAGCTCTTCACCACGCGGCCGGAGAGCCCTGAATCTCACGAACTCGAACCGGCGGGAGCAGATGTGCTGGCCGTTTCGGCCTCTGGCGAAATGGCGCTCTTGTTGCGCAGCCATCCCATTGCGCAATTTCTCTATTCCGGCACACTTGCCCGCGTGCCTCTGGTTGGCGGTGCGCCGCGCGAAGTCATGGACAACGTGGAATGGGCCGACTGGTCCCCTGACGGAAGCACGCTCGCGATTGTGCGCCAGGAGCAAGGCCGCCACCGATTGGAATATCCTCCCGGCAAGCTGCTCTATGAGGCCGACGGATGGATCGGCCATCTGCGCATTTCTCCGAAGGGCGACACCATCGCTTTCGTTGACCATCCTGAACTCGGCGACGATGGGGGAGCCGTTGCGACTGTCGATATGGCCGGGAAGAAGACAACTCTTTGCACCGGCTGGGACAGCATTCAGGGCATCGCGTGGTCGCCCGGCAACGATGAGATCTGGTTTACCGCAACCCGCACCGGTGGTGATCGCTCGCTCTATGCGGTGACTCTTTCAGGCGTAGTAAGACTGCTGGCGCGCGTCCCCGGAGAACTGACGTTGCTCGATGTTGACCGCGACGGCAATGTATTGCTGACCCGCGGCAACGACCGCGCCGGAATGATTGGCTTGACTCCCGGCGATGCCAAGGAACGCGACTTGTCCTGGCTCGATTGGTCCGTGCCCGGTGATTTGTCCGCC
>Ga0302326_10008990_pt1 | contig 21957 bp, 18 predicted proteins | sample Palsa_T0_3_FD_202264 | JGI IMG/M metagenome (GOLD analysis project Ga0302326, IMG submission 202264) | Peat permafrost microbial communities from Stordalen Mire near Abisko, Sweden - Palsa_T0_3 | ecosystem: Environmental > Terrestrial > Soil > Palsa > Peat permafrost | place: Sweden: Abisko... | reverse complement strand
AATTCGTTGGGCCTAACAAACGGGATATGCCCATCGGGCAACCCCGCCTTGCCATCGGGTACGCTGCTCATGGCGTACATGCCGAAATATTTCCGCTCCTCGGGATTCGAGGGATCATACGACAGATAAATCGCCGGGATGATCTGGTCGGTATCAACGTTATCGCCCAGGACGTAAGCTTTGCCGGAAATTACATTCTGCATTGGAAACTCCGCGAATAAGAGGGTGAAAGTATAGGGGGAAAATTGGGTTCTTCAAAACGCTAAAAAGACGAATCTCACGCTGAGGCGCAAAGGCTCGGGGGTTTCATTATGATGCACCCCAGGCATGCAGATCGCCAATCTTCACAAGGTTTTCGATAACGATGTTGTCGCGATTGAGAATTTATCACTTGAGATAAATCCGGGGGAGTTTGTCGCGATCCTGGGGCCATCCGGCTGCGGGAAATCGACGCTGCTGCGCATCATCGCGGGTCTGGAAAAGCCGACCGGCGGGACCGTTCAGATCGGGCAGGGCAAAATCGCATATGTTTTTCAGGATTCGCATCTGTTGCCGTGGCGAAACGTGCTGAGAAACGCGGCGTTGCCGCTGGAGCTGGCTGGGGTCGATCGGGCCGATCGAATCGCCGCGGCGCGGGAGGCGCTATCGCAGGTGGGGCTGGCCGATGCGGTGCAGCGATATCCGGCGCAGCTTTCGGGCGGCATGAAAATGCGCGTGTCGATGGCGCGGGCGATGGTGACGCATCCTGATTTTCTTCTTCTGGACGAACCGTTTGCCGCGTTGGATGAGATCAATCGCCAAAAACTCGACGAGCAGCTTCGCAAACTCTGGCTGCTGCATCGGATGACGGTTATTTTCGTTACGCACTCGACGGCCGAGGCCACCTTCCTGGCGGACCGGGCGGTCGTGCTGTCGGCCCGGCCGGCGCGGATCGTTGCCGATTTACTGATCGATCTTCCGGCGGACCGTCCCGCCGCCATCCGGTCAACCCCGGCTTTCGCGGCGATCACGCAAAAGATCTACGACGCCCTTGAACGGGGAGGCGCGTGAAGAGAACGCGATCATTCTTTGCGGTGATCTGGCCACCCGTTCTGGTGCTGATCGCGGCGATCATCACCCTTCATATCTGGGCAAGCGCGCTGGATGAGCCGTTTCTGTTGCCCACCCCGCGTGCGATCGTGCGCATTGCGATCAATCGTCGCCATGATCTGTTGTCAGCGCTGGGGACCACCACCGAAGCGGCATTGATCGGATTTTTCTGCAGCGCCGGCGGCGGGATTGCCGCGGGGATGGCGCTTTCCGCTTCATCGCTGGTGCGCCGGGCGTTTTACCCATATACCGTTTTTTTCCAGACGGTTCCGATCATCGCTGTCGCGCCGCTGCTGATGATCTGGTGCGGGCCTGGCCTGCCGGCCGTCGCGCTGTGCGCGTTTATCGTATCGGTGTTTCCGGTGATCGCCGGGACGCTGACCGGCTTGCTGTCCACCGATCCGGCGCTGGAGGATTTATTTCGTCTTTACGGCGCCTCGCGCTGGGCGAAAATGTGGAAGCTCAGACTGCCCTCGGCGCTGCCGAGCATCTTCACCGGCCTGCGCGTTGCCGCCGGTTTGGCGGTCATCGGCACCGTCGTGGGGGAATTTCTTGTGGGCGTATATGGACCCAATGAGGGCCTGGGTGTGCGCATCGTCTCGGCCAAAAAGCAGGGTCGGACCGATGAAGTATTTGCGGCTGTGCTGGTCGCATCACTGCTGGGGCTGGCGATGTTTGCGATCATCAATCTGGCAGCTAAACTGCTGCTGGGCCGCTGGCACGCATCGGAACAGGATCATTAAATCATGCTTAGAAAAGCTGTCATCTTCGCGATTGGCTGCTGTGCGTTTCTGGCTCTTGGCGGAAATAATCCGGCCAGCAGCGCGCCGGCGGCCGCCACTTCTGTGACGCTCACGCTGGATTGGAAACCGGAGCCGGAATTTGGCGGGTTTTACGCTGCTTCGCAGAATGGTGAATTTGCCCGTCATGGGCTCAGCGTCACCATCGCTCCCGCGGGTGAGGGGGCCGATCCCTGGCAGCTTGTCGCAACCGGAAAAACCGAATTCGCCACCTCCACGGCCGACCAGGTGCTCATCGCCCGAGGGCAGAAGGCGGATGTGGTGGCCATCTTCGCCGTCTACCAGACATTTCCCCAGGGAATCATGGTGCACAAGGCGCGAGGATTCAAAAGCATCGCCGATGTGTTCACGCACGACGGCGTGCTGCTGGCCGAAGATAATTCCTGGCTGCATTTCCTCGAAAACAAATTCTCGCCGGTGAAGGCGCAGATCACCGGATACTCCGGCGGCATCGCTGAATTTCTGGCGAAGCCGGATTATTCGCAGCAATGCTTCGTCACCAGCGAACCCATTCTGGCAAAACATCAGGGGGGCGATCCGCAAACGTTTTTGATCGCGGATGAGGGGTTCAACCCGTATACCACGGTGGTGATCTGCAAGGGCGACCTCTGGCGAAGCAATCCCGATGAAGTCAAAGCGATGGCCGCCGCCTGCCGCGAGGGGTGGCGCGATTATCTCGATCATCCCGATGCGGTGAACGCCACCATGCATGGCTTGAACCCCGACATGGACCTGCAAACCTTTGGCGAAGCCGCCGCGGCGCAGAAACCTCTGATCGAGACGTCCGAAACGAAGTCGGCCGGGCTGGGCTGTATGAACCTTCAGCGATGGAAAGATATGGCAGCCCAGCTTGTCAGTCTGAACGTGATCGATCCTTCGGTCGATCCCGGCCAATGCTTCGTCAATCCGTGAAAAACGCCCGAGTTGCAAGTGCAAGTTACAAGTGCAAGTCGAATTCTGATTGCTACTTGCACTAAGTTTTTCCTCCCCCCTTTTCATTCGGACCGTACTCGCGATAATAAGGACGCCTAAAATTCGTGTGGTTGCGTGAGGTGTTCGTTTATGGGTCCGACCAATATTGCACTTGTCAAACTATACCAGGCCGACCAGAAACTCCGCGAAGCGCAGGCCCGGCTCGATTCAGTCAGCAGAAACGCGAGAATTCAGGAACGAAAAGTTTCCGATCTGACCGAGCGATTGCGGCTGGGCCAGACGATGCTGAAGGAGCAGCAGTCACAGGCCGGGCAGTTTGAACTGGACCTGAAATCCCGCGAGGCGAAAATCGAGCGCCTGCGCTCCCAGCAGCAAAACGCCAAGAACAACCGCGAATACCAGACATTTCTCATCGAGATCAACACGGAAAAGCTCGACAAGGGCAAAGCCGAGGAATCGCTGCTGAAGGTGATGGAAACGGTCGAAAAATCGCAGGCGGAAATCAAGGAATTAAACGCGGCCCTTGAGTCGGAGCAATCGAAGCTGGAGGCGATCAAGCTGGAAATCGGCGATCGCGTGAAGGCTTTGCAGGCGGAGATCGATTCGCTGCGCCCCGCACGCGACGAGGCCGCCGCGGGTGTGACGCCGTCGGGCCGCCAGGCGTTCGAACGCCTGGCCGATCGTTTCGACGGCGAGGCGATGAGCGCCCTGTCCAAGCCGGATCGCCGCCGCGAGGAATATGTCTGCACCGCCTGCAACATGGACCTGGTCACTGATGTCTACAACAAGCTGCACAGCCGCGACGACTTGATGTTTTGCCCAAGCTGCCATCGAATTCTGTATATTCCCGATGATCTTCCCATCGAGTTGGCCGTGCATAAGGTGAAGGAGAAGAAGGAGCCGCGGGTTAAGACGAGCAACCTGAAAGCCGCGGTAGGCCGGCAAACAGCGGCGGAGGATGTGATGAGATCGATCACGGTCGAAGAAGATGATGAAGACCCCGCCAAGTCGGAACCGCCAGCGCAGGAAACGTAAGAATTATCTCACTGCGATTATTGGTTTGCTTAAGACCCCACAAGCAACGGCGCGAACGACATGATAATCGCGGTATTTACACGGACTTCTCGTACAATATAGCGCATGGATCACACTTCAATTCCGGACCGGCATCGCTACCTCAACGTGCTCCGGCGGATGACGCCGGCGCAGCGTCTGGCCAAGGCGATGGAATTGTCCGATTTTGGAAAACGGCTGTTTCTCCACGGTTTGCACCGGCGATTTCCGGAAATGAATGACCGGCAGCTTCATGTGCTGTACCTGAAACGGCTCGAGCGATGTCACAATCGGAATTACTGAAAAAGACGATTACGGCGCTGGAGGCCATCACATCAACACCACAGGCAACGATTGCACCCCTCTAAACGTCAGCCCCTTCAGCCATTTCACCCGCTTTTTCGCCAGACGCATTTTGGGGAATCTCGTGACCAGCTCCAGGATCGCGATCTTGGCTTCCATTTTCGCCAGGGCCGCGCCGAGGCAGAAATGGATGCCGGAGCCGAACGACAGGTGGCGATTGTCGGATCGGCGGATGTCCAGACGATCAGGATCGGCGAATCGCCGCGGGTCGCGATTGGCCGCTCCGAGCACCCCGAGAATAATTTCGCCGGGCCCAATGGTTTGGCCGTCGATTTCGATCGGCTCGCCGCCGAGCCGGCTCGTGAACTGGACCGGGCAATCGTAGCGCAGAACCTCATCCACGGCGGAGTCGATCAGCACCGGCTCGCGCACGAGCAATTCCCACTGATCGCGATTGCGCATCAGGGCCAGCATTGCGTTGCCGATCAGGTTCGTCGTCGTCTCGTGCCCCGCCGAAAGCAGCAGGACGCAGTTGGTGAAAAGCTCCTCGCGATTCAGGCCGTTCGATTCCTTCTCGGCTTCCAGCAGCCGCGGCAGCAGTGAACTGTCGGGATTTTTCTCGGTGCGCAAGACCACTTCGTCAAAATAAACGCGAAATTCCGACCAGGTTTTCGCGGCGCGGGCCTGCTGATCGGCCGTCGGCCGCAAAGACAGCGCCGCCGCCAGGTGGTCCGACCACTGCTTGATCTTCGGATAATCTTCTGGGGGAAATCCGAGCATCTCGGCGATCACGATCACCGGCAGCGGATAGGCAAGATCGGCAATCACATCCATGCGCCCGGCGGCTGCAACCCGATCGACCCGCTTTCGTGCAATCAGTTCGATGCGCGGCCGCAGCTCGGCGAGCGATGCCGGGGTGAATGCCCGGGCAAAAACGCCGCGCACGCGGGTGTGGTTGGGGGGATCGAGAAACAGCATCGAAACCACTTCCGCCTCAACGCGAGATTCTTCTTCCGACACCCCAAGCTGATTTCGTACCAACCGCGGTAATCGCTGCGGCGCGAACGGATCCTTGAGAAATCGCGGATTGCGCAGCATCTCGGCGACATCGTCGTATCGCGTCAGAATCCAGACCGGAGCCAGCGGATCCTTCCGCACCGGCTCGCGATCGCGAAGCCACGAATAAAGCGGATATGGATTGCTCACGAATCCGGGATGGGCCAGACTTTTGCGGGCGTAAACATTCCAGATCGTGGGCGGAATTCGGGCGGCTTTTTGCAGTGGACGGAGGATTTTGGCGAGAACCCTCGGCCGGATCGGCCGCCACGCCAACCCGCCCCGCCGCCGCGGCATGCCCTCGTCGATCCACCGCTCAATCCCCTCTTCGGCGCGCTCGGGCGTCAATCCCGCGGCGTTGAGTTTCCTTCCGATATCAATATCCAGCGACATCGCCATCGCGGCGATCACGTGCTCGGTGCCGACGTGCTCGTGACGCAGCCGCGTCGCCTCATCCGCGGCAACCCGCAAAATTCGCAGCGATATTTCATCGAGTTGATGCGCCCGGCGAATATTCGAAGGCGAGCCATTGGCGCCGCTGGTGCGCGTCAAAATTTGCCGGCAATCCACGCCGCATTGTTCGAGGAGATACGCCCCCGCGCTTTCCCCATCGGCCGCGATGGCCGCAAGCAAATCCTCGGCATCGGCGACATCCCGCCCCTGCCGCGCCGCTTCATCCAGCGCGGCAACCAGCGCCCGCCGCATCCGGGGTGGGAAACGTTGCCACATGTTAGCTGATTGTATGCGGAAAGAGACCCACTGCGACGCCGTGGGCGTTCACGCGATGCGATTGCGAACAACCCTCAATCCAAATTCATCGTCAGCAGGAACTGCGCATTGCTCGGCACCTTGGTGAGCTGGCCTTTCAGCCGCTCAACGGATTCGACGGGGCTCATGTCACTCAGCACTCGGCGGAGGCGGTAGACCAGTTCCAATTCCTTGGCGTCCAGCAGCAATTCCTCGCGGCGGGTGCCGCTGGAGTTGATGTCGATCGCGGGATAAATGCGCTTGTCCACCAGGCGGCGATCGAGGTGCAACTCGGCGTTGCCGGTGCCTTTGAATTCCTCGAAGATGACTTCGTCCATCTTGCTGCCGGTGTCGATGAGCGCGGTTGCCAGGATCGTCAGGCTGCCGCCTTCCTCGATGTTGCGGGCGGCGCCGAAAAATCGCTTGGGTTTCTGCAGGGCGTTCGCGTCAACGCCGCCGGTGAGAATCTTTCCGCTGTGCGGGACTTCGGTGTTGTACGCCCGCGCGAGGCGCGTGATGCTGTCGAGCAGGATCACCACATCCTTGCCGAATTCAACGTAGCGCTTGGCTTTTTCGATAACCATTTCGGCCACCTGCACGTGGCGCGACGCGGGTTCGTCGAAGGTGCTGCTGACCACCTCGGCTTTGGTGTTGCGCTCCATGTCGGTGACTTCTTCAGGCCGCTCGTCGATCAGCAACACGATCAGCACTACCTCGGGATGGTTCTTGGTGATCGCGTTGGCGATCTTCTGAAGCAGCACGGTCTTGCCGGTGCGTGGGGGAGCGACGATCAGCATGCGCTGGCCCTTGCCGATCGGCGTCACCAGGTCGACGATCCGCATGTTCAGATCCTTGGGATCATGCTCCAGAACCAGCCGGTGATTGGGATGCAGCGGGGTAAGGTCTTCGAAATTGCTCGTATCGGTGATGCGCTCGGGGTCTTCGCCGTTGATGGCTTCAACGCGCAGCAGCGCGAAATACCGCTCCGATTCCTTGGGGGGGCGAATCTGGCCCTGCACCACGTGCCCATTGCGCAGCCCAAAGCGGCGAATCTGGCTGGGGCTGATGTAAATGTCGTCGGGGCACGGCAAATAGTTGTATTCCGGGCTCCGCAGAAATCCGAAGCCATCGGGCAGAATCTCCAGCACTCCCTCGCCGTACATCAGGCCGTTCTGGCGAATGCGGGCGCGCAGAATCTGAAAGATCAGATCCTGTTTCTTAAGTCCGACGTAATCGACGATCCCCTCTTCCTTGGCGATCTCGTGCAGCTTGTGCACGTCCATTGTCTGCAGGTCCTTGATGTACAGCTTGCCGCCCTTGACCTGCTCGTATTTGGCGTTGGTTTCGGCGTCGAAGTTGGCGACGTCTTCACCGGCGCCGGATTGCGAGCCGGCGGCATCATCCGCTTTGCGCGGCTGCTCGTCGATTGCTTCCGCGTGTGAATCCCTAGACGAATCCATTGGCGAATCCACCGCCACCGCGGATGCTTCTTCTTTTACGTCGCGCCCCTCGGTTTCGGCGGAAGATGAATGCGATCCGCCTCGCCGTGTACGGGTGCTGCTTGTCTTTGCCATGTACGGCCTCCTGATTGTGAACTGAGATTAAAAGTTATGCTGCTTAAGACTGTTTCAAAATTACCGGGAAGGTGTGACTCTCAAATTATCGTGTTGGTGACCGGATCGATCAATTATACCCTCGGAGTCCGTCGAAGGCTCGATCCATCCATTTTTCTTCACAGCTTCCGGGGCATTGCATCCAGAAGCCTTGCATTCAATAACTTCATTCCATCGAAGCGTTGGTGAACCAATCCGCCCCTGAGCCTAACGCCGTTAAATGCCCTTGTCCCGCCAGGTCTTATCCGATGAGGTCTTATCCGGTCAGGTCTGATCCGGAAATCATTTAGCGAGAATTCGGAAAAGCACTTGTTTGACTTGGCCGCGGACATCGTCCGCGTCAGCGGTGTTAGCAACAATATAATCGGATATTTCCCTCTTCTTGTCTAGTGGCCATTGCGATTTTTCCCGGCGGGCAAGTTCGGCTTCATTCCATCCCCGTCCCCGGGTTACCCGCGCCAGCCGCTCGCCGGCGGGTGCCTCCACAAAGACCACCACATCACACTGGCTGCGTAAACCGGTCTCAAAAAGCAGGGGGGTATCCCACACAATCGCCTTGACTTGCGGCTTATTTCCCACCTCGGCCATCCGGGCTTCCCGCAGTGCCGAGACCCTGGGGTGCAGCAGTCTTTCCAGCTTCGTACGCTCGACCGGATCGCCAAAAACAATATCCGCGATTTTGCGCTTATTCAACTGACCGTCGGATTTCAACACCCCGGCCCCCCACCACTCGGCCAGTTGGGCGATCACGGCCGGATCGCGATAAACCTCTTCCACCTGAGCATCGGAACCGATGACGAGGCACCCCATCTCACCGAACATGGCCGCCACGGTGGTCTTGCCGCTTCCGATTCCACCCGTGATTCCGATGATCGGTTTACCGTGAAACAAATGAGCGCCTGTTGGAGATCAGATCGCGATCCTGTACTGGCCCACCGACACTGGATTCCCGGCCGGATCGCTTAGCAGGAGATTGTCCTGTCCCGGCGCCAGCCCCCGCTGCCGCTGAAATTCCATTTCCGCCTCGGTCAACCTTTGGGCCAGATCGCTGATGGATTCCACGACCAGAGTCAGCGGCCTGAAATCCTCGCGTTCGACGGGACGTTCAAGCACCTCAAATCGCAACCGGAAATTCTCCGCCCGGTAGACCAACTCGTGCTCGGTCCCTTCGGTGGGCGAATCCTCCCGCTCAAACCCCAGCAGGCCGACATAAAATTCATCGAGTTGGCGCTCCAGCCCGGCCGGGCAGTAGAGCACACAATCATCGATCGCGATCATCCGCACCGGCGGGGGCACCTGCAGCTTCGGGCGGCGGTCGTCGCCAAGCTGCAACTCACCTGTGGGTGGATCAAGCTGGATGGGTTCCGGGGGGTCGATCATGAGGGCCCCTGACACGGCAATTATATCCCAATTTCACCTGCCCGCCATGATTATTCCGAACCGGGCGCGATCACCTTCGCCGGGCGGTCAGCACGCGATTGTTCCCGGCGTGATCCTTGAGAATTCTGATATCCGTAAATTCGGCGTGCTCGGCGGCAATGCGGGCGGCGAGGTCGGCCTGATCGAACGCGATCTCCAGAAAAAGATGGCCGCCGCTGAAAAGAAATGGCGGCGATTCCGCGAGAATACGGCGATGAAACGCCATCCCGTCGGGCCCGCCGTCGAGCGCGCTGTGGGGCTCGTAATCCCGAACGCTGCGGTCAAGCTGCGGGATTTGAGCGGTGGGAATATACGGCGGATTGGACATCAGCAGATGAAACGGCTGACGATCCACCAGTCGCGAAAGAGGCTGGAAAAGATCGCCCTCTTCCACGATCACCCGCTCGGAAAGATTCAGTTGCTGGAGGTTTTGCTTCGCCAGCGCCACGGCGGCGGGGTTGTTATCCGTCGCGACCACAACCGCGCCTTTGACATTGTGCGCGATCGCGGCCGCGATACACCCGCTGCCGGTGCATAAATCCAGCACGCGCGGGTTTTCCAGTCCCGGCTGGCGGCGAATGAGCTGAATAACGTTTTCGACCAGCGTTTCGGTGTCGGGGCGAGGAATCAGCACATCGCGCGTGACCACAAATTCCAGGCTGAAGAAATGCGCCCGCCCGGTGAGATACGCAACGGGCTCCTCTTCGGCAGCGCGGCGGATAAGCTCGCGAAAGGCGGCGAGCTGACTGGCATCCAGCGGACGCTCGTAATCGATGTAAAGCTTAATTCGCGGAACCGAAAGCACGTGAGCGAGGAGCAATTCGGCCGACAAACGCGGGGAATCGACGTCTTTGCGGGTAAAAAATGGGGTCGTCCATTCGAGAAGCCGGCGGACGGTCCATGTCCCTTCGGTTTCGGGCATTGGTCCGGATTGTACACCAATTGGTTGTTTCCTCCGCGGTGGATTGGGTCTAAAATTCCAGCGATGCGAATCATGGCGGTGGTGGTCGCGCTGCTTTTGACGGGGTCGTGGGCCGCGGGGGAAGTCTCGGGGGAAATCGTCAGCCTGACCGATGGGACGCAAATCGAGGGATCGATTCAGAAAACCGACAGCGGATGGAATGTCACCAGGAGCGATGGAACGGTCGTCGCCGTCGATGCCGACAAGGTCGCTTCAATACAGGCCAGCCCGTCGGGAAATCGGTCGGTGGCGCGCGATCGGCTTGAATCGCTTCGCCGCGTCGCGAGCCATTCCAGCGACATCGCCGACATGATCGACCGTTACCAGAAATTCATCGCCCAGGCCGGTGATGTTGACGTGGCGGCGGAAGCGCAAAAGGATTTGGCCGTCTGGCAGGACCGGCAGGACCGGCAGATGGTCAAGCTCGGCGATGTCTGGATAACGCAGGAAGAGCGCGAGCGGCGGCGAAGCCAGGCGGAAACGGAGGCCGCGCCCGCAAAAGATTTGATCGACAATTACCGCTACAAGGAAGCGGCAAAGATCCTGCAGCAGGCGATCATCGACGATCCGCAATCCGCTCCCGGGCTCTATTTGCAGGGCGTGCTGATGTACAAGCAGGACCAGGTGGGCAAAGCGCGGCAATCGTTCGAAGCGGTGCTGCCGCTCATTCCCGATCACGCGCCGACGCTGAACAACCTTGCGGTGATCGCCTGGCGGCAAAAATCATTCGTCGTGGCGATGAAGTATTACGATCTGGCGATGATGTCGGCCCCGGTGGCGAAGGAAATTCTCGACAACGTCGCCGAGGCGCTCAACGTCGTGCCTCCGGAAAACCAGGCAGCGCCGGTGGTGCTCCAGGCGGTGAAGCTGTTCGCCGAGCAGGATGCGATCTTGCAGAAGCTGGCGGCGACGCAGGACATGTACCGCTGGGGGGCAACCTGGGTCACTTCCAAGCAACTCGAAGAACTCAAAGCCGATGAAGCCCGCGTCAAGCAGCAGATGGATGCGATCCAGCAGCAGATTGACGCCATCCAGCTTAAGCTCGGCCAGATGGATGCGGAGATCGACGCGAACCAGCGCGAGATGGACCGGCTTTCGGCCCAGAGCATCTATGTGGACCGCAATGGAAACACGATCCAGGTGCCGCTGCCCGACCAGTATTACGCGCTCAAACGCAACAACGATTCGCTGACGGCGCAGAAGCAGCCGCTCTTGCAGCAGCAGAACGATCTGCGGGGCAAGATGAATGATCTCCAATCTCAGATTCCCGTTCCGAAATTCACGGGGGTTCAGCAGATCATCGGCGTCAGCGGCACACCGACGCATGACCCGACCAGCGCAGCGACCACTGCGCCGTCCAATCCATCGAATTGATGGCTGGAGAACCGAACCCACTTTTTTCAAAAAGATTGTTTTTATGAAACTTTCTGCGTCGGCAGCGGTGCAATAGTTGAGTATATAAACAGAGCGTGTTTGAGCGGCAATTCCAGCGAAAGGCGACCCGAGTACAGCAATTAACCGATATTTGCCAAGGAATTTATTGGAGTGAAAGGCCGCTGTAGGCCGATGGGTTTGGTGGATCAGGCAAATTGTTATGTTTGATTCTAGGGATGACTGTGGTATAAGATAAGATAAGATAGGTAAATTTTGAAGGCAAGCGCCTATGGCGCATTTTCTCCCCTCCGGAAGACACCGTGCAGTAATGCCGGTGTCTTCTTTTATTTATGTCGGGACTAAGTAAACGACATTGATGAAAGCTTTATTACGGAATTATTTGGCCTTTGAATAATTGGGCCCTCCTCCGGTCGATGGTATAAGGTGCCGCCTATGAAACTGTCCCTGGTTTCAATCGAAAAAGCAGGTTTCGTGAAGCTAATTGCCGAGGGTGACATCACCGCCAGTGACCTGCTTGATGCCAAATCGCATAATCCCCTTGAGGCCGTCCTGGGCGCTTCGTGGGCCTCCAACAATGTTTTGCTCAGTCTCGCGAAGACAACGTTCATCGATTCCTCGGCGATTGGCTGGCTGCTGGACAGCCATCACAAGATGCGGCAAAACGGCGGCAAATTGGTGCCCTATTCTCCGCAGCCGCGGGTTAACGAGGTGTTAACCTTGCTGAAGCTCCGCTCGGTTCTCGATCTGAAAGATGATGAGGTTGCTGCCGAGAAATTCATCTCCACGGGCGCGCAATGAGCACCGCAACCAAAACTCCTCTGGTCGATGTCGCCAAGCTGCCGGTCGAGCAGGCCGTGTCCAAGCTGATCTCTTACGCCCTGATGCTCCCGGCCAGCGATATCTTCTTCTCTGAAGATGTGTCGAACATGACGGTGAGCGTTCGGCATTTGGGGATCATTCAGACGGTGACAATCGTGCCGCGCGAGCTGGGCAGAAAATTCGTCGCCCACGTGAAGGCAATGGCGGGCATGGACCTTGCCGAAAAACGCCGCCCCCAGGATGGCCGCTGGCTTTTCCACAGCGAGCCAGACCGGGTGGTCGATCTGCGCGTCAATATGATCCCAACGCTGCACGGCGAGGACATCGCCCTGCGAATTCTCAGCCACAACGCAGCGCTCTATAAGATCGACGAACTCGGCCTCACCAAAGATCAGCTTGCGGAATTGACCACCATGCTTTCCAGCCCCGGTGGCCTTATCCTTTTCACCGGGCCAACCGGCTCGGGAAAAACAGCCTCCATGTACGCCTCGCTGGTGCAACTCAACGACGGCCGGCGGCGCATCAATACCATCGAAGACCCCGTGGAATATGCACTGGACGGGATCCGCCAATCGCAGATCAATCCGCAAATCGAGTTGGGGTTTTCCACGCTGCTGCGCAACGTGCTGCGGCAATCGCCGGACGTGGTGATGATCGGCGAAATTCGCGACCCCGAAACGGCCGAGACCGCGGTGCGGGCCGCAAACAGCGGGCATCTGGTGCTGGCGACGATCCACGCCCCCATCGCGGTGGGCGCGGTGCAGTCGATGCGGGGGCTGGGCGTTCATCCGCATTTTCTGGCGACGTCGCTGCTGGGAATCCTGTCGCAGCGGCTGGTTCGCACGCTCTGCCCGCAATGCAAAATCGATTTCGATCTATCGATGGCCCCGGGAACTTTCGACGAAGTGCGGCCCTGGCTGGGGCCGGAGGAAGGTAAAAAACTTTACGCCGCCAGGGGGTGCGCCGCCTGCCAGAACCAGGGCTACGGCAGTCGAACCGGAGTTTTCGAGGTCGTGCGGATCAACCGCAAGCTTCGCGACATGATTTCCGATGGAAAGCCGACGGGCGATATCCGTGAGGCGGCGCTTTCGGAAAAGATGCTGAATTTCCGCCAGTCTGCCCTCTTGAAAGTCGCCCAGGGCGTCACCAGCACGGAAGAAGTCTTCCGCGTGATTCCTTCGGAACACCTGCTCCAGGAAACGCTGATTTAGGCGCCGCTGCGCGCTTTGGATTTGGAACGGGGAATATCCTACGATTAATCTGAAATCGTGCCGGACGCCAAAACCTTTTACATCATTGACGGGCATGCCCAGATATTCCGGGCATATTTCGCGCCGTTCCGCGATCTCTCGAGCCCCACCGGAGAGCCGACGAAGGCAACTTACGTCTTTACGCAATGGCTCATCAATCTGATCGAAAACCGCAAGCCGGGTTATCTGGCGATGGCGATCGACCAGGGGGATGAATCCGTTTTTCGCAAGGAGATTTTTCCCGAATATAAGGCCCACCGCGAACCGCCGCCGCCGGATTTTGAGCCGCAGGAGCAGCGGATTCTGAAGATCGTTGGGGACATGGGGATTCCCGTTTTCGCCAAGCGGGGTTTTGAGGCGGATGACCTGATCGCGACGATGGTACACCGCCTGCGCGACAAGGGATTTGAGACGGTGATCGTCTCCAAGGACAAGGACATTCGCCAACTGATCGATGATTCCACGCGGATGTACGATGTGCAGTCGGATAAATTCATGGACCGCCCGCGGATGCTGGCCGAGCTGGGGTACTCTCCCGACCAGGCGATCGAGATCCAAACGCTGATGGGCGATTCCATCGACAACGTGCAGGGCATTCCCGGCGTCGGGGAAAAAACCGCCGCCAAGCTGATCGCGACCTATGGCAACATCGACACGATCCTGAAAAATGTCGAGAAGCTCACGCCCAAGATGCGGGAGAATTTTGAGAAGTACAGCGACCGCCTGCCGGTGGCGCGGCAACTGGTGACGCTGAAAAACGACGTGGAGTTTGAATTCGATCCGGAAAAGTGCCTGTTCGGCGGAATCAAGATCGAAGCGCTGCGGCCGCATTTGCAGGAGTTGGGATTCACCAGCCTGCTGAAGCGAATTTCCCCCGGCGAAGAACCGCCCGCGCCGGTGAAAACGATCAGAAAAGCGATCCCCGCCGATGAGGGGCTCTTCGGCTCAATGACCGAAACTCCCGTCGGGCAAGAGCCGGCGCAGTTGCCGATTACCTGCGACGATTGCGATTATCGTCTCGTGCAGACGCCCGAGCAGCTCGATGTTTTTCTGAAGGAATTGCGAAAGCAGAAGCGATTTGCATTCGACACCGAAACCGATGCGCTGGGGGCGATGGCCTCATCGCTGGTGGGGATGAGCTTTAGTTGGAAGGCCGGCACCGGCTGGTATATCGCGGTGTGCGGACCGCAGGATGCAACGTTTTTGAACTGCGGCGAAACCTTGGAGCTGCTCAGGCCGATCATGGAAGACCCGAAGGTTCGCAAGATCGGCCACAATCTCAAATATGATCTGCAGGTGATGCGGCAGGCGGGCGTGAACGTGCGCGGGGTGGAACTGGACACGATGATCGCGGCGTTCGTGCTGGATGCCAGCCGGATGCAGTTCGGAATCGATCGGCTCGCGCTGGATTATCTGAACGTCCGCAAGGTGCCCACCACGGAGTTGATCGGGAAGGGAGCCAAGCAGATTTCCATGCGGCTGGTGGCATTGGACCGCATCGCCGCTTACGCCGCCGAAGACGCGGATGTTGCCCTGCGGCTTGCGGATTTATTCGAGAGCCGCCTCGCCGATATTCCCGAACTCCGCAAGCTGTGCGATGAGGTGGAAACGCCGCTGATCGACGTGCTGCTGGAGATGGAAGCCAATGGCATCGCCGTCGATCCATCCGTGCTGAAAGAGCAGAGCAAAGTGCTGGCCGTGCGAATCGAGGAACTGCGCACGAAGATATTCCAATGCGTCGGCTGCGAGTTTAATCCCGATTCGCCCAAACAATTGCAGGAGATTCTGTTTGGCCGGTTGGGTTTGAAATCGGTCAAGCGGACAAAAACCGGCGCCAGCACGGATGTGGAAGTGTTGGAGAAACTCGCCGACAAGCACGAGGTGCCCAAGCTCATCCTGGATTATCGCAGCCTGGTGAAGCTGAAAAATACCTATCTGGATAATCTGACGGAGTACGTGAATCCCAAAACCGGGCGCATCCATGCAAGCTTCAACCAGGCCGGTGCGGGAACCGGCCGGCTGAGCTGCAGCGACCCCAATCTGCAGAACATCCCTATCCGCACCGATGAGGGACGGCGGATTCGGCTGGCTTTTGTGCCGGGCAACCGTCAGAAAAATGTGCTGCTGACCGCCGACTACAGCCAGATCGAGCTGCGTGTGCTGGCACATTTCACCCGCGAGCCGGCGCTGCTTCGGGCATTTGAGGCCGATGAAGACATTCACCGCGCGGTGGCGTCGGAAGTGTTCGGCGTCTCACTGGAGCAGGTGACGCGCGATCAACGGGCGCAGGCCAAGATCATTAACTTCGGCATCGTGTACGGCGTCAGCGCTTATGGCCTGGCGCGGCGAATCGAAGGACTCACCGTGCCCGCGGCACAAAAATTGATCGATGATTATCACGGCCGCTTTCCGGCGATCGCGCGCTTTCTTGATCAGTGCGTGATGGAGGCGCAGTCGCAGGGATACGTCAAAACGATCATGGGTCGGCGCCGGCCAATCGTGGAAATCAACAGCAGCGTCCTGGCGATCCGCAACGCCGGCGAGCGAATGGCCATCAACAGCGTCGTGCAGGGCTCGGCGGCCGACCTCATCAAAGTCGCCATGAACAATATTCATCAGCGCATCAAGCGAGAAAATCGGCCAAGCAAAATGCTCTTGCAGGTGCACGATGAGCTGGTGTTTGAAACTCCGGAGATCACCGTCGAGTCCGAAGCGGAAATGTTGCGCCAGGAAATGACCGGCGCGATGCAGCTCGCGTGCCCGCTGAAGGTGGAAGTGGGCTGGGGGAAGAATTGGCAGGAAGTGAAATAAGGGATTTCCTGCGATTCGATAACGAACGCGCTTTATCGTTTGGAGAACTGGAACTTTCGGCGGGCGCCGCGCTGGCCGTATTTTTTGCGTTCTTTCATGCGGCTGTCGCGGGTGAGGAATTTACCGCCGCGAAGGGGAACTTCCAGAGCTGAATCATATTTGGCGAGTGCCCGGCCAAGGCCCATGACGATCGCGCCGGCCTGGCCGGTGTGGCCCCCGCCGTTGCAGCGGGCCCAGATGTCCATCTTTCCGCCGGTGTTGGTGACTTCCAGCGGGCCGAAGATGGATTTGCGGTCTTTTTCCGCGGTGAAATAATCGTTGAGCGTGCGGCCGTTGATTTCGATTTTTCCCGTGCCGGGCGCGATGCGGACGCGGGCGACGGCGGACTTGCGGCGGCCGACGCCCCAGGTGTAAGTCGGCTTCACCGCAGGCGCCGCGGGCTCCGACGTTTTTGCGGGAGCCGGCGTCTTTTCGTGAGCCGGCGACTTTTCCGGGGCATGCGGTTTTTCGGTCGCTTCGATCGGCTGTGCTGTGGGTTCGGTTTCCGCCATGTTTGATTACTTCCAGTTTCGCACTATCGCGACAGCTTCAGCTCCTTAGGCTGCTGTGCCGCGTGCGGGTGTTTGTCACCCTTGTAGATTTTTACTTTCGTCAGGATATTCCGGCCCATGCGGCTCTTGGGAAGCATGCGGCGCACGGCCAGCTGCAGCAGCTTCTCGGGATGAAGCGCGGCCATGGTCTTGAACGAATAAAGATGCCGGCCGCCGGGATAGCGCGAATACGTCTCGTGCTCGATGACGTCCGCCTTCTTGCCGGTGACTCGTACTTTTTCCGCATTGAGGACGATGACAAAATCACCGGTATCCACGTGCGGGGTATAGGTGGCCTTATTTTTTCCCTGAACGATCATGGCGATTTTGGCGGCGAGTCGGCCAAGCACCTGGTCGGTCGCATCAACGACATACCAGTCGCATTTGATCTCGCCGGGCTTGGGCATGTAAGTGCTCATCTTGCTTGCTTCCTGTACCGACAAAAAAACTCCCGGAAAATCTGTCCGGAAGGAGGGGAAAGTGTACTGGTGCCGTATGCGTTGTCAACTGGCGGGAAATGCGTTGAAGCGCCTCTCGTATTCAGATCGATTGAAGTTCGCGCCAGGAAGTGACAGGGGTTAAGAGCGGATTTTCCGGGGAAATTCGCGATTTTTACCAAAAGGGTCAAAATTCCACTGGAATCCCGACCTTCGTTTGGCTATTTTATTCTCCAGCCGGAGGTTGGCTGTCGTGCCATTCAAGGTAACGGAAGTGCAACCAACCCCCAATCCTAACGCCGTGAAATTGATTTTGGACCGGGTGATAGCGGATTGCCCCATGAGTTTCCTAACCGCGGCTTCAGGCAACGAGCATCCAATTGCATCAAGGCTTTTTGCCATCGATGGCGTAACCGCCCTGCTGCTGCTGGGAGATTTCGTGACCGTGACCAAGGCGCCGGGAGCGCGCTGGGCGGATATCACCAGGCGAGTGGAGCAGGCTCTGGCGGCAGCATGAACGCGGATTAATAAGTCGAACAGCCATTATGGGACGAGCGTAACACTTTTACGAAGTGTTTCTTCCCTCCTTACCCCGTAGGTCTCACCCACGCCTACGGGGTTTTTTTTTGCGCTGCGGCGGCCTCGGCTGTTGTTGGAAAAAACAACGCGCCGCGTAAACGCGGCCGCTAAACGTCAGTGCGAATCGAGCCGCTTCAAATCCTGGGGGAGAATTTTGTCGGCGATTTCGCGGGGAATCTGCCCGGTGGGAAATATTACGTCCAGATGCGATTGTTCGTACGCAATGTCGATTCGGCCCGCGGGATCACGCCAAATTCGCTGCACATCGCGGTAGTCGGGAACGTGATCGCTGAAGATTGCTTCAAGCACAAAGGGCTGCGTGTCGGTGAATGTTTCGCGAAGACGCGCGATTCGTCCGGTGGAATTGAACAGAAACAGGTGGCCTTCCAGATCGGGAGCGAGCCGGGGCGGATAGTCGGAAGCGCCGCCAATTTCATCGGGCAATGGCCAGATGCGCCGCTTGCCATCGGCGGTCACAACCGTGAGCGTGGTTTGCCCATCGAAGAAACGATTGCCATCAGAATCGATCACCAGCGGCGCGCCGGGGGCAGAGGCATGGAGATCGACTGACATGGAGTCGGATGAATCCATCGGTTCCCAATCGTGATCGTCGATAATCCAGCGCGATTTATCGCGGGCGATGGCGGGCCAATCGGATTTGCTCCAGCCTGCGCTTGTGCCGGTGTCGATGGACCAGATGGCCAGCCGGGGTGTGGGATCGGGGACTGTCGGATCGAGCACAAGGGTTTTGCCGGATGAATCATCGCGAAACAACCAGCGATCGCGGCTGTCGATCGCCAGCATGCGCGAAAAATTTCGCTCGCTGGGCCGAAGAATTGGAACAAGCTGATCGGGGGGCAGGAATCGCTCGGGACCGGCGTCGGGGGAGCTGACGACCCAATCATCGCCGAAGGCGTCGACGGTTCCGGCCGATTTAGTCAGCGCATCGACCACCGGCGCGGGAAGTTCCTGGGCCGGCCGCCCGGGACGAACGGCGAGAAAATCGGGAGAGGTGACGGTCGGCTCCTGCCCCTCCCGCGCGATCGTGACGCCCTGCGACGCGAAGAAAACCATTCCACCATCGCGCAGCCGGTATTTCAGAACCAGTTGATTTCCGTTCACGGCAATGCCGCCCAGCGTGGCGCCGGCAAGGAGCTGGTGAATTCTGCTTTGCGCTTCCGGCGCGGCGTTGGTGGAGAGAGATTGCAACAGAGGATTGATCTTCGGCCCGAATTGCGAGAGTTTCTGGTACGCCTCCACGCGTTTATCGGGATCGTCATCGCCGAGCTGATCGACCAGCGCGCTGATTTCCCGGGAGTCGATGTCGGGGCTGTCGAGCGAAACGAACGAGAGTGCCGACGGGCCGTCCTCGCGGCGGATTTGCAGCACGCTTCCATCCAGCAGCGGGACGAGATAGACGACATCGCCCGGCCAGCTCGTGCGATCAAGCTGGTTCCATTTTCCATCCACGAAACGAGCGACGGCCGTATCGGAGAAATGGTCATCGGCTGGAATCCAGGCGAGCACGCCGCGGGTGTCGAACACGACTGCCGGCGCGGCGGTGGGCCGTGTGGTGGAAGCAGCATCAACCAGCGGGAAATAATCTTCGCTGAGCGCCGGCCCCAGCGTGATGATGCTGACGCCAAGATCGCTCGGGACGATGAGGCGATTGGCATCATCATCCGCCCAGGTCATCGCCAAATCCCAGCGATAAGGCCGGTTCCAAGGAATCGGCTGAATGCCGGTGATGGAGACGATTTCATATCCGTGATCGGCCGGACAAACGGCGGCGGATTCCCACGCGCCACGATGATTGAGCGTCCAGATTACATAGAAAATTTTACGATCGACGATGTGTTCGCTTTCGCCGCCGGCGCGCGACAGGACTTGGGGAAGCGGATCGGCGCCGGTGCGCGTGATCCAGAGATCGCCGCGCGAGCAGACATAGACCGGCTCGCTGAGAACGAGATGTGCGGCATCGCTCAACTCCACCGGAACGGCCCACGGGAGCGTCTGCGGATAGTGAGGATAATCGGCGTGAAGAAGCTGGCCGTAAGTCTCAAGTGATGGGGCCGTGGCCGGAGCGGTGGTGGCCATCGTCGCGGGCGCGGTGGGGACCGTCGTCGAAATCATCACCGGCGGCGCGGGGATTTGATGCCCGAAGAAAAAGACGATTGCCATCCCTGCGCCCACCGCGGCGATCAGCAGGATGATGAGCCTCAGCGCACTGCCGTTGGAGGCGGACATTGCGGGCAATCGTACAACAATCTCCGTACGCGCAGAAAAATACTTGACTCGCCGGAGCGGAAAGCCAATAATGCTCTTGGTATCACCTTTCCTCCGGCGAGGCCGGCCGCGGTGATTTTAACTGCGGCACTGATTGAACGGCCTTTGCTGCTCGTTGCGTCAAGCAACACCATAAAATTTCGGTTTGGCGTGTGGTCGGTGTGGACCGATGTGAGGTTCTGCCCGATACTCGCAGGACGCTGTCAGTGTTGCCAGGAAATTGGCGACACGGATTGACAACGGCCGAACAAACGATAACATCTGCCTCCCCGGCGAAGTTCAACAAGCTTAACCGAGGCGTAGATAGTGGCGGCAAGATGTTTTGTCGCAGCGGTTTATGATTGTTTGGTTGTATTGTTCTTTGACAAATGAATAGTCGGACAGCCGCGAGGATGTGGGTCCGGAGGCGCTGGTGTACAGCGTAGACCGGACGAAATTTGTAGTCGAAAAGCGGGGTTTGAATTTATTCAAACTTCGACGTTCGCACTCAAACATCCTTGTGGTGCACGCAATCGGCGAGGATTAGCCTCCTCGCCGTCGGTGAGGGTTAATCGCCCTCATCGGTAGTGATCTTCCTTGATCATTTTATTTGAGTATGCCATCGAAGATGTTTGAGCCTTGCATTCTCGAGAGAAACAATCGCAAGAGAGTTTTTTTCGGGACTGACCCCGGTGTCTTAGCCGACATGCGGGGCAGTAACATCCGGTTGAAGAAAGTCTTTAATTCAACCGGTGGACAAACTCATTTCGAGGATAAACGCGAACCTAGAAAGTGTCAGTCTCCGTCAGGGCACTGCATGTAAATGTGGTGCTTCACATGGGGCATCAGGATGGGTTCGTGCCAAGAAATTTAATTGAAGAGTTTGATCCTGGCTCAGCCTGAACGCTGGCGGCGTGGCTAAGACATGCAAGTCGTACGGGTGTAGCAATACACCAGTGGCGGACGGGTGAGTAATGTATCGCTAACGTACCCCGGATTCTGGGATAGCTGCCCGAAAGGGCAGGTAATACCAGATGATATATCCTTTTCGCATGATGAGGATCTCAAAGGGAAACCGTTCTGGGAGCGGGCGATATCGTATCAGCTAGTTGGTGAGGTAACGGCTCACCAAGGCGACGACGCGTAGCCGGACTGAGAGGTTGGCCGGCCACATTGGGACTGAGACACTGCCCAGACTCCTACGGGGGGCTGCAGTAACGAATCTTCCGCAATGCACGCAAGTGTGACGGAGCGACGCCGCGTGTGGGACGAAGTCCTTCGGGATGTAAACCACTGTCAGGGGTTAGAAAGTTCTGATCAACCCCAGAGGAAGGCACGGCTAACTCTGTGCCAGCAGCCGCGGTAAGACAGAGGTGCCAAGCGTTAGGCGGAATCACTGGGCTTAAAGCGTGTGTAGGTGGACTGGTAAGTACCTTGTGAAATCCCACGGCTCAACCGTGGAACTGCTTGGTATACTGCTGGTCTTGAGCAACCTAGGGGCGAGCGGAACAAATGGTGGAGCGGTGAAATGCGTAGATATCATTTGGAACGCCAATGGTGAAAACAGCTCGCTGGGGGTTCGCTGACACTGAGACACGAAAGCCAGGGGAGCAAACGGGATTAGATACCCCGGTAGTCCTGGCCATAAACGATGTCCACTAGATCGTAGTACCTCTGACGGTATTATGGTCGAAGCCAAAGTGCTAAGTGGACCGCCTGGGAAGTACGGTCGCAAGGCTAAAACTCAAAGGAATTGACGGGGGCTCACACAAGCGGTGGAGCATGTGGTTCAATTCGAAGCAACGCGCAGAACCTTACCTGGGCTTGACATGCTTGG
>Ga0302326_10008989_pt1 | contig 21958 bp, 19 predicted proteins | sample Palsa_T0_3_FD_202264 | JGI IMG/M metagenome (GOLD analysis project Ga0302326, IMG submission 202264) | Peat permafrost microbial communities from Stordalen Mire near Abisko, Sweden - Palsa_T0_3 | ecosystem: Environmental > Terrestrial > Soil > Palsa > Peat permafrost | place: Sweden: Abisko... | reverse complement strand
CCACCCGCCCGCGCGGCGTGCGGTTCAGGAAGCCGAGCTGAATCAGATAGGGCTCGTAAACTTCTTCGATGGTATCGGCCTCCTCGGAAATGGAGGCGGCTATGGTGTTCAGCCCGACCGGGCCGCCGCGGTATTTTTCGAGGATCGTCAGCATGATTTTCTGATCGATTTCGTCAAGGCCGAAGCGGTCCACTTCCAGCAGGTTCAGCGCCGTCTGCGCCACGGCCTGCGTGATGCGGCCATCGGCGCGCACCTGTGCGTAGTCGCGCACGCGGCGCAGCAGCCGATTGGCTATGCGCGGCGTTCCCCGGCAGCGGCGCGCCAACTCTTTGGCGGCATCGTCGTCGATGCCCACGCCCAGCAAGCGGGCCGAGCGCTCCACGATGACGGTCAACTCATCCACCGCGTAGGGATCGAGGCGCAGCACCAGGCCGAAGCGGCCGCGCAACGGCGCGCTGATGAGCCCTTGCCGCGTAGTCGCCCCAATGGCAGTGAAGCGTGGCATCGGCAGCGAATGGGTGCGCGCGCCCGGGCCTGCACCCACCAGGATGTCCACCCGGAAGTCCTCCAGCGCGGAATACAGCATCTCCTCCACGTCGGGCATCAGGCGGTGGATCTCGTCGATGAAGAAGACCTGCCGCGCGCGGATGTTGCTCAGGATGCCGGTAAGATCCAGTTTCTTTTGCAGCACCGGACCAGACGTGGTGGTGATGGGGACTTGCAGCTCTTCGGCGATGATGCAGGCCAGCGTGGTTTTGCCCAGTCCCGGCGGACCGTACAGCAGCACGTGATCCATGGCTTCACCACGCAGGCGGGCGGCCTCGATGGCGATGCTTAGGTTCTCCTTCAGCTTTTTCTGGCCGGCGAAATCGGCGAGGCTGCGCGGGCGAAGTCCGGCTTCGAACTGCGCATCCTCGGGCTGCCGCGCGCCGGAAACAAGTTCCCGATCGGGCATTACGTTTCAGCTTACCGTACCAGTTCCAGGGCGCGCCGAAAGAGCGGCTCGAAGTCCGTTTCGGGCGGGGGTGGCGCGCCCGCAACACGCGCCTTGCGCAGGGCAGCTTCGGCGGCGGGACGCGCACAACCCAGGTTCAGCAGCGCCGAAAGCACATCCTGCTCGACGGCTGTCAACGCTCCGCTGGGCGCGCCGGGCCCGCCGGATGAAGCCGCGGATTCGTCGCCGGAGGGCGCCGGCATCTTGTCGCGCAGCTCCAGGATCATGCGCTCGGCCGTCTTTTTGCCTACGCCGGGAATCCGCACGAGCCGGTCGACTTCGCCGCGCCGGATGTTGGCGATCAGGTCCAGCGCGGGAATGCCGGAGAGCACCGCCATCGCCATTTTCGGACCGATGCCGCTCACCGAGATGAGCTTTTCGAACAGCGCCTTCTCGTCCTGCGTCAGAAAACCGTAGAGCGCCAGGACGTCTTCGCGAACGTGCGTGTAGATGCGGAGACGCACCTCCGCGCCCGATTCGGGCATGTGCGCATACGTGGAGACCGGAATGGTTACATCGTAGCCTACGCCGCTCACATCTACTATTGCCTGGTTCGGATGCTTTTCGAGCAGCACGCCGCGGAGCACAGCAATCATAAGACTGTATTGTACAGTGGGGCCAATAGCCTCTCCGATGGCCGCGCTCCCGAACGAGAGTGGATCAATCCAGATTCAATACCCAGTTTCAACGCGCGATCCACTTCAGCCATGCGCGGGCGTCTGATCATCCCGCGGGTGGTGCCGGTGGCCGGTTTTTGCCGCGTGACCTCCCGCTCTGAGTGGGGCAGGCTCGGAGCCTGCGGCGGCCTCGTAGGGCGCCCGACGCGCGGGCACGCCGATAGTTGGTGTTGCCATCGCTAGATTGGCGCGAGGTGGGGCAGCCCATCACTTTCGGCGGCGGCGAACTCCCGCGCGATTGGCGCATTCTCCGCTTGAATGGGCGGGTCGGAAGCCATCGCCGCCATGGCCCTCCGGAATGCCCTGGCCTTGCGGCGGTCCACGAACTCACGCAGGGCAACTGTTACGAGCCGATTCAGGTTCCCCTGGAGATCGGCGGGGGCGACCGCCGCCGCTTCCTCTACCAAAGTGCGCGGCAGGGCTACGCTGCGACGCACAGTTCTGGTTACCTCTCGAGTTTTCATGAACACATCAGACCACACTTTTGTCACTCATACCGCAGCGTCCGGAGCACCAACATGTTGAGCCTCGCTTGCAGCAGATCCATATGGAGATCTACGTGAAGCCGAGACGTCAAACTGCTGATCGCGCCACGCCATGCGGGGACCTACCTTCCCGCCAGTCCTCCATCGTGCGAACATCGTCACATGGCCCGCCGCCGCTTTCTGGTCGAATATATCCGCGACAGCTCGGCCGAATTGCGGGGCGAGGATGCCCGCCACTTGGCCAGAGTTTTGCGCGCCGAACCCGGACAACAATACGAGGTTTCCGATGGCGCGTGCGTCTACCTGGCCGAGATCGCCGCTGTCGAAAAGGAACGCGTGATCTTCCGCGTCGTCGAAGCTCTTGACACGCCGCCGGCGCCGGTACGGCTCACACTCTTCGCCGCGATCGTCAAGTTCGATCGTTTCGAGTGGCTCGTCGAAAAAGCCACCGAACTGGGCGTTGCGGCGATCGTTCCGGTGAATGCCGCGCGCAGCGAGAAGGGGCTCCTGGAAGCCGCCCGCAAACGGGCCGAGCGCTGGCGGCGCATCGCGCACGAAAGCAGCCAGCAGGCGCGTCGCCTGCGCCCGCCCGAAATCGGCGAGCCACAGCCACTGGCGGGGGCTATCGCGGCAGGCATGGGCCTCCGTTATTTTCTGGACGAGAAACCCGGCGCGCCGCCGCTGCTGAGCGCCTTCCCCACACACGCGGAACGCCGCGGTTCGGATTCGGTGGTGTTGCTGACCGGCCCGGAAGGCGGCTGGACCGACGCAGAAAGGGCCGCTGCCATCGCCGCCCAATGGACGCCGGTGTCGCTCGGACCCTTGATTCTGCGGGCTGAAACCGCCGCCATCGCCGCCGCCGGCATCGTCACCCATGCGTGGTGGGCATCTCAGTTAGAATGAAGAGTAGGAAAGCATTCTTGCACACCCCGTTCGATCTACTGGCAATATTCATCGTCATCCTCACGCAGTGGCACTTGAGCCGGCAGCTATTGGCCGCCGCCGCACGCCGGTTCTCCGCACGCGCGGCGATTGCCGCACGCTACGCCGTGATGGTCTTCTACGCCCTCATGGCCGCCGCATTCGCGTTGAGCTTCTCGTTCCTGGTCAGCCGCTTCAAACTGCCGGCCAGCCCGGCGCAGCTGACCGGTGCGGCAGCGCAGATCTGGCTGTTCGGTACCACCGCCGGATACCTGGCCTACCGCGCCGTTCGATTTGTTGCGGAGCGGTTCTGGGGCCCCACTTTCTCTCCTTCGCGGCGGCGGCTGCTCAACGTCACGGGAGGCGCACTGCTGGCCGCACCGTTTGCCGTCGTAGGTTACGGCACGTTCGTCGAGCGCCTGGATTTCCACGTGCGGGAAGTTGAGATCCCGGTTCCCGATCTCGCTCGCGACCTGGATGGACTGCGCCTCCTGCACTTGAGCGACATCCATCTGAGCGCTTTCCTGAGCGAGAACGACCTGGCTCGCGTAATCGACAGCGCCAACGAATTGCGGCCGCACCTGGCTCTGGTGACGGGCGACCTGATTACCGCGGCCGGCGACCCTCTGCAGGTCTGTCTGCGGCAGATCGCACGCCTGCGCGCAGACGCCGGCATTCTGGGATGCATGGGGAATCATGAGGACTACGCCATGGTCGAGGACCTCACCGAACGGGAGGCCGCGCGTCTGGGCATTCCCTTTCTGCGCGCACGCGCGCAGCCGCTGCGGTTTGGCGGCGCGGTGCTGAACGTGGCCGGCGTTGACTACCAGCGGTCCAACCGGCGCTATCTGCCGGGCGCGGAGCGGCTGGTGCTCCCTGGCGCCTACAACTTATTGCTATCGCACAATCCCGACGTCTTTCCGGTGGCGGCTCAAAAAGGATACGATTTGACGCTGGCGGGCCACACTCACGGCGGCCAGGTGACCGTGGAAATTCTGCACCAGTCCCTCAATGCGGCACGCTTCTTTACGCCGTTCGTGTATGGATTGTACCGGCGCGGCGCGGCTGCGGAATATGTCACCCGCGGTATAGGCACCATCGGCATCCCTGCGCGAATCGGCGCGCCTCCCGAGATAGCGCTGCTGCGCTTGAGAAAGGCGTAAGCGGCAGCGTGCGATACCTGATCCTGAGCGACATTCACGCCAACTGGGAAGGACTGGAGGCGGCGCTGGAGCATGCCGACGGCAAGTACGATCAGGTGCTTTGCTGCGGCGACTTGATCGGCTACGGCGCGGATCCCAACGCGGTCGCCGAGTGGGTGCGTGAGCACGCGGCGGGTGTGGTCCGGGGCAATCACGACAAGGCTTCCGTGGGACTCGACGACCTGGAATGGTTCAATCCGGTGGCGCGCGCCGCGGCTGTTTGGACGCACCGCGAGCTGACGCCGGAGAATGCCGCATATATCCGCAACCTGCCCATGGGCCCGTTGACCTTCGATGGCTTCCAGATGGTGCACGGCTCGCCGCTCGATGAAGACGAATACATTCTGGGCGTGTCCGACGCCAGTTTAGTCTTCGGCTATCTGGAGACGCCGCTGACGTTCTTCGGACACACGCACCTGCAGGGCGGCTTCATCTGGAACCGTGCGCGCGTGGAAACCATCGAAAAGACTCCCGCGGCGGAAGAGCGCCTGACGCTGGAGTTGGATCCGGAGTGCGCCTACATGATCAATCCCGGTTCGGTGGGCCAGCCCAGAGACGGCGATCCGCGCGCTGCCTATGTGCTGTACAACCCGGAGGAGAGTTTTCTGATTTACTACCGGCTGCCGTACGACGTGGCGAAAGCGCAGGAGAAGATCCGGCGGGCTGGGCTGCCGCCGCTGCTCGCGGACCGCTTGGCAGCCGGGCGGTAGCTAATGAGTCTCGCATGTTTATGTGGGGCGGACCTCCAGGTCTGCGCGGGTCCTCCAGGACCCGCTCTGGCCGGCGTGGACGCCGGCTGCAGAAGTCCTGCCCCCACTATCAATGCAGATGCGGTTTCGGGAAAAGTAAGTGCCATTGGGCAGGATTGCCCGCCTTACAAAGGTCGTCACCGTATTCTGCGAGACACAAATAGGATCGGACCATTACCGGTTCAAAACGGCGGGCCGGCGGCTAACTACATCCCCAGCATATTGGCGTGCAGCTTCACATATTCGTGCTGCTGCGCCCAGAGGTCCAGCGGGATGGCTGTTAGCTCATCCACGACCGGCACCGCATGACCGTTCTTCGAGAGATCCACGGTCTTGATGTAGTAGCGGCAAGAGTCGCAAGCCTCCACGCGTACATGCGGGAACTGGTCGGATGTGTAGACGGCCAGCTTCTCCACCGTCTCTTCGGCGCATGCCGGACACACGATGCGCCCGATGTTCCACTCCGTCGAGCAGAAGGAACAGATCAGCGACCGTTTGGCGCCATCCCCTTCCGGCCGCAGGACTCCGGCAACCGGTCGCGCGGAGCAAAAGGGACAGCGGCCGAAGATCTCACGTGGAGGCGCAGGCTTGCCATGGTCGGCCTGATACTCCGCATAGGGTTGCAAGAAGATGCAAGCCAGCAGTTCCGCTGCACGGCCAGGCCCCGGCTGGAATTCCGAGGCGGCCCCCCAGAAGGAGGTAAGCGCCCCCAGCAAATCTGCGGGCTCGCGATTCTTCAAATCGCCGGCGCATTGCGCCAGCGGCTCGGGCGCAACCGCGGCGATATGGTCCAGAAAGCCGGGGAACTTCGGCAGCAATAAATGCAAATCCGCGCCCGTTCCGGGCAAGCCCGCATAAAGGTCCTTCTGGAAACGCGCGACATGGCCGTAGAACCGCAGCACTTCGGCCGCATACGGGTGTCCGGCCGCCAACTCATCCGCCCGCCGGATGCGTTGGTCCCACTTGGATCGCATCATTTCCGGCCGGAGGCGTCTCCGGTCACCTTGTCGTACCAGAGCCGGTGATGGGTCTTCGCCCATTCGGGCGACACCTCGCCGCGGATGATGGAGGTGAATCCGCCGCGCACCATGGCGGTGCCCATGTATACGTGGATGATGAATCCGCCGATGGTGATCAGCGCGGCGCCGACGTGTACCGCTACGGCCAGGTAGCGCAGCCAGCGCAGACTCCATGGGATGGATTCCACGAACCACAATCCAATGCCCGAAAGCAGCAGCAGAATCGCCCCATAGAAAATGAGCCAGAAGTACAGTTTCTGCCCGTAATTGAAGCGGCCGATCGGTGGAAGATTTTGGTCTTCATTGCGGATATAATACTGGATCGATTTCGACCAGGCGCGGTCGGCATCGGTCGTCAGCATATCTCGCCGCCACATCTTATACATCCAGAAAACGGACGCCGTGAAGACCAAACCTAACCAGGGATGCCAGAAGCGGGCGACCGCTCCGCCACCCACCAGAGCCGCCAGCCAAAACAGGTAGGGCGACCAGAATGCCAGGCCCGTAACCAGGCAATAAACATAAGTAAGGCCGGCTATCCAGTGATGCACGCGTTCGCTCAGCGTGTAGCGCAGTATCGCAGGCCGGCGGTACGCAGTTGGCCGCGGGGGCATTACTTGCGAGGTACTCATGGCCGGCTATTTCCGTCCCTCTCCGGCTCTACCTGCTTGGGGCCAAAGCGCAGATAGTGCAGCGTCACGCCTATCACGCCCCCAATCATGGCGAGATTGCCAATCCACTTCAGGGGGCCTTTCCAAAACTTGACCACCCACGGAATGCGCGGATTGCTGGGCAGCCCGCCATAGGCCTCCGGGTTGGTCACGTCGTGCAGGACATAGATGACGCCGGTGCCCCCCACGCCCGCGGGATCGTAGACGCCGGCCTTGTCGAAGCCGGAGTGCTCGCGAAGTTGCCGCGCGCGCGCCTCCGCCAGTTCCTTCATGTCTTCCTTCGTGCCGAAGTGCAGACATCCAGTAGGGCACGATTTGATGCAGGCCGGTTCCAGCCCCTCGTTCACGCGATCGGAGCACAGGGTACACTTGAACATCTTCTTGGTATGCTGGTTGAACTTCGGAATATTGAACGGACATCCGCTGACACAATAACCACAGCCGATGCAATGGTCCTGCTGGAAATCGACGATGCCGTTGATGTATTGCACAATAGCGCCGTCGGCCGGGCAGGCGGCCAGGCAGCCGGGCTCGGCGCAATGCATGCACTGGTCCTTGCGCATCAGCAGCATCATGCTGCCGTCTTCGCGCTCGTGTTCGTTGAACTTGATCAGGTTCCAATAATTCCAGGCCGTCTCCGGCATGGTCTGATAGCTGTTTTGAAATACCGTTTCGCGGAAGCTGTAACCGTTCCACTCGAGACAGGCCACCTCGCAGGCCTTGCAGCCGATGCATGTGGTGGTGTCGACAAGCTTGCAAACCTGCTCCTCGCGCTCGACCCCGGCGCCGGGAGCGCTCCCGGCATGGCCGGAGATTCTGCGAATATTCAGCGTGGCCTGGCTCATGCCTTTTCCACCTTCACCAGAAAGCCCTTGAATTCCGGGGTATATGCATTGGGGTCAACCACCGTGGGCGAGAGCCGGTTGGCGAGCGTGCGCGCGTTCCTGCCCGCATCTTCCTGGATGCCACGGAAGCCCTGATGGATGGGCAGGCCAACCTGGTAAACCTTCTTGCCGTCGATATTCATGGGCTTGATGCGCTTGGTGACGAAGGCTTTGGCGATGTAGTAACTCCGCGCACTCGTAATCTTCACCAGCTCGCCGCCCCGAATGCCTAACTCATCCGCCAGCTCGACAGGCATCTCGACGAATGGCTCCGGAATAAGTTGCACGTTCACCGGATTGTTCTTCGTCCAATAGTGGTAGTGCTCAGTGAGCCTGTAAGTAGTGCAGATGACATTGAACCCTTCCGCCGTAGTGCCATACTTATCCGCCGGCGTAGTTAGCTTTTTGACTACCGGGTTCTTCGATTGCGCTGGGTGCAAAGCATTTTGCACGGGACTCTCGAAGGGTTCGTAATGCTCGGGGAAGGGTCCATCGGCAAAGGCTGCCAGAGGCGCGAAGATACGGCCGATGCCTTCCGGAGTCATGATGAACGGCCCCATGTGATCTTTGGGGTGAGAATCGGGTTTGAAGTCGGGCACATCCACACCGGTCCAAAGTTGGGTCTTCTCGTTCCACCAGATCTGCTTGCGAGTGGGGTCCCAGGGCTGCCCCGCCGGATCGCAGGACGCCCGGTTGTAGAGCACGCGGCGATTGGCCGGCCATGACCATGCCCAATTCGGATACACACCTAAGCCGGAAGGATCTTCGGTGCCGCGGCGGGCGAGCAGGTTGCCCGCTTCAGTCCATGATCCGCAATAGATCCAGTTGCCGCACGACGTAGTACCGTCGTCCCGCAGCCACGCGAACCCGGGCAGTTGCTGGCCGGCCTTGGTAACTTGCTGCGTCTTCGGATCGGTCACATCGCCCAGCGCCTTGCCGTTGATCTCTTTGGCAACCTCACCGAGCGAAGGATGCTGCGGGTCGCTATATGCCCACGTCACATGTGTGATGGGATCGGGAAACTTGCCGCCCTCTTTGGCATAGAGTTCGCGCACCTTCAGGAAAACCTGGGCAACGATGTCCTGGTCGAGGCGCGCCTGGCCGGGCGGCGGCACGGCGGCGTTCTTCCACTGCAGCCAGCGCGCCGAGTTAGTCATGGACCCGTCCTTCTCGGCAAATCCGGCGCACGCCAGACGGTAGACGGTGGTGTTGATGCTCTTCATCTCCTCCTTAGTGATGCCCGGCGAGTTCCAGAACTCGCTGGTTTCGTCCGGATAGATCTCGCCCACCACCAGCCAGTCGGCCTTCTTCAGAGCCTCTATATTCTTCTGCGAATCCGGCCCGATAGCCACGCCGTTCATGCCGAAGGCGAACAATCCCTTCACGGAGCCGCGGTACATCTGGTCCCAAAGCTGCGTCCACGAGTAGTTGCGATCTACCTTCGGCATGTAGTCGAACGCGAAATCGTTTTCCTTGGTAGCCGCGTCGCCGTACATGGCTTTCAGGTACGAAACCGCGAAGCGCGGCGTGTTCGACCAGTAGTTGAACGAATCCCACTCAGCCGGTTTCGACGCTGTGGGGGTGGTGCGATCCGTATAAGCCTTCAGGCTCGTATCCGCCGGGGCGGGTACTTTCAGGTAGCCGGGCCAAATGTCGAAGACGCCGCCCATGTCGGTGGCGCCCTGGATGTTCGAATGGCCGCGCAACGCGTTCACCCCGCCGCCGGCGCGTCCGACGTTGCCGAGCAGCAATTGCAGCATGGCCGCGGTGCGGATAATTTGCGTGCCGAAAGTATGTTGCGTCCAACCCACGGCGTACATAATGGTGGCGACCTTTTTCATGTCGCCGTCCTTGCGGATGGAAGTGTACAGCTCCGCAGCCTTCAAGAACTGGTCTTTCGGTATGCCGGTGATACGCTCGACCATCTCGGGTGTGTAGCGTGAATACTGCGTCTTCAACAATTGGAAGACACAGCGGGGATGCTGCAGGGTCATGTCGGAATTGACGTTTGGGGGCAGCCCCGGCTTTGCCTCTCCAGCCGGGCCCGCGGCTTCGTAATTCCACGTTGATTTATCGTAGGTCTGGCTAGCTGCATCGAAACCCGAGTACAATCCGTCGTCGGGCAGCTTAAAGCCTTCCTTCACGATGAATGCCGCATTGGTGTAGTTGGCGAGATAATCTTGCGCGATGCGATTGTTCTCGATGGCATAACGGATCACCCCGCCCAGGAACGCAATATCCGCGCCGGCGCGAATCTGCAGGAACAGATCCGCCGTGGCGGCCGTACGCGTGAAGCGCGGGTCGACGACGATCATCTTCGCGTTGCGGTTCCGCTTGGCTTCAATCGCCCACTTGAAGCCGCAAGGATGATTCTCGGCGGGATTGCCGCCCATGATCAACATCATGTCGGTATTCTTGATATCGACATAACCATTGGTCATCGCACCGCGTCCGAACGTGGGCCCCAAACTGGAGACCGTGGGTCCGTGTCAAACACGGGCCTGGGTTTCCAGGTAGCAGACCCCCAGGCTGCGCATGGCTTTTCCGGCGAGGTAATTGAATTCGTTGGTATCCGTGCAGCCGCCGATCCAGGCGATGCTCTCACAACGGTTCACGGTGTGGCCCTGCGCGTCCTGCTCGATGAAAGTCGCGTCACGCGTCTTCTTTACCCAGTGCCCGATTTCATCGATAGCCTGCTCCCAGGCAATGTCTTCCCAATGATCCGAGCCGGGCCGCCGGACCTGCGGCTTCAGCAGTCGCCGCGGGTTCAATATGTCCTGCTGCAAAGAAGCGCCCTTAGGGCAAAGCGTGCCCCGATTGATGGGGTGGTCCGGATCGCCCTCCACGTGGATCACCTGCGGCGTGACGTTCTTCGCTTTGTCGCCGATGGTGTAGATAATGACGCCGCAGCTCACGGAACAATAGGGACACGTGGAGCGCGTCTCCGTGGCGCGCGCGATCTTGAGCTGGCTGAGCTGGGCGTATGCGGGCTGCAGATCGAATCCCAGCCACGAAACGGCCGAGCCGCCCAGCGCCGCGACTTTCAGAAAGTCTCTACGGGTGCCATCCATCGTTCCTCCTCCTTGAGCGAACCCGACGGTTTTCGCTATTATAGCCCAAGTATTACAGGCAACCGAGGCGCAAGCATACGCGGTGGGGCAGACCTCTGGGCAGACCTCCAGGTCTGCGCGGGTCCTCCATCACCCGACGTGACCCGCTCTGAGGAACTTGCAATATTACTCGACTTGCGCAGAAACACGCGGAAAGGTGGGCGAAAACCGAACTAGCGATTTTGCAAGCACAAGAAAGCACAGCAATGGCATTCCTGCAAGATGGTGGCCGGAAAGCGACTCCCACAAGCCATCCTACGCCAGACCGACATACGCCCCCCAGTTCGGTTGAGCACCAAGCATAGACGACCAGGCCGCGCGGTACGCGGAGTCGATCTACCCCATGGTGGCCGAGGCCATCGCCGAAGCCTTTATCTGCCGCGCCGTGGCTCCAACCTGTGCAGCCGCCACCACTGCGCATACTGGCAAACCTGCGAAGTCGAGTAGGCGGAGAGGTGAAACCCGGTGAAACCCTGAAGAGGCACCCCTGAAGAGGCTGCGCCCCGCAGCCCCTTCAGATATACTGGAAGAAAAAATGACCATCGATGAACGCTTAGCCCGCATCGAGCACGTCACCGCCGGATCGGACGAACAGCGCCGCAAGGACCGCGAGACCGACCGCGCCCTGTGGCGCGGCACCCAACGCCAGCTCAACGAACTCACATTTAAGCTCGCCACCTTCGCCGACGAATCGCGCGCCGCCGACGACCGCCTACGCGAACGCATCGAACAGTCGGACCAGAGCGCCCGCGAACGCGACGCCCACCTCGGTGACCGCATCGAGTCCCTAACCTCCTCGATCGGCGCACTCATCGCCCGCCTGCCACTGGAGAAAAACCCATGACAGACACACAACTCTACCTCGCCATCGGCCTACCCCTGCTGTTCAACGGCGCCATGCTCACCCTCCTCAACAGCAATATCAACGCGCGCTTCGCCCGCCTGGAAGCCCAATTCGACATCCTCACCGGAAAGTTTGCCGAACTGACCGACCGCGTCACGCGGCTGGTAGAACGCATGGAACACCGATAATAAACACAGCCGCCGCGCGCGCCCGATACCCTCAGATCGAAGCCCATCCATCGAAAGAAGGCGGACGCGCGCCGCTAAAGGAGCGCGCCCGCCACCGTGGCTGCAGCGTCCGGATTGAGGAGGCAGCTACGGCGCCAGGGCGCAAGCGTCCCGCATTCTGTTCTCGTTGTGTTAGCAAAGCATTTGAACTGAGGGGGATCTCAAGGGTGGAGCCCTAGGCACTAGGTGCAGAGCCGGCCTCGGTTTTGGCCCGCTTGCCGGATACATTCCCGCTCGCCGCGCCACGAGGGTAGATCCTATGACCACACTGCGACAAGAGTGAGCGCGGATAGTCTGGCAGCGGCTGCAAGCGGCGACCCCCAAATGGAAGAAGCGCCTTGCTGCTTCCCCAGTGACACATTTCGAAAGAATATCTACCCCGTGAATTCAATGAGTTCCAGCCTGCGCCGCGACTCTCCCACATTACCTCATGCAATCCTTAAATCAGGGAGGGCGCCGCTTTCATCGCGCGGCTGCCTGATGGAAAGCGCTGCGCAGCGTTCCATGCTCGGCGTCTGGGCCTCAAAAACCCGGCCGCCAACCGTAATTTACCCGTGCTACGGCGAAGCCCATGCTACAGCATGCTACAGGATGTTACAGCATGTCACAGCACGCGACAGCATGTCACAGCACGCTACAGCACGCTACGGCACGCAACGCAATGTTACACAAAGGAGCCCTTATCATGGCAACCGCAGCGCAAACCAACGCCAACCGGCAAAACGCGAAGAAAAGCACCGGACCCCGCAGCCCGCAAGGCAAAGCCATCTCCAGCCGCAACAGCCTGGTCCACGGCATGACCTCCGGCAAGTTCCTCCCGCCCGATGCCGATCCCCAGGAATTCTTCCAGCTCCTCGACCAGTTCCGCAACCGTTTCCAACCCTTCGACGAAGTCGAGGACGCCCTGGTCGAACGCCTGGTCGCCGCCGAATTCAAAATGCGCTCCGTCCGCTACATGGATGCCGGCCTGTTCCACTATCAGGCCGAAACCAACCCCATGCCGGAGCAGTTCAACAAAGCGGGCCGCTCCAACCCCCTGGCCTGGGCCTTCCATGGCGATTCCGCATACTACAACTCCTTCTCCAAGCTCATGCGCTACGAGGGCTTCCTGCAGCGCGAGTTCTCCCGCGCCCTTCGCGACTTGTCCATGCTACGGGCTGACCGCCGCGCCCGCCTCGCCGAAGCCGAATCTGAAGCAAAGACCGAAGCCGAAACTGCCGCCGCCACCCATGCTGAAGCCGACGAAACCGAGCCGAATCAGGCGGATAGCCCCGCAACGAACCCAAAAGCGGATAATGCGAAACGAAGCCAATTCCCCGATCCGGGCGCCCTCCCAAACGCAGGTGTCGCGCCCCATCCGCCCCAAAATCCCAATCCGGAATTACAAATGGGAAGCTGAAAAGGATGTTTACAGTTAATCAAGGATGTTTACGGCTTAGGAGGCCGGCCCTAGCAGCCCGCACCCCGGCTGGTTTCCCCGTCCCCTTCCAGAATCTCCCGCACCTTGCTGGACAAGGCTGCGGGCGTGAACGGCTTCTGGATGAAACCGGATTCGCCGGTCAGCGGGGTGTTGCCGGTGGCTTGGTCCGTATAGCCGGACATGAAGAGCACCTTCATCGCCGGACGGCGCGGCGCCAGGCTGGCGGCCAATTCGCGGCCTCCTTCCCTAGGCATCACCACATCCGTCAGCAGCAGGTGGATCGGACCCTTGCAGGCGCCCGCAATCCGCCGGGCGTCCGCGGCATTGGGCGCGTCCAGAACCTCATAGCCTTCGCGCCGCAAGGTATCGCGCACCAGGTTGCGCACCTGATCCTCATCCTCCACCAGCAGGATGGTCTCCGAACCACCCGCCGCCTTCGCCAGGGGCGCCTCCGCCTCGGCCGCGGCAGGCTGGTCGAAACGCGGCAGATATACCTTCACCGACGTGCCCTTGCCGGGTTCGCTATGCACATCCATACAGCCGCCGCTCTGCTTGACGATGCTGAATACCGTAGTCATTCCAAGCCCCGTGCCCTGGCCTTGAGCCTTGGTGGTGAAGAAGGGTTCAAACAGGCGCGCGCGCGTTTCAGCGTCCATTCCGGAACCGTTATCGCCGACTACCAATGCCACGTACTTGCCCGGCTTCATGGCCAGGTGCGTGATCGTGTAATGCTCTGCAAGCTCCACATTCCTCGTCTCGATCGTCAGGGCGCCGCCGCGGGGCATGGCGTCCCGGGCGTTCACCGCCAGGTTCATAACCACCTGCTCGATCTGTCCAGGATCGGCGTTCACCTGGCCGATTTCACGGCCCGGAACGAAGCGCAGCTCGATGTCCTCTCCGATCAGGCGCCTCAGCATAGCCTCCATCCCGGTGAGCAGTTGGTTAAGGTTCAAGAGCTTCGGCTGCAGTACTTGCCGGCGGCTGTGCGACAGCAACTGGCGTGTCAGGGTAGCCGCGCGCTCCCCGGCTTTCATGATCTGTTCTACCGCGCTGTGGTTGGGGTCTGCCTCGGGGATGGCGTTCAGCAGAATGTGGCTATAGCCGTTGATGATGGTCAGCAGGTTATTGAAGTCGTGCGCGATGCCGCCGGCCAGCATGCCCACCGCTTCCATTTTGGCTGCCTGCCGCAGTTGTTCTTCGAGCAGCTTGCGTTGCGTAATATCCTGCAGCACCGAGAGCACGGCCTCCTGGCCGCCATACGAAATGGTGTGGGAGGCGACCTCCACGTCGATCAAGCGCCCGTCCTTAAGACGGTGACGCCAGTGGCCGGACAATGCCAGTCCACGCGCTCTGGAGACCGTATCTTTCAGGCGCGCGACGTCTTCCGGCGGACGGATGTCCGCGATCGTCATGCTCAGGAATTCTTCGCGGCTATAGCCGTAATGGGCCAGCGCAGCATGATTCGCCTCCAGGAAGCACAGGGTTTCCCGGTCGAACACCCACATCGGCAGGGGGTTGTCCTCAAACAGCAGCCGGAACTTCAGGTCCTTTTGCTTTAGGAGATCTTTCGCAGGCATCGGTCTCGCTCAAACGGGTCTCGCCCGATCTCAGGATAGTCAACCGGAGACTATCTTACAATGCAGTTAACATGTAGTTAGTAACGGATCATACACTAACTCCGGCGCGGTGTAAGCTCTCAAACATCCCCAGAGTTTCGAATATGCCGTTTTCAAGCGGAGTCTGCTTAATTCCCGGTATATGTGCGTGTAATTGAGTTGCGTCCATGCGGTATGCGACAGGCACCTGCGGGCCTTCCGCCGTGATCAGCCGGGAAGCGCCGGGCCGCAAACGCTCCAGTATCCCGATCAACTCATCCATGGTCGTGACCGTCCCTTCAAGATTGAACGCATAAGCTCCCGGCAGCGGTTCGAGCGCGCAGCGTACGAAGGTCTCCGCAACGTCGGCAACATATTGCAAGTCCATGTGGCCGGTCAGCCGGATGCGAAACGGCTGGCCCAGCGCTAGGGCACGCATAGCCAGCGTCGGATCGGCTGTGAGTCCGCGGTCGCGGCCCACTCCATAGACGGTCCAGGGCCGCAACCCGACGCTTGAGATCCCGCTCGTGAGATAGAACACGCGCGCATTGCCTTCGTTGGCTTGTTTGAAGACGCCATAATGGGTGGCAGGCTTCAGCGGCTCCTGCTCAGTGAGCTTGCTGCCGCCGTAGGCCTCCTCGGGACCCCATACCGCCGAAGAACTGGCGTAAACAACGCGCACCGCGCGTCCGGCGTCGCGGGCCGCTTCGAATACGTTCAACGTACCGATGACGTTGATCATCCCGCCCTCGGCGGGCTGTGCCTGGCAGAAGGGCATCAACACGGCAGCCAGGTGCACGATGTGCGTGATGCCGCCGTCCTTCACCAAAGCCTTCAGGCGCGGACCGTCTTCGATGCGGCCGGTTTCCACCGCGGCCTTGCGGATCACGGCCGCCGGCGCTATCAGCGAAAGCCGCGCAGGCGCGGGGTCCGCGTCGTAGAGCAGCACCTCCAACCCGCGGTCGAGCAGGTTCTTCACCACCCACGCGCCAATGCAGCCTTGCGCGCCGGTTACCAGGATTCGCACGGAGTCTCCCCTTTGATACTCTACTCACTTATGAGAATCACGCATCTTAGCACGGCGGTCATGGAGTCGAACTTCGACTGGACCATCGTGAAGGTGGAGACCGACGACCAGATCACGGGGTATGGCGAGGCTTTCCTCGGTCCGGGGCTGACGGCGGTGATCCAGGAATTCGGGGGGATTCTGAAGGGTGAGGACCCCACTTCGATTGACCGCGTGCTGCGGCGCATGCGTGCCAGTTGCGTACATGCATCGCCGGGCCTGGTATTCCACGCCATAAATGGCATCGAAACGGCTCTGCTGGATGCCATCGGCAAACGCTACAAGCTGCCTATCTGGCAGATACTGGGCGGAAAGTATCGCGACCACGTGCGCATGTACGCGGATTGCCACGCAGGCGACGCGCTGGAGAGTATCACGCCGCTACTGGTGCCGCGCCATCCGCAATGGATGCGAGGCGGCGGCGATGCGGAGCGCCAAAGCCTGGTCAGCCTGAAGCACCACGGTTGGGACGCTTCGAGCGAGGAACACCTGACGCCGGAGGCCTATGGCCGCCGGGCTCGGGAGATGGCTGCGCGCGGCTTCCGCATCCTGAAATTCGACGTAGATGTGCCCACGCCCTACGAAACCGACGAGTACAACCGCGACCTGAGCGAGCCGGAAATCGAGCATGCGGCGGCACTCGTGGCTGGAGCGCGGGAGGCCGTAGGCATGGGTGTCGGGCTGGCAATCGATTGCCATTGGAACTACGGCGTGCAGGCGGCCATCGGACTGGCGCACGCGCTGGAGAAGTACAAGCTGCTGTGGCTCGAAGACCCCACACCGCCGGAGAACATCGGCGCGCTGGGCGTGGTGCAGCGCAATACCAGCTTGCCCGTGGCCACCGGAGAGAACCACTATTTCCGTCTGGATTTCGAACGGCTGATGGTCGAGGCAGGCCTGCGCGTGCTGGCGCCGGACGTACAGAAGCTCGGGCTGTGGGAGGGGCGCAAGGTCGCCGACCTGGCGGACATGCACTATGTGAATCTGGCGTGGCACAACATCAGTAGCCCGCTGGGCACCATGGCCGGAGTACACCTGTGCGCCGCCACTCCCAATTTTCTGGCGCTCGAATGGCACGCTGCGAGCGTGCCGTTCTTCGACGCCTTGGTGAAGGACCGGGAAGGGCCGCTCATCCAGGACGGCAGGATCGCAGTGCCCGGCAGGCCCGGCCTGGGCATCGAACTCGACGAAGACGTCGCCTACAAATACCGTAAGCCCGGCGAAAAGTTCTTCGGGGATTGAGACGTCGCGCCTACTCGGCGCGCAGCGCGTCTACCGGATTAACCGACGCGGCCCGGCGCGCGGGAATATAGCTGGCAAGGAGCGCTGCGACGCCCAGTACCACAGCTACCCCCATCAATATTTCCGGATCCGCCGAACGCACGCCGAACAGCAGATCGCGCAGCAGAGTCGCCGCGGCCACAGAGCACCCCAGGCCGATGGCGATGCCGGCGGCGATCAACCAGCCCGCCTCCTTCAGGATCAGCCGATACACGGTGCCACGCTGCGCGCCGAGCGCCATGCGTACGCCGATCTCGCGGGTTCTGGTGCTGACCGAGTACGCGATCACCCCGTAGAGCCCGGCGGTACCCAGCAGCAAAGCCAGGAAGGCGAAGCCTCCCACCAGCCAGGCCGAGCAACGGTGCAGATAGGCTGCCGGCGTGTTATCGATTATGCCTCGCATGGTCCTCGGGTCGAACGTGGCGATGCCCGGATCGATCCGGCGAATGGCGGCGGCTAGCGTTGGCAGCAGCGCCTGCTCGCCATTCGACGCCCGCACGATCAGTGAAAAATGGTCGTCCGGATCCTGGTTGAAAGCGACATACAAGGTTGGCCAAGTGGTCTCATCGAGCGCGCCTTCCTTGATATCCTCTACGATGCCGACGACTTGCATGGGCGGCGAAGTTGCACCGGAGTAGGCCATTTGCATACCGACCGGGTTCTCGCCGGGGAAATATTTCTCCGCCAGAGCGCGGTCGATAATGACCACCGGCGGTTTCGAGGCATCGTCCGCTTCGGTGAAGTAACGGCCGCGCAGGAGCTTCGCGTGCAGCGTTGTGAAATAGCCCGAGCTAACTTCCCGATAGCCCACCTCGTTGTGCTCACCATGAAAGGCATGGCCCAGCACGCGAATCCACATGGTATTGCCGCCGTGCACCGGTAACGTGGTGGAGATTCCCACCGACTGCACACCCGGCAGGCTCGCGGTCCGGCTGATCATTTCGCGCGCCAACGCTACCACCTTCGCATTGTTGCCGCGGGTGGCATCCGGCTCCGCAATCCGCAAGGTCGCCAGGTGGTCCGGCTGCATCCCCATGTCCACATGCAGCAAGCGATAGAAGCTCTTGCCCAGCAAGCCGGCACCCACCAGCAACACCACGGCTGTGGCCAGTTCCAGCACCACCAGATTGGCGCCGAATCTGCGCCAGGTCGTGCCGGCAGAACCGCGGCTGCCTTCCGCGAGGCCCTTCCGCAAGTCCGGCAGGAACGAGCGCCAAGCCGGAGCGATGGAGAGGACCGCCGCCGCAGCCACCGAGATCGCTGCGGCGAACGCCAGCACGCGGAGATTCAAGCTAAGGCCGTAGAGAAACGGCATGGCCGCCATCTGGTCCGCTCCGATCAGGCCGATGAGCAGCCGCATGAGCCACTTGGCGGAGACCAGGCCAAGGGTCGCGCTGGCGGCTACCAGGACCACCGCTTCCGTCACAAACTGTCCAGCCAGGCGGGCGCGCGATCCGCCCAGTGCGCTGCGTACGGCCATCTCCCGCCGGCGGCTTTCCGCGCGCACCAGCACCAGGCTGGTTACATTCACGCTGGCGATCAGAAGCAGAAGTCCCGATCCGCACAGCAACACGATCAGAATAGGGCGGATGCGTCCGACTTCCAGTTCGGTAAAAGAGATCACAGAGCCGCCCTGGCCGCGATTCGATGGATACTCCTTTTCCAACTCTCCCGCGATCAGCTTGATGTTGGCATCCGCGGTTTGGACGGAGACGCCATCCCGCAGCCTGGCCAGGCCGTGGAGACTGTGGCAGCCTCGCTGCGGGTAACAGGAGTTGGAGGTGGTGTGCAGCGCAGTCCAGAACTCCGCGGGCCCGGTGGCGGCGAAATGGAAATCCTGCGGCAGCACACCGATGATAACGCTCGGATCGCCGTTGAGCGTCACAGTCTGCCCCAAGGCGGCCGCGTTTCCGGCATACCGTTTCTGCCAGGCGGCGTAGCTGAGGATGACGGTGCGCGGTGCTGCCGGAGAATCCTCCCCGGCGCGAAAATCGCGGCCCAGCACCGGAGCCACACCCAGCGTCTTGAAGAATCCGGCGGTCACCAGCGCGCCGCCCACGACTTCGGCGCCCGAATCCGTGCGTAGCGTAAGGCCATTACCTTCGAATGCGTCCACGGCGGTGAAGACTTTGTTGAGTTTCTTCCAGTCGAGATAGTCCGGATACGAAAGAGGGCAGCGCGGGCAGAACTGGACTGTCTCGAAAAGGCCGACCAAGCCGGCGGGATTGCGGTAAGGTAGCGGCTTGATGAGCGTGGCATCCACAAAGGCGAAGATGGCCACGCTGGCGGACATGCCCACGCCCAGAACCAGCACGGCGGTGCAGGCGAATCCGGGGTTCTTGCGCAAGTGCCGTATCGCGAAGCGAGTGTCCCGCATCAGATTTTCGAGGAACGGAATGGTGCCGCGGTCGCGGTAGGCTTCCTTGGTCGGCTCCACGCCGCCCAATTTCAGAATGGCGTGGCGACGCGCCTGCTCCGGAGGCATGCCGGATCGCAAGTTGTCGTCGATGTGCATTTGCAGATTTGCCTCGATCTCATCCGTCAACTCACGGTCCCGGCGGCCGCCCGGCCGGAGGCCTGCGAGACGTACCAGCCACGCGCGGAACCGCTTCATGCCGCATCTCCCGAGGGAGAAAGGAAACGGGCCAGGATGGCGGTGGCCTGCTGCCAATCCCGCGCTTCCTTCGCCAGTTGCCGGCGGCCGGTACGCGTGAGCTTATAGAACTTGGCCTTGCGGTTGTTCTCCGACACACCCCATTCGGAGGCGATGCAGCCTTCCTGCTCGAGCTTCAGGAGCGCCGGATATAAGGTTCCGTAGTTTAGCGACAGCAGATTTCCGCTGGTTTGCTCAATGCGGCGCGCAATGCCGTATCCGTGGAGCGGCCCCATACTCTCGATGGTTTTCAGAACCATCAGGGCCAGGGTGCCTTGCCATATGTCTGTCTTATCGTTCATCATTTGTCCTATTCGGCACGCATCGCCTATTGTTTGCCCATAGGAAGCATAACACAGCTTATATGGGAAGGCAATAGGAAAGCGTGTTACGGCAGGAAGCGGTAGCCCACGCCATGTACGGTCAGGAAATGCCGGGGCGCATTAGGCTCCGGCTCCAGTTTCTGGCGCAGCTTGACGACATGGGCATCCACCGTACGGGTGTTGGGGAAGAACTCGTAGCCCCAGACCGAATTCAAAATCATATCGCGGGTCAGCGGCCGGTCCGGGTTCTGCAGAAAGTATGTGAGCAGGTTGTATTCGGCGGGCGTCAGTTTCAGCTCTTCCCCCCGCCGGGTAACCACGCGGCGCTCCAGGTCCACTTCGACTTCGCTGAAGTGCACCACTTTGCGCGCCTCGGGTGACGTCCGGCGCAGCACGGCGCGGATGCGCGCCAGTAGCTCGCGCGTGCCGAATGGCTTTACCACGTAGTCGTCGGCGCCGATTTCGAGAAGCAGCACTTTGTCGATTTCATCGCCCAGAGCGCTCAGCACGATGATGGGCGTGACTACCTGCGCGGCGCGCAGTTGCTTGCAGATCTCGACGCCATTCATGCCTGGCAGGCGCAGATCCACCAGGATCAGGTCGGGCTTGAGCAGCAGGGATTTCTCGTAGCCTGCGCGGCCGTCCGCCACCAGCACCGCGCGGAATCCTTCCTGCTCCAGCATCACGCCGATGGTATCGCGCAGGCTCTCGTCGTCGTCGATAACCAGAATGGTCTGCATGCGGGCGATTCAACCTATTGTATCCGAACAAAGTTCAAGACTTGTTAAATGAGCGTGGTAAGCTCAAGAATCGGGGTACACAGTCAACACATGCGGGTCACGGTCATTGGAACAGGATATGTAGGAACGGTGACAGGCGCTTGCCTGGCTTACCTCGGCCACCATGTTACGTGCGTGGACACCGATGCGCACAAGATCGAGAAACTGCGCCGGGGCGAAATGCCTATCTACGAGCCCTGCCTGCAGGAGTTGCTGCAACTGGCAGCGGCGGGCGGCGGCATCGACTTTACCACTGAACTGGCGGCGCCGGCCGCCCAGAGCGACGTGATTTTCATCGCGGTGGGGACGCCGCCGCTGGAGACGGGCGAAGCCAATCTGTGCTATCTGGAGGCGGCCGCGCGCAGCATCGGGGCGGCTATGGACGATTCCAAGTTCCGCGTAGTAGTAAACAAGTCCACCGTCCCTGTGGGCAGCGGCAACCTGGTGGAGGCGCTGGTGCGCGAGGGTATTCGGGAAGCGCACCCCGGTGACCCGAAAGGCATCCACTTCGGTGTGGCCAGCAATCCGGAGTTCTTGCGGGAGGGCAGCGCCATCGCCGACTCGTTGTATCCGGACCGCATCGTGCTGGGCGCCGAGGAAGAGCGCACGCTGCAGGTGCTGCGCGAATTGTATCGGCCGCTGGTGGCGCAGAGCTTTCGCGCGCCTGCCTTCCTGCCCCGCCCGGCAGCCGTGCTGCAGGTGCCCATGGTGACCACGACGCTGACCAGCGCGGAGATGATCAAATATGCCGCCAATGCGTTTCTGGCGGTGAAGATCGGTTTTGCCAACGAGGTGGCCAACATCTGCGAGCGGGTAGGCGCGGAGGCACCCGAGGTGATGGCGGGCATCGGGCTGGACTCCCGCATTGGGTCGCGCTTTCTCAATCCCGGCTTGGGCTGGGGCGGTAGTTGCTTCGGCAAGGACATCCAATCGCTGCTGCATACCGCGCGCGAGTACGGCTATAAGAGCCGCCTGCTGGAAGCGGCCCTGGAGGTAAACCGGGCGCAGCGGCAACTGGTGATTCAGAAGCTGCAGGAGAAGCTGTTTATCCTAAAAGG
>Ga0302326_10008988_pt1 | contig 21959 bp, 16 predicted proteins | sample Palsa_T0_3_FD_202264 | JGI IMG/M metagenome (GOLD analysis project Ga0302326, IMG submission 202264) | Peat permafrost microbial communities from Stordalen Mire near Abisko, Sweden - Palsa_T0_3 | ecosystem: Environmental > Terrestrial > Soil > Palsa > Peat permafrost | place: Sweden: Abisko... | reverse complement strand
GAGAATGCCGGCGTGATCGACATTGGCGACGGCGATGCCTGCATCTTCAAGATGGAAAGCCACAACCATCCGAGTTTCATCGAACCCTATCAGGGCGCGGCCACCGGCGTCGGCGGCATCATGCGCGACGTCTTCACCATGGGCGCGCGGCCGATCGCGATGATGAACGCGCTGCGCTTCGGCGAGCCGTCGCACCCGAAGACGCGTCATCTGGTCGAAGGCGTGGTGCGCGGCATCGGCGGCTATGGCAATTGCATGGGCGTGCCGACGGTCGGCGGCGAAGTGAATTTCCATCGCTCCTATAACGGCAACATATTGGTCAATGCGATGTGCGTGGGCCTGGCGCGGCAGGACAAGATCTTCCTGTCCGCCGCCAAGGGCGCAGGCAATCCCGTGGTCTATATCGGATCCAAGACCGGGCGCGACGGCATCCACGGCGCGACCATGGCGTCGGCGGAATTCGACGATGCGTCGGAAGAGAAGCGACCCACGGTGCAGGTCGGCGATCCGTTCACCGAGAAACTGCTGCTCGAAGCCTGCCTCGAATTGATGGCGACCGATGCGATCATCGCGATCCAGGACATGGGCGCTGCCGGGCTCACGTCTTCGTCGGCCGAGATGGGCGACAAGGGCGGCAGCGGCATCGAACTCGATCTCGACAAGGTGCCGCAGCGCGAAGCCAATATGAGCGCTTACGATATGATGCTCTCCGAAAGCCAAGAGCGCATGCTGGCGGTGCTGAAGCCCGGCCGCGAAGCGCAGGCCGCGGCGATCTTCAAGAAATGGGAGCTCGATTTCGCCGTCATCGGCATCACGACCGACACCAAGCGGCTGATCGTCAAGCACAAGGGCGCGGTCGTCGCCGACATGCCGATCACTGCCTTGTCCGACGAAGCGCCGGTTTACGAGCGGCCTTATGACAAGCGTTCGCCGGAAAAGGAATCGCCGAAATTCGATCCGTCGAAGAAGCTGATGGACTCGCTGCTCAAGATCGTCGGCTCGCCGGATATGTGCTCGCGCCGCTGGGTTTGGGAGCAATATGACAACACGGTGATGGCCGACACGGTGCAATGCCCCGGCGGCGACGCGGCCGTGGTGCGCGTGCACGGCTCCAACAAAGGCCTCGCGATCACCACCGATGTCAGCCCACGCTATTGCAAGGCCGATCCGTTCGAGGGCGCCAAGCAGGCGGTGGCCGAGGCCTGGCGCAACATCAATGCGGTCGGTGCGCGCCCGCTCGCCGTCACCGACAATCTCAATTTCGGCAATCCGCAGAAGCCCGAGATCATGGGCGAGATTGTCTCCGCGGTGGACGGGATCGGAGCTGCCTGTCGCGCGCTTGATTTCCCCGTGATCGGCGGCAATTGCTCGCTCTACAACGAGACCAATGGCGAAGGCATTTTGCCGACGCCGGCCATCGGCGCCGTCGGGCTGATGCATGACGTGCACCGCATGGCGACCGTCGCCTTCAAGCGCGAAGGCGATTCGATCCTGCTGATCGGCGAAACCAGAGGCCATCTCGGCCAGTCGATTTTCCTGCGCGAGATTCAACAGATGGAAACCGGCGCCGCACCGCCGGTCGATCTCGCCGCCGAAAAGAAGAACGGCGAATTCGTGCGCAAGCTGATCGAGGACGGCCGCGCCGATACGGTGCATGACGCGTCCGATGGCGGCATTCTCGTCGCGCTCGCCGAAATGGCGCTGGCCGGCGACATCGGCGTCGAGGTCGGAATCGCCGGCACCACGGTCGATGCGGTTCCCTTCTTTTTCGGCGAGGACCAGGCGCGTTACTTGCTAAGCATTCCAACCGCGCAAGCGGACAAGATCGCGCGCGAGGCGCAGGAGGCCGGCATCATCCACGCGCTGATCGGCAAGACGATCGCGAGCAAGGTTGTGCGCGTGGCGCGCGAGGGCGAGATCGCGCTCGCCGACCTGCGCAAGGCGCATGAAGGCTGGTTCCCGGCCTACATGGCCGCGCCGCACGCGAACTGATAGGCTCGCGCCATGGCGATGCAGGCGGCCGAAATCGAGAAGCTGATCAAGGACGCGTTCCCCGACGCCGACGTGACGATGACCGCGCTCGCCGCGGACAACGACCACTGGTCCGCTTCCGTCGCGACCGCCGCCTTCAAAGGCAAGACCCGCGTCCAGCAGCACCAGATGGTCTACGACGCACTCAAGGGCCGCATGGGCGGGGTGCTGCACGCGCTATCGCTGCAGACGAGCGTGAAGGGGTGAGAGTCATGCGATTGATGCCCGCGCTTTTGCTGATCTTTGCGCTTGGCGCAAGCGCACATCAAACTTCTGCGCAGGATTTCAGCTGGCCTAAAGATCGCGATGCGATCCCTGACGAACAAACTGCGATTGCAGTTTCTGTAGCGATATTCCACGGGCAATTCGACAAGGGTTGGCCTGCTCCGAGCGATATTGCAAAACGTCTGCAAGCATTTCGCTATCGGACATCTGATCTTGTGCACGATCCCAAGGGCGACGCGTGGTTTGTCAAACCTTCAGCGCAAGAGGAAGCTGAGTTTGACAAGCAGTGCGCTGGGCGGTGCGTTGGAGGAGATTTATATACAATGGCGCTTTCGACGCATGACGGAAGAGTGCTCGAGTTCTATCTTCCGCAATGATCTTGACGGTTCGTACGATGATGCCTATGTCGGAAATGCTATGAAACTCGTCGATTTAGCGGAGAAAAATATGTCCAATACCGCCCACGACCAGATCGCCAAGGATATCGCCGAGAATCCCGTGGTTCTCTACATGAAGGGTACGCCGGTGTTCCCGCAATGCGGGTTTTCGGCGGCGACGGTCGGCATCCTCACCAATCTCGGCGTCAAGTTCAAAGCGGTCGACGTGCTGAAGGATCCTGAAGTCCGCGCCGGCATCAAGGAATTCTCCAACTGGCCGACGATTCCGCAGCTCTACGTCAAGGGCGAATTCGTCGGCGGCTGCGACATCATCCGCGAGATGTATGAGGCGGATGAGCTCGCGCCCTTCCTTGCCGAAAAAGGCATCGCACTGGAGAATGCGTAGAAACTTCATCGCTGTCATGGCCCGTGAATGCGGGCCACCCAGGTGACGCTTTCTCCGTCGGTGAAAGTTTCGCGAAACGTTTCTTGTCGTCTTGCAACACAAAGATTGTTCCCAACTGGATGGCCCGCATTGGCGGACCATGACAATGGGAGCTAGGTCCTCAGCACCCATCCCAGCGGCCGGCGCGGGCTCGGGCTTGCGGGTCTTTCCGCATAGCCCAGGCGGAAAACAAACGTCGGCTCCATGCCCTGCATGCCGCAGAGTTGCGCGATGGCGCTGCCGTAGCCGTTCTGCCGTCCGAACGTCGCGTCGCGATCCACGCGCTCGATCGGCTGGTTCATCGGCTGCGCCGAAATCCCTGCGGCGGTCAGTGCCAGATGCAATCTCTGCCAGGCGCGTCCCGCCGAGATGCAAGATTTCATGTCCAGCCGGTCGGCGACGAAGATCGCGCCCAAAACCGGCGCGCTCGGCACCTGCACGTCGCGCGTCAGATCGAGCCAGTAGCGGTCGGCGCTCGCGGCGTCCTGATCGGGCAGCATCTTGGCGCCCGCACAGACCAGCGGCGACAATCCCGAAGCATCGAGCGTGATGCCGTCGCGATGCTCCTCGATCTCGCGCCGGCCGGTGCGGAACCAGCGCGCGCTGTCCTGCGACATCTGGCGGTCGGAGATGATCTGGCGCGTCGCTTCCACGACCAGCGCACCCATCTCCGCGCGCGCGATCGGATCGGTGACGAAGGCAACTTGGGCGATGTCGTCCGATACCAGATTGGCGAATCCATTGAGCTGGCCGGCGTCTACGCCGCGCTCGGGGTGATAAGGCCCGCGATTGGTGTGGCGCTGCGCGATGGCGTCGACCAGCCGGTCGCGCGTGGCAGCACCCTGCGCCAGTCCGACGAAGACCGCGGCGATCGGCGCATCGCCGGGCTCGGCTTCCAGTCGGCCTTCATAGGGCTGGACCTGCGGATCGATTCCATAGGCGCGCGCGGCGAGCACGAAATTCTCCGTCGCCGCGCCCAGGCTCAGATGCATCTCGCGGCGGAACGGGTCGAAGCTGCCGAGATTGCGATGCCGGCTGGCGATGATGACGATGCCGTTGTCCCAGGCCTGGAACTGCCAGGGTTGGCTGTCATGCGCGTTGGCCGCCAGGATCGCGGCACGCAACGCGCGATGGCTGCCGTCGCTGGCGTAGCCCTGCCAGTCGTGCCACGGCCAATAGGCCGGGTTCTCTTCGAGTTCGAAAACGCCGCGGTCCCAGCCGCGCCAGCTAAGCCCGCCAAGCATCAGCGCGCCGCCTGCGCCAGCGCCGATCAGTGTACGCCGCGTGACCATCCCCGGCCTCCCCGAAAGCCGGGCGCACTATACCCGAATTCCGCTCAGCCGCCGAAATGGCGCTGCCAGACGGGCGCGATGCGGGGGCGCTGCGACAGCGCCTTGGCCAACGCCTCCAGCTTGGGGATGTGGCCTTCCTTGAGCCAATCCTTGCCGATGGAGCCGCGCCAGCGGGTGAACATCGCGGCATAGATGTCGAGAATGGAAAAGCCCGCGGCCAGGAACCAGGGGCCTTCCACCATGCGCTCGACGATCGTCAGGCGCTCGCGGATGCGCGCGCTGGCTTTGGCGCGCAACGCCTCGGCCTCGTCGCCCTGCGGCACGAAGCGTTCGGGATAGTCGGAGATCTCCACCATCGGATAGACCTCCGAGGCCATGAAGGCGAGCCAGCGATAGGCCTGTGCGCGGGCCGTGCTCGCCTGGGCCGGCAGCAGCCGCGCATTGGGAAAATGATCGGCGATCGTGAGCAGGATGCCGGCGGATTCGGTGATGACCTCGCCCTCGGGCAGGCGTAGCGCCGGCACCTTGCCGCTCGGGTTGATGGCTAGGAATTCCGGCTTCTTCTGCTCCATCTTCTCCAGCGAGACGAAGTGGAATTCATAGGGCGCGCCGGCTTCGGCCAACGCGGCCTCCGCCGAGAACGCGCCTGTGCCCTTGTCGCCGAAGATCGTATAGCTCACGGCTGCTCTCCTGCAGGGATTGGCCAGCATTGCAGATAGGCATGATGGTGAAAAGCAAAAGGCCGCGAGCGGATCGCTCGCGGCCCATGCGCGGTCTGCATGAGTTCGCGGGCCTTAGCGCGAATAGAACTCGACGATCAGATGCGGCTGCATCTGCGAGGCGTAAGGCACGTCCGACAGCTTGGGCGTGCGCAGCAGCTTGGCCGTCATCTTGCTGTGGTCGGCCTCGACGTAATCCGGCGTATCGCGCTCGGCGCTTTTGGACGCTTCCAGCACCAGCGCCATATCGCGGGCTTTCGCGGTCAGCTCGATCGCGTCGCCTTCCTTCACCTGGTAGGAGGCGACGGTGACGCGCTTGCCGTTGACCTTCACATGGCCGTGGCTGACGAGCTGGCGGGCGGCGAACGGCGTGGGCACGAACTTCGCGCGATAGACCACGGCGTCGAGCCGGCGCTCGAGCAGGCCGATCATGTTCTCGCCGGTGTCGCCCTGGCGGCGCGAGGCTTCGTGATAATATTTGCGGAACTGGCGCTCGGTGATGTTGCCGTAATAGCCCTTGAGCTTCTGCTTGGCCTGCAGCTGCGTGCCGTAGTCCGAGAGCTTCTTGGCGCGGCGTTGGCCGTGCTGGCCGGGACCGTAGGAGCGCTTGTTCACGGGGCTCTTGGGACGGCCCCAGATGCTCTCGCCCATGCGGCGGTCGATCTTGTATTTCGAAGCGAGGCGTTTGGTCATCGAGGTTCCGGATTTTGGCGGAAAAGCTGGATTTTCGCGGGCCTTCCCGCGAAGGCCGCGCACTATAGCCATCGGACTTTGCCTGTCAAACGGCGCTTTTCGAACGTCGCGGCCGGGCAAAATTGCCGCCGTAGCCTCACATCCGGGCGTGATTCGGGAGTTGAGAACAAAACTAGCTCAGCAGCGTCACGCTGTCAAGCGGAAGGCGGGTTTCATCGCCCTAGCGCCCGCGCCGATAGGACAGAACCTGGAGAATCAGCGCGGCCACGGCGACGACCAGCCCGGCAAGCGCGATGATGGCATGGGATCCTTGCATCGTGGTTCCCCGAACGGACGGCGAAAGATTACCGGCGGCTCGGGAACGCGGCAAGGGCGGACAGCGGCCCTTAAAAGCCGGCCGTCACCCCGCTATAGGTGAGGCCGCGCGGGCGTGGCGGAATGGTAGACGCAACGGACTTAAAATCCGTAGGGCCGAAAGGCCTGTGCCGGTTCAAGTCCGGCCGCCCGCACCAAAATCTACAACCAAAGAATGGCGTGCGAACGGGAGCGTTCAACGTAGCGACAAAATGGCGACCGGTCGTCAAGGATGACTGACCGCCAACGGTCCGGCCCGCCCGCCGCGACACGGCTTTCGAACGCGCACGGCGATCGCGGATCTTTCAATTGGGCGGATTGTTCGCCTCGAGAAACTTCACGGTGGCCGTGAGCATCTGAAGGCGCGTTTCGCTTTTCGAAAGCCAATGGTCTTCGCCCTCGAGCTGCACGAACTCGAACGGCTTGTTTGCCGATTTCAGCGCGTCGGCCATGTCGTCGCTCTGTGCGAACGGGACGACGGTGTCGTCTTGCCCATGAATGAGCAGAATCGGGATCGACACCTTGTCGACGTGCTTGATGGGCGATATGGCATCGAGCTTGGGATCGTCGGGATCGGTGACGCCCAGAAACCGTTCCCAGAAGCGCTCATTGCGATCATCCAGAGTGCTGCGCGGCCAATGCCAATATTTCAGCTGCGCCTTCAGGTCCGACAAGCCGGCGATGGAAACCGCGCAGCGATAGACCCCGGTATCCAGCGTCGCGCCGGCGAGTGCCGCGTAGCCGCCATAGCTGGCGCCGACGATGCAGACCCGTTTGGGATCGATCAGCCCTTGAGCAGCCAGCGCGCGCACGCCGTCCGACAGATCGGTCTGCATCTTTCGGCCGAACTCTCCGAAACCGGCGAAGAGCAAGTCGGTGCCGAATCCGGCGGAGCCGCGGAATTGAGGCTGCAACACGACATAGCCGCGCGATGCCAGGGCCTGAGAAAACCAGTCGAAGCCGGGATCGTCGCGCGATTGCGGGCCGCCATGCGGCAGGACGATCAGCGGCAGATTCTTCGCCTCGCGGTTCAGCGGCAAGGTGAGATAGGCGTGGATCACGCGCCCGTCGGCGGCGTGATAATCGATCCACTTCACCGGGGCGACGTCGCTGATGCCGTCATAGGCCAGACCGATCGGGTCGGCCTTGTGCGTCGTCATATCGATGACAAAATAGCCGTCGCCATAGGTCCGGCCGAAAACGTGCACCACGGCCCTGGTCCAGTCGTCCGACCACGAAACGAGGTCCACATCCGTCGCGTCCTTGAACGTGGCCTTGATGCTGCGCCATACCACGTCGGCGTGCGGGTCGAAAAACACATAATCGTCCTTGTCGAAAGTCCGCGTTCCGCCGGTGACACGACCGGTCCTGATGTCGCTCAACAGGTCGCCGAAATCGAGGTCGGAATGCTGCCATGGGCTGACACTGCCGTCCTTGAGCAAGATCTGTTCGTAGGAGGGGCGGCCTTCGGTCTGGGGCAGGCTGATGACGATTGCCGATCCATCTTCGCTCAGTCCTTCAACCTCGGGCCCTTCGATGGGGGCGGGAACGTCAACGGCCTGGACGGGTTCGCCATCGCGGAAGAGCTTCAGTTTCCAGCGCTGCTGCGCTTCATAGTAGTCGGACTCGGCGACGATATTGCCGGCCGAGTCGACCACCCAGTCCTCGGCGTGGGAATCGCTCGCCGACGAGACCATCGCGGTCACACCGGTCGTGAGATCCACGCGGTAGAGGGCATATTGACCTTCGCTCTTCGGAAAATAGAAGCCGGCAACGAAAACAACGATATGGCCGTCGACCATGCGCGGCTGCGGAACGCCGGCAACGACGTTCAACGACCCGGCCGGCACCCGATCGAAGAGAGGATGAAAGGACTTCGTTTCGACGTCGAACCACTGCGCCAGGTAGAACTCGTCGCGATGGCCGATGAAACCGAACGGCAGTGTGGTCGTCGACATCGTGATGAGAAGGCGATCATCGTCGGCCCACTGCAACGCGCGCAGCTTCTGTTCGCTGACGTCGATCACGGCCAGCGGTTGTGGGACGCCGAGGGTTCTGATGACGACGACGCGCTTGGCCGCATCGCTTCTGACATAGGCGATGTTCTTGCCGTCCGGCGACAGGGCGATTTTCGACAGCGTCGGAAGCCGCCCATACGACTCGAGAGGCGCGGCCGCACACGGACCGGCGCAAAACAACAGCGCGGCGAGCACCGCGGCCCAGTTATCCGACACCCCACCCCCCTAAACTTCGGGACCTGGCCAACCTTCTGCTTTCGGATACGCCTGTGCCGACGGGACGCATATTGTCTCGGACAGTCCGGCAAAAATCCAGATGACAAAGGCCATAGTCGCCCAGCCGCGAAAAGAATCCGCGTTGGGTCGTCTCGGTGAAAACATCCGGCATGGCCGCCCCCTGGATTGTGCCAAGCTGGAGCGAAAAATAGGGCCGTCAGGCGCTCTTGCGCAACTCGAAATCGGCCGGGTTGGGGGCAAGTGTTGCGCTCCAGTAGTCGACCAGCGGGAAGGGCCAGTTCTGGCTGACGCGGCCCGTCTCGTTCTTGTACCAGCTCGACACCTGCGGCACGCCCCAGGCCATCTTGGCGTTCATCGCGTCGACGCGCTCGTTGAAGGCATCGTAAACGTCTTCTTTCGGCTCGAGCGTCGCGTTGCCGGTCTCGGCCAAGAGCTTCAAGCAGCCGATGATGTAGCGCACGCTACACTCGGAGAAGAAGACGATGCTGCCATTGACCACGATGTTGGTGTTGGGTCCGTAGATCATGAAGAAATTGGGAAAGCCCGGCGCGGTCATGCCGAGATAGGCGCGCGCGTCGCCGGCCCATTTGTCGTGCAGCTCGACGCCGCCGCGGCCGACGATCTTGTAGGTGCGCAGGAAATTGCTCGCGTGGAATCCGGTGCCATAGACCATGACATCGGCTTCGATGTCGCGGCCGCTTTGGGTGCGCACGCCGATTGGCGTGATCTCGGCGATCGGATCGGTGATGAGCTCGACATTGTCGCGCGCCAGCGCGCCGACCCACACGCCATTGTCGCGCAGCGAGCGCTTGCCGCCGAAGGGATAATCCGGAACGATTTTTTCCAGCAGATGCGGCGCGTTCCGGGTCTGTGGTTTCAGCGCTTCGATCAGCATTTCGCGCAGCATCGCGTTGGCGGGGCTCACCGAATTGGCGGGGCCATTCCAGGTCGGATCGGCCTTGACGAATTCATAGACGCCGTCGGTCATCACCCAGAACAGCCAGAAGCGATACCATTTGTCGTAGAACGGCAGATGCTCGAGCAGCCATTTTTTCCCCTCGCCGACCTTGTCGTGATAGTCCGGCGTCGGGCCAAGCCAGGGCGGCGTGCGCTGGAAGACGCTGAGCTGTTTCACGTCCTTGGCGATCTCGGGCACGAACTGGAAGGCGCTGGCGCCAGTGCCGATCACGGCAACGCGCTTGCCTTTCAGATCGATGTCGTGGCGCCATTGCGCGGAATGAAATGACGGGCCCTTGAAGCTCTCGCGGCCCTTGATATCGGGCAGGCGCGGCTGGTTGAGCTGGCCGACCGCGCTGATCACCGCGTCGGCGACGATAGTGTCTTCGCGGCCACTCGCGTCGCGAACCAGCACCTTCCATTTCGAAGCCTTCTCGTCGAAGCGCGCCTCGACCACCTGGGTCTCGAAGCGGATGTGCTGTCGCAGATCGTGCTTGCGCGAAACGCCCTGGAAATAGGAAAGCAGCACGTCCTGCGTCGAATAATGTTGCGGCCATTCGTGATTGGGCTCGAAGGAATAGGAATAGAGATGGTTCTGGGTGTCGACGCGGCAGCCGGGATAGGAATTCTCGAACCAGGTGCCGCCGACATCCTTGTTCTTCTCGATCACGTCGAAAGCGATGCCGGCCTGCTTGAGACGGATGGCGCTGAGCAGGCCCGACATGCCGGCGCCGATCACCACCACGCGCATGTCCTTGCGCCGTGCTTCGAGCTTTGGGCCCTCCCAGCGCGGATGCTTGGCGTCCGAGCCCCCAAGGCCGAGCTCTTCCATCATGAACGGCACATAGTGATCGGGTATGTCGATGCCGGCGATGAAGTTCATCATCTTCAGGATAGTCGTGGAAGACGGCTGGGTGGGCAGCTTGCCGTTGCCGGCGCGATATTTTTCGATCTCGGCGCGCGCGCGGGCGCGCAGTTTCTCCTGTACGTCCGGCGAATAGCCGCCGGCGCGGCCGTCGGCGAAGAAGTCGTAGACCGGGCGCGGAAATTCCTCGAGCAGGCTTGCATCGCCGGTCAGATGGACCAGCGACATCAACAGCGCCGGCAGATGGGCCTCCTGGAGGCCTGGTTCGAGCAGTTCGTCGGCCATGGCTTTCACTCGGGTTGCGGTTTAAGCCAATTTTGGGCTGTGGCGCAGGCCAGCGTCAAGCAAGCGAAACGCTCGCCATCGCCGAGCGCATCGCGAAAATATCGACCGATATGCAGCAGATGAACATGAGACGCATGCATCGCGCCGTGGAGACCATGGGTCTGCCCGCGATGGCACGTTCGGCGATTACAGGACGAAGTGAAGATCAGGGAGCGGGCGACTCGCTCGGCGGATCGCGACGTTTGGTGCGCGCCACGGCCGACATGATGCCAAGGCCCAGAATCACGAGTGCGCCGACGATGATCCAGGTATGTGGGACGTGGATCAGATAGGCACCATAGCCAAGGCCGGCGAGCAAGACAAAGAAACCGGCGACGTAAAGCATGAAAGCTGACATGGCGCTGCCCACAAGGACTCCGGATATATAACGGCGACGGACGGTATTTGTTCCGCTCCGCAGCACGGTTGCGCGAAAACAAAGAAGGGCCGCGCCTCGCGGCACGGCCCTTCCATTGTCAGTCGGCGGTTCCCGTGAACCGCATCGCGGTCAGGCCGCGCGGACCTCCGAAATTCGAACGATCCAGTTCGCGGGCCTCACGGGCCGCAGATAGTGACAATGAGACACTGGATCACCTCCCTTCGCTGCTGTTGCCGGAATCGAATATAGGGGAGGATCGGCGACTTCGAAAGGGGGTGGGCGATGAGAATGGGTCCGGCGCTGGCGCTGCTTCTGTTCGTGACCGGGGCGCAAGCGCAGATGATGCCGCTCGGTCCCGCGCCGGAGTCCGGTTTCGCCGGGGTGTGGCGCGTCATCGCCGCGCAATCCGCACCCTGGGCCAAGCCGCGCAAGCTGTCCAAGACCGACGCGCCGCTTCTGGAATATGCCGTCGATTTCGAGACTAACGAAGTGAAGGGCCCGGCGGCGCTGGCCTGCGGACAGGCGAAATACGCCTCCGGCGACACCTATCCGGTCCATCTGTTTGGCGGCAGGCTCGTGCTCGACAAGGACGGCGCGGCCCTCAAGGCGCTCGATCTCGCTTGGGGCGGAACGTCGACCTATCGCGTGGCGTGCGGCATCATCGTGCGCGACTATTACATGGGCGAGGACGCCGATCTGGTGCTGGGGGAAGGCGACGTGATCTACCGGCTCGAACGGCCGACGGGCATGGATGTCGAGCAATATAAAGCCGGCTTCAGCGGTCCTGGCTTCGACTGCACCCATGCCAGGACGACCGGCGAACGGTTGATCTGCGGCGACGCGGCGCTGTCCAAATCCGACGCGAAACTCAATGCCGCCTATCGCGTCCTCGAGAAGTCGGAATCGCCGGAGAGCTTCGCGACGTTTCGCGCCAGCCAGCGTGCCTGGATCGCCTATGTCATGAAGATTTGCGGCGCCAATGTGCCGATGCCGCAGGATCTCGGCGACAGGAATCCCATCGTCGAATGCCTGAACGGCGAATATGGCGACCAGGCCGACCTGCTGGGCGATTTGAAGATCGTCAAAGCAGGCGCGCTAACGATCGAGCCGCGCATGCGCTTTCGCAGCCAGGCCAATCCCGACACCGAGGAAAGCGACGTCTATCCGTGGATGAACGGCGGGACGCAGGCGGCGGCGTTCAACAATTTCATCGCCAGGGCGCTGAAACTCGACAGATGGCGCATGGACGACAAGAGCCTGTTCCGCTACGGCAACGATGTCGATGACGAGAAACTTCATGCGCGGCGTTTCTACACCGTGGACCGCTTCGACGACCAGGTTGCCGCGGTTGCGATCGACACGAGCGATTTCGTCGGCGGCCACGATGAGGAACATTATCCGACCTCCTTCAACTGGAACATGGCAAAGGCGAGACCGATCTCGCTTGACGATGTGTTCGCCGCCGGCGGGGGTTGGAAGAAATTCGCGCTCGTCTATTGCCGGAAGGCTTTGGCCAGGCGCACCAAGGATGACGGCCTGCCCGCCGATCTCGAATATTCGGAATTGCCCAAGCAGGTGGCCGACGGTGCGAACTGGTCGTGGGGCAAGGACAAAGCGAGCGTGACGTTCTGGATCTTCATGCTCTCCGGCATGCCTTCCGCAAATTACAACATCGATATCCCCTACAGGTTGCTAAGGCCCTATATGAAGCCGGATGCGCCGGTGCTTTGAGCGATGGCGGATAATCTTTCGACCACCTGCCTGATCGCCGGCGGCGGGCCGGCGGGGATGATGTGCGGCTATCTGTTGGCGCGCGCCGGGATCGACGTGATCGTGCTGGAGAAACATGCCGATTTCCTGCGCGATTTCCGCGGCGACACGATCCATCCCTCGACGCTGGAGGCGCTGAGCGAGTTGGGGTTGATCGAGGAATTCCTCGCCCGCCCGCACCAGGAAGTGACACGCCTCAAGGTCGAGATCGGTGGCCGGGAATTCAGCGTGGCCGATTTCAGCCATCTGCCGACGCGCTGCAAATTCATCGCGCTGATGCCGCAATGGGATTTCCTGAATTTCCTGGCCGAAAAGGCGAAGGCTCTGTCGGCCTTCCGGCTGATGATGCAGGCTGAAGCGAGCGGCCCGATGCGCGCCGGCGAGCGGGTGAGCGGCCTTGTCGTGCGCACGCCGCAAGGCGAACGGCGCATCGAGGCCAAGCTCACCATCGGCGCCGATGGGCGGCATTCTGTTTTGCGCGAACATTCCGGGCTGAGGGTTCGCGATCTGGGGGCGCCCATCGACGTATTGTGGCTGCGCCTGCCGCATAAGCCAGGCGATCCCAGCGATCCGGTGGCGCGCATGGCGGCCGGGCAGTTCTTCATCATGCTCTATCGCGGCGATTATTGGCAGTGCGCGCTGGTGATCGCGAAGGGCGGCTTCGAGGAAATCCGGCGCACGGGACTGGATGCGTTTCGTGACAGGTTGCGGATGATCGCGGGCTTCGCGGCGGATCGCATGGACGCGATTGCAAGCTTCGACGACGTGAAACTGCTCACCGTCGCGGTGAACCGGCTGGAGGAATGGGCCTTGCCTGGCCTGCTCTTCATAGGCGACGCGGCGCATGCGATGTCGCCGGTGGGCGGCGTGGGCGTCAATCTCGCGGTGCAGGACGCCATCGCGGCCGCCAACATTCTTTGCCCGGTGCTGGCCGCGGGCCCGCCGTCGCTCGATGATCTGCGCAAGGTGCAGAGGCGCCGCGAATTTCCCACGCGCTTGACGCAAGCCGCCCAGGTCGCGGTTCAGAACCGCGTGCTGGCGCCGATACTGGCGAGCCGCCGCGCGATGCAGCCGCCTTTTTTCCTGAAGCTGCTTCAGGCTTGGCCGTTCCTGCGCCGTATTCCGGCCCGCATGGTCGGCATGGGCGTGCGGCCCGAGCATGTGAAAACGCCGGCATTTACCAATTAAGCGGTTCAACCTCTTCGCGATTCCGCGCGCCGCATCGCAGTCCACACGGACTAAAGACAATCCTTAACGGGCGCTTTACCATGTTGAACCGGTTCGCGTCTGCTTCGTTATCGCAACGGACGCCAGAGGGAGAGCGGGTCATGTCCATATTTTCGAGCGCATTGCGCGCGGTCGTTATTATCGCGGGACTTTCGGCTTTGGGCGCTGGCGTGGCCTATGCCTGCGATTGCGACGGGCCTGCCTATCATGACGACTATCATCACGACGACGGCTGGCGCCACGATGGCGACCATTATGACGGCGATCACCGCGACGGCTATCGCGACGGCGATCGTTACGACGGTTGCCGCGACGATTGCCATCGGCACGACGACGGCTGCCGGGATCATTGCTATCGCGCCGATTATGGCTGTCATGACGGCTGCTACCGCCATTACGACGGCTGCCATGACGGCTGCTATCGCGGCAGCGCGAACTATTCCTGCTATGCCGGACGTTTCGATTGCCGCTTCGAGGACAGCTGCTGCGACGCCGGCTTCCGCGCGCGCTTTTACGACGACCATTATGCACGGTCTTATGGCGGCGCTTACGGATATTACGGCAATTGATGGACTGTGAGCGGCGCGCTCACATCTGCGTCGTCCAGCCTTCGACGCCCATCGCCGCCTGACGCACGGCTTCGCTGAGCGTGGGATGGGCGTGGCTGGTGCGCGCGATGTCCTCGGACGACGCGCCGAATTCGATGGCGAGCGTCGCTTCGGCGATCAGGTTGCCCGCTTCGGCGCCCAATATGTGCACGCCCAGCACGCGGTCGGTCTTGGCGTCGGCCAGCATTTTCACGAAGCCATCGGTTGCGGCGATGGTTTTGGCGCGGGGGTTGGCGGTGAAGAGGAATTTGCCGATCTTGTAAACAATTCCAGCGGCCTTCAACTCCTCTTCGGTCTTACCGACGCTGGCGACTTCCGGCGCGGTATAGACCACGGCGGGAATCGCGTCGTAATTCACGTGCCCGGCGCGGCCGGCGATATTCTCGATGCACGCGACAGCCTCGTCCTCGGCCTTGTGCGCCAGCATCGGGCCTTCGCGGCAATCGCCGAGCGCCCAAATGCCCGGCACGTTCGTCTTGAAATGCGCGTCGGTGATGACGCGGCCGCGCTTGTCGAGCGCGACACCGGCTTTGTCGAGGCCGAGACCGGCGGTGTAGGGAATGCGCCCGATGGCGACGAGCATGACATCGGCTTCAAGCGTCTGCCGCGTGCCGCCCGCGGCAGGCTCGACGATGACGACGAGCGCGCCGCCTTTCTTGTCGACGCCCACGACCTTGGTCGAAAGCTGGAATTTGATGCCCTGGCGCGACAGAATGCGCTGGAATTGCTTGGCAATCTCGTTATCGAGGCCCGGTGTGATGCGGTCGAGGAATTCCACCACCGTCACCTCGCTGCCCAGCCGGCGCCACACCGAGCCCAACTCCAGCCCGATATAGCCGCCGCCGACCACCAGCAGACGCCTCGGAACCGATTTCAGCGCCAGCGCGCCGGTCGATGAAACGATCATTCCCTCGTCGATGACGACGCCCGGCAGTGGCGCGACGTCGGAGCCGGTGGCGATGACGATGTTCTTGGCGTCGAGCGTGCGGACGCTGCCGTCCTTGCCCTTCACCTCGACCTTGCCGGGCGCCGCGATCCGCGCTTCGCCGACAATGGCCTCGGACTTGTTCTTCTTGAGCAGGAATTCGACGCCGCGGGTGAGCTCGCCCACCACCTTGGTCTTGTGCGCCATCATGCCCGGCAGATCGAGCTCGGTGGTCGTCTTGATGCCGAGCTTGGGAAATTCGACGCGCGCCTTGTCGTAGAGCTCGCTGGTGTAGAGCAGCGCCTTGGACGGGATGCAGCCGACATTGAGGCAGGTGCCGCCGAAGGTCCCGCGCTTGTCGATGCAGGCGCTCGTAAGGCCGAGCTGGCCGGCGCGGATCGCGGCGTTGTAGCCGCCGGGTCCGCCGCCGATGATGACCACATCGAATTGATCGGGCATGTCAGATATCCAGTAACAGGCGCTGCGGATCTTCCAGATTTTCCTTCACCCGGACCAGGAAGGTCACCGCCTCGCGGCCGTCGACCAGCCGGTGATCGTAGGAGAGCGCCAGATACATCATCGGCCGGATCATGACCTTGTCGTCGATGGCGATGGGGCGCGGCTGGATCTTGTGCATGCCGAGAATGCCGGATTGCGGTGAGTTCAGGATCGGCGTCGACATCAGCGAGCCGAACACGCCGCCATTGGAGATCGTGAACGTGCCGCCCTGCAATTCCTCAAGCTTCAATTTGCCATCTCGCGCGCGCGTTCCGTAATCGGTGATCGCGGCTTCGATCTGGGCGAGACCGAGCTTATCCGCGTCGCGCACCACGGGAACGATCAAGCCGCGCTCGGTCGAGACCGCAACGCCGATGTCGTAGTAATTCTTGTAGACGATGTCGTCGCCTTCGATTTCGGCGTTGACGTTGGGCAGTTCCTTGAGCGCGGCGATGCACGCCTTGACGAAAAAGCCCATGAAGCCCAGCCGCACGCCATGCTTCTTCTCGAAGCTCTCTTTGTATTCGGCTCGCAATGCCATCACATGGCTCATATCCACCTCGTTGAAGGTGGTGAGTTGGGCGGCGGTGTTCTGGGATTCCTTGAGGCGTAGCGCGATGGTCTTGCGCAGCCGGCTCATCTTGACGCGTTCTTCGCGCTCGGCCTGCGGACGCGGACCGGATAGAACGGGCGCGGGTTGTGGCGCCGGGCGCTGCGCGGCGCGGGTTTCGAGCGCGGCGAGCATGTCGCCTTTCAGCACGCGGCCTTCCTTGCCGCTGCCGTTCACCGCGGCCGGGCTCAAGCCGGATTCCTCGGCGATGCGGCGCACGCTGGGCATTACCGGTGCGTCGGTTTTGAGCGCCTGCGCCGCGGCTTGCGGCGCGGGTTTCGGTGTTTCGACTGGCTTGGCAGCGGGCTTTGCGGCGGACGCTGGCGCACTGGCGTTGCCCGTCTTGCCTTCGGCAATGGCGCCCAGGATCGTGCCGACCTGAACGGTCGCACCTTCCTGCACCGAGATCGATTGCAGCGCGCCGTCGGCCGGCGCCGGCACCTCGACGGTGACCTTGTCGGTTTCGAGTTCGAGCAGCGGTTCGTCGCGCGCGACGGCGTCGCCCTCTTTCTTGAACCAGCGCGAGACGGTCGCCTCGGTCACGGATTCGCCCATCGCGGGGACCTTGATGTCGATGCTCATAGCGTCAACGCCTCGTTGAGGAAGGCCTTCAATTCGGCCGCGTGCTGGCTGGCGAGTCCGGCAGCGGTGGAGGCGTATTCGGGACGGCCGACATAGCGCGGGCTCCAGTCGCGGCCCAACTTCTTGACCGTATCCTCGATGCGCGGTGCGATGAAGCTCCAGGCGCCCTGGTTCTTCGGTTCTTCCTGGCACCAGAGGATTTCGGCATTGGGAAAGCGGCGCAGCTCGTCGGCCAACACGCTGTCCGGGAATGGATAGAGCTGTTCCAGGCGCAGCATCTGGATGCGCGTCTCGTCGCGTTTCTCGCGCTCTTCCATAAGATCGAAATAGACTTTGCCGCTGCACAGGATGACGCGCTTGATCTGCTCATCGGGCACAAGCTTGACGGTGGTGGCGCCGGGCACGACTTCGGCCTGGTCGCGGAAGACGCGGTGGAACGACGAGCCCGGGCCCATGTCGGAGAGGAACGAAACGCAATGCTTGTTGCGCAGCAGCGATTTGGGCGTCATCACGATCAAAGGCTTGCGGAACGGGCGGTGGATCTGGCGGCGCAGCACATGGAAGTAATTCGCCGGCGTGGTGGGATTGACGACCTGGATATTGTCTTGCGCGCAAAGCTGCAAATAGCGCTCGAGTCGCGCGCTGGAATGTTCCGGCCCTTGGCCTTCATAGCCGTGCGGCAGCAGCATCACCAAGCCGCACATGCGCAGCCATTTCATTTCACCGGATGCGATGAACTGGTCGATCACGACCTGCGCGCCATTGGCGAAATCGCCGAATTGCGCTTCCCACAAGACCAGCGCCTTGGGCTCGGCCGATGAATAGCCATATTCGAAGCCGAGCACCGCTTCTTCCGAGAGCAGCGTGTCGACGACCTCGAATTCCGCCTGGCCCTCCTTGATGTGATTGAGCGGCAAATAGCGGGCCTCGTTCTCCTGATCGACCAGGGCCGAATGGCGCTGGCTGAAAGTGCCGCGCGAGGAATCCTGGCCCGAGAGACGCACCGGGCAGCCCTCGGCCAGCAGCGTGCCGAACGCGGCCGCTTCGCCGGTGGCCCAGTCGAAGCCCTCGCCGCTCTCGAACATTTTGGCTTTCGCCTGCAGTTGCCGCGCGATGGTCTTGTGCAGATGGAAATCCGCCGGCGCGCTCGAAAGCGCGCGGCCGACCTGCAATAGGATTTCGGTCGCGACGGATGTTTCGCCGCGCCGGTCGCCCTGCGGCGCCATGGAGAATCCGGTCCAGCGGCCGTCGAGCCAATCGGCGCGGTTGGGGCGATGCGATTTGCAGGCCTCGAATTCCTCGTCGAGACGTTTGTTGAACGCGCCGATCATCGATTTGATGTCGGCCTCGCTCAGCGTGCCTTCGGAGACGAGTTTCGCCGCGTACAGTTCCAGCGTAGTGGGATGATCCTTGATCGCGCGATACATCAAAGGCTGGGTGAACGCCGGCTCGTCGGTCTCGTTATGGCCGAAGCGGCGGTAGCAGAACATGTCGATCACGACGTCCTTGTGGAACAGCTGGCGGAATTCGGTGGCGATGCGCGCGCAATGCACCACCGCTTCCGGATCGTCGCCATTCACATGGAAGATCGGCGCCTGCACCATCAGCGCCACGTCGGACGGATAGGGCGACGAGCGCGAATAGATCGGCGCGGTGGTGAATCCGATCTGGTTGTTGACGATGAAATGGATGGTGCCGCCGGTGCGGAAACCCTTGGTGCCGCTCATCGCGAAACATTCCGCGACCACGCCCTGGCCCGCGAACGCCGCGTCGCCATGCAGGAGCAGAGGCAACACCTTGGTGCGCTCGCGCGTGTCGGCCAATTGCTGCTGCTTGGCGCGCGCCTTGCCGAGCACGATCGCGTCTTCGGCTTCGAGATGCGACGGATTGGCGGTCAGCGACAGATGCACGCGCTTGCCGTCGAATTCGCGGTCGGACGAAGCGCCGAGGTGATACTTTACGTCGCCCGAGCCTTCGACATCGCTGGGCTGCGCGGCGCCGCCCTGAAATTCGTGGAAGATCTGGCGATAGGGCTTGCCCATCAGATTGGCCAGCACGTTAAGCCGGCCGCGATGGCTCATGCCAAGCACGATCTCGCTGACACCGAGCTGGCCGCCGCGTTTGATGATCTGCTCCAGCGCCGGAACCATCGCTTCGCCGCCGTCCAGCCCAAAGCGCTTGGTGCCGAGGAAGCGCGTGCCGGAAAATTTCTCGAAGCCTTCGGATTCGATCAGCTTGTTGAGGATCGAGCGCTTGCCTTCGGGCGTGAAGCTGATTTCCTTGTCCGGCCCCTCGATGCGGCGCTGCAGCCAATCCTTCTGTTCGGGATCGGTGATGTGCATGAACTCATAGCCGATGCGTCCGCAATAGGTGCGCTTGAGGATCTGCACCATCTGGCGCGGCGTGGCACTCTCAAGGCCGAGCACACCGTCCATGAACACCGGCGAATCCATGTCCTCGTCGTGGAAGCCATAGAACGAGGCCTCGAGCTGCGGCTGTGGCGGTTTCGGATTCAATTTCAGTGGATCGAGGTCGGCGGCCAAATGGCCGATCACGCGATAGGCGCGCACCAGCTGGATGGCGCGGATGGATTTGTGGGCACTGGCGTGAAGGTCAGCTTCGTTCACCGCGCCCTTTTTTGCCGGCCATTGGCCGGTCAGCGCGCCGATGGTTTCGCCGCTCGGCAGATCGAGCGCGGCATCGCGCCGCCAGGCCGGCCCGCGGCCCAATTGGGTGGCGTTGAGCGCCTGCTCGCCGAGACCGGCGAAATAATCCCGCCAGGAGGGATCGACGGCGTCGGGGTTCTCCAGCCAGCGCCTATAAAGCGCCTCGATGAACAGCGCGTTGGCGGCGGAAAGGAATGTGGTCGCTTCCAGGATCTCGTTGGAGGCCCGGTTGACGCGATCGGAAGGCGATTGACTTGTCATTTCAAATACTTAGGCGGCGTTTCGGCCGGCCTGACCCTGCTGCGGCAAAGGGAGGGTGCGTGTAGCCCATCCTGGGGGCGAATGCACGTCCTTTCCCAAGGCCATACAAGGCTGGCCAAGGTTAATATGGGATTTACTTTTGACGGTTTCGAGGCGGGTTAGTTCGCCGGCCGGTCGACCAGCCGGATCTCCACGCGCTGTGCGCCGCTGGGATCGGATTTCACATTGACGCCGTCGGTGGTTTCCGAGGCGCGCACCAGCCGCTTCTCAGCCACGCCGTCGGCGATCAGCGCCAATTCGATCGTATGGATGCGCGGCTCGGCGAGGCTTGGATCGTAGCCCGGCGCGATCTGGGTGCTGGGACCGGTGAGCTGGACGATCCGCGCGCCGCTCATCTTGGCAGCTTGCGCGACATCGCTCACGATCTTCTGACCGTTCTTGGTCAGATCGGTGCTGTGATCCGGGAAGAACACCACATAGACCGGCGGCGCGGAGCCGTCGAAATTGAAAGTGCCGCAAGCCGCCAAACCCAGGCAGAGCAGAAAAGCCGTCAGAATGCGCATTGCTTGCTCCTCCCCATCATAACGAACGCGCCAGATGGAGAGTCGTTGCGTGCTCAGCCTTTGAGCAGCTCGATCAGGGTCGTGCCCAGCGCCGCCGGATTGGGCGTCACGCGGATGCCGGCGGATTTCATCGCTTCGATCTTGGACTCGGCGCCACCTTTGCCACCGGAGATGATCGCGCCGGCATGGCCCATGCGCCGGCCCGGCGGGGCGGTGAGGCCGGCGATGAATCCGACCATCGGCTTTTTCGTTTTCGAATGCTTGATGAAATCGGCGGCGTCTTCCTCGGCGCTGCCGCCGATCTCGCCGATCATCACGATGGATTTGGTTTCGGGATCGGCGAGGAACATCTCGAGCACGTCGATATGTTCGGTGCCCTTCACCGGATCGCCGCCGATGCCGACGCAGGTGGTCTGGCCGAGGCCGACCACGGTCGTCTGCAACACCGCTTCATAGGTCAGCGTGCCGGAGCGCGAGACGATGCCGACGCTGCCGCGCTTGTGGATGTGTCCCGGCATGATGCCGATCTTGCATTCGCCCGGCGTGATGACGCCCGGGCAATTGGGCCCAATGAGGCGCGATTTGGAGCCCGACAGCGCGCGTTTCACTTTCACCATGTCGAGCACCGGGATGCCCTCAGTGATGCAGACGATGAGCGGGATCTCCGCGTCGATCGCTTCCAGGATCGCATCGGCCGCGTAAGGCGGCGGCACATAGATCACGCTGGCGTCGGCGCCGGTCGCCGCGCGCGCTTCGCGCACCGTGTCGAACACCGGCAATCCCAGATGCGTCGTGCCGCCTTTGCCGGGCGAGGTGCCCCCGACCATTTTGGTGCCATAGGCGATGGCGGCTTCCGAATGGAACGTGCCCTGGTTGCCGGTGAAGCCCTGGCAGATGACGCGAGTGTTCTTGTCGACGAGGATGGACATGGATCAAGCCAGCCTGGGATCGAGTTTCTTGCAGGCGTCGATCAGGCCCTTCACGGAATCCGCCGATTTCGCGAGCTGGGCTTTCTCATCGTTGGTCAGTTCGAGCTCGACGATGCGCTCCACGCCCTTTTCGCCGATCACCGCCGGCACGCCGACATAGAGGTCCTTGATGCCATAGGCGCCGTTCACATAAGCGGCCACTGGCAGCACGCGCTTCTTGTCGCGCAGATAGGATTGCGCCATCTCGATCGCGGCGGTGGCCGGCGCGTAGAAGGCCGAGCCGGTTTTCAGCAGGCCGACGATCTCGGCGCCGCCGTCGCGTGTGCGCTGGATGATCTTGTCGAGCTTGTCCTGCGCGATCCAGCCCATCTTCACCAGCTCCGGCAATGGAATGCCGGCGACGG
>Ga0302326_10008982_pt1 | contig 21966 bp, 19 predicted proteins | sample Palsa_T0_3_FD_202264 | JGI IMG/M metagenome (GOLD analysis project Ga0302326, IMG submission 202264) | Peat permafrost microbial communities from Stordalen Mire near Abisko, Sweden - Palsa_T0_3 | ecosystem: Environmental > Terrestrial > Soil > Palsa > Peat permafrost | place: Sweden: Abisko... | reverse complement strand
CGACGACACCTCCTCCCGGGCGGGCGGCGTGAGGTGCTCGCCCGCAAGCAGCTCCTCAAGGCCCGCGCGCAGCACGGTGACCGGCGTCTTGAGCTGGTGGGAGGCGTCGGCCGAGAACCGGGCCGAACGCTGCAGCTCCCGGCCGGTGGACACGAGCGCGGCCTCCGCGCGGCGCCGCTGCGCGCTGTTCTCCTGCGAATCGAAGGCGAGCCTCTCGACGGGCCTGGAAAGGCGCGCGGAGAGGAAGCCGCTCGCCGCATAGGCGCCGAGCATGAGCAGGCCCGCGGCCCCGGCGAACTGCCAAAGCAGGCGGCGCTGGCGCGCGACGGAGTCCTCGAGCGGGTAGATCGAGACCTCGTAGGCCGGCGGATAGGACGAGCCCGGGTTGAGCAGCTTGTAGAACAGCAGGTACGGGGCCCCGGCGGCCGCAACCTCCATGCTTCCCCCCGGGTCGCCCGCCGACGCGGCGCGGCTCACCTGGGCCTCGAGCTCCTTCCGCACCGAGTCGGGACGGGAGGGAAGATCCAAGCCGCCCTTCAGCCAGATTCCGCTCTCGATCCCCGAGCTCGCGTTGCCGCTGTCGGGGCCGGGGGGCCTGAAGCCGAGGACGATCGCGGAGATGACCTCCCCGTTCTCCGTCGAGACGATCGGCATCGCTATGACCTCGTCGGTCCCGCCGCCGGCGCCCCTCGGGAGGTAGCCCGTCTGGGGCTGGGCCGGGAGCGCTCCCAGGGCGAGCCGGGATTCCTCGCCGGGCCCCAACCCGCCAACGTCGGCCGCGGCGGGCGGGGGTATCACGCGGCCCTTCAGGTCGAGGAAACGGTAGAAGCGGGCGTGCAGGGCGTACGCGCCGGACTCGTCCTGCGAACCTTCCCCCATGGCCGTCACGTCCTGCATCTCGTCGCGCGCGCTGGGATAAAGGAGGTCGAGCGCGCCGTCCTCGAGGGCGGCGTGGATCCGCGGCCGGCGGGCAAGCGCGCGGCAGCGCTCCGCAAGGGCCGCGTCGCGCACGTCCTCCACGGCGTGGAGCGCGGCGAGCTTCCCCTGGAACTCGAGCTCGAACTCCCGCCTCACGCTCCGCGCCACGTCGCGCTGGGCGAGGAGGAGGCCGGAAACCGCGACCGCCGAGACGACGAGCATCATCGCGACAAGGACCTTCACCCGGAAGCCGGCGATCCCGGAGGCGGTCGGCTCTGCCTGCGGCGTCACGGGAAATCGGCGCGGAGGGCCGGGCCGTCCTGGAGTTCGACGGGGCGCTCGAGGGTCGTCTTGCTGTCCAGCCACACCTTCATGACGAACCTGCCGGCCGGGAGATGGTCCAGCCGGTAGCGGCCCTCGCTGTCGCTCACCACGAAATGGGGGGTGTCGAGGACGAGGATGAGCGCGCGCATATGCTCGTGGATGTCGCAGCGCAGGGTCACGAGCCCGGGCACGTCGAAGACCTCCGAGGGGATGGGCCTCTCGTCGGAGCGGTAGCGCCCCAGGTCGAAGCGCTTCGCGGGCGAATAGGAGAAGATGTTGTGGTAGGTGTCGTCGAGGTTCGGGAACTCGACCCTGGTGCCGACAAGGACGGGCAGGATCAGGGGCACGAACATGAGGTCCTTCTGGACCATCTGCGCCGTCGCCGGCCGGGGCGCGACCGCGGGAAACGAACCGGCGAGGTAGACGACCGCAACCGGGGGATAGGGTATGAGCACCCCGCCAAAGGAGACGATCCCGTAGCGCTTGTTCATGACGGGAGCGTGGAGCGGCTTCGGGAGCGCCACCCTCCCCTCGATCGCCGCCTGGCCGGCCGCCTGCGCCGCGGCGAGCGCCGAGACCGCCACGAGGGCCGCCAGGCGGCGCATGAATGGGGGGGTCATTCGGGCGGGCGGATGGCGTAACCCACGGCGCGGACGGTGTGAATGAGGGGCGAGGAGAAGCCCGTGTCGACCTTCTTGCGAAGGCGCGTGACGAAGATCTCGACCGTCCGGGTGTCGTACTGGTGGTTGCGCTGCCAGACCCGCTCGCACAGCTCGGTGCGCGAGAAGACCCGGTTCGGCTCCTGCATGAGGACCTGGAGCAGGTCGAACTCCCGCGGGGAGAGGCCGACGGCCTTTCCCGCCCGGCTGACCCGCCTGTTGTGCACATCCATCCGCAGGTCGGCCACCTCGAGGAGGTCGGCCGCGGTCGGCGTCGCCCCGCGCCGCCCGAGCGCCTCGATCCGGGCGACAAGCTCGGCCGTGGAAAAGGGCTTTGCCATGTAATCGTCTGCGCCGGCGTTCAGGCCCCTCACGCGCTCGTCGACCTCGCCCCGGGCGGTGAGGATGAGGACCCGGGCCGGACTGCCGGCCTCGCGCAGGCCCGCGAGCACCAGCATCCCGTCTAGGCCGGGCATGTTCAGGTCGAGCACGATCAGGTCGGGCGGGTGCCCGACCGCCGCCTTGAGGCCCTCCGCCCCGTCGTAATAGGGCGTCGCGACGTGTCCGCGGCGCGTCAGCGCCTGGGTGATGTGCCGGGCCAGCAGCCTTTCATCTTCAAGCACAAGGATTCGCATCCGGACACCTCATAGCCAAGAACCGGGCCTGTCCGCAAGCGAGACCGCCGCCGCGGCCAAGTTTCGTTGCCAGCGCCCAGTTCCCCGCCACGATTCGGGGGCAAGATGAAAGTCCTCTTCATAGGCGGAACCGGCTTCATCAGCGAGGCGTGCACGAAGCTTGCCGTCGCCCGCGGGCTCGATGTGACGGTGCTCAACCGCTCGAACCGCCAGGCGATCGAGGGGAGCCGCTCGATCGTGGCGGACATCTCCGACGCGGGCGCCGCGGCGGGCGCCCTTCGCGGGAAAACCTGGGACGCGGTCGTCGACTTCATCGCCTTCACGCCCGCCGACGTGGAGGCGCACACGGCCCTGGTCCGCGCCAGCGCGGGCCAGTACGTCTTCATGAGCTCGGCGAGCGCCTACCGGAAGCCCACGGCCTTCGGCCTGATCGGCGAGACCACGGCGCTCGCCAATCCCCTCTGGCAGTATTCGCGCGACAAGATCGCGTGCGAGGAGCTCCTCAATAGGGCGCACCGCGAGGCGGGCTTCCCCGCGACGATCGTGCGCCCCTCCCTCACGTACGGCGAGACGATCATCCCGCTCGCGGTCAACAGCTGGCAGAGGAGCTACACCGCGGTCGACCGGATGCGCAGGGGCCTGCCGGTCATCGTCCCGGGGGACGGGCTCACGCTCTGGACGATCACCCACAACACGGACTTCGCGAAGGGCCTTGTCGGCCTCCTCGGCAACCCCGGGGCGATCGGCCAGGCCTTCAACATCATGTCCGACGAGGCGCCCACCTGGAACGAGATCTACCGGATGACGGCGGAGGCGGCCGGGGTCCCCGCCCCCAGGCTGGTCCACATCGCCTCGGACTTCATCATGGCCTGCCTGCCCGAGATGACGGGCACGCTCGCGGGCGACAAGTCGAACACCGCCCTCTTCGATTGTTCGAAGGTGCGCCGGCTCGTTCCCGACTTCACGGCGACCACCCGGTTCCGCGAGGGGATCAGGCGCACGATCGACTGGTTTGACGCCGAACCCTCGCGAAGGCTGATCGACAGCGAGGCGGCCTCGGCCTGGGACCGCCTGCTCTCGGCCTACGACCGCGGACTGCAGTCCGCGGTCGGGGATTTCGCGGGCGCGCCTCAGCGCCAGTAGCCGCGGACGTAGAAGTACTGCCCGCCCCGGTAGATCCAATGGGGACGGACGAACACGTAGTAGCCCTGCGGCGGGATCTCCCAGTGGCCGGGAACCCAGTTGTAGCGGTAACCGTCGAAGCCGTAATAGCCGGCGACCCAGCTGGCCGACGGCGTCGGCTGAGCCGTCACGTAATCGGCCTGGGGCGGGGGCGGCGGAGGCACCTGCACCGCCACGACGTTGGAGGTCGCCTCGTACTCGGAGTGATAGAGCGTGCCGTTCTGGTGGTCGACCGAGTTTCCGATCGTCCCGCCCGCGACGGCGCCGAGAATCCCCCCCACGACGGCGCCTCCCGCGCCGCCGCCGCCACCGTTGTGGCCGATGATGCCGCCCGCGATGGCGCCAAGGATTCCCCCGGCAACCGCCCCGTTCTGGGTGTTGGGCCCGTTGCCCTCGCAGCCGGCGCAGAGCGCAGCCGCCAGCGAGAGTGATACGATCAGCTTAGAATTCATGTGATGTGTGGTCAGACGATTTTAGAACAGCGCGGTTACCCAAGGTTCCGTCGGAAAGGGCGCTTTTTCATCCGTAACTTCCGCTGCGCGAGCGAAAAACGGAATCGCGGGGGGCCTTATTCGTCGGCCTGGAGCGCCGCCACGACCGAGAAGTCCTCGAGCGTCGTCGTGTCGCCCTTCACCGTTCCGCCGCCGGCGATCTCCTTGAGGATCCGCCTCATGATCTTTCCGCTTCGCGTCTTGGGCAGGCCCGCCGCAAACCGCACGTCGTCGGGACGGGCGAGCGAGCCGATCTCGCGCGCCACGTGGGCGCGGATCATCTCCTTCAGCTCGTTCGACGCCTCGATCCCGTTCTTCAGGGTCACGAAGCAGACGAGGGCCTGGCCCTTCAGGTCGTCCGGGCGGCCGACCACGGCGGCCTCGGCGACGCTCGGGTGCGAGACGAGCGCGCTCTCGACCTCGGCCGTCCCGATCCTGTGGCCCGAGACGTTGAGCACGTCGTCGATCCGCCCGACGACCCAGAGGTAGCCGTCCTCGTCGAACCGGGCCCCGTCCCCGGCGAAATAGAAGCCCGCCAGCTCGCTCCAGTACTGCTTCTTGAACCGGTCGTCGTCGCCCCAGAGGGTCCGCAGCATGGACGGCCACGGCTTCGCGAGGAAGAGCCTGCCCCCGCTGCCGCGGGGCACGTCCTTGCCCTCCTGGTCGAGTACCCTCGCCACGACGCCGAAGAAGGGGACCGCGCACGAGCCCGGCTTCAGCGGCGTGATCCCGGGAATCGGCGTCACCATGATCGCCCCGGTCTCCGTCTGCCACCACGTGTCCACGATGGGGCAGCGCTTCTTTCCCACGACCGTGTAATACCACATCCACGCCTCCGGGTTGATGGGTTCGCCCACGGTCCCGAGGAGCCGGAGGGAGTCGAGTCGGTGGCGGTTCACGTAGTGGTCGCCCCAGCGCATGAAGGCGCGGATCGCGGTCGGCGCCGTGTAGAGGATCGACGCATGGTGCCTGTCTATGAGCTCCCAGAGCCGGTCCGGCTCCGGGTGGTTGGGGGCCCCCTCGTACATGAGGACCGTCGCGCCGTTCGAGAGCGGGCCGTACACCACGTAGCTGTGCCCCGTCACCCAGCCCACGTCGGCCGTGCAGAAGTAGACGTCGTCCTCCTTGAGGTCGAAGACGACCCTTGTCGTGAGGGTGACCCCGAGGAGGTAGCCCGCGCTCGTGTGGAGGACGCCCTTCGGCTTCCCCGTCGAGCCGCTCGTGTAGAGGATGAAGAGCGGCTGCTCGCTCCCGAACGCCGCCGCCTTGTGCACCGGCGATGCGCCGGCCGCGAGGTCGTGCCACCAGAGGTCGCGCCCCTCGGCCATCGTCACCCCGTGGCCCGTCCTCCTGAGGACGATCACCTTCTCTACGCTCGGGGTCCCCTCGACCGCGCGGTCGACACCGGCCTTCAGCTCGATGATCTTGCCCCGGCGCCAGCCGCCGTCGGCCGTGATGATGATCTTCGCCTTGCAGTCGTTGACGCGGTCCTTGATGGCCTCGCTCGAGAACCCCCCGAAGATGACCGTGTGGATCACCCCCAGGCGCGCGCAGGCCAGCATGGCGATCGCGGCCTCCGGCACCATGGGCATGTAGATCGCAGCCCGGTCGCCCTTCGCGACACCGAGGCCCGTGAGGGCGTTCGCCATCTTGCAGACCTCGGCGTGGAGCTGGCGGTAGGTAAGCGTGCGCACGTCCCCGGGTTCGCCCTCGAAAATGATCGCGGCCTTGTTCGAGCGGCCGGACGCCAGGTGGCGGTCGAGGCAGTTCTCTGAGACGTTGAGCTTCCCGTCTTCGAACCACTTGGCGTGCGGCAACTTCCATCGGAGCACCTTCTTGAACGGCTTCCTCCACGCCAGGAGCTCCCTTGCCTGGCGCCCCCAGAATTTCTCGGGAGAGTTGACAGACTCCAGGTAGAGCCTCTTATATTGGGCTTCGCTCCCAAGATTGGCTTGGGCTTTGAACTCGGCCGAAGGCCTGACAACCCGGGTTTCCCGGGAAATTGAGGTAATCGTCTGTTCGGTCACGATGTGGCTGATTTGGGGGTTAGGGGCGTTCGAAAGACGCGCCACTTATCCCCCCCTGAGTTTTGAGCGTCAAGCGCGGGCGCGACCTGTCTTACAACCGTATGGAAAAGAAAACCCTTTCCGCCTCGGCGGAACAGCCTTCAGCGTCCCCCCACGACCCCGTCGCCCCGGCGCCAGCCGGCGCGGCGAGCGGCCCCGCCGCTGCGGGGTTTGACAACACGATCCATGTCGAGGGGATCCTCGACATCGACGTGACGAAGGGGGGCAACGGCCAGCTGCTCGACATGTCGAAGGCCGGCAAGCGCCGGCCGACGGACACCTTCGTGCCGAAGGAGCTCATCAGGCGCTTCAAGCTGAAGGCCGGCTCCCTGATAGGCGGGACCGCGTTCCCGCCCGAGGGCCGCTTCCCGAACCCCAAGATGCGCTTCATCGAGACCGTGGACGGGTTGCCGCTCGAGGAGCGCCGCGGCAGGCTGGACTTCGCGGCCCTGACGACCGTGTCCCCGGACAAGCACCTCAAGCTGGAGATGAAGGACGGCAGGATGACGACGCGCGCCGTCGACCTCTTCTGCCCCATCGGCAAGGGGACTCGCGGGCTGATCGTCGCCCCGCCCCGCACCGGCAAGACGATCCTCCTGCGCGACATGGCGCTCGGGATCCTCGAGAACAACCCCGAGTGCCACGTGATGATCCTCCTGGTGGACGAGCGGCCCGAGGAGGTCACCGACTTCAGGCGCAGCGTTCCGGCGGAGATCTGGGCCTCGTCCAACGACGAGCAGATCGAGAACCACATCCGGATCGCCGACCTGTGCATCGAGCGCGCCAAGCGCCTCGTCGAGGCGGGGACCCACGTCGTCCTCTTCGTCGACTCGATCACGCGCCTTTCGCGGGCCCACAACACGCAGCGCAACTCGGGGCGCACCGGCTCCGGGGGCCTGGACGTCCGCGCCCTGGAGCGGCCGCGCCAGCTCTTCGCGGCCGCCCGAAACACGGAGGAGGCGGGCTCCCTGACCATCATCGCCTCGGTCCTCGTCGAGACCGGCAGCCGGATGGACGACGTTATCTTCCAGGAGTTCAAGGGCACGGGCAACATGGAGCTCGTCCTCGACCGCAAGTGCGCCGAGATGCGCCTCTGGCCCGCGATCAACGTCGCGGCCTCCGGCACCCGCAAGGAGGAGCTCCTCATCGACGCGAAGAAGCTCGAGGGAATCCACTTCTTCCGGCGCGCCCTCGTGCAGCAGAAGATCGAGGAGGCGACCGAGACCATGATCGCGCGCCTCTCCAAGACGAAGACCAACGACGAGTTCCTGAAGCTCATCGCCCGCTAGACCTCCCCACCCAAGACCCACTCCTCCGCGCGCGCCCAGGGCCGCCCCGACCCACCCCTTCAACCCACCGAATGCATAGTTTCTCCGAGCAGTGCCTCGACATGGCCCGGTCGATCCTGGGCCACAACCTAGACTCAATCCAACCCGACGGAACCGTTCTTCCCGCACCTGGCGAAGAGTCCCGGCCGGACGAGCCCGGCCACGTCGCGTTCGCGCTGGGCGAGTACTACCGGGCGACGGGGGAGACGACGCTCAAGGAGTACGACATCATCGACCTGGCCGCCCGGTGCGTGACGGCGCAGATGTTCACCGAGCCGCCGGCCGAGAACGGCCTCGCCTATGCGTCCCTCGGCCTCCTCTGCTTCGGGCCCTCGAAGGAGCGCAACCCGGTCTGGGAGCGCCTGGTCGAGGAGACGCAGCTGCGGATCGACAAGCAGCTGCTGCACAGGAGCGACTACGACAACCACTGGCAGGCGTTCAACATAGCCAAGGCCGTCGCCCGCTTCAGCCTGGGGCTCTCCAAGAAGGACGAGACCTCGCGCCTCATCGAGCGGATGGTCGACCGGATCAACCAGACGAGCTCGGCCGGGTTCTTCGACGACTCGGTCGAGGGCTTTGGCGGCAACTTCAACCTCTACGGCGTCATGGCGCTGGTCTTCATCCGATCGGCGCTCCAGCTCCACGCCAACAACGGCGTGCGCGACCGCAAGCTGCCGACGCTGCGCACCTACGGCGAGAAGTACATCCGCATGATGCCGGACCTTGTCCGGGCGGACGGACTCGGCTGGGCCTTCGGGCGCGCGGCGGGCGCCTACGGCCAGATGCACTGCGTCAGCCTCATCCTGCAGGGCCTGCGCGACGGGTGGATCCCGGACGACCAGAGGCTGCGGTACTTCGACATCATGCGCAGGCTGTTCCTCTTCTTCTACCAGACGTACCTCGACCAGGAGCAGGGCTGCCTGGACCTGCGCGACGAGGAGCGCACGGCCTACAGGCCCCACACGACCCGGATGGCCAACTTCGACGCCGCGCGCTACCTGTGCCAGTGGTCGCGCCTCGTCAAGACCGTGCAGATGCCGGCGGGCGCCCCGTGGTCGGAGCCCGCGAAGACCTCTGGGCGGTTCGTCATCTTCGACAAGGCCAACCGGAAGGAGCAGGGCCTCTTCCTCTACCGCGACGCCGAGTCCGGGCTCCACCTCACGCTGCCCCTCATCAGCTGCGGGGGCCACCTCTCGAGCGACCCGCTCCCCTTCCCCCACTCCCCCGGCGTCTTTGACTGGCCGAACAACGTGTACCTGCCGGTCATGCTCCCCGAGCTCACCTTCGGGGACCAGGTCACCATTCCCGCCTTCTACGGGAAGAACTGCGTCACCGGACTCGGTATGAGGAACAGCTTCTTCTTCCGCTACGAGCAGCCCGACCTGATCACGACCAAGGAGGAGATCGTCCGGAACCTGGGAAGCGTGAAGGTCCAGTGGAACTTCACCGGCAAGAAGGTCGCCTGCGAGTTCGCGTACACGGCCAAGCAGCAGGTGACGCTCGACAAGTTCCGCTACGTCCTCGTGGTCGCGGCCCCCCACTCCAAGTACCGCGTGCCGGGCTCGCCCGTCCTCGGGCCCCTCGGCCACCGCTGCAGCGTCACCCGGGACGACTTCCAGGCGAACTGGCAGGATACCGAGGTCGTGACGGCCGACCCCACCTACCGCACCAACTTCGGGAAGATCCACTACCTGCAGTTCCTCGTGCGGGACCACCCCCTCATCATGAGGCCGGGCCACGTCTATCGCCTGTCCGTCACCTTTGACCCGGACATCGTGCGGGAAGAGGGTTGATGCTCGCGCGGCGGATCATCCCCTGCCTCGACGTCACGGCCGGGCGCGTCGTCAAGGGCGTGCGGTTCCGGGAGCTTCGCGACGCGGGCGACCCTGTCGAGTGCGCCGCGGCCTACGACGCCCAGGGCGCCGACGAGCTCGTCTTCCTCGACATCACGGCCTCGAGCGACGGCCGCGGCATCATGCGCGACGTCGTCGCGGCGACGGCGGAGCGCTGCTTCATGCCGCTCACCGTCGGGGGCGGCCTCCGTTCCGCCGCGGACATCGACGCCATGCTGAAGTCCGGCGCCGACAAGGTCTCGCTCAACACGTCGGCGATAGCGGACCCCGGCCTCATCCTGGAGGCCTCGGACCGCTACGGCTCCCAGTGCATCGTGCTCGCGATCGACGCGAAGCTCGAGCCCGGCCCCGAGCCCCGCTGGCGCGTGTATTCCCACGGCGGGCGCACCCTGACCGGCCTCGACGCCGTCGAGTGGGCGCGCAGGGCCGTGGAGATGGGGGCCGGGGAGATCCTCCTGACGAGCATGGACCGGGACGGCACCCAGGCGGGCTATGACATCGAGCTCACCCGCCAGGTGAGCGAGGCCGTGCCCGTTCCCGTGGTCGCAAGCGGGGGCGCCGGGCGCCTGGAGCACTTTGCGGACGTTCTCGAGAGGGGCGGCGCCAGCGCCGCCCTCGCCGCGTCGCTCTTCCACTTCGGGACGCTTTCCGTGCCGGAGGTGAAGCGGTATCTCGCGGGCCAGGGCGTGCCAGTTCGCGCCTAGGCGCCCAGGGACTGCGGCGCCGGCGAGCCCGCCGGCTGCTCCTCCGCCCCCCCGACGAGCACCGAGAGCTGCCCGCGGACCGCGGCGAAGAATTCCGGGCTCAGGTCGACCGCCGCCACCTCGTAGACCTGCCTGGTCCGCGCATGCTCGTAAATCTCCCGCTCCCCGTCCGGCGTCCGCCCCCGCGGCCGCAGGACCCTCTTGCGCTCCAGGAGGAGCGCGAGGAACCGGACGAGCCGGGTCGTTTCGGGCGTCGGCTCGCTCGAGGGGTCGGCCAGGGCCTGGAAGAGCGTGTCCGCCGTGAGCTTGAGCGCGCGGTCGGCGTTCTCCTCGGGCGGCCTCGGCTTGAAGACCTGGACCCAGCTGCACGCGACGAAGCCCTGCGGCGCAAGGGAGCCCGCGCTCGCCTCGAGGGCGTCGTACCGCGCGATTTCACCGGAGTCCGTCCTGACGAGGACGCTCGCGACGCGGTCGCCCTCGCGGAAGGGCTGGCCCGAGACGAAGCACGCCAGGGCCCGGGGTTGCAGGTTCAATTCCATCGGTCGGAGCCTTTCTTGTTTACTTTGATGTCGCCTCGACGCTAGCCAATTTGCGCGCCAACGCCATGCTACACACTAAATGACCGGACGCCTCATCGCCGTCGGAGACATCCACGGCTGCCACAACGAATTCGCGGACCTGCTTGACCTCATCAAGCCCGCGGCCGGCGACCGGATCGTGCTGCTCGGCGACCTTGTCAACCGCGGGCCGTCCAGCACCAAGGTGATCGACCTGGCCCGCGGCGTGGGCGCGGTCTCGCTCATGGGCAACCACGAGCTGCGCCTCCTCAAGTTCCGCCGCACGGGCGACCGAAAGTACATGAAGGAGCACGACATCGAGACGTTCGACAGCCTCCGCCCCGAGGACTGGGCCTACCTTGAGGCGATGCCGCTCACCTTCGAGGAGCCCGAGCTCAACACCGTCTTCGTCCACGGGGGGTTCCTCCCGAGCGAGCCCTGGCAGAGGCAGCCGGCCGAGGTCGTGACCCGCATCCAGGTCGTCGACCGGGACGGCCGGCCGAGGAAGCGCGCCGACGAGCCGGACGCCCCCGCCTGGGCGGACCTCTGGGGCGGGCCGCCCTTCGTCGTCTACGGCCACACTCCGAGGCCCGAGGTCTACCGGCTGAAGTGGTCGATCGGGATCGACACGGCCTGCGTCATGGGCGGCCTTCTGACCGCCTACATCCTGCCGGAGCGCAGGATCGTCCAGGTCAGGGCCCGCGAACGCTATTTCCCGTGACCGGCGCCGCTTCCCCGAAGGGCGCCCTCCTCCTCTGCCTGGACCTCCAGCCGGTCTTCCTGCGCGCCGTCGGCGACGGGGAGCGCGTCCTCGGCCGCTGCCGATTCGCCGTCGAGTCCGCCGCGGGGCTCGGGATCGCGGTCGCCTTCACCGAGCAGGCCCCGGCGAAGCTCGGGGCGACCGACCCCTCGCTCCTCTCCCTCGTGGAGGCCCCCGTGGTCCTCGCGAAGGAGACGTTCTCGGCGCTTGCACCGGCAAGCCCGGTGCGCGGCCGGCTCCTCGGGGGCGGCAATGCCGCCCACCTGCTTCTCTGCGGCGTCGAGACCCCCATCTGCGTCTACCAGACCGCGCTCGACGCGCTCCAGTCGGGCCTCGCCGTCACGGTCCTCGCCGACTGCGTCGGGGCCCGGCGCGAGTCCGACGCCCGCCTGTGCCTCGAGGCCCTGGCCCGGGCGGGGGCCCGCGTGCTTCCCTCGGAGGCCGTTTTTTACTCGATCATTGGCGGCGCTTCCCACCCCTTCTTCAGGGCGTACACCGAACTCGTCAAGAAGCATGCCTGACTCCCCAAAGCCCCTCTCGACGGTGCGCGACCTCAAGGCCGCGGACGGCTCTGCCGGCCGGACCTTCGCGAGCATCCTCGTCCTGCGGAAGCTCTCGGCGAAGACGGCGGCCAACGGGAACCCCTACCTCCTCGCCGAGCTGGGCGACCGGACGGGATCGTTCAGCTCAACGGTGTTCTCGGACAGCCCCGCGTTCGAGGCCGTCCGGGGCGCCGAGGAGGGGTCGGTCCTGCGCGTGGAGGGCAAGGTCGAGACGTACCAGGGGCGGCTCTCGCCCAAGCTCGCCCGGGCGTCCGTCGCGGCCCCGGAGGAGCTCACCGCCGATGAGGTCGAGGGTCTCGTCGAGACCGCGCCCGAGGACGCGGGCGCGCTCTGGGCGGAGTTCGGCGAGTTCGTCAGGGGGATCACCCGCGCGGAGCTCCGGGCCGCCGTCTCCCTCGTCCTCGAGGAGGTGGGCGAGCCGTTCCGCTCGGCGCCCGCGGCCGCCGCGATGCACCACGCCTACCGCCACGGGCTCCTCGAGCACACGGTCCACATGGCGCGCGCGGCCCGGGCGCTCCTTCCCCTCTACCCCGAGGTCGACCCGGACCTGGCGATGGCCGGCGTGCTCCTCCACGACATGGGCAAGACGATCGAGTACGAGGGGAAGCTGGCGGCGAAGCGCGGCAGGCGCGGCATCCTCCACGGCCACGTCGTCCTCGGCTACCAGCTCGTGCGCAGGGCCGCGATCAAGGCGAAGCTCGACCCCGAACGCACCGAGCGCCTGGAGCACATCATCCTCAGCCACCAGGGAAGGCTCGAGTGGGGGGCGGCCGCGCTCGCCGCGACGCCCGAGGCGGTGTTTGTCTCCATGGTGGACAACCTGGACGCGAAGATGGGGATGGTCCAGCGGGCGCTCCGCAACGCGCCGGCCGGCGACGAGTTCACCGAGCGGGTCCTCGGGCTCGACGCCCCCCTCCTGTCCAAGAGGCTGCCGCCCTAGACTTCCCTCAGGCGGGCGCCCATGGCGACCAGCTTGTCCCTCATGAGGACGGGGTCCTGGGCCTTCTCGAGCACCTCGTCCGGCGACACGAGCTCGCGGTTCACCAGGTTCATCAGGTGCGTGTCCATCGTGATCATCCCCAGGTTCGCGCCCGTCTGGATGTCGGAGGTGATGCGGAAGGTCTTGTTCTCGCGGATCAGCGACGCGATCGAGCTCGTGTTGACCATGATCTCGTAGCCCGCGACGCGGCCGCCGCCGATCTTCTTGCAGAGGACCTGGGAGATCACGGCCACGAGGGAGGACGCGAGCTGCGTCCGGATCATGTCCTTCATGTTCGCGGGAAACGCGTCCACGATGCGGTCGACCGTCTTCGCGGCGCTGTTGGTGTGGAGCGTCCCGAAGACGAGGTGCCCCGTCTCGGCGGCGCTGATCGCGGCCTCGATCGTCTCGAGGTCGCGCATCTCGCCGACGAGGATGATGTCGGGGTCCTGGCGCAGCGCGCGGCGGATCGCCTCGGAGAAGCTCGGCACGTCCACGTGGACCTCGCGCTGCGTCACGACGCAGCGCTTGTGGTTGTGGTAGTACTCGATCGGGTCCTCGATCGTGATGATGTGCCCGTCGCGGTTCTCGTTCACGTAGTTGATCATCGACGCGAGCGTCGTCGACTTGCCCGAGCCCGTGGGGCCCGTCACCAGGATGAGCCCGCGGGGCCGGTAGAGGAGCTCGCGGATCTTGTCGGGCATCCCGATGTCGCGCAGGCCGAACATCCGGTTCGGGATCTGGCGCAGCACCATCCCGTAGTTGCCCTTCGACTTGAGGACCGAGACGCGGAAGCGCGCCTTCTCCATGTAGGCGAAGCCGAAGTCGGCCCCCCCGTTGAGCTTCGTGCTCTGGATGTGGACGTCCGGCGTGATCGACAGCATCAGCTTCTCGGTGTCGATCGGCTGGAGCGGCGGCCCGTCGATGGGGGTCATGCTCCCGCTCAGGCGGAGCGTCGGCGGCTGGCCGACCTGGAGGTGCAGGTCGGACGCGTTTTGCTCGAATACGAGTTCGAGCAGTTCGTTCATCTCATAGCTCATGGTGTACCCGTGGGGACGGACGCTACTGCCGGCTAAGGCTCAGGAGGAATTCAGCGTTGGATTTGGTCTTCTTCAAGCGCTGAATCAACATTTCCATGGATTCGATCGGGCCGAGGCCCTGCATCGCGCGCCGCAGCCCGTAGATCCGCTGGAGCTCCTCGGGGTGGTAGATCAGCTCCTCCTTGCGGGTGCCGGAGCGGTCGATGTTGATCGCGGGGAAGATCCTGCGCTCCACGAGGCCCCTGTCGAGGTGGAGCTCCATGTTGCCCGTCCCCTTGAACTCCTCGAATATGATCTCGTCGGCCCGGCTGCCGGTGTCGACAAGCGCGGACGCGATGATGGTCAGGCTTCCCGCGCCCTCGATGTTGCGCGCCGCCCCGAAGAACCTCTTCGGCTTCTGGAGCGCGTTGGACTCGAGTCCGCCCGACATGATCTTCCCGGAGCTCGAGGCGAGCGCGTTGTAGGCCCGGGCAAGCCTCGTGATCGAGTCGAGGAGGATGATGACGTGCTCCCCCTGCTCGACAAGGCGGCGGGCCTTCTCGCCCACCATCTCGGCGCAGTGGACGTGGCTCTCGGGGGCCTCGTCGAAGGTCGACGCAACGACCTCCCCCTTGGTGTGCCGCCTGAAGTCGGTCACCTCCTCGGGGCGCTCGTCCACCAGCAGGCAGATCAGCTTCGCGAACGGGCTGTTCTCGGAGACGGAATTGGCGATGTTCTGCAGGAGGATCGTCTTGCCGGTGCGCGGCGGCGCGACGATCAGCCCGCGCTGGCCGAACCCGATGGGGGTCAGGATGTCGACCGTGCGCATGGACACGTCCTTCTGGATCTCGACGTCCTCAAGGAGGATCCGCTTGAGCGGGTAATACGGGATCAGCTCCTCGAAGGGCGTTATCTTCGAAATCTCGTCGGGATCCATCCCCATCACCCTGTCGATTCGAACGACGGAGGGGCAGCGCTCGCCGTCCCGGGGGGGCTGGATCAGGACCTCGACCTGGTGCCCGCGCTTGAGCCCGTAGCGCCGGATCAGGCTCTCCGGAAGATAGGCATCCTCGGGATAAAGCCGGTAATTGACGTGCTCGTGAACGATGAACGAGCCGCGGTCGGTCAGGTCGACATAGCCCCGGTCCGCGAGGGGCCTGCGCGCCTCGGTCGCCGCGACAAAGATCCTCGAGAGCAGCTGAAGCCGGTTGGGGGCGCCCTCGAACGGCACCTTGAGCGCCCGCGCAAACGCGGTCAGGTCGGCGAGGCTGAGGCCGTAGAGGTGGTCCAGGTAAAGCGGCTCCCCCTTGCCCGAGGAGATGTCGCTCGCCAGCGCGTCGAGCGCCGCGACGTCCGCAAAGCGGGCCGGGTCGGGCAGGTCCCCGTAGACGGGCGCGGCCGCCGGGGGCGGGGGCTGCTGGGGGTGCTGGGGGGCGCCTCCGCCGTGGCCCTGCTGCCAATGGCCGCCGCCGCCGTGACGGCCCCTCTTGCGCTTGTTTCGTTTCCAGGAATTGCGGTCCTGCCATTCGCCCTGTCCGCCGCCATGGCCCTGGCGGCCGTCGTTGCCCCCCTGCTCAGGGGATTGCTCGCGGCCGTCCCCGTTACCCCCGGAGTGGACCGGCTGGTCGGCCGGCGCCGGCTGCGCCGGGGAGGCGGATTCAGGCGGGCGATCCGGCACGAAAACCTCGGCCGTCGCACCGGGTCCGGCGTCCGAATCGGGCTTGCGCATCCTCGGGCGACCGCGCCTGAGGGGAGACCTCGTCGCGGCTTCGCCGGCGGACGGCGACTCGTCCTCGGTCTTGGGGGGAATTGACATCAGTGTGCTATAAGGGGTGCGCCTGCCTTGGCACGGTCCAGGGAGTTCGCGATGCGGTCGACCTGCTCCTTGAGAAACCCGGTTGAACCGTCATTCCACAAGACGAAGTCGGACAGCTCGATCTTCCGAGCCAGCGGCAATTGCTTGGATATGCGTTGCCCGGCGAGCGCGAGGTCCAATCCACGCTGCTCCAAACGGGCGAGTTGTGAGGAAGGATCACACGCCACGCAGGCCGTGAAATCAAACCAATTCTCGAGGGATTTCTCGAAGAGAAGCGGCACCTCGACCACCCAGTCGCACGAGGGCAGCTCCCGCATCATCTGGCGGGCGATATCGAAGAACATGGGGTGCGTAAGTTCCTCCAGCCAGAGTCTTTCCGAATCATTTCCGAAGACGATCGCCGCTAGGGCGGGCCGGTTGACCAGCCCCGCCCCGTCGAAGACGCGGTCGCCAAAACGAGCCCTGAGCGCCGCGGTCACGGCCTCCGACGTGAGGACGCGCTCCCGCACGACCGCGTCGGAGTCGATGTGGCGGTAGCCCCGGTCGGCGAATAACTTCGCCGCCGTCGATTTTCCGCAGCCGAACCCTCCCGTAAGTCCCAGGATCATTGCGCCGATCGGAAATCTGATACGCAAAACGGCAATAATTCAACAGCCTGTTGGCAGGTGAGTTATGCCGCGCTCCTGGCAGCGTCACGCCCGGCCGACGGAACCCGACCCATGCTTCCAGATTAGGGGCGCCAGCCGCTGCACGCCCCTCAGCTTTGCGGCGAAGGAGCGAGGCGAGGCCATGAACCGAATGAGCCAGCCCAGAGCGAGCCTGTCGGCCCAGACGGGAATCCGCGCCTGCCGGCCGGAAAGAAACGCAATGGCCCCGCCGATGCACAGGATGGCGGGCTTGTAGCCCAGCCTGCGGCGCAGCTCCCAGCCCAGCCGTTCCTGGACCCCGCCGCTGAGAGCGATGAAGACGATCCCCGGCCGGCGCGCGCCGACAAGATCGACGAGCCCGCTGTCGGCAATCGGACCCTGCCTGGGATACATCGGGGCCACGTACGCATCGTCGTCGCCCACCTCGAAGCCCTGTCCCCGCAGCCACGCAAGGTTCGCGGCCGAGTCGCCCTCGGACGGCATGACCCAGAAGGACTCACCCTTCCCGCGAAATCCCCCGCGTGCAAACAGGCCCCGGAGGAGCCTCAGCCCGGAGATCCGGGTCACCCTCTGGCCCGTGCGAACGAGCCACAGGATCACCATGAAGGCGCTGTCGGTGACCGCGAGGTCGGCTCCCTCCAGGGCCTCCCGGTGGGCCGGATCCCCGGCAAGTCCCGCCATGACCGGCGCCGAAGGCACCACAAAGAGCCCCCCTCCGGGGACGAGGTCAAGGAGGCCCTCGAGATCGGCGACGTAAAACCTCACGCCAAGAATCTTCGTGAATGGGTCCCGCACATAGCGATAACATCGAAAGACCAAAATCCGTGAAAGCGCAAAATGGGCCCACTCGCGGCTTGACGAAAACGGCTATTTTTGGACCTTTCTACCCTCCGCGGCACGCCCTTATCGTCTAGCGGCTAGGACAGCGGGTTCTCAACTCGTTAACAGGAGTTCGATTCTCCTTGAGGGCACCAGCACTCCGAAGGCCGGGTCGGTGGCGCGGGAAACCTCGGGGTCCAACACCTTGCCGCGGGAGGCTTGCATCGGAGGCGAGCGCCGGCACACCCTCGGGGCGCAGGGCATTCGGTTTGAACCCCAAGACGACCTCGGATGGCCCGGCATCCAACCCCGTTGAACAACACCTTCGACCGCAGGACGTTCCTGAAGGCGGCTCCGGTGCTGCCCCTTGCCGCCGCCGGGGCGCTCGGACTTGGGTCCGACGCCGCCAAAGCCGACACGCCTGAAGCCCCGGGCGCCCGGCCCGATGGCTCCGAGTTCCCATCGGGCTTTGTATGGGGCGTCGCGACGGCCGCGCCGCAGATCGAGGGGGGGGCATCCGCCGACGGCAAGGGACCCTCGAACTGGGACGTCTGGGCGCGGACGCCGGGAAACATCAAGAATGGCGACACCCTGGACGTGGCCTGCGACCACTACCACCGCTACCCGCAGGACTTTCGAATGATGGCCGACCTCGGCGTGAAGCACTACCGCATGTCCATCGCGTGGCCGCGGATCTATCCCTTCGGGCGCGGCCAAGTCAACCAGCCGGGGATCGACTTCTACCATAGGCTCTTTGACGAGCTGGCGAGCCACGGCATTTCGCCGTATGTGACCATGTTCCACTGGGACCTGCCTGCCGCGCTGGAGGAAGAGGGCGGCTGGAGGGTAAGGGGGGTCACCGACGCGTTTGCGCAATATGCCGACACGATCGTCAAGGCCTACGCGCACCAGGTGAAGCACTGGATCACCCTCAACGAGATCTACTGTTTCACCCGGCTCGCCTACGGAGGGGGCGACAAGGCACCGGGGGCCAACGACGGGGACGCGGTTGTGAATCAGACCTATCATCATGCCCTCATTTGCCATGGCCACGGGGTCCGGGCGGTGAGGGAGTTCGGCGGCGCGGGGGCGCAGGTCGGGCTCACCGACAATTCCGGCATCCCGGTGCCGGTCACCGAGACCGTCGGGGACATCGCCGCCGCGCGGTCGTCGTTCGTTCGGGAGAATATTCGCGTGCTCGATCCCATCTACCGCGGCCGCTACGACGAGAAGTACCTTTCCGACGCCGGCGCGGCCGCGCCAAAGTTTGCCGACTCCGATTTTCAGCTCATCTCCCTGCCAACCGATTATCTCGGGATGAACGTCTACACCGGCGGCTTTGTCCGGGCCGGCGGCTCCGGCGGCGCGGAAGGGGTCCCCTTCCCCCCGCACTTTCCGGTTGCGGACAGCCCGTGGCTGAAGCTGAACGCCAGGGCGATGTATTGGGGCCCAAGGCTTGCAGCGGAGATCTACGGCATCAGCCGAATCTACATCACGGAGAACGGCGCCGGTTACGACGACTCCCCGCCCGTGAATGGCGAGGTGCCCGACCTTCACCGCCTCGAGTACGTCCGCGCGTGCCTGCGCGAGCTGCGCCGCGGGATCGCGGACGGCGTCCCGGTGCGCGGCTATTTCCTTTGGTCCCTGATGGACAACTTCGAATGGCAGGACGGCTACACCCGGCGTTTCGGGATCGTCTACAACGACTTCAAGACGCAGGAGAGGACGCCCAAGATGAGCGCCCGGTGGTACAGCCGCGTCATCGGCGGGAACAGGCTGGTCTAGGAAAAGGCGCCCCTGGCACCTGGTAATTAGGCGCCAGAGATTCCATCCATTCGCCGACGGTCTTCCTCGGTTGCCCGTCGAGGAGCCGGGCCATGACGTCGCTGCAGCTCTCCCCGGCCGCTCGGGCGAGTTGCAGCCTCCCGGCTAGGTCGCGTGTTACGCCGATCCCCGCATATGACGTCCACCGGGGATGAATTGCTCAGAGCTCCGGCCAATTCTCCGATTGCCCCGGGGCCCAACTGACCGAACCGCGCGGAACCCCCGGCCAGATTCTATGCGCGGTCAAGGACCGCCGCCTGGTGCGCGCTGAAGAGTTCGCTTGGCTCAAAGAAGCGCGCCACCTCGGTCGCCGCGTTCTCGACGCTGTCCGACGCGTGCACGACGTTCCTCATCATCTCGGTCCCGAAGTCCCCGCGGATCGTCCCCTTCGCCGCCTTGCGCGAGTCGGTCGGCCCGAGCAGATTGCGCACCTTCTTCACCACCGAGTGGCCCTCGAGCACCATGATGATGACCGGCCTCGAGCTCATGAACGCCTCGATCTCGGGGTAAAACGGCAGGTTTGCCACATGGGCGTAGTGCTCGCGCAGGACCCTCGGGGTCAGGAGCGTCATCTTGCAGCCCACGATCGAGAAGCCAGCCCGCTCAAATCGGTCGAGCACGTTTCCGACGTGCCTCTTCTCCATGCAGTCCGGCTTAAAGATGATGAGCGTCTTTTCCATTGGGAGGGATGAACATACGGATGCCCCCGCCGATGGAAAGCACGATTTTGGCCGTCATTCGTCGACCTTTTCCAAGGCAAGCGCCTGATAGAGAGCATCCTCCAGATTCTCATACCGGAAGGGATACCCCGCGCGGACGAGCTTGGCAGGCACGACGCGGGCGCTCGACAGGAACACCTCGTCGGCGATCGCGCCGTAGAGGAGACTGAGGACAGACGCGGGAACCGGCATGGGAAGCTGGCGGCCGAGGATCCTGCCGAGCGCCCTCGTGAAGCCCGCGTTCATGACCGACAGGGGCGAAACCACGTTCACCGGGCCCGACATGGCGGGATCGCGCAGCGCGAGGCGGATGGCGCCGACTGCGTCCTCCAGCTCGATCCAGCTCATCCACTGTCGCCCGGTCCCGAGCTGGCAGCCCAGTCCCGCCCGGTAGAAGGGGACGACCCGCTGGAGAAGGCCCCCCTCCCTTGAAAGCACGGCGCCAAACCTGAGGCAGACCACGCGCGCGCCCGATTCGCCCGCCACCATGGCCGCGCTCTCCCAGTCGCGGCAGAGATCGGCCAGGAAGCCCGAGCCGGGGCCGCTCGACTCGTTGAGCTCAAGGTTCCCCCGGTCCCCGTAGATTCCCGTCGCCGAGGCGTTGATGAGGATCGTCGGCCAGCGCAGCTCGCCGGATCCCCAACCGGCGAAGATCTTGGCGAGCGTCTGCGTCGTGTCTATCCGGCTCGCGCGCAGCTCGCTTCTCCTCCTCGCCGTCCATCGGCCGTCCGCTATGTCGGCCCCGCAGAGGTTGATGACCGCGTCGGCGGTGCGGCAGACGTCGAGGGGCGCCTCGCCCGCGGAGGGGTTCCATGAAACCTCGTCCTCCGAGGCCGCCTGACGCCGCACGAGCCGGGAGATCTCGTGGCCGTCGCCCCGAAGCGCGGCGGCGGCCGAGCGGCCGATCAGGCCCGACGCTCCGGCTATGAGGATCTTCATCGAAGGCGACCCCGCGTCTGCTGGCGCATCGCGGAATCCCAGTTAACCTCGCCCAAAGCGCAAGCCCCATGATCGGGCGGGGGGCGACTGGAGCGGTCCCCGGCCCGCATCAGAGCGAATTGCGGTAGAGCGCCTCATAGGCGGTCGCCGCCGTCCTCCAGCTGAAGTCCCGGGCCATTGCGCGCTGCTGGACGGCGGCGTACCGGGACTTGTTGGAGAAAAGCCTGAGCGCGCGCCCCAGGGCCTCGCCGAGCGCCTCCGCGTTGGGCTCGCAGAGGATGCCCGTGCCGCCCGACGCGTCCTCGCCGAAATCGCTCACCGTGTCCACGAGGCCGCCCACCCGGCTCACGACGGGCACCGTGCCGTAGACCTGCGAGTACATCTGGTTGAGGCCGCACGGCTCGAAGAGGGACGGCATGAGAAAGAAGTCCGAACCCGCCTCTATGAGGTGGCTCATCGCCTCGTCGACCCTCGCGCACATGAAGACCTTCGAGGGGGCCTCGCCCGCGAGGCTGCGCATGTCCCCCTCCAGCTTGCGGTCCCCGGTCCCGAGGACGACGAGCCGGCAATTCGCCTCGACGAAAAACTCGGAGTTCGCAATCACGAGCTCCACGCCCTTCTGCTCCGTGAGGCGGCAGATCATCCCGAAGACCGGGCCCGCGAACGCCGGGTCGAACCCGCACTGCGCAAGGAGCGCGGCCCGGCACGCCCGCTTGCCGGCGAGGTTCTCCGCCGAGAACCGCGCGGGGATCATCGGGTCGGTCGAGGGGTTCCAGACGGCGTCGTCCACGCCGTTGAGGAGCCCGGCGAGGTCCTCGGCGCGGGTCTGGATGACGCCCTCAAGCCCGCAGCCGAACTCCGGTGTCTGGATCTCGCGCGCGTAGCGCGGGCTCACCGTGGTGATGCGGTCGGAGAACAGGACCCCCCCCTTCAGGAGGTTCACCTGGCCATAGTACTCAAGGCCGTCGACGCTGAAGAGCTCGTCGGGGAGGTTTGTCCTCGCGAAGCACGACGCCGGAAAGAGACCCTGGAAGGCGATGTTGTGGATGGTGAAAATCGTCTTCATCGCGAGCGTCACCCCGAAGCGCCGCTCCGCCTCGCGCAGGAGAAGGGGCACGAGCGCCGCCTCCCAATCATGCGCGTGGACGATGTCGGCCCCGAGGT